>Ga0209162_1002235_pt1 | contig 17392 bp, 9 predicted proteins | sample YNPNPMetaG_FD_187121 | JGI IMG/M metagenome (GOLD analysis project Ga0209162, IMG submission 187121) | Anoxygenic and chlorotrophic microbial mat microbial communities from Yellowstone National Park, USA - YNP NP MetaG (SPAdes) (version 2) ... | reverse complement strand
GCGCAAGGCCATTGACCAGGCGCGTGGTTTCGGCCCCGGTGAACTCGAACACCTGCACGACCGGCTGCTCGAACTCGACGTGGCTACCAAGACCGGGCGCCTCCAGGCCGAAGTGGCCCTGGAACTGTTCGTCGCCGAGGCGTGCCGGTAAGAGCGATTTACACCTGCTTACACCCTCCCGCGGGCGGAGATGAGTGGAAAGCAGGTTTCCCCACCCCCTCTCCACGGGGCTACGCCGCGCGCCAACGGGATGAACATAAGATTGTTCCTGGGAGGGCTATGCCCTCCCAAACCCTCCCGCTCCGAGGGACTATGTTCACGTTATCAGAGGCGCGGAGGAACCCGCTTCCCCTACGCCACGCAGCAGCGCGAAGCCAGGATGATCACGCCCCCGCCCCTTGCGCGGCGTTGAACTTCTTCATCAGGCGGGACTTGCGGCGCGCGGCGTTGTTCTTGTGAATGATGCCCTTGACCGCGGCCTTGTCAAGCGTGCTGAGCGCCTCGCGCACCAGGGCCTCGTCGGGCGTACCACTGTAGATTGACAACTCGGCCTTCTTAATCATCGTCTTGACGCGCGAGCGATACATCAGATTGCGCTGGCGCTTGCGCTCATTGCTGCGAATGCGCTTCTTCGCTGATTTCGTGTTCGCCAAGGGACCCTTCCTCCAGTATAATCTAGCGCCGGTTGGGGAGTAGAAGGCGACCGCGCACGTCCTGTGATTAAAAAAATGGGAACCGGGTTCCCAACAGGCCCTGTCGCAGAGCGCCGGGCAACCCGGTGCATTGTCGCCTGACGCTCAAGTATACCAGAAGGGTGCCCTGCGTGCAACTCTCGTCGCGGCTAGGGCGCGTCTCAACGGGCGCCGCGCGCAACAGCCTGATCGTTATGGGCGGCTTTGTCCTGAGCCGTATCACCGGTCTGGCACGCGACATCGTGGCGACCTACTTCTTCGGCACCAGCGCGGCGGCGGCAGCCTACCGCGCCGCGTTTTCGATCGTCGATCTGCTCTACTTGATCATCATCGGCGGCGCCCTGGGCAGCAGCTTTATTCCCGTGTTCATCGAGGTCTGGGAACGGGACGGGCAGCGGCGGGCCTGGCATCTCGCCAGCGCCGTGGTGACCTGGTCGCTGCTGGCGCTAGCCGTGGCGAGCGCGGCGGTCTTTGTCGCCGCGCCGGGGGTGGTGGCGCTACTCTACGGCGGGCGCGGCTTTGATGCGGCGACCCTCGACCTGACCGTGGCCCTGGCCCGTCTGTTCCTACTCTCTCCGCTCTTGCTCGGCCTTGGCGGGCTGGCCATGGCCGCGCTCAACGCACGCGAACACTTCGCCATGCCGGCCCTGGCCCAGTCGGTGTATAATCTGGGGATCACCCTGGGCGCCATCGTGGGCGGGTTGGCGGGCCTGGGCATCTGGGGCATGGCCTGGGGGGTGGTGATCGGCGCGCTCCTCTACCTGCTGGTGCAACTGCCGCCCCTGTGGGGCATGGGGATGCGCCTGCGGCTGACCCTGGGGCGGGGCATGGAGGAAGTGGGGCGCATTGCCCGGCAGATGGGACCGCGGGTGGTCGGCCAGGCCGCCGCCTATCTGAGCATCGTGGTCACCCTGGCCCTGACCGCCCGCCTGCCCTCCGGCGATGCCAAGGTGGCCGGCCTGGGCTACGCCTACCAGTTGATGCTGCTACCCTACGGGATCTTCTCGCTCAGCCTGAGCCAGGTGGCCTTTCCCCGCCTGGCCCGCCTGGTGGCCGAGGGTCGCTACGCCGATCTGGGCGCCGATGTGCGCCGGACCCTTGCCACCATTCTCTGGTTAACCTTGCCGGCCACCGCTGGCCTGCTGGCGCTCGGTTTTCCCCTGGGGCGGGCGCTCTTCGAGCGCGGCGCCTTTGATGCCCGCTCACTGGAGCATACCGTGCAGGCCCTGACGGGCTATGCCCTGGCCCTGCCCGCCTTCGCCGCCTCGGAGATCCTCATCCGCGCCTTTTTTGCCATGCAGCGCACCTGGACGCCGGTGCTGGTGGGGGTGTTCCAGGTCTCGCTGAACCTGACCCTGGGGGCGAGCCTGTTGCGCGCGGGCGGGGATGTCGGCGCCCTGGCCTTTGCCTTCAGCATCGCCAACACCATCGAGGCGCTCCTGCTGTTCGCGCTCTTAGGCGGGGCGCTCCCCGGCCTGTGGCGCGCGCGGCGCCTGTGGTGGTCGCTCGGCGTCTCTCTGGTCGGAGCGATCGCCCTGGGCGCGCTCCTCACCGGCCTGACCGCGGCCTCGCGCAGCCTGGTTCCCGCCCTGAGCGCCGGTTACGCCTACCAGTGGACCCGTGACCTGCCGGTGGTGTTGCTCTGGCTGGCGGGCGTGGGGGGCGCCGGCGCGCTGGCGTATCTGGCCCTCACCCTCGCGCTGGGCGCGGCGCCGGCCCGCGTCGTGGCCGAGCGCCTGCAGCGGGGGTAGGCGGCCCGCTCACACCCGCCCGCGGGCAAGCCAGTGGCGCGGGTCTGGGTGCGCGGGCCTGGCCCGCATCCGCAGGAGTACGGGGAAACCGGGTTTCCCCATACCGCTCCTTGCGGGCTGCGCCCGCCCAAAATCTCCCGCGGGCGGGGGCGTGGGGCAACCCGGTTTCCCCACACCCCTGCGTGAGGGCGTAGCCCCCCCAAACCCTCCCACCGGGTGGGGGGATGGGGCGACCGGGTTTCCCCATCCCCCTGCGGGACGGGGGCGTGGGGAAACCCGGTTTCCCCACCCCCCTCGCCGAGGGCTTGTGTTCACGTTAGGAGGGGTGCGCCCCGGGAACCTCCGGGCGGGAGACGCCGGGGCCGGCGGCGTAGGGGCGGGGTTTCCCCGCCCCTACGCCGGCCCGCCTCCAGGCAGGGGGTGCGCCCCCCAGACCCTCCCACCGGGTGGGGGGATGGGGAAACCTGGTTTCCCAATTCCCCTGCGTGAGGGCGAGGCCCTCCTGCGGGCGGGGGGATGGGGGAACCTAGTTCCCCCATGTTCACATTAGAACTTCTCAGCGATGACCTTGGGCTGGGTGAAGAGATGCAGGTAATCCGGCCCGCCGGCCTTGCTGTCGGTCCCCGACATGTTAAAGCCGCCGAAGGGATGCACCCCGACCAGCGCGCCGGTGCATTTGCGATTGAGGTAGAGATTGCCCACGTGAAACTCCTCCCGGGCGCGCTCCAGCCGTTCGAGCGAGCGCGAGTAGAGTGAGCCGGTCAGTCCGTACTCGGTGCCGTTGGCGAAGGCCAGAGCCTCGTCGAAATCGCGCGCGCGGGTAAAGGCCAGCACCGGACCGAAGATCTCCTCCTGGCTGATGCGGGCCTGGTGGGGCACGTCGGCAAAGACGGTGGGATTGATGAAGTAGCCCCCGTCCTTGAGCAATTCGTGGTCCACCACCTCGCCGCCGACGACCAGCCGGCCCTCTTCCTGGCCAATGGCGATGTATTCGCTGATCGTCTGGAAGGCCCGCTGATCGATGACCGCCCCTACATCGGTTTCGGGCCGGGCCGGGTTGCCCAGGCGCAGGGCGCGGGTACGCTCGATCACCCGTTGCAACACCTGCTCGTAGACCTCCTCGACCACGATGGCCCGCGAACAGGCGCTGCACTTCTGGCCCTGAAAGCCAAAGGCCCCGGCGACGATCCCGGCGGCGGCGGCGTCCAGATCGGCGGTTTCGTCCACCACCGTAGCGTCCTTGCCGCCCATCTCCAGGATGGCCCGCTTGAGCCAGTTCTGGCCGGGCTGGCGCACCGCCGCCCGCCCCATGATCCGCAGCCCCACCTGCTTCGAGCCGGTAAAACCGATGAAGCGCACCTTCGGGTGGTCCACCAGATAATCGCCGAGAACGGCGTCATCGCCGGGCACATAGTTGACCACCCCTGGCGGCAGGCCCGCGGCGTGCAGCACCTCCACGAGTCTGGCGGCCATCACCGGGGCGCGGGGAGAAGGCTTGAGCACCACGGTGTTGCCGGTCACGACGGGCGCGACGACCAGGGTGGTCACAATCGCCAGCGGAAAGTTCCATGGCGGGATGGCCAGCCCCGGCCCGAGGGGGAGGTAGCGCAGTTCGTTGTGCTCGCCGGGGTAGGGGGTCAGCGGCTGCTGTTGCCCCTGCAGGCGCAGGGCCTGGCGCGCGTAGTACTCGCAGAAGTCAATCGCCTCGGCCACATCGGCGTCGGCCTCGACCCAGGTTTTGCTGACCTCATAGACGATCCAGGCAGCCAGGTCTTCCTTATTGCGACGCATGATCGCCGCGGCCCGCAGGAGCACCTGGGCGCGCGCCTCCACCGGAACGCGCCGCCACGTGTGGAAGGCCGCCTCGGCCGCCTCTAGCGCCTGGTTGGCCAGGGCCTGATCGGCCTTGACTACGTAGCCGACCACTTTCTTTGGCTCGGCGGGGTTGATCGAGGCGATCTGCTCCTCGCGGAAGATGCGTTCGCCATGGATCACGACCGGATAGGTCGCGCCGAACTGGCCGGCCACGTGGCGCAGAGCGCGCTGCATCGCCGCGCGCCGCTCCGAGGTGGAGAAATCGCCGAACGGTTCGTTCCGAAACTCTGGCAGCATCTTTCGCGCTCCTTCGTGTATCTACCAAAGCGTCATAGAGACGCCGCAAGTTCGGAAGCGCTGGAGCGCTTCCGGTTGCATTGAGCGGCAATCTACCATCCGCAATCTAAAATGGTCTCCTGGCGCAAACCCTGTTTGCTACCGTGAAGATAGGCTGCTGGAGCAGGGATGTGGGGAAACCCGGGGTTTCCCCACGCCCCCGCTGGCGGGAGGGCCTGGCCCTCAAGCAGGGGGAGGGGGAAACCAGGTTTCCCCCATCCCCCCACCCGGCGGGAGGGTGTGGGAGGGCCTGGCCCTCAAGCAGGGGGAGGGGGAAACCAGGTTTCCCTATCTTATACCCATTCCGGTTGCACAGCGTGCGCGCGCACCGTTATCGGGTCCGATCGGAACGCCATCCACGGCAATCTACAATCCAACATCTACAATCCCAAATGGTATTACCCCGACGAATCCATACCGAGCCACGAGCGATAGGTCCGTCGCTGGGAATCACTGGGCGCGGCGACCGGCGCGATCACCGCGCGGTCGGGGGGGGCCTCGGCAAGGGTAACCCGCGCCTCGATCAGCGCGTCGCCGCGGAAGAGCGTCAGGCGCACCGTATCCCCGGGCCGTCGCTCCTCCAACCGCTCGGTGAGCTGCTCATCGTTGACGCGCCAGCCGTCGAGGGCCAGCAGTTCGTCGCCGGCATACACGCCCGCTTCGCAGGCCGGACCGTCGGAGCGCACGCTCTCGATGATCGTCCGCTCGCCTTGCCGCTTGAGGCCGCACCCCAGCCACGCCCGCGGCCCTTTCCGCTCCCAGCGCAACTCGAGGCCCACCATCGCCAGAGCGCGGCCATAGTCCAGTTCCACCACGCCGGACACGTAGCGGGCGAAGAAATCGCGGAAGAGGCCCTGCCGATCGCCGGTCAGTTCCTCCACCGCGGCCAGCAAGGCCCCCTCTTCAGGTATCCCCGGGCCGCTGATCGGATAGGCGACGTAGAGCCGGCGCATCAGGTCATCGAGTGAACGCCTGCCGCCGGTACGGGCGCGGATCTCCATGTCCAGCAGGAAGCACACCAGGCCGCCCTTCAGGTAGTACGACACACCGGAATTGGCGCTGTTCTCGTCGGGACGGTAGAACTTGATCCAGGCATCGAAGCTGCTCTGCTCCAGGCTCTGCACCAGGCGTCCGGGCTGGTTCTGGAGTTGCGCGATGGCCTCACCCAGCCGCTCCAGGAAGCGTTCCGGCGCCATCAGCCCCGCTCGCGTCAGCAGCAGGTTATCGTAGTAACTGGTGGCGCCCTCTACCAGCCAGAGCAGCCGGGTGTAGTTTTCGCGGCGATAGTCGAACGGACCAAGGGGCGCCGGGCGCAGGCGCTTCGCGTTCCAGACGTGGAACAACTCGTGGGAGGTCAGCGACAGATAGCGCTCGTAGTTGCGCTCGGGGCGGAACGTCCAGCGGTCAACCTGGTTCGTCACGCTATTGCGATGCTCCAGGCCGCCGCCGCGTCCATCGAGCAGGTGCAGGATGAAGGTGTAGTGGCGGTAGGGCAGACCGCCAAAAAAATCGCGCTGCGCCTCAACGATGCGCCGGGTATCGGCGATCAGGCGCGCCTCGTCCTCATTGCCGCGCCCCCAGATGGCCATGCGATGGGGAATGCCGTCCACCTCGAAGGCAAGCAGGCGATGGGTGCCACACTCGACGGGACAATCCACCAGTTCGTCGTAATCGGCGGCAAGGAACTCATTGGGCCGATCCGCAGGATCGAGACCGGTCGTCACCTGCCAGTCCGGCGGCGCTTCGACCCGCAGGCGCAACGGTTCGGCCTCACGGCCCGGCACAAACATAAACACGCTGGCGCCGTTGAAATACGCGTGGGCGCCGTCCAGATGACTGGTGCGCACGGTCAGGTCGTTCGCGTAGACCTGATAGCTCGCCCGAATGCGCTCGGCGCCCCCGGTTTCGACGCGCCAGGCGTCCTTGGCGACTTTGCGCCAGGGCAAGGGCGCGTCCGTAGCGGCGGCGCGCGCGCCAAAGCCCTGCACATGCCGCGCGTACTCGCGGATCATGTACGACCCGGGCGTCCATGAAGGAAGAACCAGATCGACAGAGGCCCCATCCAGCCTATCCACCTCGACCGTGACGTGGAAGAGGTGGGTGTGCGGCGCGGGCATACTGATAGTGTAGGTAATCATTGTCTGGGCACGAAAAGGCGCGCGACCTTTTACGCTTATACCAAAGCGTCATAGAGACGCCGCAAGCTCGTGAGCGCTAGAGCGCTTCGTGTTACATTGAGCGGCAATCTACCATCCGCAATCTAAGGCATGGTTCAGGATCGGGCCTTCTAGCTTGACCGTTACTCCCCACCTCCACACCTCCACAGAACCGGTCTGGAGAGCTGTAGAGTTGAAGGCTGGATTGTCAAGTTCGTTTGAAACATGCCTAAGATGACTATCCCCTCCCCAGCCTTCCCCCACCGTGGGCGGGAGTACGGCTCCTCCCCCCAGCGGGGGGAGGTTGGGAGGGGGGGCTGAAGCGCCGCATACGCTTATTTGCAAGGTATTGGGCCTGGCTCCCCCTACGGGCGGGGGATGGGGAACCCCGGGTGCCCCATGCCCCTGCTTGAGAGCCAGGCCCGCCCGCGGGCGGGGGCGGGGGGAACCCCGGGTGCCCCATGCCCCTGATCGAGGGCTGCGCCCCCCGCCGGGCGGGGGCGGGGGGAACCCCGGGTGCCCCATGCCCCTGATCGAGGGCTGCGCCCCCCGCCGGGCGCGGGCGGGGGGAACCCCGGGTGCCCCATGCCCCTGCTTGAGAGCCAGGCCCGCCCGCGGGCGGGGGGAACCCCGGGTGCCCCATGCCCCGCTCCGAGAGCTTATGTTCACGTTAGTCTGTATACGGACGAAAGAGCCGCTCGAAGAGCAGATCGAAATTAGGCGACTCGGAGGAGATGCGCTCATAGATCTCCACCACGCGGGCAGCCTGGTCACGGCGGCGCCAGAGCGCCTCGGCGAAGCGGCCATCGTTCACCACGCCGCGCTGCTGGAGAAAGGCGTAGAACTGCTTAATCGCGGTGCAGATCTCGCGCACCTGGCGCGCCGAGGTATTTCCCACGCGATGCGGGTAGTAGTAGAACAGGCACTCATCGAGGGTGGCATAGTCGCCCCCGGCGAGGCTGCGCCCGTAGTATGACTCGAGGAAATCGGCGTAGATTGTCAGGGCGCGCACGCGGGCGCGGGCCGTCGCGGCGCTCTTGCCCATCTCCAGCAGATAATCCTGGAACTGGCCTAGCAGATCGTCATTGGCGCGGCAGACAGCATCCGGTTCATCGGCCTCGAGATCATCATCGAAGTCCTCATCGAAGTCTTCGTCGAAATCATTCAGTTCGGCTCCTTCCCAGACCTCTTGCCAATCGCCGGCGCTGAGCAGATCCAGCACCAGATCGTCGTCGGCTTGTTCTTCCGGGGCAACCAGTTCGAGGCGTGGAAAGAGATCCGGGGCGCGCGCGAGCAGATCGTTCAGATAGTGGGCAATAATCAGCTCAACCTCCTCAGGACGGGCCGATCGCAGCCGCTCAACCGTTTCGGGGGGCAGAAGGGAAAGCATGCGATCGCGCGCAGCGAGGATGATCATAGGATCGTGCGGATCAATCGTATCATCATCGGCGAGGGCGTCGGTATCCCAGAACTCATCGTTGGACCAGTCGTCATCATCATCATCGTGGTTGAGGCGACTGAAGAATGACTGGCGGCCAGGATCGGCGTGGGCCGCGCCAAAAGCCGAGGCCCGCTGCACCTGGCCGCTCCAGAGACCGGCCTCGGCATCGCGCTGGCGCGCCTGGCGCAAGTCACGCTGCAAAGCGTCGATCTCGGCGAGCAGGGCGTCATCGTTGGCGTGGCGGTAGAGCCCTTCGACCGGCGGTTCGAACACCTCGTCGGCGCCGAAGATGCGGAGCGCGCCGATCGGCTGCGTGGTGAGAAACGTATCGTCCACCAGATGTACGCGGCCATCGCGGAGCACCAGGTGCTGCCAGGGACTGCCGGGATACCCGGCGCGCCAGGGGGCGGCGGCGAAGATCGGCAGCAGGATCTCGTTGCACGGCACCAGAGCCGCCTGCGCGCGACGCACCCGCTCCACGATCGACTGGATCAATTCCGCATCCTGCGCGGCGACAGCGGCGGCGCGAAAGGCTTCGCGGGCCTCGCGCTCGATCTCCACAACCAGCGGCTCGGCGCGAACCACACGCATCAGGATGCTATCGCCGGGAACGAAACCGCTCTGGACGTACCAGGCCCGCAGGTTAAACGCCGGGAGCGTAGCAAGATCCTCCTCGGCCCCGGCAGGGAGCGCCGCCAGGAGCGCGCCGTCCGTGCCGCGCAACTCGCAGCTTCCGGGGCGCTGGCCAGCGAAGGGGTGCAAATGGGCAAGGGGCAACAAACCGGCCTCGATGTCCCGGGGGCGTGGCAGGCACCGAAAGCGCAACCCTTCGAGCGCGACCCGCAGGGGCACCAGTTGGGTGCGATTCAAGCGCAACCACCCCAACTTCAACCCATCCCAGCGCAGGCGCTCGCGGATGGTCGCGTAGGGGTTCTTGGCGCTGCTCGGACGCTGCTCGAGCACCCGCTCGAGGATGCGACGCTCCTCTACCGGGCCATCGTATTCATGGGCCAGGCCCCGTAAAATGCTGGCAATTGTGGGCTCGTGCTGTGTCATGGCCCCCTGCTCCATCAGATGCGCATGCTACCACGCCAGCCGTCCATGCGGCTGCGCCGCACACCGACAGGATGAAAAAAGTCTCTTCTTGAGAGGGCGGCGCCCTCACCCTCCCGCGGGCGGGGGTGTGGGGACACCCGGTTTCCCCATCCCCCTGCGCGAGGGCGGCGCCCTCACCCTCCCGCGGGCGGGGGTGTGGGGACACCCGGTTTCCTCATCCCCCTGCGCAAGGGCGGCGCCCTCACTCTCCCGCGGGCGGGGGCGTGAGGACACCCGGTTTCCCCATCCCCCTGCGCAAGGGCGGCGCCCTTACCTTCCCGCGGGCGGGGGCGTGGGGACACCCGGTTTCCCCATCCCCCTGCGCAAGGGCGGCGCCCTTACCTTCCCGCGGGCGGGGGCGTGGGGACACCCGGTTTCCCCATCCCCCTGCGCAAGGGCGGCGCCCTTACCTTCCCGCGGGCGGGGGCGTGGGGGCACCCGGTTTCCCCATCCCCCTGCGCGAGGGCGGCGCCCTTACCTTCCCGCGGGCGGGGGCGTGAGGACACCCGGTTTCCCCATCCCCCTGCGCGAGGGCGGCGCCCTCACCCTCCCGCGGGCGGGGGCGTGGGGACACCCGGTTTCCCCACACCCCTCGTCGAGGGCTTATGTTCACGTCAGGGCGTGTGGTCGGACGATCCAGGGATAGATGCTCTGTGCATTGGTTAGACAAGGTTGCGCTACGACCCGGGTTGCGCTACGGCCTTTTCCAGCCGACAGGCGCCCTCAGGCGGCCCCCAGCCGGCGAATAGATCGGGATGGATCAGGCGGGCCAGCAACTCCAAACTATCAACCACCCGCGGGCCGGGGCGGCTGAAGTAACTGTTCGCATCTACGGCAAAGACCCTCCCGGCGCGCACCGCGGGGAGCGCGCTCCAGCCGGGGCGTCGGGGCAACACCGCCAGCGCCTCGCTGCTGGCGCGCTCGAGGTCGAACCCGCAGGGGGCCAGCACGAGCACTTCCGGGGCAAAGGCGACGACGTCGTCCCAGGTGAGGCGCCGGGACGGTTCGCCCGGCGCGCCAAGACCGGCGCGCCCGCCGGCAAGCTCGACCAGTTCAGGGAACCAGTGACCGGGGCCGAAGGGCGGATCGAACCACTCCAGGCACGCCACCCGGGGCCGGCTGGCCGCCCGGGCCGCCCGTTCACGCACCCGTTCCACCCGCGCGCGCAACTGCGCGACCAGTTCAATGGCCTGCGCGCGCCGCCCGGTGGCATTGCCCACGGCGAGAATACTGCCGAAGATGCCTTCCAGGCTGGTCGGCTCGAGCGAGAGAATGCGCGGCGCGGCGCTTACCTGCGCCACGGCCTGCTCCACCACCCCGAAGGAGACCGCGCAGACGTCACAGAGGGCCTGGGTGAGCACCAGATCGGGCTGCAGGCGTTCCAGCATCACCGTATCGAGACTATAGATAGAGATGCCATCGCGCACCTGCCCACGCACCGCCGCGTCAATCTCCGCGGAGGTGGCGTGGTGATGATCAAGGGCGCTAGAGGTGATCATGGGGCGTTCACGCGCCTCGGGCGGATAATCGCACTCGTGCGTCACCGCGACGACCTGATCCCCCAACCCCAGCGCGAAAGCGATTTCCGTGGTGCTCGGCAAGAGCGAGACGATCCGCATATCTACCCCCCAACTCGTCCACGATTTACAGGGTAGCATCCGCGCGATGGTGTGTCAAGGCGGGGTGGGAAGCGATGGGGAAACCAGGTTTCCCCATCCCCCGCTCAGGTCTCGCTGCGCAGGCTGCGCCAATGCTTCGGCCCAACCGGAGCGGCCCTACTCCACCGTGATCAGCTTCAGAAAATTGGTTGGCCCGTAGCGATACACTGGATGTCCGCCGGTGAGGACGATGGTATCGCCGCGCTGCACGATGCCCTGCTCGCGGAGCATGCGCTGGATCTGCTGCTCCAGGTCGTCGAGGCGCTCGGCTTCCTGCACCACCATGGGCGTCACCCCCCAGTACAGGGCCGCGCGGCGCGCCGTTTCGGCGCTGGGGCTGAAGGCCAGGACGGGCGCCTGTGGCCGGTAGTGGGAGATCAGGCGCGCGCTCGCGCCGCTTCGCGTCAGGGTGGCAATGACCCGCACCGGCACCATGGTGGCGATGGCGGCGGCCGCCGCGGCAATCGCCCGCGGGTTGCTCTGCACTTCGGGGATGGCCCAGCGCGGCGCGGCGATGTCGCTGCTGTGATGGGTGTCAACGCCCTCGATGGCGTCGGCGATCATGGCCATCATCTGCACCGCCTCGACGGGATAGGCGCCGATGGCCGTCTTGCCGCTGAGCATCACCGCGTCGGAGCCGTCGAGGATGGCGTTGGCCACATCGCTCGCCTCGGCGCGGGTGGGCCGGGGGTTCTGGATCATCGATTCGAGCATCTGCGTCGCGGTGATCACCGGGATGAGGGCCCGGTTGGCGGCGTCAATGATCTGTTTCTGGATCAGCGGCACGCGCTCCGGGGGCATCTCGACCCCCAGATCCCCGCGGGCGACCATGATGCCGTCGGTGACGGCCAGAATCTCGGGCAGCACCTCCAGGGCCTCGGGCCGTTCGATCTTGGCGATCACCGGCGTGCTCCTGCCGGTCTGGCTGATCAACGCTTTGACGTCGGTAATATCGCTGGCCCGGCGCACGAACGAGAGCGCGACGTAGTCTACGCCATGCTCCAGGCCGAAGTGGAGATCTTCGATGTCCTTGGGCGTAACCGCCGGAGCGCTCACCCGCACGCCGGGCAGGTTGATGCCCTGGTTGGGCTTCAGGCGTCCGCCGTGCAGCACCTGCGTCTCCACCTCGGTGTCGGTCTGCGACACGACCAGCAGTTCGATCAGGCCATCGGAGACCAGAATGCGGTCGCGTGGACGAACGTCCCTGGGCAGGTCGGCGTAGGTGGTGCTGACCCGCTCGGCGGTGCCGGGGGTCGGCTCGGTGGTGATGATGAAGCGCTGACCCGCCACCAGTTCCACGGGCCGGCCATCCACCAGGGGGCCGGTGCGGATCTTGGGTCCCTGAAGATCCTGCAGAATGGCGACGTGCCGGCCCAGGGCGGCGGCGGCGCTGCGCACCAGGGCGATGTTGGCGGCGTGATCGGCGTGGGCGCCGTGGGAGAAGTTCAGCCGCGCGACGTTCATCCCGGCCTTGATCAGCCCGGTGATCCGTTCGAGGGTGTTGGTGGCAGGCCCGAGGGTCGCCACAATCTTGGTCCGGCGCATTGGGTGCTCCTGCTCCTCTCCGTGCCCCCGCTCCAGGCCAGACTCAGGGACCGACCGTGACCAGAGGCGCGATCTGTGCGAAGAGTTTCTCGCCAATCCCCGTCACCTCGCGCAGTTCCTCGACCGCGCGAAATGGTCCCTGCTCCTCGCGCCGGGCGACGATGCGTCCGGCCAGGGTTGGCCCGATGCCAGGCAGTTCCTCCAACTCCGCGACGCTGGCGCGGTTCAAATCGAGCCGTCGAGGGCCATCCGCCCCCGAGGCGCCGGCTGCCGCGGGCGCCTCGGCGGCAACTTCGGTCACCGATGGGATATGCACGTGTTGAGCGTCTCGAAGCGGCTCGGCCAGGTTCACCCGCTCGCGGGCAGCCTCGGGACGCAGCCCGCCTGCCGCTGTGACGGCGTCGTTCACGCGCGCTCCGGCGGGCAAGCGGTAGACGTCAGGGTGCCAGACCGCCCCGCTGATGTAGACGACCAGATCGGCGGGCGCATCACTCGCCGCGTCGGGAAGCGGCGGGGTCTCAAAGGGTTCCAGGCCCTCCAGCGGCTCGGCGCCCGTGGGCGCCGGCGCTGGTTGGGGCAGCAGCCGGGGGGCCAGGCCGGCCACCAGGATCAGCGCTCCCAGCAAGAAGCACAGCGTTGCTGCCAGCAGCCGTGGCGAACGCCAGAGCATCGCGCGTTCCATGATCGCCTCCTCGCATACGGCAAGCGTCCTGTTCGCTGTATGTACCGCTGCGAGGCGCGGAAGGTTCGCTCCAGGATTATAGCATCCCTGTCCTTACGCCAGGAGCGCAACGACTTTGACCGCGGGCGGAGCGCCCGGGGTTGCCTACGCCCACTGCCCGCCGGCGCGGGGTCGCGTACAATAGCGCCACGCATCGTGGAACGGCATATGAGGAGAGCATGCGCATCTGTGAAGATCAGCGAAACGGCGAAGGCTGCGGCGCGATCAACCCCAACGACGCAACCATCTGCGCTCGCTGCGGGCGTTCCCTGCAATTCGCTGTCCAATTACGCGACCCGGGCGAGCGGATCGGCGCCTATGAAGTTGTTCGCGACCTGGGCCACGGCAGCTTCGGGGCGGTGTATGAGGCGGTGGACACACGCGACCCGCAACGCCGGGTGGCGATCAAAGAAACCTTCGAGGCGCCGTCGGTGCGCGGCTTCCAGCGCGAGTTCGAGGCCCTCGCCAACCTGCGCCATCCCAACCTGCCGCGCTACTACGACGTGTTCGAGGCCGACGGCTGCGGCTACCTGGTGATGGAGTTCGTGCCCGGCCAGAGCCTCGACGAGATCCTCGCCCGCCAGAAGGGCCCCCTCTCCGAACAACTGGTCGTAGCCTACGCCGAGCAACTTTGCGATCTCCTCAGCTACCTGCATAGCCAGCACCCGCCGATCATCCATCGCGACATCAAGCCCCACAATATCCGCGTCACCCCCGAGGGCCAGGTGAAACTGGTGGACTTCGGGCTGTTCAAGCAGGGCGTGCAGCGGACGCGCAAAACGCTCCACGGCCTGGGCACGTTCGAATATATGCCACTGGAGCAATTCGACTGGTCGGGCGGGACGGACCAGCGCAGCGATATCTACAGCCTGGGCGCCACGCTGTACCATTTGCTCACCAATCGCTACCCTCTCAGCGCCCCCCGGCGCATGAGGAGCGCGCGCGACCCGCTCAAGCCGCCGCACAAGGTGAATCGCCGCGTCTCGCCACAGGTCTCGCAGGCGATTATGCGCGCCATGGCGCGCTTTCCCCAGGAGCGTTACCCCAGCGCCGAGGCGTTCTGCCGCGACCTGCAGGGCCGGGCGCAGCGCTACATCAGTGGGGCGCGCATTGGCCGGATGCTCGCCGGGCACACCAGCTTCGTGCACGGGGTGGCCTGGAGCCCCGATGGGCGCATGCTGGTGAGCTGCGGCGCCGACCGCACCGTGCGGGTCTGGCGGGCGGCTGATGGAGCGCCGCTCGCCTGTCTGGAGGGCCACGCCGACCGGGTGCTGAGCGTGGCCTGGAGCCCCGATGGGGCGTTGATCGCCAGCGCTGGCGTCGATCGCAGCGTGCGTCTGTGGCGCGTCCAGGAGTGGCAGGCGCTGCGCGTCCTCGATGGCCACACCGAGGCCGTTCACGGGATCGCCTGGAGCCCCGACGGCGACCTGCTGGCCAGCGCCTGCGCCGACGGGGCCTTGCGCCTCTGGCAGACTGCCGACGACGGGCCGGCGCACGAGATGCGCCCCGAAGTGAGCGTTCGCCTCTACAGCGTGGGCTGGCGCCCCGACGGTCAGAGCCTGGCCGCGGGCTACGGCGACGGCGTGGTGCGTCTCTGGCACCTCGGGGAGCCGCCAACCTTCGACAACCTGGTCGGGCACACCGGTTACGTCTACGCGGTGGCCTGGAGTCCCGACGGGCAGATCCTGGCCAGCTCCAGCGCCGACAACAGCGTGCGCCTCTGGCGCCTGGCCAAGGGCCGTCTGGTCAACGAACTCCGCAAGCACCGCAACTGGGCCGCCGACCTGGCCTGGAGCCCGATCGGTAAGGTGGCGGGCTTCGGCGAGGGCGAGCGCCGTGAACCCCTCTGGCTCTGGCGCGTGAGCGACGGCAGCCTCTGCACCACCCTCACCGGCCATCAGAATTATGTCTACACGGTCGCCTGGAGTCCTGACGGGCAGGCCCTGGCCAGCGGCGGCGCGGACTCGACCATCCGGCTGTGGCGTCACGATGGCATGCCCATCACCACCCTCACCGGCCACAGCGACTGGGTGCAGAGCGTGGCCTGGAGCCCCGATGGCCAGACCCTGGCCAGCGCCAGTCTCGATGGGACGGTGCTGCTCTGGAACCTGACGTGAACAATGGGGGAACCAGGTTCCCCCATCCCCTCGCTCGCAGGAGGGTTTGGGAGGGCGCAGCCCGTGCGCAGGGGGATGGGGAAACCGGGTTTCCCCATTCCCCCACCCGGTGGGAGGGGTTGGGAGGGCTGCGCCCTCCCAAGAAGTTATTTTCATCCCGTCGGTGTGCGGCGCGAGCCGCCTGGACGGCTAACGTGAAAATGGGGGAACCAAGTTCCCCCATACCCCCGTTTTCATTGGGCGGTGTGCCGCCCGGCGGCATGGACGGCTGGAGTGAGGTTTCCGGGCGGTCTCCGGGTTAGCAGCACCAGCCGTCCCGTTGTTTTCAGTATTTCGTCGGCAAATTGTACGGAAAGAAATCCTCCATGTTTTTACTGCCACAATTATAATCGTAAGCAGCCACCTCGTCTGATGCAACATCGCAGCAATGGAAGCACCCGCAAGCATCAGTGGAAGCGCCCCAGGAACAGGGCAACCGGCTTGCCTCCCCCGGCGCCAGGCCGCTTCTCCTCGTCGTACAGCGAAACCAGGTCGTACACGTCGCCGAGTGCAACAATCGCGACGATGGATCAATGAGAAGGTGGCGTGCGCCCGCCGCGCGGTAAACTGCTGTCGCCGGCGCGGGGGTGTTCTCTCCCTTCCCAACACGGCAAGAAGGGGACGTGGATGACTGACTCAGAACAGATGAGCCAAGACTTCCCGCCGGAATCCGACGACGACCCGCGTGTGCGGCGGCTGCTGGCAGCCTACGCTCCAGCGCTTCTTCAGCACCTGCGGGAGCGCCTCGATGGTCTCTTGTCGGATCACCTTGCCGCACAGGTCGCGCTGGCGATCCGCGCTGTGGCCCGCGATGATCCTTCCCTCGACACCAATACTCCCGAGCCTCCGCTCGCGCTCCGCCGATCCGTCTTCGAGAAACTGACGGTCTTCTGCCTGCGCACCGGCCTGACGGGACCCGCACTGGTGTTGCTGCTCGAGTACGCGCCGCGCATCAAGCAGGCGCTCAAACAGAGCGAATACAGGGGGCGCCTGAGCGAGGAAGATCTGGAGGATCTAGCCCAGGATACCATGGTGCGCGCGGTCGAGCGCGGGGCGCAGTACGAACCCGAACGCAGCAGTCTGGGTCGCTGGCTCAATGTGCTGGCATATTATGCCATGCTCGACCTGATCCGCGATCGCGGCGCTTTGAGCGCAGCCGGACGTGATCGGATCGCCGCCGCACAGCTCCAGCAACTGGGTAAGGGCACGCCGGAGTTCGATGAGCAGATGCGCGAACGCATCTGGGAGGCTGTGAGGAAGCTGTCTCCCGGTCTCGCGCTGTACGTCCAGCGCAGCTTCCTGGAGGGCTGGAGCGATGCGGAGATCCAGCACGAACTGAACGCCAGACCCGGCACCCTGCGGGTGTGGAAGACGCGCGCCTTGCAGAAGTTGCGGGCCATTCTGGGCAGTTCGTTGGGGTTGGTGCTGGTGATGATGATCATCACCGTCGGGCCGGCGGTCGCGCAGCCACTGGCCTCGGCGCTAGATGTTGGTTCCATCGCCGAGGCGCCTGGTCAGACGCCGACCACAACTGTCAGGCCTTCGCTACCCGCCAGGATCGCCGAGGCGCCATCGCTGCCCACCGCCCCGGCACCGGCCACGCCGCTTCCCGCCTCCCCCATGCCCGCGCCGCCCTCAACGGCGCCGGCAAGCCCGATACCCGGTGCGCCACCGGCGGAAAGTGTCGCCGCGCCTTCCGCCACGGCACCGCTTGCCGCCAACCCGACCCCGACCGTCACGGCAACACCCCCAACGCTCCCCTCCCCGACAGCGGCGCCGCCGCGCGGCGATCGTTTTCTGCCACCGACCACCACGCCACGCCCGGAGTTGCATCTGTCGGTGACCCCTATCCGCGCCCCGGCGCAGATGCCGGAGGAAGTCCCTGCCACGCCAGAAGAAGCAGCGGTGCCAACAGCCATGCCTGAACCCGAGATGAGCCCCACGGCTAGCCCCACCGCCACGGCCAGCCCCAGCGCCACGCCCACCGCCACGGCCAGCCCCAGCGCCACGCCCACCGCCACGGCCA
>Ga0209162_1002231_pt1 | contig 17408 bp, 8 predicted proteins | sample YNPNPMetaG_FD_187121 | JGI IMG/M metagenome (GOLD analysis project Ga0209162, IMG submission 187121) | Anoxygenic and chlorotrophic microbial mat microbial communities from Yellowstone National Park, USA - YNP NP MetaG (SPAdes) (version 2) ... | reverse complement strand
GCGCGGCGAAGCCCGCCTGCGCGGGCTGGATTGACAGGCCGCGTCAGCGGCCTTCGCCCTGATAGCCGGGTCCTTCAGGGCGACGGCTCACCGTCGGGCTAAACCCCTCGACTAGGCGCGGCGAAGCCCGCCTGCGCGGGCTGGATTGACAGGCCGCGTCAGCGGCCTTCGCCCTGATAGCCGGGTCCTTCAGGGCGACGGCGTGCCGTGGGGGGAATGTCGAGATTGTCGCCAATCAGCAATTCGAGGGAAGAAAGGAATGTATTAACGCAGTGGCAGGGTATGCATTGACTCACCCTTTCCTGATGGACGAGGTGAGGCGAGCATACCCTGCCCTTCGCGGTTTATCTACCGGACGGATACATCCCGGCTTAGAACTCCTCCTCCGGTATCGACGGCGTGCGCGCGCCGTTCTTCTTCGGCTCCGGCGCATCGGTGATCAGCGCATCGGTCGTCAGGACGATACCTGCAACGCTGACCGCATTCTCGAGCGCGGTGCGCACCACTTTTGCCGGGTCGATGATGCCGGCCTGCATGAGATCAACGTATTTCCCGGTCATCACATCGAACCCGTAGTTCGGATTGTTGTGTTCACGCTGGTGCGTGCGCACCTGATTCACCACCACCGAGCCGTCCTCACCGGCGTTGATCGCCAGCTGGCGCAGCGGCTCTTCCAGCGCGCGGCGCAGAATGTTCAGCGCCATGCGCTCTTCCTCGAATTGCGTCTGTACATTATCGAGCGCCGGGATGGCGTTCAACAACGCGATGCCGCCGCCGGGTACGATGCCTTCCTCGACTGCGGCGCGGGTCGCGTTCAGCGCATCCTCAACGCGCGCCTTGCGCTCCTTGAGCGCCGGTTCGGTCGGAGCGCCGACCTTGATCACCGCCACGCCGCCTGACAGTTTGGCGACGCGCTCCTGCAGTTTCTCACGGTCGTAGTCCGATGTCGTGGTTTCGATCTGCTGCTTCAGCTGCCGGATGCGCGCCTGGATCGCCTGCTTGTCGCCGAACCCTTCGACAATCACCGTGTTGTCTTTGTCCGACTTCACCCGGCGAGCGCGACCGAGGTCCTGCACTTTGGCGCTGTCGAGTTTGCGACCAACCTCTTCACTGATGACCGTGCCGCCGGTCAGGATGGCGATGTCCTGCAGCATCGCTTTGCGGCGGTCGCCAAAACCGGGGGCCTTCACCGCCAGCGCGTTGAGGGTGCCGCGCATCTTGTTGACCACCAGGGTCGCCAGCGCTTCGCCATCGACATCTTCGGCAATGATCACCAGGTCCTTCTTGCCGGTCGCCAGCACCGCCTCCAGGATCGGGAGCAGATCATTGACGGCGCTGATCTTCTTGTCGGTGATCAGGATGTACGGCTCATCGATGACCGCCTCCATGCGGCTCGAATCGGTCACGAAGTAGGGCGAAATGTACCCGCGGTCGAACTGCATGCCCTCGACCAGTTCGTACTCCAGGGTTGTGCCTTTGCCCTCTTCGATGGTGACGACTCCGTCGTGCCCGATCTTATCCATGATGGTCGCCAGCAACTCGCCGATCTCCGGGTCTTGTGCGGAGATGGTCGCTACCTGGCGGATCTCGTCACGGCTCTTGAGGGTGATCGACTGCTCTTTGATGCGTGCGACCAGCGCCTCGCGCCCCTTATCCAGACCACGTTTGAGGATCATGGGGTTGGCGCCTGCGGCAACCAGTTTCAAACCTTCATCGATCATCGCCTGCGCCAGCACTGTGGCCGTCGTCGTGCCGTCACCGGCGACATCATTCGTCTTGCTGGCGGCTTCTTTGAGGAGTTGGGCGCCCATGTTCTGGAAGGGGTCCTTCAGTTCGACCTCCTTCGCTACGGTGACGCCGTCATGGGTGACGGAGGGCGCGCCCCATTTCTTGCCCATCGCAACGTTGCGCCCGCGGGGTCCGAGCGTCGTCTTAACGGCGAGCGCCAGGGTATCAACGCCGTGCTTGAGCGCGGCTCGCGCCTGCTCGTTGAATATCACCTGTTTCGCCATAGACTATTCCTCCTGAATGATGCCAAGCAGATCGCGTTCTTGCAGGATCAGATACTCTTCATCATCGATTTTGAATTCAGTTCCGGCATATTTGGCGAACAACACCTGTTGACCGACTTCGACGCTTATAGGGATGAGTTTGCCGTCATCGGCGTGCCGCCCCGGTCCGACGGCAATGACTTCACCCTGCATAGGCCGCTCTTTCGAGGCGGTATCAGGCAGGATGACGCCGCCTTTGGTCTTTTCTTCCCTGGGTTTGGGCTTGACGACAACCCGATCGCCTAATGGTCGAACATGCATAGGCTCGCCTCCTTATCGGATTGCGTATCTGTGTTGGGAAATTGACACTAGATTCTATAGCGTCACAGTGTTAGAAGAGTATAAGCGGCATGTTGGTGATATATTAGACATGTGCTTGAGAAGATACAACACCACCCCTGCTCAGTTCTCAGTTTCAGCGCAACTCTGAACGCTGTGCTTTCGTCCCACCAGCGGGTATCTTCAAGGAGCCTGCCATGATGCTAAGCCCGCGCTGGCGCAAAGTCTTCGCCGATGTCTGGAGCAATAAAACCCGCACCCTCCTGGTCGTCCTGTCGATCGCTGTCGGCGTCTTTTCGATTGGCGCAATCGCTGGCGCCAATGCGCTGCTGACACGTGAGATGACCGCCGCATATCTGGCAGTGAACCCCGCCGATGTATCGATCTACTGCGATGCGTTCGATGACGATCTGGTGCGTTCAGTACGTCGGATCCCTGGCGTCGCTGAGGCTGTCGGCAGTCAAACCATCAACGCACGCATCCAGATCGGTTCTGATCAGTGGCGCGACGTGACGATTTATGTCGTGAACGACTTCAAGGATATGCGGATCAATAAGGTGTATCCCGCTGAGGGCGCCTGGCCCCCGCCACACCGCACATTGCTCGTCGAACGTGCATCGCTGCCGCTGATCGGTGCACGTATCGGCGATCTCGTCACGATCCGCCTGCCTGATGAAACCCTGCGTCAGATACGTATCTCCGGAACAGTTGCAACTCCGAATCTTCCTCCGGCAGCGCTGACCAATCAGACGTATGCGTTCATGACGTTCAAGTCGCTTGAATGGCTCGGTCAACCAGAGTTCTATACCGAGTTGAACATGACGGTGACTGGCGATCGCTTCGACAAGGAGCATATTGCAGAGGTCGCCACGCTGGTGCGGAACAAGATCGAAAGCAGCGGTCGCACTGTCTATTTCACCTATCTCCCAGAACCGGGCCGTCACCCGGCGCATCAGGTGCTGCAACCGTTGTTCTTGCTGCTTGGTTTCCTGGGCGCGCTCTCGTTGTTCGCCAGCGGCTTTCTGGTCGTTAATACGATTTCGGCGCTGCTGACCCAGCAGGTGCGGCAGATCGGCGTGATGAAAGCCATCGGCGCCCGCTCGGTCGATATTGTCGTCATGTATCTCGCAGGCGTGCTGCTGCTTGGGGGGATGGCGCTGGCGATTGCAATGCCGCTGGCGTACCTGGTCGCTGCTGGTCTGACCATCTTCATCGCCGGTCTGATGAATACCGACGTGACAAGCCTGGCGATGCCGTCTGAGGTATGGGGGATTATGATCGCCGTCGGTCTGATCGTGCCGCTGCTGGCAGCGCTTCTGCCGGTGTCTGGCGGCGCGCGTGTGACGGTGCATGAAGCGATCAGCGGCTACGGTCTGGGGAAAGGACGCTTCGGGCGCGGGCGTCTCGATCACCTGCTGCAACGCATCCACGGGCTGTCCCGCCCACTCATGCTGTCGCTCCGCAACACCTTCCGGCGCAAAGGTCGCCTGGCGCTGACGATGATCACCCTGACCCTCTCCGGGGTCATCTTCATGTCGGTGTTCAGTATCCGCAACTCGATGCTGTTGACGCTGGACGATGCGCTGAAGTACTTCAATTTTGATGTCATGGGGATGTTTTCGCGCTTTTATCGCGTCGAACAGATCGAACGCGAGGCGCTGGCAGTGCCCGGTGTGACCGTGGCTGAGAGTTGGGGCGGGAGGTCGGTGCGTCGCGTTCGTGCAAACGGCACAGAGAGCGCAGAACTGTTCATGTACTCGGTGCCTGCCGACACGCGCATGATCATTCCGACCGTTCTTGAGGGGCGCTGGTTGCTCCCCGATGATGAAAACGCGCTGGTGATCAATTCGAGTGTACTCAGCCTGGAACCCGATATCAAGGTTGGCGATACCGTGACGCTGAAGATCGACCGGCGTGAGATGGAGTGGAAGGTGGTCGGCATTGTGCGCGGCATTGGCGGGCAGGCGATGGTGTACACCAACTATCCATACTTTGCGCGCATCAACGGCTTTGTTGGACGCGCCGCCATCGTCGTGGCGCAGATCGAACCGGCGGACGCCGCCAATCAGGAGCGGGTCGCAAAGGCGCTCGATGAGCATTACAAATCGCTCGGTATGCGGCTTGCGTTCACGCAGACCGTCGCAAGCATCCGGCAGCAGAACGAACTGTTCTTCAACATCCTGGTCGCCTTTCTGCTGGTCATGGCGCTCCTGCTGGCAACTGTCGGCGGATTGGGCTTGATGGGAACGATGAGCATCAATGTGCTCGAACGCACCCGCGAGATCGGCGTGCTGCGCGCCATCGGCGCGTCGAATGGCGCGGTGCAGCGCATTGTTGTGGCCGAGGGTATCATCATCGGCGCGCTGAGTTGGGCGCTGGCGATGATCGTTGCCGTTCCGCTGGCGAAACTGATCTCCGATGCCGTGGGTATGGCGTTCTTCCAGACACCGCTGACCTTCTCGTTCTCGGTTGGCGGTGCGATCATCTGGCTGGCGCTGGTGACGATTGTCGCAGCAATTGCGAGCCTCGTGCCGGCGTATCAGGCGACGCGCCTCACGGTACGCGAGGTGCTGGCGTATGAGTAGCGCTATCGACAGCGATATCTTCAGTACAGATTGTTGAAGAAATCGATCACGATCTCATTTGCCACGGCGTCTGGCAACGCATCGAGCACATCATTAATTACTGCCATCTCCTGCGGCAATCTGCCCGGTTGCAAACCGATGGTCGCCATCAGTTCCGTGATCGTTGCTGGCGATGGATCGCGCGCAATTGCAGAAACAAGTGTCTGAATGAGCGTCGGATCGGTCGGCGGCGCCTGGCGCACCTCATCAACACAGGCGGCGAGATCGGCAAGCAGCGCCTCGACGTTGTGTGCAACGCCATACGTGACGGAGACGTGCAGATTGCGCGGCGAAAGCGGCGTCGAAAACTGCGGCTGAAGGAACCACCCGCGCCGACGCAGCGCATCAGCCAGATGAAACACGTTGATGTCGTTCGAGGCGAAGGAAAACATGCTCATGGCTGGCTGCCCCAGCACAAACAACCCGTCAATTGCCCGGATGCCGGCGATCAACCGCTCTGTCGCCGCCTGCACCGTCGCCACAATCTCCCGGTACCCTGCTTCACCCAGGTGGTGCAGGATCGCCCATGCACCGGCAATCGGTCCTGCCGATCGTGAACTGAGAACCGTCGGGTTGATGAGGGTATAGCCGGTTGTGTCGGTCGAAGCAAACATCTGATACCGCCGCAGGGCGCGGTCGCGGTAGAGGATAACCGAAGCGCCTTTGGCGGAATATCCGTATTTGTGCATGTCCACAGAGAGGGATGTAACGCCGGGGATGCTGAAATCGAAGGGAGGAACCGCATATCCGAGTTTCCGCAAAAAGGAGAGATAGATGCCGCCAACACACGCATCGACGTGGCAGAGAAGTCCATACTCCTGCGCCAGCGACGCAATCGCGGGAACGGGATCGACAACGCCCTGCGAATAGCATGGCGCCGACGCCACGAGCAGGATGGTGTTATCGGTGATTGCCGCGCGCATTGCTGCCACATCCGCCTCGAATGTCGCCGGATCGAACGCGACGACCACCGGTTTGACGCCGAAGTAGTGCGCCGCTTTGTGAAACGCTGCGTGTGCCGTCCGCGACAGCACCATTTCCGGTTGCGCGATATGGGGTCGGTGAGCGCGCGCCCAATCGCGGGCAGCCTTAACCGCCAGCAGAATACTCTCCGTGCCGCCGCCGGTCACATTGCCGGCAACCTGTGCGTCGCCCTGGAGCAGACCGGCGATCATGTGCACCACGTCGCGCTCCAGTTGCGCAATGCTGGGAAACGTCGTCGGGTCGAGACAATTTTCGGTGAGATAGAGCATATAAGCGTCTCTGACCACTGCCGCTGCTGTTTCGTCGGGTTGATAGACATACGCAAAGACGCGACCAGACTGCCAGTCCATGTCGTGCGTCTTGAAACTGCGCAGTGTTGCCATGATTTCGTCCGGCGTCATACCGATCGGCGGAATAGTCACGGTGAAGTCCTTTCCAGGGCGAGGTCGCGCCCGACAGCGCGTTCGAGCGGATATTTCCACATAAAGAAAGCGATCAGCAGCGCAGCGATGATGGGTGTGACGCCGATCAGGAAGCGCACCCCCCATGCGGCGCTTTCCGGTTGAACCTCGCTGCCGGCAACATACCCCGACAGTGAGAGCACGGTAGCGAAGAGCACACCCTGGGCTGAAAACGCCAGTTTGGTGATCCCGCCGTTGATGCCGAAGAAAATGCCCTCGCGCCGGTACCCGTGCCGCGCTGCATCGTCGTCGATGACTTCGGAGATGAGCGGGAACGGCATAATCATCGAACCCGCCAGCCCCGGCACAACCAGCAGCGTACCGATCAGTCCGGTAGTGAAGTCGGTGGCGAGAATCATCGCAAGAAAACCGGGGATGAAACAAAAACTGGTGATAATCCACGACCGGCGCGGACCGATCCGCGCCACGAGCGGTCGCCAGGCGAGCAGCGCCGGAATGGTCAGCAGGATCGGGACGCCAAGCAAGATCGCCTCGGCATCACCGCCGCTCAGATTGATGCCGAAGACCTCGATCTGCCCCTGGATGCCAAGAGCATATTTGCGCCAGAAAGGAAGCATTGCCGCCAGCACGAGCCAGATATATTCTTTGGCGATATTGGCGCCGATAAACCAGCGGAAGGGAATGCTGGAGAGTGCAATGCGCAGCGATGCGATCAATCCGACGTGGTCGTCCTTGATTTTCGAGAGATCTTCACGAACGCCGATCATTGAGATCAGGTATCCTGCCGCCACCAGTATTCCCATAATGGCGCCCATCCAGATATAGCCAACCCCGTCGGCGAGGATCGGCGCGAGAATGAAGGCGAGCAGAAGCGCAATGGTTGCCAGCACCTCGCGCACGGCGGAAAGGTCGATGCGCGCGCGCAGGTGTGGCGCCACCTCTGGAAAGAGCGCGTTGTAGGCGATAATCGTCAGACTATAGAGGGTATCGAAGATGAAGAGAATAACCAGGAAATATGCTGCAAGCATCCACGGCGACTGACCGGGCGGCGTCCACAGGAAAAAGAAAGAGAGTCCGAGAGGGACGGCGCCGAAGAGCACATACGGTACGCGCCGTCCCATCGATGTGCGAGTACGGTCGGAGAGTTGCCCCATCAGCGGATCGTTGATGGCATTCCACAGTCCGTAGATCGTCCAGATGACCCCTGCCGCAGCAGCGTTCAATCCCAGGACATCGACATAGTAGAACTGAATGCGGTTCCCGAAGACCTGATAGGCGATTGTGTTGGCGAAGTTTCCCATCGAATACGTGATGTAGCGGAACAATCTTCCCATCCCTGTTCCTCCTTGAACTGTCCGGTCAGTGATCGGCTGGTGATCATGGCTCGCCATGCTCATCCGGCAAGCCCAGCATACGCGCGGTGTAGGCGTGCAGGAACCGTTTGAAAGCCGCTACCTGTTCGGGATGCATGGGATCGACGCGGGCGCCGCTTGTGTCGAGCGGGCTGCCAGCGAAGTAGCCATAGAGTATCCAGATGAAACCGGTCAGCATCATGCGCAGATCGACGCCTGATGATCGGATCGTTCCTGCTGTCTGCGCCCGTTCCAGCAGATCGAGCGCCATATCGTACAGCGGCAGCGACACTTCCGCCTCGATTGCAGCTGGCGACTCGTCCTGTTCCAGCCAGCGACGCAGCCAGAGACGCGGCGTTTCCGGCTGTTCAATGGTCAGATCGACCAGCGCATCGACCAGGGCGTACAACCGCCGGAGAAGCGTAGCGGGATGGGCAATATCGTCGTCCGAGACATGCCGGGTGTGGGCTGCGATCACGGCATGCTCGCGTTCCGCCAATCGCCGGAATACCATCCGGTAGAGTTCTTGCTTGCTGCTGATGTGGTAATGGATCGTCGCAACATTCAACCCGACAGCCGCTGCCAGCGCGCGCATCGAAAGACCGTGGTAGCCGTGCTCTGCGAAGAGCGTCGCGGCAATAGCCACAATGCGATCAGCGGTTCCGCCGGTGTTGTCAGGCGTTGACACCATAGGGCAGGATCTGTGCGGCGACATTTCCCTGCCAGACTCCTGGCGCTGTGCAGGAAAAGGCGGAGAACAGGGAGTATTCGTCGCAGTATTCAATCAATCGTTTGATGGAGTAAGCAGAGTATATGAGACGTGTGCAGAATTGTCAAGAATCAGTTTATAGCAGTTCTCAGATACATTGACCCTTTTCCTATCTGCCTTGTCGCGTGAGGCGCGCGCTGCCAGCGGAATGTAGACCGAAATTCATTTCGGTCGCCATGCGAGGGCGGAATGTAGACCGAAATTCATTTCGGTCGCCATGCGAGGGCGGAATGTAGACCGAAATTCATTTCGGTCGCCATGCGAGGGCGGAATGTAGACCGAAATTCATTTCGGTCGCCATGCGAGGGGCGCGATTCCGGGAGTGTTCAACCTCGTCCGCCAGGTTCAACCCCTGTGAGAACCGCTATAATCAAAGTGGATCAGGCGACTGCTCGCGGTCTGATCAGGCGCTGCCAGAAGTGCTATGCTGGAACAGGACTAAAGGAGAGATAGCAAAACGACGCCGGATATTCTATACTTCAAGTAACCCTTTCTTCCCTCCTTCGCCAGGGAGCTCCGGTCTATACCGGGGCTTTCTGGTTTAGAGCGTACTCTTCGTCCAGGTCGCATCAAACCATGCCGCGTGGTATCATACGTGTAGATATCTTTACATAGTGAGGTGGGCAATGAGCAGCACGACGGTAGAGACGGCGCCGATTGTCTACCCCGACAGCGACGGGATGCCGATGGCGGATAACACGCAACAGTTTCGCGCAATCGTGACCATCCAGGGCAACCTCGACGCGCTGTTCCGCGACCGCGATGATGTGTTTGTGGCGGGCGACCTGCTGTGGTATCCGGTGGAGGGGCGTCCCGACATCCGGCGTGCGCCGGACGTGCTGGTGGCGTTCGGGCGACCGAAGGGCGACCGCGGCTCGTACCGGCAGTGGGAGGAAGGGGGGATTGCGCCGCAGGTGGTGTTCGAGGTGCTGTCGCCGGGGAACACGCTGACCGAGATTGCGGCGAAGTTCGAGTTCTACGACACGTATGGGGTGGAAGAGTACTATGTGTACGACCCGGAGCGGGGCGAGATGACGGGATGGCGCCAGGCGGCCGGGCGGTTGCGGGTCATCGAGGAGATCGACGGGTGGGTCAGCCCGCGCCTGGGGGTGAAGTTTCGGCGCGAGGGGGGCGACGTGCGGCTGTATCTGCCGGACGGGCGTCCGTTTGTGAGTTTTGTGGAACTGCAAGCACAACTGGAGCAGGAGCGACAGCGCGCCGAGGCGGAGCAGCAACGCGCCGAGGCGGAGCGACAGCGCGCCGAGGCGGAGCAGCAACGCGCCGAAGCGGAAGCGCAGGCGCGGACGGAGGCGGAGCGGCGCGCCGAAGCGGAAGCGCAGGCGCGGACGGAGGCGGAGCGGCGCGCCGAAGCGGAAGCGCAGGCGCGGACAGAGGCGGAGCGGCGCGCCGAAGCGGAGGCGGCAGCGCGAGTAGCAGCGCAGGCGCAGGTGGAAGAAGCGCAGCTGCGGGCGGAGCGCCTGGCGGCGCGCCTGCGGGCGCTCGGCATCGACCCGGAGGCGGAGGCGTGAGTATGGAGGCGACCGATGAGCAGCACGACGGTAGAGACGGCGCCGATTGTCTACCCCGACAGCGACGGGATGCCGATGGCGGATAACACGCAGCAGTTTCGTGCAATCGTGACCATCCAGGGCAACCTCGACGCGCTGTTCCGCGACCGCGATGATGTGTTCGTGGCGGGCGACCTGCTGTGGTATCCGGTGGAGGGGCGTCCCGACATCCGGCGTGCGCCGGACGTGCTGGTGGCGTTCGGGCGACCGAAGGGCGACCGCGGCTCGTACCGGCAGTGGGAGGAAGGGGGGATTGCGCCGCAGGTGGTGTTCGAGGTGCTGTCGCCGGGGAACACGCTGACCGAGATTGCGGCGAAGTTCGAGTTCTACGACACGTATGGGGTGGAAGAGTACTATGTGTACGACCCGGAGCGGGGCGAGATGACGGGATGGCGCCAGGCGGCCGGGCGGTTGCGGGTCATCGAGGAGATCGACGGGTGGGTCAGCCCGCGCCTGGGGGTGAAGTTTCGGCGCGAGGGGGGCGACGTGCGGCTGTATCTGCCGGACGGGCGTCCGTTTGTGAGTTTTGTGGAACTGCAAGCACAACTGGAGCAGGAGCGACAGCGCGCCGAGGCGGAGCAGCAACGCGCCGAAGCGGAAGCGCAGGCGCGGACGGAGGCGGAGCGGCGCGCCGAGGCGGAGCGGCAGCGGGCGGAGCGCCTGGCGGCGCGACTGCGGGCGCTGGGGATCGATCCTGAGTCCGAAATGCCGTAGCGCGCTCTGTTTCAGGAGGAAACCCGGCAGCAGGCAGATTGATCCCCTCCAGAGAGCAAGAGAGCACAGGACGAACTCCTGTGCTCTCCTGTTGTTTGTGAAAGTTTCCCTACCGCACGATGAGCGGCAGCATCACCGTGTACCCGCCGCCCGTCGTTGCTTCGAGCGTCGCCGGTCCGTAGATATGCGTGGCGCCGTCGGTTGTCTCTTCGATCAACCAGTAGGTGTAGCGTGTTCCTGGCGCGGCTGTCGCGTCGTTCCACTCGTAACTCGCCCCACTGCTGACGCTCCCCTTTGCTGGAATGAGGCGATCAGTGATCCGCACGGCATCACTGCGGCTGCCGGTTGCGCTGCGTTCCAGGTAGAAGCCGCGCGTTCCGTACTCCGCAGCGGTCTCCCAGCGCACGACGATGCCCTGTGCGCCGCGTTCGGCGCTGAAGCGCGTCAACTGGATGGCGGTCGGCGAGATTGGCGACAGCCCCATGAACCAGGTCGGGTCGATCTGCCCTGGCGTCAGGGTGAAGAGTGGCGTCAGTCCGGTCGCCGGATCGGCGTCGCTGTCGGCGCTGCGGTCATTCCCCTGTCGGAAGGGACTGACATAGTAGCCGGAAGGCACGCTGAACGCAATCCGGTATTCGCCCGGTTCGATATCGGTGAACATAAAGTAGCCATTTGCATCGGTCGTCTGTGTGGCAACGACGGTTCCATCGCTGCGCAACAGTCGCACTTCGATGCCGCCAATCCCCGACTCGTCCGCCTCACGGATGCCGTCCAGGTCACGGTCGAGCCAGACCTGGCTTCCCACCGCCGCCAGTTGATACAATCCGATGTCAATATCGGTGCGCGCTTCCCCGGCGGTGAGTGTGATCGGACCACTGCGCCGCGTCGCCCGATCGATGTCGGAGTCGAGCGCCGGATCGCTTCCCGCGCCACGTGGGCTGATGTTGCGTCCCGGCGTCGCGCCAACTCCCACGGTGTAGGTCCCGGCAGGCAGGTTATCGAACAGATAATTGCCGTTCAGGTCGGTCGTGGTGGTGATCAACAGCGCGCCGGTCGAGTCGTAGAGCGCAACGACAACACCGTCGACTCCCGTTTCTCCAGCGTCCTGGATGCCGTTGGCGTTGGCGTCGTTCCACACGCGGTCGCCAATGCTGGCAGTTCCACGGTAGCCGAAGTCCACATTGGTGCGCGCCTCACCGCTGGTGAGCGTCACGCCGGTAACAACGCCAGGTGTCCCGACGCCGTCCAGGTCGTAGGTCTGATTGATGCCTGTCGGCAGGGTGGTCGTAACCACCCGCACGGTGTACGTTCCCGCAGGCAGTCCGTCGATCAGATAGTTGCCAGTGGCGTCGGTCACGGCGAACGGCTCATCGGCATCACGCACGCCGTTGCCGTTCAGGTCCAGGTAGACGATAACGCCGCTCAGACCTGGCTCGCCAGTTTCCTGCACGCCGTCGCCGTTGCGGTCGAGCCACACGCGGTCGCCGATGCTGGCGGTTCCACGGTAGCCGAAGTCCACGTCGGTGCGGGTCGCGCCTGCCGCCAGCGATGCGGTTGCCGCGTGCGGCGTTACGGTTGCGCCATCCAGGTCGTAGGTCTGGCCGACGCCTCCCGGCAGGGTGGTCGTCACCACGCGCACAGTGTACGTTCCGCCCGGCAGATTGCTGAAGAAGTACTGACCGAGCGCATTGGTGGTGGTCACCGGCTCGCCTGCATCACGCACACCATCGTTGTTCAGGTCAAGATACACCTGCACGTCGCCGATCCCCGGCTCACCCTCCTCCTGTACGCCGTCGCCGTTGCGGTCGAGCCACACGCGGTCACCCAACCCCGCGTCAGCCAGTTCGCCAAAGTTGTAGTTGATGCCGTCGGCGCCAGCTGGCAACGCGATGGTGTCGATCACGTCGTTGCTGAGGGTGCCGACGGGTGTTCCGCCAATTGTGCCGACGCTGTCCGATCCGTCGCTGTAGATCGGCGGTTGCGTTTCACTGATTGTGTAGGTTCCCGTCAGCAGGTTCTCGAAGCGGTAACTGCCGTCCGCCTGTGTCAGTGTTGTGCGCGTGACAGCATTGCCGTTGGCGTCAACGCCGGTGAGCGTGATGGTGACGCCGCCGATGCCACTTTCACCAGCATCGAATACGCCATCGTTATCGCTGTCCACATATACGTATCCACTCAGGGTGCTCACGGTCTCACCGAAGTTCTGATCGGTCAAACCTGTGAGCGGGACATTCACGCTCAGGGTATTGGGCGTCGAACTGCCGTAGCCGGTTGGCTGCGTCTGCTCGATGACATAGTTGCCAGCCGGCAGGTTGTCAAAGAGGTAGAAGCCGGTGATCGTCGTTGTCGTCGTCAGCAACACGCTGTTGCCCAGGAGATCGGTTCCTGACAGCGTGACGGTGACGCCGCCGAGGCGTCCGTTTTCACCGCCGTCGAGCGTTCCGTCGCGGTCGGTGTCGATCCAGACGATGCCGCTGACGAAGGTTCCCCGTTCGCCGAAGTCGTAATTCACCGCATCGATCCCTGCGCCAGGCACAATAATGGTGCTGACCTGATCGTTGCTCAGGTCGCCGCCCGCCGTCCCGACGCGATCAATCCCGTCATTGTACGCAGCAGGTTGCGTTTCGCTGACGGTGTACGTCCCAGGACGCAGGTTGTCGAAGGTGTAGAACCCGGTGATGCTGGTCGTGGTCGTCAGCAGCACGCTGTTCCCCAGGTCGTCGGTCCCGGTGAGCGTGATGGTGACGCCGCCAATGCCCGGTTCGCCTGCATCAGGGATGCCGTCATTGTTGTCGTCGCGGTAGACCCGCCCCGACAGGCTCGCCGGACGCAGTTCGCCGAAGTTGTTGTTCAGGCTGGCAGCGCCGGAAGGCAGGGTGATGCTGGCGATCCGGTCGTTGAGCGTGGTGTCGCCGCCGAGGGTTCCCGCCGTGTCGCGTCCGTCGAGATAGCCGGACGGCTGGGTCTCGCTGATCGTATAGGTCCCCGGACGCAGGTCGTCGAAGGCGTAGAAGCCGGTCACCGTGGTCGTGGTCGTCAGCAGCACGCCGTTGCCCAGGTCGTCGGTCCCGGTGAGCGTGATGGTGACGCCGGAGATGCCGTTCTCTGTCGTGTCGAACACGCCATCGTTGTCGTCGTCCTCGTACACGAACCCGGCGATGCGCGCCGCCAGCAGTTCGCCGAAGTTGTAGCCTGTCGCTGCAACGCCTGCGCTCAGGGTGACGTTGCCGATGACATCGTTGCTGCTGACGCTTCCGCCTGCGCTGCCGACGCTCTCTGCACCGTCGAAGTAGCCGGACGGCTGGGTCTCGATCACAGTGTAGGTCCCCGGGCGCAGGTTGGTGAAGGTGTAGACGCCGCTCGCGTCGGTCGTGGTTGTCAGGGTGACCGGGTTGCCCAGGTCGTCAGTCCCGGTCAGCGTGATGGTGACCCCGCCGATGCCCGGTTCGCTATTGTCGGCGCCGTTATTGTTGACGTCGTAGTAGACCCGCCCCGACAGGCTGGCTGGACGCAGTTCGCCGAAGTTGTTGTTCAGGCTGGCCATGCCAGGCGTCAACGTGATGTTGGCAATCCGGTCATTGACGGTCGTCGTGCCGCCGCCAGGGGCGCCCGCTGTGTCGCGCCCGTCGAGATAGCCGGTCGGTTGGGTTTCGATCACGGTGTAGGTTCCCGGACGCAGGTCGTCAAAGGCGTAGAAGCCGGTCACCGTGGTCGTGGTTGTCAGCAGCACGCTGTTGCCCAGGTCATCAGTCCCGCTCAGGGTGATGGTGACGCCGGAGATGCTGCTTTCACCAAGACCGGTTTCAAAGTTGCCGTTATTGTTGTTGTCCTCGTACACGAACCCGGCAATCCGCGCCGCCAGCAGTTCGCCGAAATTGTTGTTCTCGCCATTGGTTTCCACGCCGATCGGCAGGGTGATCGAGAAGACATCATTCCCGCCTGCGCCGCCCTGTGTGCCAATGGTGTCTCGTCCATCCAGGTAACCGGCTGGCTGGGTTTCCGCCAGCGTGTAGGTTCCCGGACGCAGGTTGTCGAAGCGATAGTAGCCGGTGATCGACGTCGTCGCTGTGAGGTTCACCACATTGCCCAGGTGGTCTGTGCCGGTGAGCGTGATGGTGACGCCCTGGATCGGCGTCTCACCGCTGTCGAATGCACCGTCGTTGTCGGCATCGACATACACGAAGCCGCTCAGACTGTTGCTGCGGATGGTCATGGTGTCGGACGAGTCGACCGGCGTCTGCACCCGCTCCGTCGGATCATCGCCCGGCAGACTGGTCGAACGCGCCATGCGCGCCGTGTTCGTAATTGTCGCGCCCGGCGTCACTGTACCGGTCAGGTTGACGCGGAAGGTGAAGGTCACCGTCGCGCCAGCCGGGATAGGTCCGCCCTCGTAGCGCACTTCGCTACCAGTGCGCGACGGGGTGAACGTCGTCGGATAGTCGCTTCCCGCCGCGCCGAAGGTCGTGGTTGTGGCGTCGAAATCGGGTGGCAGCGTGTCGGTAATGACGACGTCGAAGGCGTCCGATGTGCCGGTGTTTGTCACCGTCAGCGTGATCGTGATCGGATCACCCGCATTTGCAACAGCCTGAACGATATTCTTGGTGATCGTCAGTTGCGGTTCGACGACGCGCACCGTTTCGGTATCGGTGAACGTTCGCGTGATGTTCGAGCCATCGGTGTAGCGCATCGCTGCGGTGTTCGTCAGGGTGGTCCGCCCCGGCGGGATCAGCCCGACCATCCCCGATTCGTCGAGCGCCCGCACGCGCACTACGACCAGGAAGCGGTTGTTCGCCGCATTGTTGTCGCCTGTCACCACAACGTCGCTGCCGAACGTCAAGGTGACATCATCGCCGCTGCCCGCACCGCCGGTGACGGTGATCGACGGAACGGTTCCGGCGAAGTCCTGCGTCAGCAGTCCGCCGCTCTGCGCTACGTCGGTGATGACCGTGAACCCTTCATAGTCGAGACCCGCAGGCAGATCGTCGGTCAACACCAGGTTGCGGATCGTGCCTTCCGGCAGATCGACGATCAGGGTATAACTGATGATCTCGCCGATGGTGATGTCCGCGCCGCTCGTATGTGTTGCGCTGGTGGCAAAGAGCGCCTTGCTGAACGCACCCTGCCCGGTGGAAAGCGTAACGCTGCTGCTGGCGCTGCGGCTGCGCTCGCGGTCGGTTCCGTCGCTGACGCCGGTCGTGTCCGGGCTGAGATTCTGGTTCAGACCAGGCAGACTGGTGGAGGTCAGAACGACGGTGTTGGTGATCGTCTCGCCGGGCTGTACGCTCTGCCGCAACACGCCGGTGATCGTCACCGTAACGGTCGCGTTGAGCGGCAGCGTAAACGGCGTCGTCGTCGTCAGGGTGTTGCTCGTAACGCCAAAGTTGCCGGTGATGTCCCCCAGGGTCGAATGCGTGGCGGTAACGTTCGCCAGCGTCATCGTTTCGGTGAGCGATGAGCCGATCGTTGCTGGCAGCGCATCGGTGATCGCCACGTCGAAGGCGTCCGCCAGGCTGCGCGCCGTGTGGCTCAGGGTGATCGTGTAGGTCACCGGGTCGCCGGCATCGCCGCTGGTCGGAGCGACCGACTTGGCAATCGCCAGTTCCGGCTCAACGACGGTGACGGTTGCGCCGTTCGGATCGATCAGCAGATCGACCGGCGGTTGCGGTGTCGAAGGCACATCGAACTGCCCGCTGTTCGTCAGCGTTGTCTGGCTGCCAGTGAAGCCGGTGTTGCCGGGCACATCGAGCACCACTGCCTGATACCGGATGAAGAATGTATTGTTGCGCGTATCATTGTCGCCCGGCAGCGTGATCTGGTCGAACGTGAAGCGCACGTCGGTTCCGTTGAGGAACTGCGGGTCGCCGATCGGCGTGACCGCCGGATCGGTCGTGTCGCTGAAGACGCCGTTGAAGGCGAGCGTGCCAGCGCCCGCCGGATGCCCGCCGCTGAGCGCCGGATCACCCGTGGCAAGCATGCCGGTCACAAGCGTGGCGCTGCCCGGCAGGTACGCCATGCCCGCCGGAACCGTGTCGGTGATGACCAGTCCACTTGTGACGCCTTCCGGCAGGCTGACCGCCAGGCGGTAGGTGACGATCTCACCGATGGTGACATTCGTGCCAATCGTCGAAGGCGCCACCCCTTCGATCACCGACTTCGAGACGACCACCGGCGCAATGGCGGTGGTTGTCACCGATGAGATGAGACCATAGTTGTTCAACTGACCACCGTCGAGATCGCAGGTTGTCAGGCTGCACTCCGGCGGGTTGGGAACGCCGTTTCCATTGCGTTCATCGGGGTTTGCGCCGGGGGTGCTGCTCCAGAACATTGCCACGCGATTGGTGATGATCTGGTCAGTCGTCACCGCGCTCGTCAGGTCGCCGGTGAAGGTGATGATCACCGTCGATCCGAGCGGCAGGGTGATCGGCGCAGTTGTGCGCAGGATGCGATCCGGTCCAACAGTTACGATCTCGAAATCGGCAATGCTCACGGGCGCGCCTGTTGCACTGACCGCGACAATTGTCGGGTTGATCAGTTCGGGTGCAATCGTGTCGCTGATCACCACATCGTAGGCGGTCATCTCGCTGCGTGGCGCGCTGTTCTCCAGACGGATCGTGTACGTGATCGGGTCGCCGGCGTCGGCTGCCG
>Ga0209162_1002229_pt1 | contig 17436 bp, 12 predicted proteins | sample YNPNPMetaG_FD_187121 | JGI IMG/M metagenome (GOLD analysis project Ga0209162, IMG submission 187121) | Anoxygenic and chlorotrophic microbial mat microbial communities from Yellowstone National Park, USA - YNP NP MetaG (SPAdes) (version 2) ... | reverse complement strand
GCCGGACAAGCCGAAGACGCTGGAACGGTATCGGGCCGTGCTTGGGCATTTCCAGCGCCTGCTCGGGCGCCGGCAGTTTGTCGAGGCCATTACGCGCGCTGACATCGAATCCTACAAGCTGGCGCGCGTCGAGGAGCCAGCCGGACAGAAGGGTCCGGGCCGGAAGGTGCGGCCGGCGACGGTGAACTTCGAGCTGGGCGTCATGCGTCGCTGGTTTAATTTCCTGCGGCGCGAGCTGGGCCTCGAGATCGAAAACCCCTGCCAGAGCTTCCAGCCGGTGCGCGACGCCGCCTCGCTGGGCCGCGGCCGGCCGAGCGTGTATACGAACGAGGAGCTCGAGCGGCTGTTTGCCGCCTGCGACGAGCGGGAGCGGGTCGTGTTCGAGACGCTGCTGCTGACGGGGCTGCGGGAGAGCGAGCTGACCACGCTCACCTGGGAAGACGTCTGCCTCGAGCCAGGCCGCGAAGCGCTGTTGCTGCGGGCTGGGCCGCGCGGAAGCGGTTCAAACAGAACAATTCCAGCATCAAATGTTTCCTTTGTGACCCAGTAGCCCTGACTGGACGTTGAAATACCGCCGGTCCAGGCCCCTCCGGTTGCGAACAGCCGGCCCGGGACTCTATCCGGGTCTTGAACAAGATATTCAGCTCTGTTAGTCTGTAGTCATGCTTTCGCCTGCGATCAGCCGAAGAAGCTTCACGTTATGTCTGGGTGCAACGGCATTCGGCCTGCGCGCCATGGGTGAAACCGATCCGTGGGACGGTCCAGCCGTTGTCCACAAGGTTTATCTGGCGGCGCCGAAGCCCACATGGCCCTACCCGGCCCTGGATGTGAAGCAGGAGGCCGCAGGCATCGACGCCCGTCTGGCCGACCTCGAAGCCAAGCATCCCGGGCTGGTTCGTTTCACGGGGGGCCGGATTCTGTATACCGGGGATGATCCCGGGCCGTGGATTCGATCCACCGCAGGCGCTGACGCAATTCTGGTGATGGATCTCACTTCCAACACGCCGTCGCAGTTTGAAGCGCTGGAAAAGATCGACACTCCGATGGTGCTGTTTCAGCGCCCGCTCACCGGGTGGGCGTTCATGAGATTTGCCAGTTATATCCAGAAGGGCAAGCGGGCGGACATGATCAACAGCAGCCAGTACGGTGATCTGGTCCCGCACTTGCACATGTTCCGTACGATCCACCACGTGGCCAACAGCAAGGTTCTGGTGGTGCGGCCCGGCTCACCGGACGCCTCTTCCTTTCAGGCTTGGACAGAACAGTTTGGAACACAGGTGGAATTCCCCACCTTCGAGGAGCTTCAGGAGGCTTTCCGGCAGGTGAGCCCGAAAGAGGCTGGCGGAGCCGCGCAGGAGTTTACCAAGGGGGCGTTGAAGGTTGTGGAGCCCAAGCCGCGGGATATCGTCGACTCGGTCCGTTTTCATCTCGCCTCGCTCGAAGTGCTGCGGCGCAGAAGGGCCAACGCGCTGACGATCGACTGTCTGGGCGGCTTCCGGCGAAACGAGCTGCCGGCTTATCCGTGCGTGGCGTTTTCCAAGCTGAACGACGCCGGACTTTACGGCGTCTGCGAGGCGGATTTCCAATCCACCATGACGCAGTTGCTGCTCACCTCCTACTCGGGCAAGCCGGGCTTCGTCTCCGATCCCACATTTGACACGAGCCGGAATGAGGTGATTCATGCCCATTGTGTGAGCGCCACGCGGCTGATGGGCTTGGAATCCGCCCCGTCTCCCTATATCATCCGCACCCACATGGAAGACGAAAAGGGTGTTTCCCTTCAGGTGGAGTTGCCGGTGCGCGAGACGATCACTTGCGGCAAATTTGCAGGCCCGAAGACCTTCCTGGTGTCTGAAGGAGAGGTGATTGCCAACCTCGACGACCGCCGTGGCTGCCGGACCAAGATTGTCACCCGGGTTGCCGATGCACGGAAAATGGCCGAAGGCTTCACGGGCGGGCTGCACCGGGTCCTGTTCTATGGAAGCTACAGCGGCGCCGTCGAGCGGATGGGCAGGTTGATGGGGTTCAAGACGGTCCGCGAGTGCTGACGGATCGTTTTCTGCGGGCGAATCCGCAGCTGGCGTCCCGGCATCACAACAGCCACTGCCGGCGCCTTGCGGCGCAGGGGGATCCGGTTCAGACGGATCCCTCACCCAACGGAACCGCGCATCGGAATCCAATCGTCGCGCACCGGTCCAGTCCAGGCCACATCCTGAGGAACTTCATCCCAAACCGGCAGCTTTGAGGACCGCCGTCTGTGTACCAGACCGAGCCCTCCGCCTTGTAAAAGGACCCGCCGCGCAGGATGGCAAAGCGGGTCCTGCCGTCGGAGGACTCGCTTTCGGTCCACTCCCAGGTGTTGCCGCACATGTCATAACAGCCAAACGGCGACCGCCCTTCCGGAAACGCCTTCACGGGAGTCGTCCCGCCCGTCTGGCCATGGTTGCACTTTTCGGGCGCCATTTCGTTCCCCCACGGGTAAAGCAGGGCGTCCGGACCTTCCGCGGCGTACTGCCATTCCAGCTCGGTGGGCAAGCGCTTGCCGGCCCACTTTGCATAGGCGCGGGCGTCGTCGAGGTCCACATAGACCACGGGGTGGTCTTCCTTGCCCGCCGGCGGCGCTCCGTCCCTCCAGTGTTTCAGGAAGTTTTCGGGATGGCGCGGACGATAGCCCGAAGCGGCCAGAAACCGGGCATACTCGGCGTTGGTGACAGGGGCCAGGTCTATCGCGTAGCGCGGCAGATGCGCCTTGCGCCGGATGACCGCAGGAGTATGGATCCCCTGGTGACCCTGGCCCGGAACGTAGTCCATCGAGCTGAGCTGGCCGCATTCCCGAATCCGGTAAAGACAGTCGCGGTCGAAGTCCACTGGACCGATCGCCGCCATGCCGGGTGGCACTCTGGCCGCGGCAGGGATCCGGGGAGCGGGGCGCAAGACTGTCTGCCTCGCCGGGAAGTCGACCGATTGCGAGGCGCGGGCCCAATTCGCAGCCTGCGCCGCGAGAAAGCCGCGCTCCCCTTCCGGTGGCTGACCCCGCTTCCGGGCCAGGAAGCAACCGACTCCTCGCGGCGGGATGGCGCCATCAAGCAAAATGGTGTTGCCATCCAGCTCCGGTTCCAGCGCCTTTCCGGAAATCAGATCGAAATACTGATCGCCCGGCTTGGCTTCCACTTTCAGGAGGGGCCCGCTCCGGGTCGATTCCGCGCGGTTGACCAGAGTCCACAAACGGACTCCATCGCCTTCCCACAGGCTGGCATAGACATCCGTGGCCTGAGTTTCGACCAGCGGTGTCCAGTGCTCTCCCGTGAAGAGCGCCGCGTATCTTCGCTGCACCGGGAGAATTGAGCGCAGAATGCTGCGGTCCCGCGCATTCCATCCCACCCAACTGCCGAAGACGTTCTCCCAGACCATCATTCCGCTGCCGTTCATCCATGCGATGTGCAGTTCGTCGGTATGGTCATGGTTCCAGCGCCGGATCTGGTGCTGCATATGCCGGCGCTCAAACCACTTGTTTCGCAAAATGCCAGGAACGCGGCTGTCGCGGAACCACTGCGCCCACGAAAGATGATGATTGTGCACACTGGTCAACGGCAGGGCGATTTCGCCCTCCAGCACCACTCCCGGCTTCGTTGCATCGAGCCTGGAGCGGAACTCCCCGGCCCCCTGGCTCAGGGTGTCCAGGAAGATCCCGTCCGCGTCGATGGCGCCCACCAATTCCGCCAGCGCATCCACGTCGCTCTTGCCTTCACGGCGCGTGCCTGTGTCCCAGGGATTGTAATCAATGTAGGCCTTCACGTTCCGCCTGTGCAGGTCCTGAATCAAGGCGCGCAATCCGGGCAAGCCGCCTGGCATGTCGCGGTACATATCGAACTGGTTGCGGTCGTCCACACCAATCCGCGGATAGGCGTGCCACAAAACCAGGGAGTCGTAACCGCCAAAATCGCGCTCGCCTGCGTCGAGCCAGGCAGAGAGCAGGTAGCGGCCTTGCTCAAGGCTGTAAGACTCCTCGTCGCAGAGCATGACAAAACAGCAAGCGAACGACCGGGCTGCCCACGCGAGGTCCTCCCTGCGGTAGAGGCTGTCGTCGTACTTGAGTTCGGCTCGCTTCAGCCGGCGCCACTCCGCGAGTTGCGTCCGGAATGCAGGCCATTGTTGCGGGGCGTCTGGCGCCGGAATCAGGTCCGCTTCAAACGGCGCCAACGCGGCGCCGGGCTGGCCCGGAATCCGGGTGGGAGCTGCTGAAGACAAGGCGCCCAAAGCGGCGCGAAGGAATTCTCGGCGAATCAGCAATGAGGGGTTTCTCCGTTCAGCTTGTCCTCGTTGGAGGGCCTTTTTGCCCATGATATTCCTGTTGCGTGCGCCGAGGATCTTGCCGGGCATACGGCAGATTCTGCTGTCTTACGGTTGGCGCTCAAGCCAATCGATCGCATTGTGACGGATGTCCGTGCCGAGTACCGGATGGCAAGTCCAGCCCTGCGCTGTTCGGGGCCGGAAGATGGCCTTGGAGAGTGCCCTCGCGCGATCCGGGCAGGAGCGACGCGCTGCGCAGCGACACTCTCTCGGGGAGCGGGCGTCCCGGGCAGCCGCCGCTCCCGCGCAGAGAGCATGGACCGCGGCAGGCGCCGCGCTTTCCACGCGCGAGGGGGGCAGGGAAGGGAGCGTTCCTCGGGCCGCCGGGCGCGAGGCGACATTTCCACTTTGCCGGCGAGGGGACATTTTTGCTTTGCCTGTCGGTAGTAAGTCAATCTGTCCGCTTTTATTCACACACGATCTGTCCGCATCAGTAAATACCACCTGAAGATCCTCTTCGGCTTGCCGAAGGCGGTTTGCGTGTCTTCAGGCCATTTGTACTCGTCGTCGCCGGGGCGGTGGGAAAGTGGGAATCCTGCCTCGGCAGGATTCCCAAGGGGCGGTGGGAGGGGTGGGAAACCGCTTTGCGGTTTTCCACGGCTTCCACGGGCCCGCCTTTTCCACGGCCCTCCTTGCGCCTGCTTCTGCTCCCCGCCATAGGATTGCCGTCCGCCGTGAAGCGGCCCACCACGTGTGGCCCGTACCGGATCGACACGGTCCCGTCCAGGTGCTCGTGAATCGTCACCGTCGTTCCGGCCAGCGAGTGCCGGAAGCGAGTCCTCTCCACCTGCCAGCGCCGCTCGCCAATCGCAACCGTGTTGTCCTTCTCCACGACCCGCTCGGTTTGCAGAGTGAACACCCAGTTCAGGTCGCTACGCGAGCTCTTCCGAAACGCCGTCCCCTTCTCTCTGGCCGGCACGGCGAACTTCCGGTTGAGCTCCGCAATATAGTGCTCTCGCAGGAACCGGTTCGCTTCGTCCACCGTCGTGATGCCCGCCACCCGCAGCTCATTCGGCAGCCGACCTTGCCACGTCCCGAAGTTCCGCTCTCCTCGCCCCCGCGCCTGCGGCGAATAGGCTGGGATCATCTGCACCCCCAGTTCCTTCATCGCCCGTCCAATCTGCGTCAGCCGGTGCTTGTCCACCTTCTCGCCCGCCTTCGGCGTCACGAAGAAATGACTCCCCCGGTCGCTGTAGAGCGCACAGAAGACCCCCTTGCTCTCGATCACCTCCCGCAGCGCCGCCATCACCGTCCGCGTCGATTCCTCCTCCACCAACTGCGCATAGTAGATCTCCTTGGTCGCATCGTCCAGGATCACGATCAGGTCGTACCACCGCTGGTCGCAGAACCACCGGTGCTTGCTCCCGTCCACGTGCAGCAGCATCCCCGTCATCGGCCTCGGCTCACGCCTCCTCCGGTGCTTGCCCCGCCTGCCCCGCCTGGCTACCAGTCCCGCTCCCTGCAGCGCTTTCTGCACCCAGGTGTAGCTCAGCTTGATGCCGTGCTTCTCGCTCAACTTCTCGTGGAAGTGCCGAATATTGAAACCCGCGTAGGTCTCCTGGTACAGCTTCAGCACTTGCTCGACCACCTCCAGCGGCACTTGCTTGCCGCTCGGCTTGCCCTTCCGCCGGTCGGCCAACCCCGAGTAGCCGTGCTCTTCCAGCCGCTCCCGCCACCGCCGCATCGTCCGGTCAGTGACTCCGATGATCTCGGCCGCCTCCCACCAGGTGATCTTCTTGGCCATCGCTTTCAACAGCACATCCTGTAGCTTCATCATCCGCTCCACTTCCGCGGCCGGGTATCGCTGCGTGGTCTTCACCCCTCCAGCGTCACCCGCCGTTCGGCTCGAGCGGACAGATCATGTGTGAATTGGACCGGACAGATCACATACTAGCGACAGACATTTTTGCTTTGCCTTGACGGGCCCCCAGGCTGCTGCTATGATTCCGGTTGAATTTCAGATAGAGACATCCTGATTCTGTTGTCGAGCAGTTCCGTCCAGGAAGACGCTGAGACGCAAGAACGCGGCAGAAGAGAGGTCTCTGCCAGAAACTGTCAACCCGGAGGAGGAGGTTCCACTGGTTATGAAGATGCTCGTACTCGGTCTCCCGCGGCACGATTTCGTTGGACACTGATTTGAGGGAAGGAGAATCAACGTGTCTTCCGACAGACAAGCGGCGCCCGGGGCCGCGGAGGGAGCCCGCATGGCGACCGGAGAGGCCCAGAAACGAACCCCGCGGCAAGGGGCGGGAATCGGCCATGCGCAAGGTGGCCGTCGTTCTGGAACTCAATCGTGACGAGGTTCTGTAAAGCGTCAGCCGCAAGCACGCCTTCAAGGCTGCCACTCTGCCGGCTTGGCGCGACACCTTCCTGGTCAGCGGCGAAGCCGGCCTGAAGATCTGCGAGTTGGATTTGGTAGGCGAGGATGACTGGCGCATGAAATCGGTCATCGCCGAACTGGCCATGAAGAATGAACTCCTGCGCGAGCGCATCCGGCGCATGGAGGATGAGAAGCCTTTTCTGCGGTGGAGGCGAGGAGATGAGCCGCGCCCGGTTCGCCGCCACGGGGCGGCCAAACGACCAAGCTCTGGTGCTCGGGGCATGGGGCCTGGCGCAGTCGCCTTCTATGAGCGGCGCCGACGCCCCCTCTGCCCGAGTCCGCCTGCCCGGCGCGGCCCGAAGACGCGATACAGTGACGAGGACGTGCTGGCCCAGATCCGGCGCGCCATCCAGGAGTCTCCCTTCCATGGCGAAGGCCACCGCAAGGTGTGGGCCCGGCTGCGGGTGCGCGACGTGCGGACCTCGATGCGCCGCGTGCTGCGGTTGATGCGTGAGAACGACCTGCTGGCGCCCAACTGCAGCCGGTTGAGCCAAAGCGCCACGACGGCACGATTGTGACCGAGCGGCCCGACCCGATGTGGGGTATTGACGTCACGGTCCCCTTCATCCTCGCCGACGGCCGGGTGACGATTTTCGCCAGGGTGGACCACGCCACCGCGGAATGCCTGGGCATTCACGTCGCCAAGCGCGGCACGCGGTTCGAGGCGCTGGAACCGGTCCGCCAGGCGGTGCATGAGCAGTTTGGTAGTTTCGCAGAAAACATTGCTTGCGGCGTCAGACTCCGGCATGATCACGGCTCGCAATTCATGAGCGAAGACTTCCAGAATGAGATCGCCTTTCTCGGCATCGAATCCTCGCCCGCCTTCGTACGCGAACCGGAAGGCAACGGCTGCATCGAGCGCTTCTTCCGCACCCTCAAGGAACAGCTGCTCTCGGTGCGAGACTTCACCACGCTGGAGGAGCCGGCCGGAGCGCTTGAGGAATTCCGCCAGCGTTACAACAACCACTGGCTGCCGGAGAGGCTCAGTTTCCAATCCCCGCCGCAGGCTCGTCACAGGCTGCTTGCCCTCGAGCCTGCTGCATGACGATAATCAAAAAAACTGTCCAGGAAATCGGGTGCGGTACACGTGATCGAAAGCCGCGACCAATACGTGGGCGTGGGCGATGCGCTGACGACGGCGCGGCTGGCGGCGCTGTTTGCGGGACGGAACAAGCCGTTTCAGATCCGCATCGGCTACGACGTCTCTTTCGCGGATCTGCGCGAGTCGGCGGCGGTGCTGGTCGGCGCGTACTCCAACCGCTGGACCATGCAAATGAACAAGGAATCCCGCTTCGCCTTTGCGCGGTACTCGATTGTGGACCGCCAGCAGCCCGGGCGCGTCTGGCAAATCGAAAATATGCGTCCCGGCTACCGCTCGGACGAGGACTATCTGTTGATCTCCCGCATCCTGACCCGCTATAGCGGAGAGCCGCTGGTGATGGCGGCCGGCGTCACGCACGCGGGCACGCAGGCGGCAGGCGAGCTGCTGGCCAGCCCTGCCGCCCTTGAGGAGGCGTTGCGGGGCGCTCCGGCGGACTGGCAGCGGAAGAACCTGCAACTGGTTCTGCATTGCAAAGTAGTGGGCATGACGCCGCGGCCGCCGCGCGTCGTTGCCAGCCATTTCTGGTGATCGGCGACCGGCGCCACCATGGCTGCATCGACTCGACGGGCCCAGCCTTGCTCCCCGGTCCCGCACCGGCTGCGGAGTCCTGCAGGGTTGGCTTCTGATGCCAGAAAGCCCTTTGGTTGGGCAGGCCTCAGCCGGGTAACGCCGCGTGCGACTTCCGGAGGTCCGGGGTGCGAGGAAAGGGAATTCCCCCCGGCCGGGTCGTGGACGGCGACCGGCCGGCCGAATCAGCCTTGCCTTCCGGGCTGCTCGGAAAATCGAAAGTCCCTGCCATGCACAGAGACCCAGGCGGGCCGCTATTTGCCCGCCGGGGCGCCGGGCTGCGGCTCCATCCGCACTTCGTGATGGAACTGATAGCGGATCTCGACAGGGACCATTTCGCGGAAGCGGGCGTGGATGACCGCCTGGAAGAACTCCGGCAGCCGGCCCGTGCCTCCGGAAACGCGCTGCACGAATTCGGATGCGAATTTCGGGTCCGTCACGTAGAGAGCGGCTGCGGCGGTGCCTTCGGTGGAGCTGGCCGAGAGAATCAGATAGCGCGAGCGCCCGTGCACGCCGGGTACCCGGCTGATCAAAGCGTAGTCCTCGATCACATGGGGCGAATCATCCGGCCAGTTGCCCTCGAGGAAAGCAGGCTCGCCCGCGCGGGGCCGGAGGTTGCGGATCTGGCGGCCTTCCATGACCAGATCGAGGCGCACCGGAATCTCGTTCAGACGGGGCGTATACTTGGGCGGGCCGAGGAACACGATGTGGTTGTGGAGGAGTTCCTCCCAACTGACTGCGCTGCTGCGGCGCACGTTGAAGCGGGCGCCGGCGGCCGAAAGCAGCCGGGCCAATTCCACCGCCGCCATGGCATCCCCCACGCCGGTGTAGATGTGCACGGGCGCGGCCTTGTCAGCGAGGATCTGGGGCTTCAGCCAGTCGAGTTCCGGCGCCTGCAAGGCCTCCTCCCAACGGTTGACGCGCGGGCTGCGGAAGAAGCCGCGGGCATCCTTGATAAACAGGGGCGTGCCGAGGCACAACAGCACGGGCCGGTCTTCCTCGATCAACGGGGCCCAGATGGCCCGCTGTTCCGCGGTCATGCCGCCATGCTGCTGCGACAGCCAAGCCAGGAACCCGGCGATGGTCAACAGCCATAATGCGGCCAAGGCCACAGCCGGGCGTTTCCAGGCGCGCCCGGGCGGCGCCGGCGCCTGGACTGGCTTCGGGGAAAACCGGAGCTCGAAGTGGCCTTTGGGAAAGTCGATCAGAACCGGATCGTTCTGGCCTTCCTTGCGGTAGTATTCCTCCAGCTTCTGGCGCAGCTTGCCAGCCTGGATGCGGACGGAAGCGTCCCGCTGCGGGTCGTAATCGGCAGGCTTGCCGAAAACATCCACGCCAACGGAGTACTCTTTGAGCTGCGCGGCTTGGCCGGACAGGCTTTTCTCAGCCAGGTAAGCGAACAGTTTCTTCAACGTCTCGGCCTGGCGCAGAGTCTCCGAATGCAAAATGCGGGAAACCTGCTCGCGGGCCGCCTCCCTGGACTCGAAGTCCACCAACATGGATGTTTAATCCTATCAGATGATTATCCAGGTTAATTAACCGGTTGCAAGCCCCGACTGATCTGACACTCCATTGAATCCCCGCTCGCAAAGGTGCATCATCGACATCGGCCGGGGGTCAGGCCCGCCAATCCACTGAACAGCGCGGCCAGATCGCCGAGGGTCGTCAGGAGGTTTGATCGCATGAGGAAGACTTTGGCAAGGGCATTGGGCGGGATGTTCATCCTGCTGTTCGCCCTTTGGGCTCAGGATTTCCGCGCTTCCCTGCTGGGCCGCGTCACGGACGCTTCCGGCGCGGGAGTGCCGTCGGCAACCATCGTGGTGACCAATGAAGCCACGCGCTTCAGTTACCGCACAACGAGCAATGATGAAGGCCACTATCTGATTCCGTTGTTGGAACCGGGCGCCTACACGGTCGAGGTCGAGGCGGCCGGCTTCAAGAGGATCCGCCAGGAGGGCCTGTCCATTCAGACGGGCGCGAAAGTGACGCGGAACTTCGAGCTTGAGGTCGGGCAGGTTACCGAATCGGTGACAGTTCGGGCAGAGGCGCCGCTGCTGGACACAGCCGCAGCCGACATTGCCCAGGTGATCGACCGGCGTTTCGTGGACATGCTCTACATCCCGAACCGCAACCCGCTGGCGCTGGTTTCGCTGACGGCCGGCGTGAGAGGCGGCGGGGGGCGGTTCAGCGACAGCGGCCAGCACTACCTCAACATGCTCGGCGGGGCAGGCCAGGACGGACGCAACGAGATCATGGTGGATGGCGCCTCGGTGACCATGCCCCGGCAGGGCGGCGCGATTGCGGTGTCGCCCTCGGGCGACACGGTGGAGGAGCTGCGCGTGCAGACGACGATGTTCGACGCCTCCTACGGCAGATCGAACGGGGGCGTGATCAGCTATGCCACGCGCTCGGGGACCAACGACCTGCACGGCTCGTTCGAGTATTTCTACCGGAACAAGGCGCTGAACGCCAACAGCTGGCTGAACAACCGCAAGGGCCTGCCGCGCCCGGACGACCCGCGCAAGTTCAGCTCCGGCACCATCGGAGGCCCGATCGTGCTGCCGAAGCTGTATGACGGCCGAAACCGAACATTCTTCTTCACGAGCGTCCAGTATGACTCGCGCTGGAGCAACCCTACCTACGGCGGCCGCGTGCCGAGCGAGCTCGAGCGGCAGGGAGACTTCTCGCAGACATTGAGCGCCAAGGGCACGCCGCTGGTCATTTACAACCCGTACACCAGCCAGATCCAGGGGTCGAAGGTGGTGCGGCAGCCGTGGCCGGGAAGCCGGATCCCCTCGGCGATGTTCAACAAGACCGGCTCGACCATTATGAATGTGTATCCGAAGCCGACCCAGGGCGGGGCGCCGCAAATTGGCGTCTACAACTGGTTTGAGCAAAGCAGGGCCAACAACCCCGCCAAGCAGATCAGCACGCGGCTGGACCACATGCTCAGCCCGAAGCACCGCGTCTTCGGCCGATTCGCCTACATGGACTGGAGCGTGGAGTTTACCAAGCTCCCGCCGGGCCTGCGCAACGCGCCCGTCGGAGGCGACCCGGGCGGCGACCTGCGCCATTTCTACAACGCGACATTCAATGACGACTACACCTTCACGCCGACGCTGATCGGCTCGCTGAGGTTCTCCTTCAACCGCTACTGGAGCGACACCTGGTTCTCCGGCAACGTGCAGGACCCGAAGGCGCTGAACCTGCACCCGGACATTTTGGCCAACCAGATGCGGCCGTCCTGGCCGGGCATCGACATGGGAGAGGGGTTCATCCGCCTGGGGCACCGGTTCAAGATCCGCGCCAACGACACCTACGTGCTCACGCCGACGCTGACCACCCTGCGCCGCAGCCACAATCTGCGCATCGGGGCCGACATCCGGCGGCTGAACTGGAACGAGATCAGCCCGGACTCCCAGGCCGGCGGCTATTTCAACTTCCGGCCGACCTTCTCGCAGGAAGATCCCTGGCTGCCCGCCACCAGCCAGACGAGCGGTACCGCGATGGCTGACCTTTTGCTGGGCATACCGGTTTCCGGCGCCATCAGCGGCCCCACTCCTTATTCCATGCGCGGCTACTACACCGCCCTGTTCGTGCAGGACGACTGGAAGGTGAGTCGACGCTTGACGGTGAACCTCGGCCTGCGCTGGGAGTTCGAGCAGCCGTGGACCGAGCGGTTCGACCGTATGCTGTACGGCTTCGACACGGACGGGCCCAGCCCGCTCCAGATCCCGGGCCTCGACCTGCGCGGCGGGCTGCTGTATGCCGGCATCGATGGCAACCCGCGGCGCCTGGGCAAACAGGACTGGAACAACTTCGGGCCGCGCATCGGCATCGCCTGGCAAGTGACGCCGAAGACAGTGATCCGGACCGGCTACGGCCTTTTCTATTCGAGCTTCCTGGACAACCTCGACTACCTGCTGCCTGTGCCGCTGACCTTCAGCACCAACATCCCCTACGTCGGCACGGTGGACCGGGGCGCCACGCCGTACACGACGCTGGCCAACCCGTTCCCGCAGGGCATCCCGCCGATCACGGGCAACTCGGAAGGCCGAGCCTCCCTCATCGGCAATTCGATCACCTTCGTCAATCACGAGAGGGTGCTGCCCTACAACCAGCAGTGGCAGTTCGGCTTCCAGCGGGAGCTTCCATGGCAGTCGAAATTCGAGGCCAACTTCATTCGTGTGCTGAACGTCAAAGGGATTGAGACCTTCAACCTGAACGAGACGCCCGACATCTACCTGCCGCTGGGAACGGCCGAGAACGTTCAGGTTCCCAACCCGTTCTACGGAGTCATTCCCGCCACGCGGCCGCTGGGGGCGTCGGCGAAGGTGGCGCAGCGGCAACTCTGGCGGCGCTTCCCGCAATACAGCGGGGTGACCGTGCGCGCCTTCAACACGAACACCATCGTCTATCACGCCTTGCAGTTGAACTTCGAGAAGCGCTACTCGAACGGGCTGACGCTGTTGTGGAACCATTCCATCTCGAAAATGTTCGACAACAACATGACCAGCGTGATCAACGAGCGGCACTACCGGACCATTTCCGGCATGGACCGCCCGCACATCATGAACCTCGCCTTTGTTTACGAGATGCCCTTCGGCAAGCGGCGGACGTGGCTGCAAAACGGCTGGCTGAGCCATGTCGCCGGCGGCTGGTCGGTGAGCGGCCGGGCCTACTACGGCTCCGGCGCGCCGCTCAGCATCAGCGACTCCAACGGGCGCCCGATCCGCCTGTACAACGCCGCCAAGAGCGGCCCGGTGAAGGAGCGGCTGGGCGACAAGGTGGATCCGGTGACCAAGGAGGTTCTGAACCCCTATTTCGATACCAAAGCCTTCCAGTCGCTGCCCACCCCGTACATGGTCTCGCCCGAGCCGCCGGTGTTTGCCGAGTTGCGGGCGCCGTCGAGCCGCGGGCTGGACCTGACGCTGATGAAGCGGTTTACCATCCGCGAGCGCTGGAACGTGGATCTGCGCGCTGATGCGGAAAACGCCCTGAACCTCGTCAATTTCGGCGGCCCGGGCACCAATATGGCCAACAAAGGCACCTTCGGCGTCATCCAGACGGCGGGCTCGCCGCGCATCATCCAGCTGACGCTGCGCGCGACGTTCTGAAGCGGGCAGTACCCGCGATACCCCGGGGCTCGCGCCGCCCGCGGCTCTCCTGGCGGGCGGCGCGAGCGCCTGCCAACCGCATGGCAGGCGGCAGGAAAGAAACAAGGTTTGCGGAGGTAATTCATGTTGCGGGCCAAGACTGTCCTGATGATGTTCGTACTGCCTGCAATTTCCTTGCGCGGCGGCGAGCCGGGCTGCTACCGCAAGGCCGTGCGGGTCTTTCTCGACACGATGATCGAAAAGGGAACCGACCGCTACGGGCCGGAGCATTCCCCGCTGTTTGCCGCGATGCTCGACCTGGACACCCTGTCCCTGCCGGCCGTGCGGCTGCCCGAGGATTACTTCACCAAAGACGACTTGCCCGAGGCGCTCGGCCACGGCATTCCGGATCCCCCGGTAGGCATCCGCCCGACGGACCGCAGCCCGCTCGGCAACAATCTCGAGCACGACATCATGCTGCTGAAGACCCTTGAGGCATTCAGCCGCGTGACCGGCGAGCCCCGCTATGCAAAGCACGCGCGCGCGGCGCTCGAGTTCTGGCTGCGCCGCTGCCAGAGCCCCGCCACGGGCCTGATGTACAGCGGCGAGCATGCCAGCTGGAATTTTCATGCCGAACAGGGCTACGGCGACATTTACGAAGTCTTCCGCCGCTTTCCGTTCTGGGAGGAGCTGTACTCGATCGACCCGGAGCGCGCACAGCGCTTCGCCGACGCGTTATGGCTGCACCAGATCGGCAACAAGCGCGTGGGCGACTACAGCCGCCATGCGCGCATCTCGCACCACGGCCCCGCGACCGGGGCCGCTTATCCGCGCCACGCAGGCTTTTACATCTGGGCCTATGCCAACGCCTATGCGCAGACGCGCGACCCGAAGTACATCGAACGGGCCGAGATGTTGATTGAAAGCCGCACCAGCCTGCGCCCGCGCCCGCACAGCCTGCTGATCGAGCCGGGCGCCTGGCAAAGCGAGAAGAGCGCAGACCCGACGCTGCGGGCGCTGTTGTGGGAGTCCGCCGCCCTGGTTCCCTGTCGGCGCGAGGCCTGGCGCGCGATCGTGCGGAAGCTCGACGAGCGCGCCTTTGCCGATGCCGCGGCCGAACGGCTGTCGTCCAGCAGCAACGGCGGCCCTCCGGCGCAGGTTGAGCCGCTGCTGGCGCGCCTCTCGCAGCCGGGCCGGGCGGTGGTGGCCGAGCGGGGCGCCCGCACCGTCAGCCTGGCGCTCGGCGACCTCTGGCGCATGGATTACGGCGACGCGGGCTATTCCGGCAGGGCGTTGCTCAACTACACCCGCTGGCGGCAGACCGGCGACGAGCGGTTCTTCCGGCAGGTGGAGACAGCCGCCAACCGCTATCTCGAAGAAGGGCTGCCCCGGGACACGCGGGACCTGTGGCCACGGGCGGCAGGACAGGTGATCTCGCTGATGACGGCGCTGGCGCGCGAGCCGCGGGCGGCGCCGGAGATGCAGAAGCGGTATCTCGAATTCGCCCGCCAGACCGCTGACCTGGCGCTGCGCGTGTTCCCGAAAAACGGGCTGTTCCGCGCCGACGGCTCGGCGCCCCACTACGAGGCCATCACCGGGGCCGACGATCTCGCTTGGGCGCTGCTCCAGCTCGATTGCGAGCTCCGCGGCTGCGAGCCGCGGCTCGGCTTCATCGATGTGAACTGGTAGCGGCGCCGGTTCTTCAGGAGAATGGCAGGAGAGGAATCCAGCGAATGAAACAGAGAAGCCTGTGGATCTGCGCCGCTGCGGCGGCCGTTGCTGCCGCCGCCGCGCCGGAATGGGTGTTGTTGTCAACGCAGAAGGGCGACCTGGAGGCCCCGAACGGCGGAAGGCAGCAGACGGCTTCGGCTGTGTTCGACATAGACGGCGACGGGGTCAACGATTTCGTCATCGCCGAGCGCACGCAGGCGCCGGCCGTGGTCTGGTATCGGCGCCATGCGGGCGGGTGGCGGCGGCATGTGCTCGAGCCGGAGAGGCTCGCCATCGAGGCCGGCGCCACGTATGGCGACGTGGACGGTGACGGGGACCCGGATTTCATCGCCGCGGGCGACCATTCGAGCAACGGCGTCTGGTGGTGGGAGAACCCGCGGCCCTCGGGGGATGTGGCGAAGCCCTGGACCCGCAGGGCGGTCAAGGCATCCGGCGCCAACAAGCACCACGACCTGATGTTTGTGGACGCCGACGGCGACAGGCGCAGCGAGCTGGTGTTCTGGAACCAGGGCGCGCAGACGCTGTTCCTCGCCAAGCCGCCGGCCGACGTGCGCGCCGCGGGCGAATGGCCGCGCACCGCCATCTACACGTATTCGAAGGACAGCGAGATGCCGCACCGAGGCGCGCCGCCGAAATGGCGCGGCGTGAACGAGCATGAAGGGCTCGCCTTCGAGGATATCGACCTTGACGGGAGCAAAGACATCGTGGGCGGCGGACGCTGGTTCAGGCATCTGGGCGGCGGGCGGTTTCAGGAAAACCTGGTCGATGCAGCGTTCCCCTTTTCGCGGTGCGCCGTGGCTCAATTTGTGGAAGGAGGACGCCCGGAGATCGTCCTGTCGCTTGGCGACGGCGTGGGGCCGCTGATCCTGTATGAATGGCAGAGCGGCGCGTGGGAGCCGCGAACGGTGCTTGACGGGATCGACAACGGGCACACGCTGCAGGCGGGCGACTTCAATGGCGACGGATATGCGGACCTGTTTCTGGCGGAAATGCGGCTCAATGGCGGGAACCCGAAATCGAAAATGCTGGTTCTTTTCGGGGACGGGAAAGGCGGTTTTCGCGAGGAAAGGATCGCCGAGGGCTTTGACAACCACGAGTCCCGGATGGCCGACCTCGACGGGGACGGAACGTATGATGTCCTGGGCAAGCCTTACAACCACGGCGTCCCCGGGCTGAACATCTGGCTGAACAGGGGCGGTTTCCGGCCCGCCCGTTAAGGACGCCCCATGCAATTTTCCCCTCGGAATTTTCTTTTTTGCGCGCCTTTCGCGGCTGCTGCCGGCGCGCCGCAGGCGGCCGCTGGCGAACGCTTCTGGCGGCTGGGGTGGTATGAACCGGGGGCCGAATACGGCAATCCGGGGTTCAACAAGCGATTCCGCGTCAACAGCCCCGAGACTTCGCTGCATCCGGAATTCGGCTCCAGAACCGAGGCCCGCAGCTCCGGGATGATGCAGATTTTCATGCCTTAGGACCCGTTGCTTGTGGCACCGCGCCAGGTGCAGCGCGCGCAGCTACACATCGTGACCTGGGACGGCGGGCGCGGCACGCGCCACGGCGCGTTGTTTGAACTGGCGCTGACGACGGGCCTGAGGCCTTCGGAATATCTGGCTCTGAAGTGGGAAGACATCGATTTCGAGCGCGGCACGCTGAGCGTGGTGCGGAGCCTGGACGCCGAGCCCGGCGGGGGATACCGGCTGGAGGAGACCAAGACGCGCAACAGCCGCCGCGTGGTGAAGCTGCTGCCGGGCGTGCTGGGCTCGTTGGTGGGACACCGGCAGGCGCAGGAGCGGCAGCGTGAGGAGGCGGATGAGCGCTGGAACGACCCAGGCGTCGTGTTCACCAACGAGGTGGGCGGGCCGCTGGAGCGGCACAATCTGGCGCACAAACAGTTCCGCAAGATTGTCGCGGAGGCAGGGCTGCCGCGGATCCGGCTCTATGATCTGCGGCACACGACGGCGACGCTGGCGGCGGGAGTGCCGGTGAAGGCGGTCAGCGAGATGCGTGGCCACTGCGGCGTCGCGTTGGCGTTGGACGTCTACAGCCACGTTTTGGCGCACATGCAGGAAGACGCGGCGCGGAGGATGGCGGCGCTGCTCTAAGATGGCGGAGACGAGGAAGGCGTCAAGCGGCACACTATAGGCACACAAAACACCAAGAGCTCAAAGAAGATTGCCATTGAATTGAGACTAGCAGGTCGCTGAAAAATGGCG
>Ga0209162_1002224_pt1 | contig 17454 bp, 14 predicted proteins | sample YNPNPMetaG_FD_187121 | JGI IMG/M metagenome (GOLD analysis project Ga0209162, IMG submission 187121) | Anoxygenic and chlorotrophic microbial mat microbial communities from Yellowstone National Park, USA - YNP NP MetaG (SPAdes) (version 2) ... | reverse complement strand
GCAGCGGCCGTGAACGGCGGCCTCGAGGCCGTGACGCTCCGTCCCCGCTTCCACCGAGCCCCCTTTCCGTCTCTTCCGATGTTCTGAATGTTAGGCGGTGCCCCCGACCGTTGCAACACGGCCCGGCCGCGCGCGGCTGCCGGCGGGCCGCGCCGATATGTTATCATATACCTAAATCGATACTTCCCGCTTTGCGGGCGTGAACGTCTCGGGATGGTAGCCATGGGGATGGACGGGAGAGCGTCGAAGGCTTGCGGTACCGCCGAGGGAGGAGCCCCGGCCGCCGTGCGGGCAACGGCAACGACGGGGGCGGATGCCCGCGAGGACCCGGCGCTGACGGTGGTGGTCATCACCCTGGGCCGCGAGAGCCTCTACCCGCTGCTGCACGGCGTCCTCGAGCAGGAAACCGGTTTTCCCTTCGAGGTCCTGCTCATCGCCAACGGTCCGCTGGACCTTGGCAGGCTGCCGCCGGAGGGGGTGCGCGTGGTCCGGGAGGAGGCGGGCAGGGGCTATTCCTATTACCGCAACCGGGGCATCGCCGAGAGCAGGGGCCGCATCGTCGCCTACGTGGACGACGACGTCACCCTGCCGGACCGGGGCTGGCTGCGGCGGCTGGCCGGGCCCATAATCCGGGGGGAGGAGGAAGCCACCACCGGCGGGGCCAGGATACCGCTGGGCCAGGGCTATTTCGCCGACCTGGTGAGCCTGCTGGGGTTCCCCGCGGGCGGGGCCCTGGGGTGGGAGAACGTCTGGCCGGTGGACGAGAACGGGCACACCCCCAAGATATGCACCTGCAACTGCGCCGCCACCCGGGAGGCCTTGCTGGAAGTGGGCGGTTTCGACGAGGGCATGGTCTACGGAGGCGAGGACGTCTATCTCAGCGAGATGCTGCTGGGGCGGGGCAAGCGCATCCGTTTCGTGGAAGACGCTTACGTGATGCACGGGGCCAGGGACGGCTTCCTCGATTTCGTGCGCTGGCAGGTGAGGAGGGGCCGCAACGTCTTCGAGATGAAGGAGGCGGGGATAATACGGGCCAGGCAGGTCGGCGGGAGGATCAAGAGGACTTGGATCATACTGCGCCGGGTATGGGGGACCGGGAGGTTCCTGCCCATGCTGGGGGTGCTCTGCCTGGAGCAGGCCTGCCTGGCCTGGGGTTACGCGGCGCAGCGGGCGGAAAGTCGCAGGGGTAGGGCCCGCGGGGCCAGGGTGTACCGCCAATGAACCCGTGTGGATGGACGGTTGGAGACAAAACCCGGCAAGGCCCGGCCGCCGGCGCGGGGACGGCGTGAGCCATGTCGGGTGGGGCGCAGCGGGTGAGCGTGGTCATACCCTCCTACGGGCAGGGGGAGATGCTCCGGGCCTGCCTGGCCTCCATCCTGGAAGGGGCACCCGACCTTGATCTTGACGTTTGGGTGGTGGACAGCTCGCCGCGTGATGTCTCGCCCCTGTTGCAAGATTTCCTCACCGACCCCCGCCTCCACCTGGTCAGGAGCGAGAGGCGCCTCTTCCCCGGGGCGGCGCGCGACCTGGGGATACGCTCCTCCAAGGGAGATACGGTCGTCTTCATCGACTGCGACTGCGCCGCCGGGCCGGGCTGGCCGCGGGAGCTGGTGGAGGGGCTGGAGCGCGACCCCGGGCTGGCGGCCTGCGGGGGCGGCGTGGAGAACGGGACCCCCCGCAGTTACTGGGGCACCGCGGAGTACCTCAGCGAATTCGGCCATTTCACCCCGCGCAGCCCGGCCCGCCGCCGCCGCTTCGTGCCCACCTGCAACATGGCCCTGCGGCGCTCCGATTACTTCGAGGCGGGGGGGCTCAAGGCGGACATGGAGACGGGAGAAGACGTGGCCCTGGGCCGCAGTTTCCTGAACATGGGTCGGGATATAGGCTTCATCCCCCAGGCCCTGGTGTACCATTTCAACCGCACCGAAGCCCCGGGGTTCCTGCGCAACCAGTACCGCATCGGGCGCGGCTCGGCCCGCAACTTCCTCGACGGCAACCAGCCCTATTCCGCCTGGGGAAGGCGGCCGGCCGGCCGCTTCCTCCTGGCAGCCGCGGCGGGCCCCCTGAGGTTCTTGCGGGTGCTGGGAAGGGCCCTGGCGCAAGGCGAGCTGCCCCCGGCCCGGCTGGCGGCCCTGCTCCCGGGCCTGCTGCTAGGCGCCGCCTGCTTCTGGGCCGGCTACCTCTCCGCCTTCTTACGGCCGCAGGGGTAAAGTAATAGAATCAATAGGATCGAGGCCGACAGGCCCGCGGCGGCCGCCGGCAACGAAACGGCTCCGGGACCGGTGAGCCCGCGGCGCGGTCGCGGGGCACCGGGGTCATCAGAGGAAAGGCCCGAGTTTGAGCAGAGCATCGAGGTTAGCCCATCGCATCAGGGCCGGGATGCCCGGCATCGCCGCCGCCGGCATCATCATCTCCCTTATCCTCGGGTACATCCCCCTGTCCTCCCTGCTGCTGGACGGGGTCAGCGTGGAGTATTCCCTCCGCCTGGCCCAGTACGACAGCAGCAGGGACGAGGCGTCCGAGCCGCAGTTGGTGGACGTGGTCAGGTCGGAGGACGGGCAGGAGCTGATCATCGAGGGGATGGTGCTGGAGAAGAGGTACACCGAGCTGCAGATGGAGCTGAGGGGCCCGCAGGCGAGCCGCCTGGTCTGCGAGGGGGAGATAGGCGGCGACCCGGAACAGCTGTGGCTGGAGACCTCCGGCCCCAACCGCAGGCGTTTCAGGCACCCCCTCATCCTGCGCGGCCTGGAAGGGGACTACTGGAGCTCCCTGGATTCCGGCGGCCTCACCCTGTGGCAGCGCGAAGAAGGCTTCACCGACATGGGCTCCTTCCTGGCCGATGTGGCGCAAGGCGGAGGGCCGGTGGGGCTGGCCGGGTGCGACGCGGGATGGGTCATGGCCGAGGCCTTGGCGCAGGTGGGTTCCGGTCCGCCGCAGGAGCAGCTGCCCGTGCCCCTGCGGGGGCCCCTGACCTGCCGGCTCATCGTCTGCGGGGACCTGCAGCTGGAGGTCTCCAAGCGGGACCTCAACCTCTACGAGGGAAGGGACGACGTCACCCTGAAGCTCTACCGCGACGACGAGTTGGTCTACCTCGACCTGCTGGAGGACGACGGGGAGACCGGGAAAGCCGAGTTGTCCGAAACGGAACAGGTCAAAACGGTGGCGCTTAAAGGGCTGGAGCCGGGGCTCTACCGGCTGGTGGTCGGGTCCGCGTACATGGGCAACGATTACATCGTCAGCAGCATCAAGACGGACGCCGCCAAGATGGTGTTCACGGACCGCGTCTATATCTACGACCCGGCGGACGCCCTCGGCCGGGACCCCGAAGCGCTGCGGCAGCTTTCCTGCTACCTGAGCTCCCCCGGCGGCAATCTCACCTGCGTCACCTGGCATCCCTACCTGGCCAGGTCGGTGGAGGTGGAAGGGGGTCCCCGCATCGAGCTCGAGCCCACCGACGTGCCCGTCCAGGTGAAGGGATCCGCCCAGACACCACGGGGCGGGTTCCCGCTCGAGCTGTCGATGGCGGGGAGCCTGGGCCTGCAGATGCCCGGCGCCGGGTTCGCCTTCCGGCGGGAGATGCTCTTCGACCCCAACCTGACCATGCTGCAGCCCCTGTGGTCGAGTTCCCTCGATTCCTACTCCCTGGTCCTGACGCGGGGGTTCCGCCTCCTGGAGGAGACCCCGCGGGGTCGGCGCTTCCGCTGGGAGATAGGGCTGGACCAGCTGGGTTCCGACGGAAGCAACCTCCGCCTGGTCCTTCTGAAGACAGGCGGGGAAGTGGAGGTCTACGACCTGAAGGTGCGGATGGAATGAATGTGCCTGCCCTGGAGAAGCGGCCGCGTCTGTTCCCCCTGTGCCTGCTGTTCATGACGGTTTGGCTGTGGACGGGATGGCTGGCCGCCTTGCTCAAGGTCTTCCACGCTCCCGCCGTCCTGGCCGTCTCGCTCCTGCTGACGGCGGCGGCGTGGAGACTGCTGGCGCCCCGGGAGGGCCGTTACCTGGAGACGCGGGAACTGCGGGAGAGGGCGGCCCTGGCCGCGGCGCTGCTGGTCATACTGGCCATGGCGGCCTGCAGCTTCATCTTCTTCCACGAGACCTTCGGCTACAGGGACGACGCGGTGTACGCGACCAACGCCATCTACCTGGCAAGACACGGCGACCTTCCCTATCCCACCTTGGACGGGGCGGACAGCCGGCTCTTCGCCAACACCGTCTGGCTGGCCGAGTTCTACGGGCTGTTCGGGCTGGGGGGGATGAGGGCGGCCAACCTGGCGGCGGCCGGCATCGCCCTGCTGTGCTTTTATCTCCTGGTGAGGGAGCTGTCCGGCGGGGCGTGGCCGGCCCTGCTCGCCCTGCTCCTCTTGTCGCTGTGTTACCCCTTTGTCTGGTTCACGCGCCGTACCGTCAACGAGGTGCTGTTCTTCTCCCTGTGCTGGATATGTTTCTACCTGGCATACCGCTGCCTGCGCCCCCGACCCACCTTCAGGCTGGACCTCGCCCTGCTCATGCTGGCCTCCGTCCTCCCCTGCTTCATCCGCCCGGAGGGGCTGCTGGTGCTGGGGGCCGGGCTGCTGGCCTCTTCCTATGCCGTGTTGGTGAAGGGGCGCCGCAGGCGGGACCGCCCCCTGCTGCTCTTCGCCGTGCTGGCCGTGGTGATGTTGGCGGGTGGCGTCTTCGGGTACGTGCACATGAGCAGCAAGTACCTGGGCGCGGGCGGAGGCGGGACGGCCACGGAGAGCGCGCAGGCCTCCCGGCCCACCGGCGAGGCGGCGGGGAGCCGGCTCTACGACAGGCAGGGCACCTACTCGTTCTGGGTGATGCTGAAGTTCGGCATCCTGCCTGCCCTGGTGCTGGTGCCGCTCCTCTTCCTCTTCCTGCTGCTGGAGAGAAAGAGCCGGCCCTATGCCTTCTACCTTCTCCTCGCGGCCCTCCCCTTCTTCTACTTCCTCTTCAGCCACCACATCGTCCCGGACCTGCCCTGGTTCCTCCGCCGCTTCGTGGCCGTGGTCATCCCCCTCTCCATGCTCTCCTTCGCCGTGGTGGTGTCCCGGCTGCGCTTGCGCCAGGCGCTGGCCGTATCCCTCTGCTACCTCGCCCTGACCCTCTACATCAGCGCACCGGTGCTCTTCCAGGGGGACCGCCCGGGCACCGTGGCCCTGGCCTCCGAGATAGCCGGAAAGGTGCCGGGCGACGCGCTCATCCTGACCGACAGGTACATGCTGGGAGGCTACGACCTTTCGGGCCTGCTCCGCTACGAGTTCGGCAGGAGCGCCATGAGATGCAGCCCCTATTCCCGCCCCGACTGGAATCACATCGGCGGCTCCGGGGGAGTGTACCTGGTCGCCAGCCTGTGGGACTTCTGCTTCCTATACGGGGAGGGCGGCAGGATCTTCGACGAAAGCGTTGAGGTCGCGGGCGTGGACGTGGTCGCGGTGATGGAAGAGAGCATCCCATACTTCACACCCACCGCCGACCTCAACCGCGGGGCTTACGTGAACAACTGGAAAAGGACGGATTACCGGGCCGCCCTCAGCCTTGTCGGCGTGCCCCCGCGGGCGGAAAGGCGGTCTGAAAAGGTGCTGCTGCTCAGGCTGAGGCTGGGTGGCGAGGAAGGGGGGAGGGAAGGAGCATGGGCGAACGGCTCCTAGCCATGGTCACCGCGGCGGACGCGCATGACCCCTGCTCGCTTTCCGGGACTCCCCACTTCATGCTGCGCGCCCTGGAAAGAAGGGGCTTCGAGGTGGACTGCCTGGGCCCGGTGGATCCGCTCAGCCACAAGGCGGGCCTTATCGTCAACGCCGCCTCCAAGAGGGTGGCGGGAAAGCGATTCGCCGCCAAGCACAGCCTGGCCCTCTCCCGCGGCTACGCCAGGGTCTTCGGGCGCCGCTTGGACGAGAGGCCTTACGACGCCGTCATCGCCCCCTTCGCCTCCACCGAGATAGCCCGCCTCAAGACGCGGCTCCCCATCGTCTATCTCTCCGACCTCACCTTCGACCTGGCCCTTGACTTCTATCCCGCTTTCTCCGGGCTGTTGCGGCGCTCGAGAAGGCAGGGAGAGGAGATCGAGAGGTCGGCCGTCCAGAGGGCCTCCCTGCTGGTTTACCCCACCTGCTGGGCGGCTAGGTCCGCCTTGGAGCGTTACGGGGCCCAACCGGGCAAGGTGCACGTTATCCCCTTCGGGGCCAACATCGAGGACCCGCCCGCGAGGGAGGAGGTCCTGCCGCGCTTACCCGGGGAGGCCCCGCGCCTGCTCTTCGTGGGGGTGGACTGGGAGAGGAAGGGCGGCCCCATCGCCCTGCAGGCCTTGCGCGAGTTGAGGAGGTCGGGGTTGCGGGCCGAGCTCACCGTCCTGGGGTGCAGCCCGCCCGGCCTGGAAGAGGAAGAGGGGGTGAGGGTCATCCCCTTCCTGGACAAGAAGGACCCGCGGCAGCTGGCGGAGTTCCGCCGTCTTTACAGGGAGCACGACTTCCTCCTCCTGCCCACCCGGAAAGAGGCTTATGGCATCGTGTTCTGCGAGGCGGCCGCCTTCGGTCTTCCGGTGGTCTCCACGGAAGCGGGAGGGGTACCGGAACTGGTCAGGCAAGGGGACAACGGCTACCTGCTGCCGCCCACTGCCTCCGGGGCGGAATATGCCCGTGTCATCGAGGAACTGTTCGGCGATGCCGGGCTCTACGCCTCCCTGTGCGAGAAGTCCCGCGTCCTCTTCGAGGAGCGGCTCAACTGGGATGCCTGGGGGGAGAGGATGGCTTGCTTGCTGGAAGAACTGATGTCGCGATGAGTTGCGGAAGCGGACGAAGGGGAGGGAAGCATGGGCACGGCAAAGGACGTATTGCGCCCGTTGGTCAAGAGGACCGTGGGGAACGCGCGCTTCATCGGCCCGCTGGGCCGCCTGGGCAGGCGGGGACGCCTGCCGGATTGGCTCTGGAGGAACTGGCCGGTCTACGGCGATTACGAACTGGAACTGCCGGACGGGCGCTCGCTGAGGATCAGGGGGGCCGTCAACGACTGGCTGGAGAAGATGCATTTCTTCATGGGCCTGCAGGGAAGTGAGCCTGAGACCTTCCCCGTCTTCATGAAGCTGGCGGCGAGGTCAGGGCTGGTCCTGGACATCGGGGCCAACATCGGCATATTCACCCTGCTGGCCTGCCTGTCGGGGCCGCAGGTCCGGGTCATCTCCTTCGAGCCGTCGCCCGAGGTCTTCTCCCGGCTGCGGGGCAACGTCGAGGCCAACGGCTGGTCGGACCGCTGCGAATTGAGGAACGAGGCCGCCTCCGACCGGCAGGGCAACGCTGCCTTCGATGCAGGCAGGGTGCGCAATTCTTCAAGAGCCGGCATCAGCACGATGCGGGTAATACCCGGGAGCCCGGAGGGGGAAAACCTCATCGAGGTGAGGGTCAACACGGTGGACGCGGCCTGCGCCGGCAAGGGAAAGGTGGGCCTGGCCAAGATCGACGTGGAGGGCCACGAGGACGCGGTGCTGCGGGGCATGGCCGGGGTGCTGGAGGAACACCGCCCCGACCTCATCGTCGAATGCCTGGAAGATGGGCCCTACCGCGAGGTCATGGGGATCCTGCTACCCCTGGGGTACCGCATCTACCACCTGCGGCGTGGCGGCCTGCAGGAGGTGGACGAGGTCAGGCCCGACCCGCGGAGGCAGGAGAGGAACTTCCTCTTCACCTTGGACCCGGACCTGCCTGCATACCTTGCTCGCATGCGGTGAGCCCGCTTTCTCCTTCCCGCAAGGTCCGCTCCGAGGGTGACCGCTTGCGGGAACCGGCCGGGCTCACCCGGCGCCGGCTTCCGACAGCACCTCGTCGTACAGCGCCTCCAGCCCCCGGGCCTGGCGGTCCAGGTCGAAGCGTTCCTCTACGTGGGAGCGCCCACGGCGCCCCATCTCCTCCCACCTGTGGGGGTTGAGGGCCAGCTCCTCCAGGTTGGCGGCCAGCTCTTCCACGTCCCCTTCCCGCGAGAGGAGGCCGCTTGTCCCGTGCAATACCACTTGGGGTATGTCGCAGTGGAAGGTGGAAAGCACCGGCATCCCCGAGGCCGACGCCTCGATGATGGCCACCGGCGCCCCTCCCTCCGAGTCCCCATCCCTGGCGGTTATGCTGGGAGAGAGGAAGATATGGTTGCGGTAAAGCTGCTCCAGGAAACCGCGCCGGTCGCAGTAGCCCAGCATCTCCACGCGGTCTCCGCACCCCGATGACTCCACTTCCTCGAGGATGCGCCTCTTCTCCTGCTCCGTTTCCGGGAAGCCGGGGGAGTCGCCCACCACGCTCAGCCTCATCTTGAGCGAAGGGCGCCTTCTCTGGGCCAGGGCGAACGCCCTGATGGCCAGGGGGATGCCCTTCTTTTCCCGGAAACTGGCCGCGATGAGCAGGCGCACCTCCCCGTCCTCTCCCGGCAGGCGGGGCTCCCAGCGCACGGCCTCGAGGTCCACGCCCAGGCGGTGCACCGTCAGCTTGTCCTCCGGGCAACCCAGTTCCTTGAGCCGCTCCGCCATGAAGGGTCCTTCCGCCAGGAAGAGCCGGCCCCGCTCGAAGAGCCGGCGGTAGAGCTCCCTGCACTCGGGCCACTTCGAGGGGAGCATGCCCACGTCGTAGCCGTAGAACGAGGTCACCAGGGGTATGCCCTCCGCCTCCGCCAGGCGCATCATCCTGGTGCCCGATGGGCCGAAATGGGCGTGCAGCAGGGCCGGCCTGTCCAGCAGGAGGAACAACCGCAGGCCGGGGTAGTACCCGAGCGTGTCGCAGAGCCGGTTGTTGATGAAAGCCCACGGCCGCACGCGTCCCTTCAGGCCCAGCGACCTCACCTTCAAACCGGCGTACAGTCGGGGGTTCTGGCGGCGGTGGCAGTAAACCACCTGCCGGTAGGCGCCCATCCTGGATATCATGTTCGACATCCAGTTCTCGGTGAGCGGCACGAAGGGCCCGGCCTTGTAGTGGGCGACCGTCTTCACCGACTAACCTCACTTTCTTTTGTATGTCTATCCTTTCCAAGAAGGCTGATGGTCAGTTTTGCCAGCTCTTTGACGATTTCTTGCTCCAAGAAGAAGAGTGAGCATCCATATATAGCAATACCCGTGGCCAACATGGTAAAAAGACGGACAGTATCGCCACCACCCACCTTAAGCTCCAAGAGCTTGCCGGAAGCCAGCGCCGAAGCCGCCATTATTGCCGTGCAAGCGGTGATTCTACCCAGGTTCCTGATGAAGGTGGTGAACTTGAGATCGATAAACCTGAATGGTATTGCGAAGCTTGGGTATATGAGGATGGTTGATGCAACGACATAGGAAACCGCCACTCCTTCCACTTTCCATAGAAGTCCAATAGCGAAAGAGCTGGAGATCACGACCAGGGCAAAGGATGACCACTTGAGCATGGTATCGGTACGCCCTTGAGACATATAGATCCATCCCACGGTGGTACCGATGGACTGTATGAGCCCCACGCTGGCCAGCACCTGCACGAGGAAGATGGACCTCTCCCACTGCGGCCCGAAGACCACCCTGACGAACTGCGGGGCCGTCAGGGCGAGCCCGGCCATCATGGGAAAGGTGACGGCGGCGATGTAGCGGGTGGCCTTGAGATAGGCATCGCGCACCTTGGCGTGGTCTTCCTGTATCAGCGCAAGGGCCGGGAACATCACCCGCCCCAGGGTGGAGGACACGTTCTGCAGGGGAAAGAGAAGGAGCTTGTAGGCCAGGGAATAATAGCCCAGCTGCTCTCCCCCCAGGAACTTCCCTATGAGCATGTTGTCCAGGTTGCGGTTGAAATAATTGACGAAGCTGCTGCCCATTAGCGGGAGACCATAACCCAGGAGTTCCCGAGTGGATTGCCAGGAAAAGATGAGTGCGGGCTTCCAATCAACGGCAAAGAACATCAACAAGGAGAAGGAGGCGGCACTGGCAAGGCCCTGGGCGACCAGGCTCCAGGCACCGGCTCCAGCTAAGGCCAGCCCTATGGCGGTTGCCCCTCCTATGATTATGGAAGCGACATCCACTATGGCCAACGCTTTGAAATGAAGCCTTTTCTGTAGGAGGGCGGCCTGTATCATACCCAAAGATGTGAGTAAAAAAAGGGGAGATAGAGCCAGGGAGATGGCCAACAGGCGGCTTTCCCTGAAGAATAGCGCTATGGCCGGGGCTATTGCGGCGAACAATGCCGTTAGAACCAGCCCTTCGGATAGGTTGATCCAGAAAGCCGAAGAGGCATAGGGCTCTCCTGCATCTTTCCTCTGTATCAGGGCTGATGGTAAGCCCATGTCGTTCAACAGGCCGATGAGGTTAGAAAAAACGATCACCATGCCTATGAGTCCGAAATCGGAAGGTTCAAGAAGGTGAGCGAGCACCGAAGATGCGACCAAGGTTATGACGACTTTACTGCCCTGCGACAGTACCGACCATCCCATGCCCCTTATAGCTTTATCCCTTAAGCCCACGGCTTAGCGACCTCCTTGTAGGCATAGCAGGGACGCTACGTCCGGCGAATGCGTTGGAGTCGTCGTGAAGGTGGTGTTCGCGCAGAATTTGCTTTTTTCATGTGCAAAGATAGGTGAGTATATCCATTGTTGAAAGCGTCGGGATCGAAAAGAGGCGATCCTCCGGCCCAAGCATGCATGACCTGATTTTCGCGAGCATGGAATCGACGTCACCTGATACCCCAAGGTTTTCTGACCACCGCCAGGTACATCCACGTGAACTCGAAAGAGCGGTCAACGCGGTTCATGACAGCTGCTATAACCATGATCGACTGAAAAAGAGTTGAAATAAACAACCTTGCCGGCCTGCTCTTAACAGGCCTGGTAATGCCGTCGAGGTAATACACGAGCTCCTGGCCGAAGGTTATCCAAAAACCGGCCAGAGGGATCAGCTTGACGATTTCAAAACCGCTGGATGACAGGATGTGCTCCAGACCGTAGCGGGTGAACCTATAATAATCGTGGGGTTCTTCGTGCAGATGCCAGAAGAAAGGTGCGGTACATACAAGATGACCGCCTGGCTTCAATACGCGAAAAGCTTCCCTTAAAGCTCCTTGGGGATCTTTGATGTGCTCAAGGACTGCGGTGCACAGGGCACAATCGAATGAAGAGTCTTCAAAAGGCAGGCAACCCGCCTCTGCAAATACGTCTATCCTGGACCTGTCATGACAGGTATAGGGGACATCTGCTCCGATATGTTCTGTTACGTACGGACTCAACATTGCCGCGTAGGGTTTCGTTCCGCAACCGATATCGATGAGTTTTCCTCTGAAATATCTTGAAGCCGCCTCCTTCAAGGCCCGATCATGGATACTGTAGATGAGCCAGTTCTTATAGGTCTTCAATGAGGTCACCCTCAAACAAGTCCTTGATCTTTTTCGCGGGCGTCCCTGCGTAAAGAGAACGCGGTTCGATGTCTTCGGCGACAACCGATCCGGCTGCCACAACCGTTTCCTTTCCAATGGTGACACCGGGCAATACGATGGTTCCGAATCCTAACCAGGCGCCGTCCTCGATGTTGACGCAGCCGCGCCTGCCAGGATAGAGCCTGCTCAGAAAAGCCGAGCGGTTGCAATCGGCATGAGTCAGGATAGACACCCGCCCGGATATCACGACGTTATCACCGATGTTAATGATGCCAGCTAGGTCCATGAACACCTCGTCACCAATGTAGCAGTTATTTCCTACCCTTAGGTGTGAGAAGTCGCCGGCTGATTCCTTGTCTTCATAGGAGTTGTCTACATATAAAGATCTTTTTACCCTGGAATTTTTCCCTATGGAAGCCCCGAAGTCTCGCAGCAGGCGTATGCTTAAGTCTGGGCTGGGGTTGCGAAGGTACCTGATGACATGGGATATACCAGCCGTCTTGCCCCAGGCTAGGTGAAAGAGGTACTTCGAATCCATGGTCATGCGCCTGAGCGGGTTAAACGCCATCTGAGAGTATCCCCCTTACCGCCTCGATCACGTCCTCCACGTCCTCGTCGGTGAGCTTGGCCGAGAGGGGCAGGCTCACGGTGCGGTCGCTTATCCATTCCGCCGCCGGGAAGTCGCCCCGGCGGTACCCGTAGGCCTGCTGGTAGTAAGGGTGCAGGTGCAGGGCGACGTAATGCACCCCCACCCCGATGTTGCGGAGGGTCATCTCCGCGAGGAAGCGGTCGCGGGATATCCCGGCCCCCTCGGTGTCCAGCAGCAGGGTGTAGAGGTGGAAGGCGTGGCGGGTGCCGGGCTCCGGGGCCGGCGGGGTGAACACCGGCAGGTCTTGGAAGGCCCGGTCGTACCTTTCCCAGATAACGCGGCGCCTCTCCCACCAGAGGTCCACCCGCGGCAGCTGGTGGATGCCCAGGGCGGCCTGCAGGTCGGTCATGTTGTACTTGAAGCCGGCGTAGACCACCTGGTAGTGGCGGTAGCCGGAGTCGCTGAAGCGGCGCCAGGCATCCCTGGTCATGCCGTGCAGGGCCATCACCTTGATGCGGTCCGCGTATTCCCCGTTGTCGGTCACCACCATGCCCCCCTCCCCGGTCACCACGTTCTTGGTGACGTAGAAGCTGAAGCAGCCCATCTCCCCGAAGGTGCCCACCTTGCGCCCATGGTACTCCGCCTCCACCGCGTGGGCGGCGTCCTCGATGACCTTGAGCCCGTGGCGGGAGGCGATGCCGGTTATGGCGTCCATGTCGCAGGGCCGCCCGGCGAAGTGCACGGGGATGACCGCCCGGGTGCGGGGGGTGATGCGGCGCTCCAGCTCGGCGGGGTCCAGGTTCATGGTGCGGCGGTCGCAGTCGGCCAGCACCGGGCGCCCCCCGGCGTGGATGACCGCGTTGGCGGTGGCGGCGAAGGTCATGGTGGGCACCACCACCTCGTCCCCCGGCTGCAGGCCCGCCGCCAGCATGGAGAGATGCAGGGCGGCGGTGCAGGAGCTCACGGCCACGGCGTGGGCGCATCCCTTGTACTCACGGAACATCTCCTCGAAGCGGGCCACCTTGGGGCCGGTGCCTATCCAGCCCGAGCGCAGGGAGTCCAGGACCTCCTCCATCTCCTCCCCCTCGATGCGCGGGCTCCCGAACACCAGGAAGTCTTCCCTCACGTCCTTCAACGCTCCCCTCGCTCCTCCAGGCGCCCCGAGCGTCCCCGGAGAAAATCCAGGATGCCGCGCAGGCCCATGGACATGCAGCGCAGTTCCTCCGCGTCGAACCCCCTCATGATATACCTGACCAGGTAATTGAACACGAAGCGTCGCAGGCAGGAGGCCAGGGCCAGCGGCAGCCAGGCCGGGTAATGCCTGCGGCAGCACGAGAGGGAGTTGCGGCAGACGTAGTAGATGAGGACGGGCTTGTCGCGACGGGTGGTGCGGCCGCCCTTGTGCAGCACGCGGGAAGCGGGGACCACCAGCACCTGCCAGCCGGCGCGGCGCGCCCGCAGGCACCAGTCGGTGTCCTCGAAATACAGGAAATAAGAGGGGTCCAGCAAGCCGATCTCCCGTACGGCCGAGGAGCGCGCCATCAGGCTGGCGCCGGTGACGAAGTCCGCCTCGAAGGGCTCGGCACCGTGCGAACCGGTTCCGCTGCTTGTTTTAGCCGTTAAGTTGCGGACGCGGTGGCGCACCCTCCTCCCCCCCGCGGACTCGACCTTTCCCGGGTCATCGTAGCGGCACACCACCGAGCCGAACAGGCCGGCGCGGGGATTTTCCGCCGCCGCCCGCACCAGGGCTCCCAGGGTCTCCTTCTCCACCACGGTGTCGTTGTTGAGCAGCCAGACCAGGTCGGCGCCCTCCTCCAGGGCCGTCTCGATGCCACGGTTGTTGCCCTCCGCGTATCCGAGGTTCTCCCCGTTCAGGATGAAACGCGCCCAGGGGAACTCCTCCCGCAGGCGCCGGTCCGAGCCGTCGGTGGAACCGTTGTCCACCACCGTGACCCGGCAATCGGGGTAATCCAGTGCGGCCAAAGAGGCCAGGCACTCCGCCGTGTCCTCGTAATTGTCGTGATTGAGGACTATCGCTTCAACCCGCATGGCGGTCGCCCCCATCTCTCACGGCCTTCCGCGCCGCCACCAGGCCCACCAGGTACTCCTCCAGCCTGGCCGCCGTGTCCTCCCAGGTGAACAGGCGGGCCCGTTCCATGCCCCTGCGCGCCAGCGACTGCCGCTCCGCTTCGTCGAGGAGCAGCCGGACCAGGGCCTCGGCCATCTCCCCCGGCCTTGCCGGCTCCACCAGCACCGCCGCGTCGCCGGCATAGTCGGGGACGGCTCCCACCCGGGTGGACACGCAGGCGGCCCCGCAGGCCATGGCCTCGAGGGGAGGGTTGCCGAAACCCTCATGGTGGCTGGGGAACAGGAACACGTCCAGGGATTCGTATATCTCCCGCAAGCGGGACGGGGGTTGGTGGCCGTGTATCTCCAAGGGCCCCATCCTCTCCAGGGCCGCCCTGTCCTCTTCCCGCGGTGCCTCTCCGAAGATCACCGGGAGGATCTCGGGGAAGCGCCCGCGTGCCTCCCGCAGGGCGGCGATGCCGTCCCCCATGCCTTTCAAGGGGATGTCCCGGTAGAGCAGGCCCACCCGCCGCGGGGAAGCGGGGAGGAAATCGACCCTCTCGCGGTAGAAGGTGCCGGCATCTATGCCGTTGGGGAAGACCCCCTCCACCTCCGCCCCGAATCGCTCCTCCAGCAGCCGCTTGAGCCAGGAGGAGGTGGTGACGCGGTGCAGCGGGAGCAGGTAGCTGGCGTCCACCTCGGCCGGTTCGCCGGCCCAGTCCTCGTAAGAGCGGACGAAATAGACCTTTTCACCCCGGTCCCGGGGAAGGGAAGCGAGGACGAAGGCGTCGTCCCACCTGGTGGCCACGGTTACGTCCGCGGCGGGGATGTGGCGGGCCGATAAGCGGGGCACCCGCAGCACCTCGGCCTTCAGGTCGAACCAGCCGGGTCCGGGCCCCCGCAGCATCTCGCGGGCCAGGTGACGCAGCTTGCGGGCCCGCATCGCGGGACCCCGCGCCGCTCCGGCCATCCAACCGGGGACGCGCGGATATATCACCCTCACCCCGTGGCCCCGCTCCACCAGGCGGTTGGCCAGCTCGAAGGTGGACTTGACCCCCCCGGACATGGTCACGGCGGGCAGCAGGAAGTTCATGGTGAGCGGCATCGAATCGCTCTCTTTATCGTGCATGGCCACCTTTTCCCTCGATAACGAGGTTATTATACTATGAAGCGGCGAAGGGGCGTTGTGGTAGAATGTCAGCGAATCCCAAAGGAACCTGGTGGGAACGTGGTAGCGTGGTAAGCATCATCATCCCGGCCTACAACGAGGAAGAGGCCATCGGGGAAGTCATCGAGGACATCCTCGAGGCCATGCAGGACGTGGGGTACGAATGGGAGCTCATCGTGGTCAACGACGGCTCCCGCGACCGCACCCGGGAGATAGTGGAGGGCTATGGCCGGCGGGGGGTACGCCTGGTCAACCACCCCTACAGCATGGGAGGAGGGACAGCGCGCACCACCGGTATCCACCACGCCCAAGGGGAGATCGTGGTGGTGACGGACGGCGACGGCACCTACCCGGTGCGGGACATCCCCCGCCTGGTGGAGGAGATGGACGGATACGACATGGTGGTGGGGGCGCGGGTCAAGGAGGCGGGCACCCTCAAGGCGCTGCGCATTCCCGCCAAGTTCCTCATCCGCAAGCTGGCCGAGTTCATGACCGGCTCCCCCATCCCCGACCTCAATTCGGGCCTGCGGGCCATGCGCAAGGAGACCTTCCTCGAGTTCGAGACCATGCTCCCTCCCGGCCATTCCTGGGTCTCCACCATCACCCTGTGCATGCTGGCCAACAGCCACCCCGTGAAGTACGTGCCCATCGATTACTACCCGAGGAAGGGGAAGAGCACCTTCCACCCGGTCAAGGACACCGCCAACTACCTCATGCTCATCTTCCGCACGGTGACCTGGTTCAACCCCCTGAGGTTCTTCCTGCCCCTGGCCCTGCTGCTCTTCCTGGGGGGGTTGGGCAAGGCCATCGCCGATATCGTCAACTACCACTGGCACATCGCCACCTCCACGGTGATGCTGCTGCTGGCCTCGCTGCAGGTATTCACCGTGGGCATGCTGGCCGACCTCATATCCCGGAAGGGGAGCCGTTGAGCCCGCGCGTGCTCATCACCGGCGCCGACGGCTTCGTAGGCGGCCACCTCGCCGAATATTTATTACATGATGTAAAAACGGAGGTGCTGGGCCTGGGGCTGCGCCCCGCCGAGCCGGGGGCTCCCTGGATGAAGGGGGAATACCGGCAGTGCGACATCCTCGACCGTGAGGCTGTGCGGGAGGCGGTGCTCTCTTACCGCCCCGGCTTCGTCTTCCACCTCGCCGCCCAGAGCTCGGTGCGACGTTCCTGGGAGGACTGGGAGCTCACCTGCAGCATCGCCCTGGACGGACAGCGCAACCTGCTGGAGGCCCTGCGGGAAGCGGGAGGGGAGGCGCGGGTGCACGTGGCCTGCTCGGCCGAGGAGTACGGGAGGGTCGGCGAGGAGGAGCTCCCCCTGACCGAGGACAGCCCCCTGCGGCCCGCCACCCCCTACGCCTTCTCCAAGGTGCTGCAGGACTACCTGGCGGTGTTCTACCACCAGGCCTACGGCATGCCGGTCATCCGCACCCGCGCCTTTAATCAAACCGGTCCGGGGCAGGCCCCCGAGTTCGTGGTCTCCGACTTCGCCAGGCAGGTGGCCCTCATCGAGGCGGGGGAGCAGGAGCCGGTCATCCGCGTGGGCAACCTGGAGGCGCGGCGTGACTTCTCCGACGTGCGCGATCTCGTCCGCGCCTACTGGGGCCTGCTGGAGAAGGGGGAGCCCGGCGGGGTCTACAACGTCTGCTCGGGAAGGGTGGTGTCGGTGCGGGAGATCCTGGACATCCTGCTGGGCATGGCCGGGGTCCCCATAAATATCTTACAAGATGAAAAAAAGATGCGACCCTTGGACATTCCGGTGCTGGCGGGGGACAATTCCCGCCTGCGCGCCGCCACCGGCTGGGAGCCCTCCATCCCGCTGGAGCGCACCCTGTCCGACGTTCTCGAATGGTGGCGCGAGAAGGTGGGCCGGCGGACCCCTTAAGACGGAGGACGGAAAACAGGAAAACGCGGGAGAGCATAGGAGGACGCGATGCAGGCAGTGATCCTGGTGGGAGGAGAGGGGACGCGGCTGCGGCCGCTCACCTATACCATTCCCAAGCCCCTCATCCCCTTGATGAACCGGCCTTTCCTCTCCTTCCAGTTCGAGCTGTGCCGGCGGCACGGCATCACCGATATCATCCTCTCCACCAGCTACCTCGCCTCCATCTTCCAGGAGGCCTTCGGGGACGGCTCGGACTTGGGGCTTGAACTGACCTACGTGACCGAGGAGAGCCCCCTGGACACCTGCGGGGCGGTCAAGAACGTGGAGGGCCACATAAAGGGAACCTTCCTGGTGTTCAACGGGGACGTCCTCACCGACCTGGACCTCACCG
>Ga0209162_1002223_pt1 | contig 17455 bp, 15 predicted proteins | sample YNPNPMetaG_FD_187121 | JGI IMG/M metagenome (GOLD analysis project Ga0209162, IMG submission 187121) | Anoxygenic and chlorotrophic microbial mat microbial communities from Yellowstone National Park, USA - YNP NP MetaG (SPAdes) (version 2) ... | reverse complement strand
CCCCTTGGAAACCGTAACCGTTCCATTGTTTCGGCAATCTGATCTTCAATCCAATCGGAGGTGATCCGATGCGGGGCTAACACATAACTGATCGCTTCAATCATGACATGCTTGAATAACACCTAAGCCTCCCTACCATTTCTCATCAGTCTTTCTTCGAATTGTTTCGCGTTTGTCGCAGTCGGCGATCCACATATCCAAAGTCACGCACGCTACACAGTGTTTGTATATACATTTATACCTCAGCTATACCTCAGCGAATTGTGCAAATGTGCGTTGTAAACCTTCTTCAATACTGATGCGCGGCACGTAGCCAAAATCATGGCTGGCCGCTTCATGGCTAAACCAATGCGAATGGCTCAGTTCGTGCACCATCAGGCGCGTGAGGGGTGGTTCGCCACGTAGACGCAGTGTAGTGTACACGAACTCCAGTGCGGTTGCCAGTCGGTAGGCAAGATCAGCCGGAATCTTTCCCCGTATCGGTGGGCAGCCGGCATGACTAAGGATGATCCCGATAAACTCCCAGAGATTGACCGGTCGCTCCTGACCGATAAAGTAGGCGCGTCCGCGCAGAGGCGAACGCTCACTCAGCGCTGCCGCTGCTAACACATGGGCTTCAGCTACATTTTCGACATAGCTGACATCAACCAGATTCATACCTTCACCGATTTGAAAGAGCATCCGTCTCCGTGCTCGACGGAGCAGGCGCGGGATGATGTGCGGGTCGCGTGGTCCCCAGATCAGATGGGGCCGGAGTGCAACTGTTGCGATTTCGGTTTGGCCGAGCACATACCGTTCGGCAATCGCCTTCGTTTGCGGATAAGGGGCAAGGTAACGTGTAGGATACGGCAGACGTTCATCACCGCCGTGGATGTCGTCGTCGCCGATGACAACAGACGGAGTCGAGGTGTATACCAGTTTGGGCACTCCGGCCCGGATCGCTGCTTTCACAATGCGCTGAGTCGCGCTGACATTTGCCCGGTAAAAGTCATCGTAACGCCCCCATAAACCGGCTTTCGCCGCCACGTGAAACACTGTTGTGACACCCCGCATAGCCCGCGCCAGCACTGCCGCTGCTTCAGGCAACGATAGATCGGCCTGGAAGGTTTCAACCCCCTGTGCCTGCAATTCTGGATAGGTTCCACGACCGATAACCCGGACATGATCGCCACGGGCCAGCAGATGTTCGACAATATAACGCCCGACAAAACCATTTCCACCGGTTACTAATGCGATCATAGCTCGTTATTCAGCGACGCCCAAACGACGTGCTGCCCATTGTGCTAATTGCTCACGAAAAATCTTTGCGTTATGGCGGATATCAACCGGGAACGAGGGATGGATCAGAAAGTTCTGGATTTGTGCAGTCGTATCGCTCGTTGCCGCTAGTTGACGTAATTCAGCTATCAGTCGCGAGGGCGACATCGTTACTGCGCGGTTGCGTTCAACCACGACAACCGGCATCTGAGCACCGGGTGAACCAACGCCAACCAGTGCCGAGCGGGCAACGGCCGGATGCTGGTTGAAGAAACGTTCAATCGGTTCGGTGAACAGTGTCCCACTGGCAGTGATCACACGTTGACTCTTCCGTCCGTAAAACCACAATCGCCCCTGTTCATCGAAGTAACCCAAATCTCCCATTCGATGCCAGACGTGCTCGCCATCAGTGATCTTAGCCAACGCAGTGGCTCGTGGTCGTCCGGCGTAAGTGCGAGTCACCGTCGGGCCGCGCACGCAAATCTCGCCAATCACTTCTGCTGGTAAGCGTTGGACATCACGCCAATCGGCGATTGGCTCATCACTGATTGGGATGATTGCCACTTCCATACCCGGAACCGGATAGCCAATACACGTACCGGCCAGTGGTGACGGCCGCTCGGTGTGGGCCTTCAGGATGTCGCGACCACTGATCGAGCTGACCGGTAGTGCTTCAGTAGCGCCATAAGGCGTGTAGCTATCGGCTGGCGGTACCAGAATCCGGTGCAGACGCTCGTGCAGGTGGAGTGGCACCGGCGCACCAGCCATCAAGACGCGCCGTAACGACGGTAGTTGAATATCATGCGCCAGACAGTAGGTAGTCACCTTCTCCCAAATTGCCGGTGAGCCAAATGTTGAGGTCACACCCAGGTCGCGAATAAACTCAACCACTGCTGCCGGATCGCACTGTGCTGGACGGGTTGGGTCAATGGGCGGAATTGCCGACGTGACTCCTAATGCCACGTTGAACAGCGCGAACAGTGGAAAAGCCGGCATCTCGATCTCGCCTGGCGCAATTCCAAATAGGTCGCGCAAGATATGAATCTGCGCCTCAAACATACCATGCGTGTAGAGAACACCCTTCGGGACGCCGGTACTCCCACTGGTAAAGACAATCGCCGCTGGATCATCAGCCGTCGTCTCGACCAGGGGGAACGGCGTTCGCATTGGGAGATCGAGTTCGCGGAGGGCAGCCGCACCGGGGATGGCTGGCCCCACTGAAACTGCATATCTGATTGTCGCGCAGGCACGAGGAAAGATTAAACGCAGGAGATGGGCACGTGGTACCCCGATCAAGGCCTCTGGTGCGGCTTCAGCAATACATTGCGCAAGATTTCGTCGTCCCATTGCCGGATCAATCAAGATCGGTACACAACCGGCTTTCAACAGCGCAAACGTCAGCCGAATCAACGGCTCTCCCGCCGGAACCATCAGCAATACCCGCATTGCCCGCTTCAGACCGTAGGCTGTCAGCCCCCAGGCCAGCCGATCACTGGCCGCATGCAATGCGGCAAAACTCTGCCGCCGATAGATAACCTTACCCGCCCGATCTCGCCCGATCCCGCTAATGACGGCGGTCTGTTCGGGGTGTTCCTGCGCCATCCACGACAGGTAGCGGGCAACATTTGTTCCCGTTGGCGCTGAACGCAGCGCATGCTGCGCTACCGATAGCGTGTTGACCATTGGTGCCCTCTCGTCACACTACTGTTCGATACCCAGGGCGGTCAGGATGAAAGCGTATTCCCAGGCAAACTCTTCAAGACGGGCGAACCGACCCGAATGACCGCTATGCCCGGCTTGCAAATTGGTGCGCAGCAGAAGCATAGTGTCGTTGGTCTTCATCGTGCGCAGTTTTGCTACCCACTTCGCCGGATCCCAGTACGGTACCTGTAAGTCGTATAGCCCAGCAGTAACTAGGATGTGAGGATACGGTCCTGATTTGAGGTTCAGGTAGGGATCGTAAGCTCGCATGACAAGATACTCGGCCTCAATTACCGGATTCCCCCATTGCTCCCACTCGGTAACTGTCAGTGGCAGATCGGGCTTGAGCATCGCAATAATCACATTCGTGAACGGAACTCCGGCGACTACGGCCTGAAACAGATCGGGACGGGCATTGACAACGGCTGCCATCAGCAGACCACCAGCACTCCGCCCATTGATCGCCAGTTGTGATGGCGAGGTGTAGCCTTCCGCAATCAAGTGTTCGGCGCAGGCGATAAAATCGCTGAACGTATTTGGCTTGTGCCGCAGCCGACCTTGTTCGTACCATTGCCGTCCCAGCTCCTGACCACCACGGACATGCGCGATCGCGACGGCAAACCCCCGATCAAGCAGACTCAGTCGCTTACTGTCGAACACCGGATCATAGCTGTAGCCATACGCCCCGTACCCGCATAACAGACAGGGGCCACCCTGACGCGGTCGATCACGGCGATAAACGATAGAAATCGGGATGTGTGCACCATCGGGTGCAGTTGCGGTCAATCGCTCACTCACATAGAGCGACGGATCGTAGCCAGAGGGAATCTCTTCTTGCTTTAGCACCTGCCACGTGCCATACCGCATGTCGTAGCTGATCACCGATGGCGGTGTTACCAGTGAGCTATACAGCAACCGAAGTTGATCGGTAGCAAATTCTACATTTTCGTCTGCCCAACAGGTATAAACCGGTTCGGGGAAGTCAATGTAGCGCGGGTGATTCCCATCTGGATCACTAATCCGAATCTGCCGCAAACCGGCCCGTCGCTCGTAGACGACCAGATAATCGGCAAAGCAATCAATGCGATCAAGCAGGGTATCGTCACGTCCTGGCAAGATTTCAACCGTGTTCGTTGGATCGCTCACCGGGGCGCGCAGAAGCCGAAAATTCTCGGCGCCGTCATTCGTTCTGATGTAGAAGTGATCGCCGTGGTGATCGACAAAGTATTCAATCTGCGGACGACGTGGATAGATCACCTGCCATTCGGCAAAAGGAGTTGCCGTTGGGAGATAATGCACTTCAGTGCCGTTGTGGCTATAACAGGTGAGCAGCAAGTACGTACCGGAGCGACTTCGCCGCAAGCTGAGATGGAAACGCTCATCGGTCTCTTCGTAGATCAAGACATCATCGGCAGGTGAGGTACCGAGCACGTGGCGATACAGGCGATACGAACGATGCGCATCATCGTACACTGTGTAAAAGAGGGTTTGATCATCGGCCCACTGCGCGTCATCAACACGTTCAATCGGGGCATCCAGCACTGTACCGCTTGCCAAATCCTTGATAAACAGGGTAAAAATGATGGAACCGGTTGTATCGAGACCATACGCCAGCCGCTGCTGATCAGGTGACGGCTCATACGGGCCAAGACGGCAAAAGGCATGCCCAGTAGCCAGGGCATTCAGGTCAAGTAAAACCTCTTCGGGACCATCATCACCGACTTTCCGGCACATCAACGGGTACTCAGCACCCTGTTCGGTGCGGGTGTAGTAGCGGTAACGACCGCGAGGAACCGGTACCGAACAATCATCTTCCTTGATACGACCACGCATCTCGTGGTAAAGCCGCTCGCGCAAAGTTGCTGTCGGTGCCATAACTGCCTCGGCATACGCATTTTCCGCTTCGAGATAGGCAATCACTGCCGGATCGTTCCGATCCTCAAGCCAGGCAAAGTCATCAACAATCTCGTCGCCGTGTAAGCGAATAATCACCGGTTTCCGCATTGCAACCGACGGCTGAATAGTCTCACGGTACATAGATAATGCTCCTCATTCTGCCAGCAACCACTGTGCCAAGTATGCAATCATCGTATCAGAGGCGTCTTCCAATACGTAATGCCCGGCATCATCAAGGCGGGTCACATACGCGGTCGGGAAACGGGTCAACCATCCGGCCAGAAAGCGATCGTCGAAACACCAATCGCGTCCGCCCCAAAAAATGCGCACCGCTTTGTGACGAAGCACCACTAGATCGCGATCAATAGCATCAACAACCGGCCAGGTTCGGTGTCCTGGATGGAGTGGAATATCTTGCACAAAACGGGCAATTGCCACCCGATCAGCCGGCGTCTGATATGGCCAGAGATAACCGGCCCGCACTGCCGGATCTAACGGTCGTGTGACGGCCATTACTGCAGCGGCAAGGGCAAAGGCATTCACGTGCCGGATGGCCCATTCGCCAATCCACGGCAACTTCCCTACCGCAATACGCCACGGCACATACGGCGAGAGAAATGCCGCCGTATTCAGCAATACGATCCGCCGCACCAGTTCAGGATGGCGAACAGCCCATCCCATTCCGATGGCACCACCCCAATCATGAACCACCAGATCAACCGGCCCCAGGTTGAGCCAGGCCAACAGTTGTTCAAGATGACGAATATGGTTGGCGAGGCAATACGGGTAGTGTAGTGGTTTGTCTGATAACCCACAGCCAAGATGGTCAGGCGCGATCACCCGCCGTCGGTCACGGAGTGCCATAATCAGGCGTCGGTAAAAGAAAGACCAGGTTGGATTACCATGAAGCATCACAACCGGTATTCCTGTGCCTTCGTCGACATAGCGAATAACGCCAGTACCGCCGGGTAGAGCGTACTCGCCAACCCGAAAGGGAAAAAGGGCTTGCAGCGCAGCCGGTAGAGTGAGGTGTGTCAGCATGCGTGAAATGTTCTCCGCTACACATACAACAGTCCAATCTGAGTATACACCGACTGGCAACTGTACGCACTAGCGAACAATGGATTGTCCGCCAATCCCACTGCTAGGAAGAATGCAGACATTACATCATTGCTCGTTGCAGGAACTGACTTGCTTCTTCGGTTGGCAATGGTTGACCGAGCAAATATCCCTGACCATAATCGCATCCTACCATACGCATCCGTTCAACCTGCTCAACAGTTTCCAGACCTTCGGCAACCACTTCCAGATGAAGTCCACGCGCTAAATTGACAATAGCATTCACAATCGCTTGCGAATGATGATTCTGATCGATTTGAATAATAAAGTTCCGATCAATTTTAATCTGATCGATTGGCAATTGTATCAAATAACTCAATGACGAATAACCAACCCCAAAATCATCAAGCACGATCTGGATACCATAATTGCGAAGTTGCGCTAACACTGCTGCCGCCTCTTGACTGTATTCCATCAAGGTGTTTTCGGTGAGTTCTAGTTTAATTGATTGCGGTGGTATGTTGTACTGTTCTAATACCTGCACGAGTCGCGCATAGAGATCGGGCACCATAAACTGGCGCGCCGAAAGGTTTACGTGAATTGACAGATCGTTGGCCGATAACGTTTGTCGCCATTCGGCCAGTTGCTGGCAGACAAGTTCTACGACCTGCCAACCAATCGCGGTTCCCAAACCGATCTCTTCGGCAATGTTTAGAAAAGCTGCTGGTGAGAGCAGTCCGTGCACCGGGTGTTGCCAGCGCACCAACGCCTCAAACCCGATCAATTTCCCCGAATGAATGTTAACAATTGGCTGGTAGTAGACGACAAACTCGCGCAATGTTACTGCCCGTCGCAAATCATGTTCAAGCGCCAGCCGGGCCTGCGCTGCTTCGCGCATAGCTGGTTGAAAGACAACGTAGCGTGATTTCCCGGCTGCTTTTGCCCGGTACATTGCAATATCGGCGTCACGTAATACTTCAGCAGGATCGTTATATTCTGCCGAGCCGAACACGATGCCCATACTGGCAGAGGAATGGAGGAGATGACCGCTAACCTCAAGCGGACGATCTAACTGCTGTAAGATACGCTCTGCGACGCTGATTACCTGATCAACGGAAGCTATATCATCAAGCAGGATAACAAACTCATCACCACCCATGCGCGCACACGTGTCAATAGCGCGCAGACACCGGTACAATCGTGTCGCAACTGCCACCAAGTATCGATCGCCAACCGGATGACCAAAACTGTCATTGATAAACTTGAAACGGTCGAGATCAAGGAAGATCACGGCAAAGTGGTAGTCAGGATGACGTTGGCTCCGTTTGATCGCCTGAGATAACCGATCACTCAAAAGCAGACGGTTTGGCAAACCGGTGAGTGCGTCGTGCAAAACTCCGTGTTGCAGGCGCAACTCCATCAATTTTCGTTCGGTCACATCGCGGTAGTTAACGATGACCCCCTCTACCGCCGGATCATCGAGCCAGTTAGACGCAGTTGCTTCGATCCAGCGCCAGCCACCACCAGCCCGAAGCACACGAAACTCGATGATCGTCGAGGCGCCAGATTGTCGAACTAAATCAAAAAAGGTATGTTTGACCCGTTCACGATCAGCCGGATGAATAAAGGTGAAGCTAGAAACTGGTTGTGACAGAAAGCCCTCTACCTGATAGCCGAGCAGATGACGAGTCGAGGGACTGGCATAGCGAACCAACCCATGCCGATCGACAATTAAAACTGCATCACTGCTGCGTTCGATCATTGCGCGAAAGAGACGTTCGTTCCGCTGTAAGGCCTGTAAAGCCTCTTGTCGTTCGATGAATAACCGGCGCTCACGCAACGCACGTTCGGCGATCCGCGGAAGTTCGAGAAGAGTTGCTGGCGTCTTTACCACATAATCCAATGCCCCCGCCTTAAGTGCTGCTACCGCAGTTTGTTCATCACCATGGCCGGTCATTAAAACGACCGGTAAGGGTACATCTGCATCCGTGATGATCAGCAATTCATCACTACGACCATCAGGCATGTACAAATCGCAAATAATCAGGTCGAAGGAGTGTGTTGCTAAGAGTTGTCGGGCTTCGTGGAGCGATGATGTAGCCGTGATCTGTACTGCACTGTGTTCAAATGCCCGTTGGATAAGCGCAACATGATCGAGATTGTCTTCAACTAACAAAATGTGTGGTTTCACTGCAAACTACCCGCCAATCTAAATGCAGACTCGGAAGCGTGTGCCTGGTACCTCATCATGCTCGTTTCATGCATGAAGTACCTGATTCCATTCCAGCCAGTAATCACCCAAATCGTTCATCATCCGGATAAACTGCTCAAAATCGACCGGCTTGACCAGATAACTGTTGGCATGAAACTGATACGCCAGGCGAATATCGCTCTCCATCCGCGATGTTGTCACGATTACCACCGGAAGATGCCGGAACGTAGGGTCAGTTTTGATCGCTTGCAACACCTCAAGACCGCCCAAGCGTGGGAGTTGCAAATCAAGCAACACGATATGAGGGGATGGATTAGTTTCCGGATCGGTGTATGGTGCTTGCCGTCGCAGATAATGAAGTGCCGCTTCACCATCTGCAACGTGAATAATGCGGTTAGGAATCCGATGATCGTTCAGCACACGAGTGATCAGTTCAGTGTGATCAGGGTTATCTTCCACCAGTAGAATCACGACTGGATCGATACTGCCCGACATGATTGTACTCCTTACCATAACTTACTCTGATACAGGTGGCTGTGGCAATGTGAGATAAAACGTTGCACCTTTTCCCGAGCCTTCTGATTCCACCCATATCTTACCACCGTGCGCTTCGACAATGCGGCGTGCCAGCGCCAGACCGATACCGGTGCCCTCAATCTGCATATTGAGACGCTCGAAGAGACCGAATATGCGCTGCGCGTGACGTGGTTCGATGCCGATCCCATTATCACGAACACTAACGAGAACAAAACCGGGTTGATCGGCAGGTCGGGCTTCGATCCAAATCTGCGGTGACGGCTGGTCACCCATAAATTTCGCTGCGTTATCGATCAGATTCTGAAACACTTCACGCAACCGTGTCCGATCACCGTAAATTTCCGGCAGGTTTGGTGGCAGATTGAGGTAGACATTCCGTTCGGCTAGTCGGCTACTCACACTGGCTGCTGCCTCACTGATCAATAGTCCCAGACCGATCCGGCTGGGCTGGCTGAGTTTCCTACCCGCCCGTGACAGATTGAGCAGATCTTCGAGGAGCTGGTACATACGGTCGGCAGCGGCGATGATTCGTTGCAGATCGGCAGGAATCCGCTCTAAATTACCCGCTTCCAGGTCGCGTTGAATATAACTGGCAAAGCCTTTAATCGTAATGAGTGGACTTTTGAGATCGTGCGAGACCGTGTACGCAAATTGTTCCAGTTCTGTGTTGCGCGCAGTCAGTTCATTCAGCAAACGTTCACGTTCAATTTCGGCCTTCTTTCGTTCAGTAACATCAATTCCCAGCGCCTGATACTCTATCGGTACGCCGTTATCATCTAACAGTAGACGATTGATCCAGTGTTGCCAGCCGATTGTGCCATCGGGTTGCAACACCTCATGCTCATGTTCCATGGTCGGCTGCTCAGGGGTAAGCTGACGAATATCAGCGGCAACCTGTGCCCGTCGTTCGGGGGGAATTAGCTCATAGAAATTGAAACCGATAAGTTCCTCGCGTGAACGCTGGAATGTCTGGCAGTAGCGATCATTCACAAACGTCAGTGTTCCATCGGCCAGGAAACGACAGATCAAGGCCGGCATATCTTCGACCAGACCACGGTAGTAGAGTTGGCTACGTTGCAGCTCGGTTTCAATCGTTTTCTGTGCGGTAATATCAATTTGAAGTCCGTACATGCCCTGCAACACGCCTTGTGCATCTACGACCGGCTGACCGATGCCACGCAACCAGCGGATTGTGCCATCGGGTAAGATCACCCGAAAATCAACGGTCAATTCCTGAATGTTGCTGATAGCACGGTCAACTGCTGCCCGAACAGTAGCCTGATCATCGGGATGAATACGCGCCAGCCAGGTGCGGAAAGTAAGTTTTTCGCGGGTGGGTTCGATGGCAAGCAGAGGATAATTTTCTGGCGACCAACGAATGGTTCGGGCCTGGGCATCCCACTCCCAGGCCCCGGCGCGCGCTGCCAGCAGTGCCTGCCGCAGCCATTGCTCGGCTCGTTTACGTTCGGTAGCCTCCTGACGACTCTGGCGTAGGCCAGCGGAAAGTTGCGCATCAACGATGAAAATAATGATACCGGTTAGGAGTAGGATCACCGAGATCAGAATGGTATAGACGAGCGATGTCTCTAATAACTGCGTCGTCTGTGGTAGCCAGCCAGTCAATTCGAGAAGCCATAGCCCCAACATCGTGGCGCTACTTACCAGCGCAGCACCTGATGCTCCGTAGCGACCAAATCCAATATCGGTCAGTAACACAACAAGAACGTAGTGCAGCACTGCCGAGCTACGCACACCACCGCTGAAAAGAGCTGTAACGGTAATGACGAACCAGAGGACGCCGCATACCAGACCGGTGCCTGTGTAGACCGCTCCACGGCGTACCATCCAGGCCCCTCCTGTAAACGTAATGGTCATTACTGCCGACGCCAGCAGTGGGATTGCTGGTTGGGCGTAGAGAAATGGGCTGACAATGCTAAACAGACCGGCAATAAGCGCCAGAGTGCTAAAAATCGGCCACAAGATCACTGCGCCGTACTGCTGTCGGTTGGCAAACGGAGTTTCCAAGGGGAATATATGGGTAAAGAAGGCTGTGAGTAGATGATCTGAATTCATATATTCATACAATGTTTCAGTATACAGAAGATCACTATTCCGTGTTAACCATATTATATTATGATTCAATCATCGAACAGATGTCGTATACTAACAACCGGTGCTTCTTTTTACCATTAACATATCGGATTGTTACTACCAAAACCGTTTCACTTGGCTTCAAGGGGAGCTTATTTGCAACAAGATTGACACTGCTATGCGCTATTGTTTGATCATCATGCTACTGGCCGGACTGATCGCCTGTAGCACCACGACCTCACTGCCCACCCCATCACCAACTTCAGCAGTAGTACGTCCAACACCGGACATCCCACTGTTACCGGCGCCATTGTACGTACTCGACCGTGGACAGATTGCGCGTATCGAACGTGATGGCGCGACTCGTCGCCAACTAACCCGTGAACGAATTGAATACGCCGGTATTCCGCCAATCAGTGATATGGATATTCACCCTACCGCCGGGATGGTTTACGTGGTGGGTGCGGCTGCCGGTGACCGACTGGTACGCACGGATCTTGACGGCAATAATCCTCAGATCGTTTACGAGGAAGCCGGGCATCAGCTCAGTGCGGTACGCTGGTCACCTGACGGTGCGCTGATCTATCTCCGGTTTCAAAACAACCGTGAAATCCGTGATCTCCCTGACGGTCTCTATCGGATCGCGGCGAGTGGAGGGGCGCTCGAATTAGTTCTTGCCGATGATCCTGTTGATAATCCAACGAATCCGTCTCGCTCAGTACGCAGGTATTATCCATTCCTCTGGGATTCAACAGGGAACACATTGATAGTCGAGTCGTCGGCCACATTTTACGACGATTGCGAGCTGGTGTTCTGGCAAGCGCAACGCCAGGAACTGCGTCGCCCGACTCTGCCGGAGGACATGCAGAGTCTGTGTGGCGAAGCTTTTTGGCTTAGTGACGGCAATGCCGCGCTCTTCCTCATCGGACCACCCACCGGTCCTGGTATCTGGCAGGTAGACGTGCAAACCTTGCAAGCGCAGCCACGCACCGCTGATGGTGTCCTGGCCCGAGCCCCCTTTCTCAAAGGTGATGATCTGCTCTTTGTGGCTGTAGATCGTGTCAATGACGGGTTTACCTTTACGCTCACCCGGCAGTCACCTGATGGCGCGTTAACCAGGCTGCGACCACCGTTTCGCGAAACTCCCCTCCTCATTCGCTGGGCGCCCGACGGGAGCGGCATTGCTGCGGTCGTTCAAACTGCGCGTGGTACAGCATTACGCTGGTATCCGATTGGTGATTTGCCAGCGGTCGAATTACCCCAAACAGAAAATGGAGTTTCATGGTTGATTTGGGGATCGATTCCTGATCGCAGTTGAGCGGTACCGGGTTACCAATCTTGCCTCTTCCCCAGGCGATGTCGTGTTCCTTGCCTTCCGTTTGCGGAGCAATGGTTATACTGCTGCGCCAGCCGATGGGGTTCCAGTTGTGGCACGATGCGAGTTACCGGTCTGCACATCTCGCGCCACTGATGACCGTTACCATCCTGGCAGAGCGAGTTCCAAACCCTCCCACTCATGTGTTCTTCTCGCGCACCTCTACCTCTATTCGGCCATTGCCAGCAGACGTTGCCACTGTTCGGCGGTAACCGGTACTACCGAAAGGCGCCCCTGGCGCACCAGCGCAAAATCGGCAAAAAAGGGATCGGCCTTAATCGCTTGCAACGTGACAGGGTGTGCCAACCATCGTAATGGAACAACATCCACGACCAACAGACGAGGATCACTCTGCTTGGGGTCAGGGTATGGATCGCTCACGACCTGAGCGAGACCAACTGCCTGACGCTCATCACCCGTGTGGTAGATCACTGCCTCATCACCACAACGTATGTCGCGTATGTGCTTGAGCGCCACATTGTTGGTCACTCCATCCCATACTGTGCGTCCTTCTCGCAGCAGATCGGCAAAACTGTAGACGGTTGGTTCAGTCTTGAGTAACCAATAGTTCGGCATAGCGTCCTCTACACTCGCTAGGGTCAGCTTTCGTTGCTGCCTATACATCATTCGCGAGACGATCATACCAGATTTGCTATAATATCCGGCGTGAAAGGGGGCTACGTGAACGACGACTTTGAACAGCTTGACGACTACACTATCTTGGGTATTAAGCCTGGCGCAACACCGGCTGAGATAAAACAGGCTTATCTCAAACAGATCGGAATCTATCATCCTGATCGCTTCGCAGGTGCTTCGCCTGAACAACAGGCCTATGCTGCCCGCCGTGCTCGCCGTATCAACCAGGCCTACCAGAATCTCCGCCGCCGCCGTTCAGTTTCTGTACCGGTCACGACAACGCAGCGTGATTATCAAGCTGAACTGTACGCGCAGGCGCAAGAGCATCTGTCCGCCGGTAGACGGTTACAGGCGTTAGCCACATTACGCGAATTGCAACGCATCAATCCCTGGTACCGCGATTGTGCCACGCTGATTGCAACCCTTGAGTCAGAACAGCGACCTGCGGTCGTGACCCCGCGCACCGTCTCACGGCGTACCGTGCTCGTTGCAATGGCAAGTGGTGTTGGGCTAAGTTTGCTGGGTTGGTTGGGTTGGCAGCAGTTGCAGGGCGCGACCGCGTCACAACAGTATCCGCCAGCGATGCTTCCAACGACGATCTCAGAGCCAACGACTCCGCCATCACCTACTGTTGCTCCCTCACCGACGACTCCGCCATCACCCACTGTTGCCCCTTCACCGACGGCGGTGCCATCACCTGCTGTCACACCATCACCTACTGTCGCTCCATCACCCACTGTTATCACTAGCGGCCCAGTAGTTTATCAAGCCAACTTCGGAGCCAACAGCGATTGGCCGACCACCAGTGGTAACGGCTGGAGTGTCGGTGCTGATAACGGTCGGTATCTGATCCAGGCTAACGCCGGGCTGGGCGACATCTGGGCATTTCGGACTTCACCGATTGGGAGCGATTTTGTGGTGGACGTAGAAGTGCAGGTTACCGGCGATTGGGCTGGTCTCATGCTACGATTCAACGATCCGAAACATTACCTGAGTTTTCTGATCAATCCGGTGCAGGGGCAGTATCGCTGCGACGAACGGAATGGTGATCAACGAATCGTGCTCGCCACAGGTCAGGTGGAAGTGCGAGATGCTACCCGACTCGGCGCCCGACTTGAGAACCAAGGCATAACACTGTTTGTAGACGACCAGATTGTAGAAATGTTGACCGCCTCCTCACCTCCCCCCGATCCACGGTACGGTCTCATCGTGCGCGCTGAACGCAATCCAACGACAGCGGTCTTCCGTAACCTCACCATCCGTGCCCTCAATTAAGGACGTTGTGGCAGCCACATCGCCAGCACACCGTCGCTGCGTCGAGTGGCAATGCCCCGGTTGATGTCTAGTACGTGAACGCCGTCATTAGTGCCATACGCCAATGCCCGCCCATCGCTTGACCATAGATCGAAAGAGAGCGTGTACGCATCGAAAAAGTTAATCTGGGCGAGAAACTCCTGGCTGGGAACAAACGTGTTCAGAGTTCGCGAGGAAGTGCCATTCCGACCAACCAATTGCCAGCGCAGTTGTGGTGAACCACTGCTCGAACGGCCCGCAGGGGTAAGGTAGGCAATCTGTTCCCCATTTGGTGACCAGAAAAAGGCAACAACATCGTCATCAGTCGCCGAAAGTGTCCGCACCGAACCATCGAGCGTTACCAGCTTCAACGGGCCGAAACCTTCAGGTCCGACGGTTGTATACGCAATCTCATCACTCTTTGGCGAACGACTGAAGATGATGGCTGCCATTGGTTCACGTGCCAGTACTTGTGGTTGCATTTCGCCAACCTTGACTCGGGTCAAGACGCTCTCAACCTTTTCAACCGTTGGTGGGCCTTCAATTGGCGGTTGCGCTACGTAAAAGAAACTTTCGCCATCAATACTCCAGGCAGGAACCTGAAAAAACCCGGGATCGTCAATTTCGTACAACGGTTGTTTCCGACCGAGTTGTACCGAGATGACCCGCCCGTCCTCGAAGATAGAGCCTCCGATATGTACCAACACCGACGAGCTATCAGGTTGCCAGGCCAGATACAACGAACTCGGCGAAACACTCACTAATTCAGCCTCGCGCGAGCCATCTGCTGGCACAATATGCATTCCTAACCCGCTGGTGCTACGGTTTGACAAGAACGAGAGATGCTGACCGTCAGGCGACCAGACCATATAGAGCGGTGGATTGGTTGTCGAGCGATACAATTCGGTACGTATCCCACTACGTAAATCAATAACTTGCAGGATACTGACATTGCCCTTCCGGCTAATGTAGGCAACGCGACTTCCGTCAGGTGCCAACGCCGGATAGCGAAACAACTCTGTACTGAGATCATCGGCCAGTACCTGGGCGTTCCCCTGGCGATCAACAATTGCCAGTCGTTGTCCTGGACCAACGACCAGTAATTTCTGATCAACCGGGCGATTCGTAATGAGCAGGAAAGCCACTACGCCTGCGCTCAGACTGCCGATGAGAATCACTATGCTTAACAGCCCAATAATCGTCAATAAGATTCGGCGGGCAGCCATACATCGCTCCTTTCCGGTGAGGGGTGTATGTTAAGTAGTATAACAAGGTTTCGGTGTAAAAAGAAAAATTTTTTCACGCCGTGGACTGTTCGCTTATTCTGCCGATGCTTTGCCGCGCCTTCGGGATGATCGTCCCTGAAGCGTGATACCGGGCAAGCATTGTCCTTCTCGCTACGCCACGTAAGGACGTGTTCACCTTTCGCTCCTAGCAGCAGCGGGAGGGAATGAGAACTGCCGGCTATGTGCAGGCTAGAAGACTGCCATCCAGGAAAGAGGAGTATCGCTCTAACAACATCCCGCAAGTGTTTGGAATGGCGATCTAGTAAAGAACGCCAACAACAAAACCGTTTCTTTATGCTACAACTTGATAAATCGGTACAGTTTTTCCCAATTTTCACGTTTGTGTGCTATGATTGCGAAGAATTGATCAAGAACTTGCTCAACCACACTTACGAAATCACGATACTCTGTTTCGGTAATCTGACGAAAGCCGTGGGCCAGAATGCTCTTATTGCGCACACTCACGCGGTTTTGAATATCGGCTAGATTGACCGACTGGACGAGTGGATCTTGAAGCGCTTTTAACAACATATACCCGTTGAGTAAAGTGATAGGGTTGTATCGACCATCACGATTCGGTTGCAGACCTCATTCACGAAAACCCAATGATCGCTCAACAGCGCGGTATTCATTCTCAAGCTGTGGTTGCCGCTGTTTGAGCCGATCAAGATCAGGATGTTCAGCCAACACACCATGCGTTGCCAGGCGATGCTGGCTCATCAATTCCAGACTACGGTAGTGTAACAGTGCGGCCGTGTCATATCGTCGTTGTGCTTCACGACGCAGTGCATTGGCGTGAAGTGAGCCGAGGAGCGGTAAGATCGCATCAGCATCAGCCAAAGTAGACAAGTCCGTATTAGATTAGAATAGCGCATTGCCTGCGTCGTCCTGAGCAGACGACTGATCGCGTCACGTTGGGCTTCTAGCAGACGTTGCTGTACCCGCAGTTCGGTGATCAATGACTGAGCCAGGAGTTGAGCCATTGTCTCGGCAGCAGCCGCAAGACCGAAAGTATCCCATTGTGCGTAAGCCCGCGCTAACAGGGCTAGTTGCTCATAACCTTTATTTTCTTTTACCCGTTGGGCCAGATCGCGATAAATCCGCTCAGAGTTTACATAATCGTGAGCGTTAAACAAGCGTCTAGCTTGGGCAGCCTCCAGATCACCGAAGACTTCATACGGATCGGATGGATCGATCAGCCGTTGCGAGCCGGGCACAACCTGATTTTGTTCATAATCACTTTCGATGTAGATGGTTCCAAGACCAAGGACGTAAGCCGCCTTTGCTAGTCCTACCGTCATCGGTTTGGTACCGGCAGTGAGGTCGACCAGAATCTGGTCACGGTCGAGATCACACCACTCTTCGATCACAGCGCGTAATTCGCGGTATACCTGGTTGACATCAGTATAATGGGCTATTCGCTTGATCCACGTTGGATCAGGTTCCCGATCTAGCTTTGCAGCCACCTTTTCTAAAAAATCATGGGTTTCCGGAGTAAGTAAAAACGCGACTCGCTTCGGTTGGAGTGCGCCGATCAGAAGGGCAGCCGTGTCTTCCTGACGACTACCGGCGAGGATCAACGCAACTGCCTGCCGGTTACCGACCCGCTCGCGAAATTGTTGTAACTGTATGCTAAAATCCACGTTCATGCTCCTGTTTACAGTCAAGCCAATCGGATACTCCATCATCGTACCAAACGAATCATTTCCGGGTATGCTAAACGATTCCTTCATCTCTTGGCTTTGCGTACAATCGAACCTACAATAACAATACATCTATACACGGCTCTCCGCGAAAGGTGCATCGCTTATGCGCGAACTCTTAAGCATTATTGCCCTGTTCCCCAGCAATCCCCACTTTGCGCTTCGCAAGCTGCGGGCTTGGATCGGTCAGGAACGCGGTGCACTGGCCTGGGTATGGTTATTGCGCTTCGGTAGTCTGATCTGTCTTACGGTGTGGGTAGTGTTTCGGTCTAGAGGAAATATGACTCCACTGCAAGAAGGCTGAACATTACCAACCAAAAAGTGACCCAGCTCGCCGCCAAGGGGGCAGGAGCGGGCGGCGGAAAAGCAAAAAAATAACCTCACCAGCCTGCGCCAGGGCCTTTTTTGC
>Ga0209162_1002222_pt1 | contig 17460 bp, 11 predicted proteins | sample YNPNPMetaG_FD_187121 | JGI IMG/M metagenome (GOLD analysis project Ga0209162, IMG submission 187121) | Anoxygenic and chlorotrophic microbial mat microbial communities from Yellowstone National Park, USA - YNP NP MetaG (SPAdes) (version 2) ... | reverse complement strand
GCTCAAAGGCAACACCAAACTCAATCACTTTGCTCTCAAATCAAAATTGTACGTACGCGCTATCCAATCGGCTTACGCTGCTCTTCGGGAACTCAATCCCGTTCAATTGGCTGCGTAAGGTGAGTTAAGTATAAAGGAAAAATATAAAATTGACAACTGAAAATCAATGGACTATTGTATCAATAAGCGTTGATATAGTTATCATCAATGAACAAATTTATGAAACCAAGATGTTGTATAGATAAAAAATCGGTTGACAATTTGTCGCAAACAGCTGAATTTATAAAAATAATTAGTGAAAAAAATCGCTTGAAAATTCTGTGTCTTTTGAGAGAGGAAAAAATGTGTTTGCAACATTTGGCAATATCTTGATTTAGCCCAAAATCTTACCTCTCATCATTTGAAAGTATTGAAAGATTTGGGCTGGTGTCATCAAGGCAAGAGGGGTTAAAAGTTATTTATTCAATCAATAAAAAGGTTGTAAAAAATATTCAAAATTATTAAATAATTACTTAAATTCTTATGGAGAATAAAACACTGCAAATTCAAGTTTTAGGTTCGGGTTGCCCGACCTGCAAAAAATTATTTGAGCTTACAAAACAAGCGGTTAAGGAACTGGGTTTGGAAATAGAGGTGGAATATATCACCGACATTCAAAAAATCGTTGAAATGGGTGTAATGTCCAGCCCAGTTTTGGCTATAAACGGGGAACCGGTTTTGACTGGTTTTGTGCCCAATATAGAAAAGATAAAAGAAGTTATTAAAAAATTTATTTATATTTAATTTTGCTATGGATATTTTTTACCCCGTAAAATTATTGGCTGATTGGCTCACATATAGTGTTTTTCATTTGACGGCAAAAACAATTCTTGCCGAGGCAATAAACTTTTTCATTTATGACACAATAAAAATTTTCATTCTGCTTTCGGTTATTATTTTTATTGTTTCAATCATCAGATCATTTTTGCCACCGGAAAAAATTCGCAATATTTTATCTAGAAAAAATAAATATCTTGGCAATTTTTTTGCGGCAACATTGGGAATTATTACCCCATTTTGTTCTTGCAGTGCCGTTCCATTGTTTCTGGGTTTTGTCGAAGCAGGCGTTCCGCTTGGTGTCACTTTTTCTTTTTTGGTGGCTTCTCCAATGATTAACGAAATCGCCCTCGTTCTTCTTTTAGGAATGTTTGGGTGGAAAATTGCGTCGCTGTATATTGTGAGCGGTTTAATTATTGCTATTTTATCAGGCATTGTTATCGGCAAATTAAAAGTTGAGAACTTGGTGGAAAATTTTGTTTTCAACAGCAAAATCAAAAACTCGGAAAACGGCGCAAAAATGGAATGGCAAGACAGGATTTCTTACGCCAAAAGATATACGTCCGACATTATCAAGAAAGTGTGGATTTATATTTTAATCGGTATTGGTCTTGGGGCGTGGATACACGGCTATGTACCAGCCGATTTTTTGGCGCAATACGCCAGCGCCGACAAATGGTATGCAGTACCATTAGCAACACTCATCGGTATTCCGCTTTATTCGAATGCCGCAGGCGTTATTCCGCTTGTAAGCGCTTTAACGGAAAAAGGCGTCGCTATGGGCACGACATTGGCTTTTATGATGGCGGTAACTGGGCTCTCGCTTCCCGAATTTATGATTTTAAAAAAAGTGATGAAAACAAAATTGATTTTGATTTTCGCTGGAATTGTCGGGATAGGAATTATCTTTACTGGATACCTTTTTAATTTAGTTTTGAGGTAATTAAAATGATCTATCAAAATAAAAAATTTAATTGGCGGCGCATTTCGCAAAGTGAAATACGAAATTCGGCGGCGGCGGAAAGCGATGGCGGGAAAAAATTCCTTCCCCCCAAACCCCTTCCTTTTTGCTCGCCCGAGCGTTCAGTTTTGGTTCTACCACGCGAAGCGCGGCAATCATTCGGGATTTTGTTCAAAATGAGTTCTGACTTTTTCCAACAAACGCCACTAAAGTTTATTTACAGCGTGATTTGCCTCGCTCGGAGCTTCGTCACTCGCTTCGGTGGGCATTTCGGCAAGAAAATAAACTTTGGTGGACCCTAGCGGAGTCGAACCGCTGACCTTCTCGGTGCAAACGAGACGCTCTAGCCAGCTGAGCTAAGGGCCCAAAAACAACAACGCTTTAAATATCTACCAACTAACTAAAGACTAAACCAAAACCAAAAACTGATTGCTAGTGATGCAGAATTAATTGGTAGTTGTCAACTATGACATGGGGCGACCGACGGGACTTGAACCCGTGACCTTTGGTGCCACAGACCAACGCTCTAACCACCTGAGCTACGACCGCCAACAAAAAGCTTAGATGACTAAGCTAGTTTCGAGACCATGGCCGGTTATTCGAAAAATGTCAAGTTGGTTGGTAGTAAGTTTGGGTTTTTTTGTTAGTCAATCACTAGGTTGGCCTAAAACGAAGTCTAAAATTTATAGAAGGCTTTGGCGATGTAACTCTTTTTTACTTGCCAATTTTGGTCTTTAGTTTAAAGATAGACTTTAATTAACCAAGCTTTGCAAAAGCTAATCGCCTATTCAGAGCAATTGGGCAACCCAAAAAGGTTTTTTCAGAGAGATTGACTGCTTTGTTAGAAATGTTACAAACAAGAAATGGCAGTAGATCAGTTTTAAAAATTTTTAGGTTGGTTTTGGGTATTTCTGCTGGTGGGTATGGGTGGATTCGAACCACCGACCGCAGACTTATAAGATCTGTGCTCTAACCTCTGAGCTACATACCCTAAAACAAATAAAATTTGCTAACTAATAGCTAGTTTTAAGTTTTAACTACTACGCCAACCTGAAACTTGGGCGAAAGTTAACAAAAACTTCAAGTGGTTTTTTGCTCTTTGTCAACTTGGGTTTGTTAAGGGCTTAGGTACGAGATAAACTGATTTTTTGGTCAAAGCGCTTTGGAGATAAAATTAAATAATCAAGCTTAGTTTGATTATGCGAAACTATGGGTTAGTCTGTAAACAGTTTTTAACGAGATTGAGTTTTGACTAGAGTCAACCAAAAACTAGAAGGTTGTATTAGATTAGTTGTTGGCTGTGGAAAAAGACTTATCTACTGATGTGAAATCATCTTCTCTGGTTGTATCCAATTGACTCGTTGACGTTGGTATTAGTAATTGGTATCATCGCCTTTAAATAAAGTAGTTTTGGTAATATCCATTTTGACTATTTCAAATAGTAGTCTCTGTATTTTCTGCTTAAAAATATGTCATCTTTCGATTTAGCTCAACTTGGTTATTGGGAGTTACGTTTAGTAGCTGATTGGTTATCAAAACACAGAAAGCAATCAATTTCCGAGGTTGATTTGATGTCTGGCCAAATTAGTTTGAGTCGCCAAGAAGTTAGGTTGCTTAACCAAAAATTAGCCAAATTGGCCCAAGGCTGTCCACTGGACTATTTATTAAGCCAAATTCAGTTTGCCCACTTGCAAATTACAGTCTTGCCAGGAGTATTTATACCTCGTCCAGAGACCGAGGCGTGGCTGCAAAAATTGCGTCAAACTTGGCCAGCAGCTTGGTGGTCAGACGTAGATTTAGTGGTAGATATGTGTGCTGGTACGGGCGTGTTGGGTTTAAGTTTGGCCGATTTGGTACCTCAAGTAGTGTGTGCCGATCGTTCGGTTAAAGCAATTAAAAATATATTTCAAAACCTCGCCTTGAACCATATTACTAATTGTAAAGTTTTCCAGTCCGATTTGTTTATTAATTCTCAGCTAACAAATTTAATCAAGGCTAGCTCCAACTGGGCGCTGGTGTGCAACCCACCTTATGTGCCTACTATAGATGAACCTTACAGACCAGAACGTAATTTGCAATTTGAACCTAAACGAGCTATTTTTAGTGGTCGTGATGGCTTAAGCACCTTTAGAAGGTTGGTACATCAGTTGGATAGTTTACCTAAACCAAAATTGGTAGTGTTTGAGTTAGATCCACGTAATATTCGCCAAGCTAAAAAGCTGTTAGACCCCTGGTTTGAAACCGAGGTTTGGCTGGATGATAATGGTTGGGAAAGAGTTTTGGTGGGAATTAGAAAATAATTGCCCCAGCGGTTTCTAAGTAACACTAGATTTGTCAATTAAACGAGAATTATTGATTCCGATTTAACTTTTAGCCAAGTAATTTTTAAAAAAGAGCCTTTTAGGTAGTATTTGGTCTTAGAGTTGTTTACTGACTAAAACTAACCCTTGGGTGATAAATAGCTTAAATTAGCAGTTAGAAGTAATATACCGAATACAGCGATTCACCTGGACGAATGGTGATGGTCTCAAAGACTAACCATTGAGCTCGGTTTACTCTAAGTAATTTGTACTCTAAAGTTTTTTGGTTTAATAGAATTAAGTTCACCCCTTCGGTGTAATCTTGCCGGTTGGCAAACCTTAGCACCAAGTTTTCGGTTAATTCGTTAACTTGGCCTTTGCCAGTATTACCGACGTTTTTTTTGAGTAATTCTATGGTACCAGTATTGCGGTCTGAGCGCCACAGTTTACAAGGATCACGATAACTTGATGGGCCAGTACATTCACCGTCTAGATAATAAATCCAGTCGCCAATTTTCTTAGTGTCGTGAGCCGAAGTGGTGTTGAAATAAAATCTATCGGTAAAAATGTTAGCTGTTAGTGATTTGAGATATTTTTTTAGATCAAAACTAGTTTTACTAGGTTGGTTAAAATAAATTATGGCGTAGGTATCTAAACCATCCAAATTTTGCACTTGGATTAAGTTGGCTGCTTGAGCTAATTTGTTGGCTTCGGTGGAATTTAGTCTGACTATTTGCACAGCGACTAGTTCACTAACAGCACAATGGCTAGGTAACCACCAACCTTGAGGTTGGTTTTGGACGATAGGTTTGATGTTTTCTGGAGGGTTTGGTTGTAAACTCAAAGCACACGTGGCTCCATTTTGAGCGGTTAATAGCACCAGTTTATCTGAATTTAGACTTTGCCAGTTAGCCGTTTGCTCATCGGTTGTGTTTGCTTGGCTAGTAGTATTCGAATTTAATTGACGAATCAAATCTAGAGCAGTCAGTTGTTCTGATTGGTGACTGACGGGTTGACCAACTACAGTTTGTAAGTCAAACACATTAAGATACCACAACAATCCACAAATAACCAGAACGATGGAAAAGCCTAGAAAAATTTTGGGTAAAAAGCTCAACCGACGATTGTTAAGGTAGTAAAGATTAGATTGGTTAAGAATTTGTCTAGTTCGGACTTTTTTTCGGTTAGCTAGTGCATTCAGGGTTTTAGCCATGCTCAAAGTTTCTATTTTTAATCGCTAGGTTTAAGTTTTGGTTTAGCAAAAAAACTGTTTTAGTTTAACAGCTAACAATTAAAATACCAGCTCAAATTAGTCAAGTTAACTTACAGGTTTTAATCAGTAAGGTATAAATTGTTCCAGAACAAATGTTTAACAACTAGTTGACTAACCTAATGAGGGCAATTAAGAGTAAGATTAACAATAAAACCATCGAGCTAAAGAAAATTAGGACTAGGATTATAAAACTTATATTTTCGTTGGTAACCTGATTGTCCAATTTGAGCAGAGCCCCAAACAAATTAGAAAAAGTAAATTCTGTAGCCAACGAGTCCGATTCTTTAGCTCTTTGTTGAAGAGAGAAGTCAGTTGCTAAATAGGTCTGGAAAAAATTTTTGTTGGAGTCTAGTCTGGTAGCTACGTATAGGCTAGCATCTTGGCAACTAGAAGCACTGTTAAGGGCACTGACTATGCCTACCAGTTCATTAGTACCTTGACGATATAAACCAGAGCCGCTGTCACCGTAACAAAAGAATCCTTTGCTAGGGAAGCTAATGAGTAAATTTTCTGGATTGACTTTGTCAATGCAAGCGGGAATACCTCGTCTTTCGTAAGATCTTTCCGGTTCAATTTCGTTTTTACCATAGCCGACTACATAGTAATTACAACCTACAGTTGGTTTACTAATTTGAGCGTATTGTTCCAGTGTCACTGGTTGTGGCAAGTGCACAAGAGCCAAATCGCCAGCACCGATGTCTTCAACCAACAATTTTTTATTGTTTTTGTACATTGTGGGGTCGTATTTTTCGGAAATGTTAATTCGATAGTTGCCTAGTTTTTTGAATACGGACTCTTCAAAATTACCATAACTAACCGCCACACTGCTAGCAGCTTCCACACAGTGAGCAGCAGTGATGACATGGTAAGGGGAAACAAAATTGGCTCCACAAATTAAATATTTCTCGTTAGCACTGGGTGGATTAACCAACTCAGTAATTAAAAAGCCAGCAAACGGATAATTTTCGGGTGGTTCTTGATTAGCAAAGTAGATGGCTTTGGCTGTGGGTAACACTGAAGCCCACAAAATAGTGGCTATGCAAGCCACGTTAAACCCAATTTTCCACAAACTCATAACTTGATGAAGTCCACTCTCAGCTAATTTTTTAATATTAGTCAATGTTGAGTTAGGTAGACACAGTATTGGATAGTTAGTTTAGAACTTAGTTAATAGTTGTTTTTAGTATCAAAAATCAAGTTGGTGCTGTTTTTGGCTTAATATTCAGAATTATTTTGGCATTACTGGGTCACCTTTTTGACTTGCTGAAGTCAATTAACTTTCGGTTAGGGGTGTAAATTTAAGTAGAATCGGTCAGTTTAGTCCAAACTGTCAGTAACTGAGCTAACCAATTGCAGCCAATCTTTTGATTAACTAAGTTTAGCCTATCCAAATCGGATTTAAGAAACTGTTAGTGACTATCCGGGTCACTTTGTGCCTGTTTACTCAGTTTACTTAACCGACGATTACAGTTAATTTGGGCCTTGGTCCTAAATTTAGGTTTGTCTGAAAGCTTTTATCCATAGCTTAGATTCTCCTCTAGAGAGGGCTTTAGGAGCTTACAGATAGTGATGAATGGAGCGAATCAACCCAATTTTCTTTGGAATCATAAAAAATCCCCCAAAAATGGGGGACAGGTCAGTTCACATTGCTGCTTTGGTTTTACGGTGATTAACTTTGGCTAGTAAATGTAAACTGTTTTAGGTTTGATTATTAGTAGCGAGACCTTCTAGAAAAACTATTATTTCGAGGTTTTCTGGAAAAATCGAAGTTCTTGCGAAAGTTATCTTTGGGCCTAGCATAATCTACGTGCAGAGCTCTAGCTGAGTTGTCGGCTTGACCGTAGGGACCAAAATTTTGTCCATCCAGGCCATTCTTAGAATTAGTAGCCGCGATTTCGTTTTCCATAGTTATAAAGGCAATACCTTTGTGTTTGCCGCTATCTGGATGTTTGGGGATATGAATTTCCAACACTTGCCCGTATTGAGAAAATAGCTCCAAAAGAGCTTGGTGAAGTTGTTCCGTAGGCCAGTCGTAACTTAAGTTGCCTACAAATAGTCGAGTATGTTGCATAATGAGTACAAAAAACTGGAAAAATAGTCTTCCAGACTAACACCGATTCTGGAAAACTTTTTAGTTAGCCAAAAGCGTGTTTGACCAACTGTTGGTAGTTAATATAAATCTTGCGATTTAGGCAAGGGTAATCTTTAGATTGTCCGAGTTTTTACTACTAGTGCAGCTTGTTCAGGCTAGTTTAGCTAAAAAGCTAAAAATTAGTCCCACAAATTAGCCCAAATTTATTTCAATTGTATAACCTAAAAATGACCTAACTGCTTGTTAGGTGACTGGGGTTGATTTAGTATTACCAGTAAATGGTTAATCTAATTTTTTGGTTTTGGTGGTTAGTCTATAAGCGGGATTCTGTCTGGCATCCCTAGTGGGACGGAGACGATGATTTATCTAACGCTGCCTACCATAACTTGGCATTGCACCAGGTGGGGTTTGCCCCATGGGTAGTTACCTACCTTCATGCGTGAGCTCTTACCTCACGATTTCACCCTTACCAGTAAAAACAACTGGCGGTATAGTTTCTGTTGCACTTTTCAGCCTACTTTGGATGGTTACTTTCGGCTCCCTAAGGTTACCCTCGGCGGTTTACTACTCCGCCACCTACTTCACACCCTTTTGGGGTGGGGTGTCCCGACTTTCCTCCAGCTTTGGAGTTCCCAAAACCGGCCATCGTCCGACTAACCACCAGGTTAGGTTGGTCACTAAAACCTGATTTTGTCAAAAAATTTCACTCACGAGCTTAGCTTTGAGATATAATAGACGCTATTGAATAGCAGCTACTAATAACATATTTTGACCTAGACTAATTTTTAGGATATACTTAGGCGGAATTTTTTGAGATGTTTTTTCGAAAAACTGGTTCACTGAAGTAAAAATAGCATAACTTTTGTTTTTTATATGCCAACGACTTTACCTTCGTTAGGTAACTTGCAATCTAGTAAAAGACCAACTCAACCTACCCCTTCAGACCAGGGAATTCCTTCAGACCAGGGGATTGCACACCTTAATGAAAATTATGGAGTTAGTCCGGATGGTCGTTTCTTTTATGTTAGAGACGAACGAAACGGGCGTCGAGGTTGGTGGCAATTAAATCCTAACGATCCTAGGGATCGAGAGCTTATAGCACAAGCCCGACGAATACTCAGTCGGATACCACGAGAAGCGTTGCAAAAAGCACTATTTAATGCATTACAAGAAGCACAGAGAACAGGAGGTAAAGTTAACCTTAGAACTGCTAGAGCTGATAACTTAGCGGCTAAGTTTGGAGTGCCAAAACCTGATGCTAATCAAAACGGAACTAACAACGGGTCAAATCTACCAGAGACTAGAGCACATCCAGACGACTCAAGCAATGATCAAAACTTAGGCCAGAGTGATTTAGATTCATCTAATTTACCAGATCAATCTACCCAAAACAATCAATTAGGCCAGAGTTCAACAGATTTAGATTCACCTAATTTACCAGATCAACCTACCCAAAACATAGAGCCAAATGCTGACTTGGAAACCCAAGCCAAACCACCCTACCAGCCAAAGCCAGATGGTGGCAGTCAGTTGCCTCCGTTGGGTAGTTTGAATGATGACGCTTACCCAAAAGATTATTCGGGCAACCCGGCTGATGACACAAATGATGGTTTTTCAGAAGATAGAAAACCTCGGGAAAAACCAAATGAAGACCGGTATCGACCACAATGGAGAGAAGAAGGAGGTAATAATCAAGAAGGGTCTGAAGACTACGGAGCTTACTCTGGAGGATCGGATGACATACCAAGTAGGCAGCCTGAAACAGACGTATCCGGCTCAACGCCGGGTAGTGGTAACCAACAACCAAATCCATCTCTGGGTTCACGAATAGCCGATTACAAAAATAAATTTTCCAAGTTTATCAATAATTTTGGAAATGCCGGACAGCAAGGACCTTTGACCAATAAACTTGGACAAGCAGCCCAAGCAGCCAACAAAGCCAGTCAAGCTTTACAAAAAGCGCAACAGGCTGCTGCTAAAGCCAAACAAGCAGCTCAAGCGGCAGCTCAAATGGCCAAATTAGGAGCACGAGCTGTAGCACAATTAATTAGCCTTCTTTTGCCTCTACTAATTCCGATTTTGAAATTTTTGTTGATTATTTCAATAGTAATTATAATTATAATTATCATTGTAAGTCCAATTTATTACATTTTTAAATTACTATCTTCTAATTCTTCTCCCCCCCCAACAGAAAGGTCAAGTCCAGGTCAAGAAATATCTGTGTCTAGTTTTATTGAATATATTGTTAGTGATGGGTTTAATTTTAATGATCAAAGAACTAATCCTAAGGTTGGCGGAAATCCAAGATTTAGTCTTCTCCCAAGAGAAAATGAAAAAGTTGAAGCTGTATTACGGCTCATCAAAGATGATTCAAGTTTGAGAAACAGAATTAATAGGCTATTATATGAAGGAACTTTTATAAAGACTAACGATGCCTCTCTTGTTTCTGGATTGGACATAGCAGATAGTAGTGCTGACAACAGGATTATTCTTAGAATAGCTTGGATGTGGGCAGAAAATGGTCTTAATCTTGGCCCTGATTGGTATTTCCATAATTGTAACGATCGTTCCGACACAGGACCAGCTGGTATATCTCCTCGCAAGTTTGATTTATCTGATTATTGTAATGTATACGGTAGTGGGCAGCACCAAATAGCTGGTTTTCAATTAGGAAGAGATAGACGTAATGAGATTGAAGCTGCTTATAAATTTTGTTTTAAACGAGGGTTTCCCATTGATGCAGGGCAAGTTATGCAAGAGAACCTTAACTACAGCAGCAATGCTACAAGAGAAGCTTGGAACTATAATAATCCGGTTTATGCTGGTAAAATACCTTTAGGTGATTTGAATCGAGAGTTTACGGTAGGAGATTTTTACCCTTCTTGTAGCTCTCATGAATGTGAAGCGAGAACTCAGCTGCTGGTAAAGCATCCTTGTATGGCTATGTATTTAAACACAGCTGCAGATACTTGGGATGGTTTTAATGATAACTGGGGTAATGCTCAAGTAATTGTTTCAGCTTTACACTACTATATTTTAGATCTAAAAAACGGGGCTAGTTAGTAAATCTCACGTCATAGTACTTTATGATTGATGTTAAACAGATTATAATGAGTTTTTTGAAACTATTTAAAACAGTGTTTAGGTTTAAGCTGGTAATTATTGGTTTAGTGATTGTGGGAATAGGGTTTGTAGTTTGGCGAATTCCAGGTTGGTTTGGCAGTCAGAATAATCTCTCTGATTTTTCTTTAGTTCAAGTAATTTCTAGGTTTAATAACCTAGAGATTATCAACTCTAATAAATATATTGGTTTTAATGATTCAAGAATTCCTTTCATTTTTGAATATCCCAGCAACTGGAAAGTAATTGTTAATCTAACTCTTAATCGAGAGTGTTGTGTGGAGACTATAACTTTAATTAGTCCTATGCAAGACTTTAGGATTTATATCGATTTTTTTGAGCACTATAACCCATATTATAAAGACATTTCTAACTTTGTTCGTAATCCAGAATTAAAAGGCGATCCATTTACGGAAATGTTAATAACTATTGATCCGAGAGATTTTTATTCGCTAGTTAACACTAGTTTTGCCGAGCCTTTGTTGATTAGTCGGCTTGGGGGAGTAGAAAGACCTAAGCCATCTTCAAACCGTGTTTACCAGCTAACCAGCGCGCCTTTGATTTTGGGTCAAAGACAGTCTGTATATCAACAAAGAGGGGAACAAGCTTCAGAAAATATCATCTTAGGTAAGCAAGATTCAGACTTACTTAAAGTTTTAACATTAAGAATAGAATATCAAGTAGTAAACAACTCTCCAGAACTAGTTTGGGTGGTTAACCAAAAAGTGTTTGTGCGAATTTTATCATCAATTCAGCTGGTTACTTAAGGTTCTTGTCCAAAATAAAAAAGTGTAGTATACTCTTTGCCGAGAAGTCTTATGCAGAACTATCATTCTTTAATTTCACTCTGGTGGTACTGGTTTAATAAGTATTTTTGGAGAAACTTGCTTGCCTGGTTTTCTCTATTTTTGGTATTTTTGGTTTCGCTACCGGTGACGGCATTTGCTAGTTATTTTGACCCAAATGATCCCAATTTTAATGCTAACCAAACGATTCTTAAAGGTTATCAGTTAAATACCGAGAATTCACCTAACACAACTTTGAACGATCAAAATTCTGATCAAATTTCCAACGAAGTGAGACAAAGATTAACCAACGATTTACAACCTTCTAACCAGTCTAGCCATTTAAATATAGAAGCTCTCAATTCGGAAGAGTGTACAGAGTGGCTTCAAATAGCGGACCCAGATTGTTTAGGAAGATTTGTACTTAATTTTGTGGGATATATTATAACAATAATTTTTGCACTTATAGGTGCTCTAATTGATGTTGGTGTTTATTATGCTTTTCTGATTATTGAAAAAATGTTGTCAGGTAACCCCACAGCCCAAGGTTCAGACGCTTGGTTTATTGCTTTGCAAATTTATCCGGTTTTGTTGAATATATCCTTATTGCTAATACTATTTTCCTTTTATTATGTTGGTTTTCAGTATCTTTTTGGACTTAAAAGTGGTCGAGTTGGTTGGCAAGAGTTTTTAGCAAAGGTAGTTTTGGCGGTAGTTTTGGTTAACTTTAGTGTATATTTAGTCTCTATTTTTGTTTCTTTTCTACACGATGTTGGAACTTTATTTGTCAATATTTATGCTAGAGGTGGAGGTAGTATTGGCGGAAGTTTTCAAGTAGCCATGAAACAAGCTGCTGGTTTTAATTTGGATGCTACCAATTTTGTTGAAAATATATGGACTATAACACCTAATCTTTTTTCTCCAGTAGGAGATTATTGGACAATAGTTATAACTAGGGTAATCTATGTAATAGTAAGTATTTTTATACTCACCAGCTTGTTCCGTCTAGTAAAGATAGTGATTACTAGGTATGTGTTGTTGTTTTTGTTATTAGTTATAGCACCTTTGGGGGTGGTTTTGTTCTTTTCTCCTATTAAGGCTTTAAAAGAAAAAGGTGATGAGTGGTTAAAAACTTTATGGACCCAAACAATATTATATCCTTTTTTTGTTATTGCAATGGCGATTGGAAGTGTGTTTGTTGTTAGTCTTGCACAAGCCGCGGTACCTGTGGGCGAAATGCAATATTTAGAACAAACCAAAATATCTTCTCAATTTCCTAGAGTATTGGCTTTGCTGGTGGCTTTTGGAGTGATTCAAGTGATAGTTAACTTTTTTGAAAAGCAGTTCGAAGGTATTGCTTCCAGCACTTGGACGGCCATCAAAATGGGAACTGTGGGTGCATTAGCTACTGCTGGGGGCTCATTATGGACGGCTGGGTCTACTGTTAAAAATGCTATTCAGGGGGCTCGTAGGATGGGCAGCAAAGGTGCTGAGTGGGGAGGTAAAAAATTTGGTAAGTTTGGTGCTGCCTTAGGTGGTTTAGCAGGTGGTGCAGCAGGTGGTTTGATTGGTGGCGGTATAGGTGTGAAGAGAGGAATCAATAGAACTGCCCAAATAGCTGCTGGAGTAGCTTCTGCTGTGGACTTGCTTGGAGGTGAGAAGGTGGCTGATAAACTAGCTAATGCACCAGGAATTTTAGGTAAAACTTTTAGAGCAGCACAAGCACAAAACAAAGCCCTCTTTGCCAATTTTGCAGGTTTATTAGCTAAAAAAGCCAGTTTTGCTACTACTGAGGCTTTGAGAAAGGCTGGTTTTGGTGATATGGCGCTTGAGTTAAGAAGAGACATTGATATAGCGATTGATATGATTTTACCACCCAATGATTATACCGGAGATTCCAGAAAAGACTTGCCTGGTATAGGCGAGGGTTGGGATCGGGCTAAGAATGCGGCTAAATTAGCTGCATATTCCTCTTTTGGTTACAATCCTAAGCTATCCAATTCTCAGGTCTTGCAACGTCTAGAAGACATTGTTACAGGCAACACTCCTGGAGAATTACAAAATAATTACAGCAGTTATGTAGAATCGGTCAAGGAAATTGCCGAAGAAATTATCAAAAGACCAGAGATTATATCCAAGTTGACACCTCAACAAATTGAGTTTTTTCGAGTTAACTACAAGCGATTGCTTCGCGACGTTCCAGGTTGGGAAGAGTTTGTTATGAATGGAGGAGGTGTTCTTTTAGGTGATGAAGATGCAAGAAAAACGGTGGCTAGAAATGATGCTGCTAAAGGTATTCAAGTAGTCCAGGAAGGTAGAGTAGACCGTCGGAATTTTAAGGATTCGGTTTATCTAAATGAATACGTGGCTAGTTTAAGACAAAATGGTAAATCCGAGGATTTGAAAGAATTGGGTAACATACTTGGTAAAGATTTTTCTGCTTTTGCTAAGCTTGACTTAGCTAACATTAACCAGCAATTACAACCTTATGCTAAATATTTAAGAGATTTTGGTTTGTCTTCAGATGTGGAAAAGGCTATATTTAGAGAATTAGCAAAAATGCCTAATATAGGTACGTTGGATACAGGAGATTTACAAAGAGAAGTTAGAGATAAATCAGAAACATACCTTAGAGAGCAATTCTTTAAAGTCAACCAAATCCAGCAAACACTCCAGCAAACACTTAACACTAATCAAAACACACCGGTTGAAACCCTATTAAACCTGTTAACACAGGATAACAAAGCTTTCCAGGATTTTGTTAATCATCTTATTAGGAGTCAAAATAGACAAATAAGTAATATAAACGAATTACAAAGAGTAATTGCAGATTATGAGTCTTTTGTAAATGAACTAACTACGGCGTTTATCGACCCTGACAGAATATCAGAAGTTGCAGGTAAGTTTACAGAGACTAATGCTATTTATAAATCAAAGCGATCTGACTTTCAGTTAAGCACTATGAGAGGATTAGCAGCAGCATTAGCACAGGCAGCAGCACCGGCAACCGGATCTGGCACTGGCGGTGGCACTGGTGGCACTGGTGGCGGTGGTTCTCAACCCCCAGGCCCAAATCCACCAAATCCAAATACACCAAATCCAAATCCAACCCCAGGTCCAACCCCAAATCAACCTAACATGCCAAACCATCCAGGATCTTCTGGCTCTAGCACTGGCGGAGGTGGTGGTCCTACCAGTCCTCAAAGACCGCAGGGTTTTACACCACGCACACGTCCACGGGGTTTTGCACCACGCTCACGCCCAAACCCAAACCAAAACCAACCAGGATCTTCTGGCTCTGGCACTGGTGGCGGCAGTCCTCAACCCCCAAATCCAAACCCAAATCCAAATCCTTAATTAAACTAACTCCATATGCCCAATCAAAATTTTCCTAACGCCAATCAGCCCGACCCAACAGAAGAGTTATCCAGTAGAATTCTGGGCCAATTTTTTGAGGACTTTGCCATTGACCCCAATAACTATATTGGTAGGGACGATGATTATTATTGGATGGAGTTGTTTTGGCACTTGGCTTTGGGTTATCATTTTGAGCTCTTGGAACCAAGTTATATTCGCCAGGTAATTGATAATTTTAATCAGTTAGATATAAAAGCCAAGCAGGTACAAATAAACCAATTGGACGTCTTTTTAGCACCAAAGTTGAACGAATTGAAGTTGTTTTATGACGTCTATGGGGACAAGCTGGAAGAAGACATACTAACCATGATGTATGAGAGCTTGCCAGATTCTAAATCTAAATTAGAGTTTTTGTTTATGTTGGCTACTGGGTTGACGCCAGACGAGGATCCACTTAGGTTTCAACAGTTTATCATAAACAATCTATACGAATTTGACTCAGAGTTCCACACTCAAGAAAGACTTAGACAGGCCTTTTTCGATAACCGTAACCGCTTGCATTTAGGTACTTTAGAAGACCGTCAACAAAGAGTAGTGACGGCTGTAGATTTACAAAATTACTTGAATAGCCGCCGAGGTAGGCCAGTGTCGGACGTTCAATTAACTAGGGCAAATCCGAACAATAACCAAACCGGACCGAATGTGGGTAACTAATTTAAGCAAACTAATTATTTTACAATGTGTCACGAGTAGGTGGATTAGAGGTTTTACCAAAACTTGAAGCTGGTTGCATAGTTTGATGAAACATTGTCTAGATGTGATTCCAGGTTTAATCGAGTGATTTAGATTAATCATCTTTTAGTGGGAAGATTATTGTCGGTCTTTAGGCTAAATATGCCAGAAGTTTTTAAAAATGTTTAGTAGCGTTCTTCGTTTGGTTTCCGTTTACGGAGTAGCCAGCCTTATTTTAAGATTTGTGATAGACGAAGTGTTTTTTTTGGTGTCTCAGCAATGTTCTGTTAAAAGATAAACCAAGCTATTTGTTACCTTTGATTGGTTGGTAGTAAAGCTAAAATAGTGTTAGCAATAATTTTTTTTATTTGATTTGATGCTTTAAAGTTTAAAGCACCTGGAAAGTTCTCTGCAAAAAGTTTTTTGACTTGTACCAACAGAATTAAATGAATTGTGGAATTAACAAGACTATTAGTAGTAAAATCAGGTGGTAAATAGTCGATACTGTTAATCGAACATAAAAACGAGGGTCTGGAATTTTTTTGGCGATAATGAACAAACTATTATATAACCAGTCCCATACGATTAGTGTAAGCAAAGTTAGGTGCCAGTAGGTTAACTTAAGGGCTAGGTCGGCAAACTGAATTAGGTAAACAAACACCATCGTTTGGATAATCAAAAAACCAAAAATGGCCATTATTTTCCAAAAATCTGACAATTTTTCCAAATTATACGAAAACACACTGATGACAGCTATGGCTAATCCAGCCAGAGTTAGCCACACAAAGGGGTGTATGTTAAACAACAAATTTAGCCAGTCACTAGAAAAACTTATTCTGGAAAACAAAAAACTATCGGTAAAACTAAGCACAGAAAAAGCCTGCAGAGCAAACAAGAGTGCCTGTGGAATAATTAACCAGAAGGGTACTCGACTAGAATCTTGAAAAAGTCGGTAGTTTACCAAAAAAATTAGCAGAGCCAGGGGAATAGATAAAAGGGAGGTATGAAAGGAAAACTCGCCAATGATTATTTCGCGAAAATTTAGCCTTAGAAAATAGGCAAAACTAAACAGCATTAACAAATTTGACTGCACCAAAACAGCAATTGACTGAAACCACGACCATTTGGTAAGTAGAACAAATATCAAACTGAAAAGTACGTACAAGATTACTGAAGTTAAACCAAACCAGCGTTGTCGGCTAAAAAAGTGAGTTTGAATCGTTTCCGGAAAAGCAATACCAACAAAAAAAATGATGGCTACAAATACCAGCAGTGAAGCTTTGAGTATAGCTTGGTGTTGTTCCAAAAAGTCTAGAGTTTGGTTTTTAAAGTTAAGTAATTTTTCCCATGGTTTTTCTTTAAGGGGAATTTCCAATAAGCTAGTCATAGTAAACTGAGCTAGATCACGTTGGCTATGGGGAAAGTTTTGTCAAACATCCAGTTTTGGGCTACAATTGACAGACTAAAGACCCTTAGTTTCAGAAATTAGGTCAAAATGGTAGTTGGTCACATTTAGTGTTTCTAAAACAAGCACACCATAGCTACCAGTAAAACCGGGATTTTTAAGAATTTGTCATAATTTTTTAGTAAATGTCCAAACAGCTTGGAAAACACGGAAAAAAAAGTTTTAGGAGTAAAAAACTGAAGCACAGGGGTTAACAGGTGCCACAGCTGATTCAGAGGGTGTTAAAAATGTGGATCGAAGGGGTTCACTGGATCTCGAACGCAATTCGGCGTTAAGTAAGTTTCGGCAAACTGCGGGTAGATTAAAAGAAAGAATTAAATTCTATCTGAATAAAGTCTTTAGCTGGAATTTTGGACCGCCGAAAAACCAGCATGGTATCGATAGTCAAACACGACAGACAGAAACTTTACAAGGACAACCAAAACAGGGATCATCGTCAGAAGGCGGTCAACAACCAGACGGACCTAAAATATCAAGAAGAGGACTTTTGCAAATGGGTGTTGTAGTATTAGCGGTGTGTTATGGTGGTTACTATAATAGAATTGGATTAGCTAGATTA
>Ga0209162_1002221_pt1 | contig 17466 bp, 17 predicted proteins | sample YNPNPMetaG_FD_187121 | JGI IMG/M metagenome (GOLD analysis project Ga0209162, IMG submission 187121) | Anoxygenic and chlorotrophic microbial mat microbial communities from Yellowstone National Park, USA - YNP NP MetaG (SPAdes) (version 2) ... | reverse complement strand
TCGTCGAGCAAAGCCCGGGCCGCGCGCACCTCGGCGACGGTGGCCACCATGGGGAACATCACCTTGAGGTTGTGGCCGACCCCGGCGCGCAGGGCCGCGTGCAGTTGGGGCTTGAGCAACTCCGGCCGGGCCAGGCCCAACCGGATGGCCCGCAGACCCAGGAAGGGGTTCAGCTCGCGGGGCAAGTCCAGATAGGGCAGGTCCTTGTCTCCGCCGATGTCCAGGGTGCGCAGGACCACCGGCTGCGTGCCGAACACCTCCAGGATGGCCCGGTAGGCTTGATACTGCTCCTCCTCATCAGGCAGGGTGGCCCGCTCCAGGTACAGGAACTCGGTGCGCAACAGGCCAATGCCCTCGGCCCCGGCCTCTCGTGCGGCCACGGCCCCGGCCACGTTGCCCACGTTGGCGACCACCTCGACCCGGTGGCCGTCGCGGGTGATGGCCGGCTCGTGAGCGTGCTCGCGGGCCTGGGCCAGCGCGACGTCGGCCCGGGCCTGCCGCGCCCGGTAGCGGGCGATCACCCCGGCCTCTGGCTCCACCAGCACCGCGCCCTCGTCGCCGTCCACGATCACCGGGGCGCCCGCCGGGATCTCCAGCACCTGCGGCCCGATCCCCACCACGGCCGGCAGTCCCCAGCCCCGGGCCAGGATAGCCGTATGGGAGGTCGCGCCGCCCTCGGCGGTGCAGAACCCCACCACCAGCGATTTGTCCAGCAGCACCGTGTCGGAAGGGGTGAGGTCTGAGGCGATAATGACGGCCGGGGTGGTCAACCCGGCCGTGGGCGACTCGGCCACGCCGAGCAAGATGCGGAGCACGCGGTCGGTGACATCGCGCACATCGGCGGCGCGAGCGCGGAGATACTCGTTATCCATGGCCTCGAGCGTCTGGATATAGACCCCGGCGGCCTCGTTGAGGGCGGCCGCCGCGTTGAGGTGTTGCTCTGCGATCCGAAACTGGACCTGGTCCAGCAGATCAGGATCGTCCAGGATCAGCAGGTGGGCCTGGAAGATCGCGGCCTCTTCAGGCTGGCACTGGGTCTCGGCGAGGGCGCACACCTGCGCCAGTTCCTCGCCGGCCGTCGCCAGGGCGGCCTGGAAACGCGCCCACTCCGCAGTCGGGTCCTGGACCGTGGTGCGCTCACAGCATAGACCGGCCTTTTGGAAATGGAACGCCGGGCCGATAGCCAGCCCCCCGGAGGCGGCGATACCGCGCAACGTCTTCACTCTACGCCCCCAAAGTTGCTATGGATCAGGTCCGTCAAGGCTGCCAGGGCCTGCTCGGCGTCGTCCCCCTCGGCGCAGAGGTGGATCACCGCCCCCTGTTCGGCGCCCAGGGTCAGGACCCCCAGGATGCTTTTGGCGTTGGCCGCGCGCTCGCCGTGGGCGACCCGGATGTTGCTGCGAAACTGTTTGGCGGTCTGCACGAACAAGGCCGCCGGCCGGGCGTGCAAACCCACCTTGTGTTGGATAGTCAGTGTGGTTTCAGGCATACAAAAAGCTCCGTAAGGCCCCATGCGCAGGTACGGCCCTCACGGTCGCCCTGGGCATAGAGGCTAAAGAAAGATGATCGGCGATGAACAACGCCACCGGCCAGATTATAGCCGAAGGTGTCACCTTGTCAAGTCTGACATCCATGCGTAATTGAACAAAGGCCCTGCCCCACTCCCCACTTTGCGTCCCTTCGCCGCTACGCGATGCGGGGAGGGGAAAGAATGCCTGGTAGGGGGTTTTTGCGGCGGCGAAGCCGCCGCAAAAACCCCCAGAAAGGCTTTCTCTCTCCTTGTTCCTTCCCTGACAGAAGTTATGCACGGATGTCAGGTCAAGTATCTTGACAACCGGGTTAATTTGTGGTAAAATGTGGTTGTGACTGGTACGTACCAATGCGGTTGTCGTTTGACCCGTTGAAGGAGGTGCGCAGTGAGCATTGACCGACGCAGTCCAACTCCCCTCTATGTGCAGTTGAAGGAGCATCTACTGTCCCAGATCACGGATGGTCTGCTCCAGGCGGGTGAGGCTCTCCCCTCGGAACGGCAGCTCTGCCAGGAATATATGCTGAGCCGGACCACAGTACGTCAGGCGCTCCGCGAGTTAGGCCGCGAGGGGGTGATCAACATCGTGCCGGGGCGGGGTGCGTATGTGACTGGTTTGCGCCCTGAACTGACGGTCGCGGTCTCCCTGGCCGGCTTCACCGGCGATATTCAGCGCGCCGGTGCCACTCCCTCCAGCCGGCTACTCAGCGCCGAGTTGACCACCAAACCTCCGGTCGCGGCACTCCAGGCCCTGGGGTTACCAGCCGGGGCTGAGGTTGTCGCGGTGGAACGTCTGCGCCTGGTCAATAACGTGCCCCTGGCCCTCCATATAGCCTATCTCAATCATAAATTATGCCCGCAGATATTGCAACATAACCTGGCCGTGATCTCGGTGTTTGAGTTGCTGCGGGATAAGTATGGGTTGCGGATCGTGCGGGCCGAGGAACAGGTGTATGCGGCGTTGGCGAACAGGCGCGAATTGGAGCTCTTGAATCTAACCTATCCGGCGGCTGTGCTACGCGCCACCCGCACCACTTTCCTGGATAATAATGCCGTGATCGAATACTCCCTCGCCACCTATTGCGGCGAGTGGTATCGCCTGAACATCTCGCTGGCGGAACCGGGAAAATATCCATGATCAATCTGGTCATCGTATCCCACGCCGATCTGGGCGCCGCACTGATCCGTGCGGCGGAGATGATCGCTGGCCCCACGGAGGGCCTGTATGCTGTGCCTCTCCTCCCCGGCGACAGCCCAGAGTCTTTTGGGGAGAAACTGGAAGCGGCCTTGCAACCGATCCAGGGACAAGATACGCTATTGCTGATCGATCTCTTTGGCGGCACGCCCTACAACGTGGGGGCGCGGCAGGTCCTCAAACCCAACGTCGAGTGCGTGACCGGGGTCAACCTGCCCATGTTGCTGGAACTGATCATGGCGCGTGACGGGGCCTCGTTGAAGGAGTTGGCTGCGGACATCACCCGGCTGGGGCAGGAATCAATCAAGAACCTGCGGCCGCTGCTGGGCCGGTAGGCCCAAGGGATTGGGAACAGGCTTCAGCCAACCATAGTGATAGTTAGACAGCCGGGACTGTGCCACATTCAGATCAGGCCGGGAAGTCAGCCTCAACCGCCCTGGGGCTGCTTCCCCGGCCCAGAGAAGGGAGGTGAGCATATCGAAGCATTAGGACTGGTACGGGTAGATGATCGTTTGATCCACGGGCAGGTGGTGGCCGTGTGGTGCAAGCACCAGCCGTTCAGCCGGATCCTCATCGTGGACGACGGGGTGGCGGCGGACCCGTTCATGCAGGAGGTGCTGCGTCTGGCCGCGCCACCGGGCCTGCCGGTGGAGGTACTCTCCGTCGCTGAGGGCATCCGGACGTTGAGCGCAGATTTTCCCGACCGCCGCACGACCATGGTGCTGCTCAAGTCACCCCATACGGCCAAACAACTCTACGACGGTGGCGTGGAGTACCGCGCGCTCAACATCGGGGGGATCGGTAACGCGCCGGGGCGCAAGAACATCTTTAAAAACATCGCCGTCTCGGAGGAAGAGATGCGAATCCTCAAAAGCCTCCACGATCAGGGCGTGACGATCACTCTGTTGACCGTGCCAGGCGAAAAGTCTAAAGCCTTTGCGGACCTGGTCAGGTAGCCAGGCGACGGCTGGGGAAAGCCGCCCTACAGGGGCATTCCTGCAAGAGCCGGATAGGCTATCGAGGGCGTCCCATCATGATCTTTTAATAACAAGGAGGAGATTGCACGATGAAAGTGAACCCCAAACAGGTCAGTGTGGCGATGATCGCCAGCCTGGTGCTCATGCTCGCCAGTGTGGCCGTGGTCAGGGCTGCGCCGGTGACCCAGCAGCCGGCCCCGACCATGAACATCCTGATGGCGATCATCATCGGCGTGCTCTATTACCTGTCGCTGTCGCCCTGGTTCGCCAACCTGGGCTTCACGGTCTTGTATCGCCCGCTGGTGGCCGGCACGTTGGTGGGCCTGGTGATGGGCAACCCGGCGGCCGGCATCGCCATCGGGGCGAACATCAATGTCCTGTATCTGGGCTGGATCTCGGCGGGTGGTTCGCTGCCCGGCGACCCCGGCCTGGCCGGCTATCTGGGCACGGCCCTGGTCCTGGGGGGTGGGCTGGATGTGCAGGCGGCGTTGGCGTTGGCGGCGCCGTTGGGCCTGCTGGGCGGCCTCACCTGGTCGCTGCGCATGTCTCTCTGCTCCATCATCCCCCACTGGGCGGACCGGTTCGCCGAGCAAGGCAACATCAAATGGGTGGCGCGAAGTAACTATATCTTCTCCCAGCCGTTCCTCTTTGTGCTCTATGCCGTGCCGGTGATGCTGGCAGCCTACCTGGGGTCGCAGGCGGTGGGCGCGGCCCTGGGCTGGATCGGGCAGAACGCCATCTGGGTGATGAACGGCCTCTTTGCCGCCAGCGGGATGCTATCCGCCCTCGGTATCGCGCTCAACCTCAAGTTCCTCTTGCGCGGCAACGTGTGGCCGTATTTCTTCATCGGCTTTGTCATCGCAACGTACATGACCGGCGTCAACCTGGTGGTGCTGGCCATCGTGGGCGTCTGTCTGGCATTCCTGCACGTGTGGTTGGCCCAGCGGATCACGGAAGAAGCGGCAGCCGCGCCGGCCGAACGACGCGCGGCACCTGGTCTGCTCACGCGGGGCGATGTCTTTAAAGCCTGGCTGCGCTGGCTGTTCTTCTCTCACGCCTGCTACAACTGGGAGCGCATGCAGGGATTGGGCTTTGCCCAGAGCATGACCCCCATCATCGAGAAGCTCTACAAGAGCAAGGAGGACATCAGCGCTGCCCTCAAACGTCACCTGGTCTTCTTTAACACCCAGCCGGACATCGGTGGGGTCATCCACGGCGTGGTCATCGCGATGGAAGAGGAGCGCGCGTCCGGGGCCGACATCAGCGACGACGCCATCAACGCCGTCAAGACCGGCCTCATGGGACCGATGGCCGGCATCGGCGATACGATCCAGCAGGGTATCGTGATCCCCATCGCGCTGGCGATCGGCATCAGCCTCGCCACCGGCGGGGTGGCTGCTGCGACCAGCGGCAATATCATCGGGCCGCTGTTCTACGTGGTGGCAGTGGCGGCCTTCGTCTGGGGTGTGGGCTGGCTGCTCTGGTGGCAGGGCTACGAGCAGGGTCGCTCGGCCGTCACCAACATCCTGAAGAGTGGCACGCTCCAGCGCGTCATCGTCGGCGCCGGGGTGCTGGGCAACTTTATCATGGGGGCGTTGACGGTCAGCTTCGTCAAGGTCTCCACCGCCGTGGTCTTCAAGATCGGCGGCACCTCGTTCGACGTCCAGGCCATCCTGGACAAGTTCATGCCCAACCTGCTGCCGCTGCTGCTGGTGCTGTTCATCTGGTGGCTGCTGGCGAAGAAGAACGTCTCGCCCACCTGGATCATGGTGGCCGTGATCCTGGCCGGCATCGTGCTTTCCTTCCCCATCTGGCCAGGTGTCAACGCCGAGGGGCAGGCGATCTTGCGCGGTTTCTTCAAGTAGCACTTCAGGAAGGATCTCGTAGGGGCGACCAGCCCCGGCCGCCCCTACTTTTCCCTCAGGGCGGGGGGGACCTTGTGGGGGTTTTGCGGCGGCTTCCGCCGCAAAACCCCTCTTAGAATCCAGGAGGATACATGTTTGGACTGAAAACCCATCGGTGGAACCGCATCTTCCGCCAGGACGGCAAGACGCTGATCGTGGCTATGGACCATCCTGGCGCGTTCGGCCTGATGGAGGGCCTGGAGCGGCCGGGCGAGGTGATCCGCCAGGTCCGCGCCGGCGGGGCCGACGCCCTGCTCACGACCTACGGCGTGGTCACCCGGTTCGCGGCCGAGATCGGCAACCTGGGGATCATCCTGCGGGTGGATGGCGGCACGTCCATGCTGGCTAAGGAGCGCGGCCCTTCGCAGTTGCTCTATGACGTCTATGACGCCCTGCGGGTGGGGGCCGACGCGGTGGGCAGCATGGGGATGCCCGGCTCGGCCTACGAGACCGAGACGCTGCCGTATCTGGCGGAACTGGCTGCCCAGTGCGCCGAGTGGAACGTACCCCTGATGGCCGAGATGCTGCCCGGTGGGTTTGAGAACCCGGCCGAGATGTGGACCCCGGAGAACATCGGCCACGCCTGCCGCATCGGGGCCGAGATGGGCGTGGATTTCATCAAAACCAACTACACCGGCGACGTGGCGAGTTTCCGCAAGATCGTGGAGCAGGTTTACGTGCCCATCGTGGTGCTGGGCGGCGGCAAGTCCAAAGACTCCCGCGACCTGCTGGAGGGTATCTACGGTGCGATGCAGGCCGGGGCCAAAGGGGTGGCTGTGGGCCGGAACATCTGGCGCCACCCCACGCCGGACAAGATCACCGCTGCCATCGCCGCCATCATCCATGATGAGGCCACGGTGGATGCGGCTCTGGAGTATCTGAAGTAGGACGCAGATAACCCTGGTTAGTCACGAATGGCACGAATTGCCACGAATAAAAACCAAATTGGTGAAATTCGTGTAATTCGTGACAGAGAAATCCGGGGCTAAAAATCAGCATGCATCTGCGTCCGATTCTATGAGCGAAAGGAATGATTGTGACTGGTACATACAAACGAGCGGTCTTTGTGGGACCGCGACAGATTCGATTTGACGAGCTACCGATCCCGGAACCCGGCCCCCGCCAGGCGTTGGTCAAAGTGCGGGCCTGTGCCCTCTGCACCTGGGAGCAGCGGCTGTATTCCGGCGAGGAACACTACTACCCCCTGGCCGGCGGGCACGAGGTCTCGGGCGAGCTGGTAGCCCTGGGCAGCCAGGTCTATACCGATGCCCGGATCGGCGACCGGGTGATGGCCTCACCGCTGACCCGGTGTGGCTACTGTGAGTCTTGTCGGCGCGGCCTGGACAACATCTGCGATAACGCGCGCCAGTCGTTCCGCGATAGCGATGTGCCCGGCCCGGCCGGCCTGGCCGAGTACATCTTGCTGGACGACTATCAACTCTACCCGGCCCACAACGGCGCGTCGTTCGAGGAGATCTGCCTGACGGAGCCGCTGGCCTGCGTGTTGCGCAGCGTGCGTCAGGCCCAGGTGGAACGGGCCGATAACGTCGTGATCGTGGGGGCCGGCATCATGGGGATGCTTCATCTGACCCTGGTCAAGCAGATGGGGGCGCGAGCCATCGTGAGCGAGATCGATCCGACCCGGGCCGCCTTTGCTCAAAAGATGGGCGCCGACGCCATCATCAACCCGGCTCAGGAACCGTTCGCCGAACGGGTGAAAGCCCTGACCGGCGGGCGCGGGGCCGATGTGATCTTTTGCGCCGTCAGCGTGGCCTCCACGGTGGAACAGGCTGTGAACGCCGTCGCCAAAGGTGGGCGAGTCATGGTCTATGCCAGCATCCACCCGCGCGGCACCAAGATCACCATTGACCCCAACCTCTTCCATAGCTATGAGATCGTGCTCACCGGCACCATGAGCCAGAACAAGGAAGATGTGTTACAGGCCGTGCGGCTGATCTCGCGGGGCCTGATCGATCTCAAGCCCTTCATCGCCCTGACTCTGCCCTTCGAGCAGTTGGAGGAGGGTTTGCAGGCGGCACTTCGTCCCGGCACGTATCGCGTGATCATGACGATGTAGTTCCTGGGCGGGAGTGACGAGGATGCCGTTTCAGCCTATGTTGAAGGTGCTCTCCGACGAGCAGGTCTACGATATTCATCGGGCGGCGTTGGCGATATTGGGGAACACGGGTGTGCTGGTCAAAGCGCCAGCCGCCCGTGATTTGTTGCGCCGGGCCGGCGCCGACGTGGACGACGAAACCATGCGCTGCCGCATCCCGGCCGACGTGGTGGAGGCGGCCCTGAAACACGCGCCGGCCTCGTTCACGGTCTACGCCCGTAACCCGGCCCATGATGTCCACGTCTCCACCCAGACTCTGCATTACGAGCCGATGATCGGCCGGCTCAACTGCTATGACTATGCCACCGGCACCACGCATCGGACGACGCTGGAGGACGTGGGCCACCTGGTCAGGCTGGCGGACGCCCTGCCCAGCTACCACCTGCTGCACTCCGGGGCCATCATGCCCCAGATTGACGGCGTGCCCATCCACGCTGCCCACGCCTACGGCTACCGGGAGTCCGTGCGCAACTCCAGCAAGGTGATCAAGGCCACCTCGCGGACCCGACGCCTGGCCGAGGACTGCCTGCGCATGGTCGCCGCCGTCGCCGGGGGGGAGGAAGAGCTGCGCCGCCGGCCCTGCACCTTCACCACCGCCAACCCCGTCGCCCCGCTCCAGCACGACCGGGACCAGACCGAGGGCGCGCTGGAGTTCACCCGGTACGGCCTGCCCATTGACGTGACCAGCGAGCCGCAGGCCGGGGCCACCGCGCCGGTGACGCTGGCCGGCCTCCTGGCCCAGCAGACCGCCGACGTCATCAGCGGCATCGTCATCATCCAGCTCGCCAACCCCGGCAACCCGGTCTGGTACGGCACCTGCGGCTCCATCATGGACATGCGCGTGGGGCGCATCGCCATCGGCGCGGTGGAGATGGGGCTGATCAACGTCGCCAGCGCGCAGATCGCACATTTTTATAATCTCCCCTGCCGGGGCACCGCCTCGGCCACCGACTCGAAGCTGCTGGACATCCAGGCCGGCTACGAGAAGGCCCTGGTGCTCACGATGGCGGCCCTGGGCGGCGTGAACAAGGTCTTCTACCCCGGCACGATGGAGGGCGCGCTGACTATCAGCAAGGAGAGCCTGGTCATTGACGACGAGATCATCGGCGGGCTGTACCGCGTGCTGGAGGGCATTGACGTGAGCCAGGAGACGCTGGCGTTGGACGTGATTGACCGGGTGGGGCCGGGCGGGCACTACCTGGGGCAGCGGCATACCATGCAGTTCCTGAAACGCGAGCAGTTCATCCCCCGCCTGAGCGACCGCCAGACGCGGGAAAAGTGGGCCGAGGCCGGCGGCCAGAGCATGGCCGACCGCGCCCACGAGCGCGTGGCGCAAATCCTGGCCGAACACCGCGTGGACCCCCTGCCAGCCGGCGTGGAGGCCGAGCTGGAGCGCATCGTGCGCGAGGTGGAGGCGCGCGAGGCGTAATTGCGATATGGGACACGGATACACACGGATGAACACGGATTAAAACAACGTCCGTGTGAATCCGTGTTCATCCGTGTCCCACAGGAACAACACCATGAGCGACATCGAGTTTCTATACCTGAACCAGGCCCAGGTGCGGGCCACCGGCGTGGACATGCCGCTGGTCATGGCGGCGGTGGAGGAATCGTTCCGACTGCACCACCGGGGTCAGGCCATCCTGCCGCACAAGACGGTGCTGGACCTGGGCGAGCGCGAGCGGGGCCGGGGCAACGCCATGCCGGCCTACGTGGGCGGCGACTATGACGCCTTTGGCATCAAGTGGATCGCCGGGTTCCCCAAGAACCCGGTCCTCTATGGCCTGCCGCGCGCCACCGGGTTCTTCATCCTCAACGACGCCTGGAAGGGCATCCCCCTGGCGATCATGGACTGCACGCTCCTCAGCGCCATGCGCACCGGGGCCGTGACCGGCGTGGGTGCCAGATACCTGGCCCGGCCGGACTCAGAGACCGTGGCCCTGATCGGGGCCGGTGTCCAGGCCCGCACCCAGTTGGAGGCGTTGAAGGTCGCGCTCCCCGGCCTGAAGGAAGCCCGCGTCTTTGACATCCGCCGCGAGGCCGCCGGGCAGTACGCAGCAGAGATGAGCGCGAAGCTGGCCCTGGACGTCCGCGCCGTGGACAGCCCGGAGGCGGCCGTGCGCGACGCCGACGTGGTCGTCACCGTGACCGTGGCCGATGAGCCAATCGTCAAAGACGCCTGGATGAAGCCGGGCAGCTTCTTCGCCGCCGTGGGTTCCTACCAGGAAGAGGAGTTCGCCGTCGTGCAGCACTCGGACAGGGTGGTGGTGGACAGCCTGGAGGACGTGTTGCACCGGGGCACGCCGGTGATCGCGCTGATGGTGGCGCAGGGGTTGATCCAGGAAGAGGACATCCTGGAACTGGGGGCCATCCTTTGCGGCGAGGCTCCCGGCCGCCAGACGGCCCAGGAGCGCATCTTCTTCTCCCCCATCGGCATGGGCACAGAGGACCTCTGCGTGGGCTACAAGGTGTATCAGTTGGCCGTGGCGAAGGGGATCGGGACACGGCTGACGTTGTTTGGCGCGGAGACGTGAAACGTGAAACGTAAAACGTGATGCGTGATATGTGTGGTGTGTTCTATCACGCATTACGTATTACGCGATAGGAGGGCAAGCGTGGCGACAGCCGACGAGATCTATGGCCGGATGCAGGCCAGCATCGAGAACTATGACAGCGAGGCCGCCATAGCGGCGGCCCGGGAGGCCGTGGCCGCCGGTCTGGACCCGGTGGAGGCCGTGGAGAAGGGCTTTGCCGAACCCATCCGCCGCCTGGGCGAGGCGTTTGACCGCATGGACATCTTTTTGCCAGAGCTGGTGATGGCGGCCGACGCGATGAAGGCCGGCATGACAGTGCTGGAAGCGGCGATGCGGGCCAGCGGCGGCACGTTGACCAGGAAGGGTGTCGTCGTGTTGGGGACCGTCGAGGGCGACATCCACGACATCGGCAAGACCATCGTCGCGGCGATGTTGCAGGCCAACGGCTACGAGGTCCACGACCTGGGGGTGGATGTGCCCACCTCGCGGTTCATCGAGGCGGCCGAGCACGCGGGCGCGCAGATCATCGCCCTGTCAGCCCTCCTCTCCACGACCATGCTCGCCCAACGCGACGTGATCGAGTTGCTGCGGAACAAGGGCTTGCGCCAGCAATATTTTGTCATCGTGGGCGGCGCGCCGGTCACCCAGACCTGGGCCGATCAGATCGGCGCGAATGCCTATGGGCGCGACGCCATCGAGGCGGTCCGGGTGCTGGATAGCCGCCGGGAGGAGTGGGCGCGATGAACTTTAAAGAAGTGGCGAAGCGCGCCGAGACCGGCCCGCTGATGGAGGCCAACGACTTCCTGATGCAGCGCGTCGCGGCCAACGTGACCCGGCTGAAGAAGCAATACGACGTCCGCTGGGATGGCAAAACCCTGGTCAACCTGGATGATGACCTGGCGGACCGGTGCTGGGCGGCCGGCAAGGAGTTGCTGCTGACGGCCGGCCTGTACAGCATGAACAGTCGCCGGGTCATCGAGTTCGCGCCGGCGGAGGTGGAGCACGCGCTGCGTTTCGCCCCGGCCCGGCTGCCCCTGGGCCAGGGCAAGGATGCCGTCACGATCTATCACCGGGCCGTGGAAGACCCGCGACCGCCGTTCGTCTTCAGCGGCCCCTTCAACGCCGACACCCACGAGCACATGTTCGTCCGGCTCAACGAGGCGTTCGCCCAGGAGCGGATCATTGACTGCCTGTTCCTGCCCGGCTACCTGAAGGAACTGGACGGGCTGGTGATCCGGCCCAATTCCGGCCTCTCCAGCCGGGCGGCGGTGCTCTACGGCCAGTGGGCGCGCGAGGCGGTGCGGCGGGCCGGGCGGCCGGGGATGCCCATCTGCGGCCACGCGGTCATGGCCCTCAACGAGATCGCCTGCACCAACGAGGAGTGGGGCCTGCGCGCCACCGACCCCCGGGCCATGGTGCTCATCTCCGAGCTACAGGTGGACGACGTGACGTTGACCCGGCTGGCCTATTACCTGGCCTACGGCTGCCCCATCTACGTCGCCTTCACGCCGCTGGTGGGCGGGTATGGCGGCGACCCGGCCGGCACCGCCATCGTCGCGGTGGCCTCATTCATCGGCGCGATCCTGCTGGGAGCCGAGGTCTGCCACCTGGGGCCGCAGCACATCAAGTACAAGCAGCAGACCAACCACCATTCACTGTTCCTGGGCAGCCTGGCGAACCAGGCGGTGGCCCGCAACAGCCAGATCATCGCCACCACGAGCCACACCACGGCCGGCCGCCCCGGCTCCGACCAGTACGCCTACGAGTTCGCGGCCCTGGCCCTGGCCGTGGTGCCCAGCGGGAGCAACGTCTCCGGCCCCCGGCCGGCGGAGCCGCTCGGCTTCAACAACGTCAGCCCGTTGATGGCGCGCCTGTTCGCCGAGGTGGCCCACGCCGCCGCCGGGCTGACCCGCGCCCAGGCCGCGCCCATCGTCGCCGCGCTCCACGAGAAGTATAAGGACCAGCTCACCTTCGCCGAGGCCCCCAGGGGCCAGCCATTCGAGGAACTGTACGACGTGGAGTCCCTGACCCCCACGCCGGAGCACCAGGCCCTCTATGACCGGGTCCGGGAAGAGCTGATCCGGCTGGGCCTGCCGTTGTCGTAGAGCATCTCCCCTCCCTCGTAGGGAGGGGCCGGGGCAGGGTCGGTTCGCCGTATCTGGGCCGCGCACTCGACCCTCACCCCGGCCCTCTCCCTTCCAGGGAGAGGGTGTGGATGATCACGTCACAGGGGGAGCGATGAATCAACGCTTAGTTGTTAATGACAAGTGTACGGAGTGCCGGGCCTGCGAACTCAAGTGCTCATTCGTCCATTTCGGCGTCTTTAACCCGCACAAGTCGGGCATCCGCATCATCTCCGATTGGCCAAAGCTGCCCCGGGTGCGCCTCTGCGTGCAGTGCGAGGACCCGGCCTGTCTGCCGGCCTGCCCGGTGGGCGCCCTGGTGCGCACCGATGGCGGCGCGGTGCGGGTGCTCTACGACGAGTGCACCGGCTGCGGCAGTTGCGTGGCCGCCTGCCCCTACGACGGCATCTGGCTGGACCCGCTATCCAACGTGGCGATCAAGTGCGACACCTGCGCGGGTCGCTTCGAGTGCGTGGCCGGCTGTTTCGCCGGCGCGCTGAGCGTCGGCGAATAGGTTTTCGGGGGCAGATTGTGGGGCAGCGAGTCTGAATTTGCGACCGACCCTCACCCCCTGCCCCTCTCCCTGGTAGGGAGAGGGGTGTGCACCCTCTCCCCGGCGGGGAGAGGGCCGGGGTGAGAGGCGTTGTCAGTCATCCGGGGCGAGTTATAAGAGGGGGGAGCGATGTTCGAGTGTTACGGGCAAAAACTGCTGCGCATCAACCTGACCACACGCACGGTGACGACGGAGCCGCTGCCCGGCGAGTTCATCGCCCGCTGGGTGGGCGGGATGGGGTTCGGCGTCAAATTGTTCACCGAAGAGGTGTCGCCCAACGCTGACCCCCTGGGGCCAGATAACACGATCTACCTCTGCGTGGGGCCGCTCACCGGCACCCTGGCCCCGCTCTTCGCCCAAACCGGCATCGTCACCAAGTCGCCGTTGACCGGCGGGATCATCAACACCTATGCCGGCGGACACCTGGGCGGCGCGATCAAGGCGGCCGGCTATGACGTCATCGCCATCGAGGGCCGGGCGAGCGAGTTAGTCTACATCCTGATCACGCCCGACGGGGTGCGGATCGTGGCCTGCCCGGAGCTGGCCGGGAAACCTGCCCGCCAGGCCGAGGAGGCGGTCAAGACGGCGGCCGGCCGGGATGACCTGCACACCCTGGCGATCGGGCTGGCCGGCGAGAACCGGGTGCGCTACGCCTCGGTCATCTCCGAGACGCGGGCCTTTGGGCGCGGCGGGGCCGGTGCGGTCTTGGGGGCCAAGAACCTCAAGGCCCTGGGCATCGCCGGCCTCGGCGACGTGCGCGTGGCCGAGCCAGGGGCGTTCCAGGCCGCCGTCGCTGCCGCCTATGAGACGTTCCGCCAGGATCTGGCGCAGCCCTGGAGCACGTTGGGCAGTTTCAGTCGAGCGGGGACAGCGGGCGGGATAGGGCTGATCAACGAGAAGCACGCCCTGGCGACCCGCCATCACCGCCTGACCCGCTTCGAGAAGGCCGAGGAGATCGGCGGGCAGGCGTTTGTCGAACGCTTCCCCACCCGGCCCATCGCCTGCCTGGGCTGCCAGGTCCATTGCGGCATGTTGCGCCAGCCGGCGGAAACCCGGTGGGGCCAGGTCTGGACGCGCGGCCCAGAGTACGAGACGGTCTATTCGCTGGGTTCGTTGTGCTTCAACAGCGACCCGGAGATGCTCCTCAAGGCCAATGACCAGGCGGAGCAGTATGGGATGGACACCCTCTCCCTGGGGGTCTGCGTGGCCTTTGCCATGGAGTGTGCCGAGCGGGGCATCCTGCCGCGCGACGCCCTGGGGAGCGATGTGGTCCTGGAGTTCGGGAATGCCGACGCGACGATCCGACTCATTGACCTTATCGCCCACCGGCAGGGCCTGGGTGACACGCTGGCGGAAGGCGTCCGCCGGGCGTCCCAGGCCATCGGACACGGCGCCGAGGCGTTCGCGTTGCAGGTCAAGGGGATGGAGTTCGCCGCCTGGATGCCAGAGCGGATGCGGGGCATCGCCGTGACGTTTGCCACGTCCAACCGGGGCGCGTGCCACAAGCGCGCCCCCATCGGCATGGAGCTGGTGGACGTGATCCCGATGGACGAGAACGAGGGGCGCGCGGCGTTGGTGGCCAGTATCCAGGACAAGGTGAACGCGATCTTTTGCCTGATCGCCTGTCGCTTCGCCGAGTTCGCTTTGCCGCTGGGGCAGTTCGTGGCGTTGCTCAACGCGGCGGCTGGCCTGGACTACACCGAGGAACGATTCATGCGGCTGGGCGAGGCCATCTGGAACCTGGAGCGGCTCTACAACCTGGCCGCCGGCATAGATGGCCGCGAGGACCGGCTGCCGGACATCTGTTTCGAGCGGCCGGCCGACTTCCCGGCCGACGCCAAACCCCTCACCCGCCAGGACTTTGCCCTGCTCCTGCGCGACTACTACGCCGCCCGGGGCTGGGACGAGCAGGGCCGGCCCACGTCGGAACGGCTGGCGTTGTTGGGGCTGCGGGTGTGACGTTTGATCCCAAGATGGGAGCGTGGTATAATAGGACATGAGGATCATTGCCCTCAAAACCCTGCGTGCCTTTTGGGAGCAGCACCCTGACGCCCAGCAGTCGTTGCAAGCATGGTATCACGACGCCAAACGGGCCACCTGGCAAACGCCCGCGGACATCAAGAACGTGTACCGCAATGTCAGTTTTGTGGGCAAAGACCGGGTGGTGTTCAACATCAAGGGGGATCGCTACCGGCTGGTAGTGGCTATCCAATATCAGCACGGCATCATCTACATTCGCTTCATCGGCTCGCACCAGGAATCGGATTGATGCGACCACGATCTGAAAGGCGAGTTTGAGCGATGGACATTCGACCGATTCGGACAGAGGAAGACTATCAAGCAGCTCTCGCCGAGATCGAGGGCTTGTTTGACGCCGCCCCGGGCACACCCGAAGGCGACCACCTGGACGTCTTAACCACCCTGGTGGAAGCTTACGAAGCGCAACATTACTCGATCCCCGCCCCAGACCCTATCGAGGCGATCAAGTATTACATGGAGAGCCGGGGATTGTCGCGCAACGACCTGGAGCCATACCTGGGGAGTCGAGCGCGAGTGGCAGAGGTATTGAATCGAAAACGGCCGCTGTCGCTCAGCATGATCCGACGCTTGCATACAGGGTTGGGAATTGCAGCGGACGTGCTTGTTCAACCGTATGCCCTGGAGCGTTCGGCTCATGTTCGCAGGGGGGCAGTTACTGGTGAAGAGAGAACGGCGGTCGAAGGAAGATAGATCGCGGGGGCGAGCGCGCCCCACGCCGGAGCGGCTGGCGGCACTCGGGCTGCGGGAAGCCTGGGGCACCGAATGCGAGTTTTCAGACCCTCCGGTAATCGCAAGAGCCAGCCGCCTCCCCACACCGTAATATGCACAATCAGCCGTAGAAAGCGGGTGATAGATATGCAGGCCATTCGAGAAGCCGAGAGATTGCTGACGACGATGACGCGGGCTGAAAAGGCCCAAATACTCCAATGGGTCGTGCGTGATCTGGGCGACGCATTCCCAGGTATTGAGAGCAACCCTGACATCTGTGGGGGTGAGCCGTGCATCGTGCGTACGCGTATACCGGTATGGGTATTGGTGCAATCCAGGCAACTAGGGCTGAATGAAGCAGATTTGCTCCGTGCTTACCCCACCTTGCGAGCGGAAGATTTAGCCAATGCCTGGGCCTACTATCGCACGCATCGTGACGAGATCGAGCAACAAATCCGTGCGAACGAGGAAGCGTAGATGGCCCGGCTGTATGCCAATGAGAACTTTCCGCTTCCCGCTGTTGAGGAATTGCGCCGATTGGGGCATGATGTGCTGACCATTCGAGAAACGGGGCAGGCCAACCAGTCGTTGTCTGATGACGCGGTTTTGACGTTTGCCTACGCGGAAGGACGGATGCTGTTGACCAACAACCGCCGGCATTTCATTCGATTGCATCGTGAACAACATGACCATTGTGGGATCATCGTGTGTACAGTTGATCCGGATTTTGTTGGTTTGGCGCAGCGGATTCATGCTGCACTTGAAACGCAGGCTCAGGTTTCAAGACCGCTGATTCGCATCAACCGTCCGGCCCAGTGAGGGACGGCGGCTAACACGCGCTGGAGCCGACGCCCACCCTTGCGCTTTAACGAAGTCGGTCTACCAGCGGGGGCAGCGGTCAGTCAGGCTGGTCATGCTCGCGGCGGCGGGTGGGCGCGGCTCAGCTTTGCCGTTGGACGCTTCACAACAGCAGAGGTGTAGAGAGTAAACATTATGGAGCAAGAGGCGCACTGTTACGGCAGAGTTGAAGGATGCAAGTGATCATACGCTTCTCCGGCCCGCTGCGCGCGCTGGCCGGCCGCTCAGAACTGGCCCTGCCCCTGGCTGACGGGGCCACGCTGCGCGATCTGCTCCACGCGCTGCGCCCGGCCCTCCCGGCAGCCTTCGACGAGCAGGTGGTGAGGCCCCTGGAGACCGGGGCCGGCTCGCTGGCCCTGGTCCTGGTCAACCGCGTCCACCGGCGTGGCCCGGCCGCCCTGGACCATCCCCTGGCCGATGGGGACGTGGTGGCCTTTGTGCCGCCCATGGCGGGGGGCTGATGGCTGCGTTTCCCTCCCACGTTCATTCCCCCTGGCATCTGGGCCGGGGCGAACTCTGGGCCTTGACCTCCGCCCTGGCCTACGCGCTGACGGCCATCTTTGTCCGGGCGGCCGTCCAGGGGTACACCATCAACTACCCGATGGGCGTGACCCTGCGCACTGCGCCGACCTTCGCATTCGCGTTGTTCATGGTCTGGCGGGGCCAAAACTCACAGACCGTCTCGCCCTGGCGCAAGGGCGCATTGGCGGTCACGCTGATCGGCTACGGCCTGCTGTCCTTCGTCGTCGGCAACCTCTTGCACTTCACCGCCTTGCAGACCGGCGGCGTGCTGGTCACCACGCCTCTCACCGGCACGCAGGTCCTCTGGGCCGGGATCATCGCCGCCATTTTCTTGCGGCAACCCCTCAACCGCCGCATGATCCTGGGCATGATCGTTGCCATCGGCGGGATCGTGCTGCTGGCCGT
>Ga0209162_1002219_pt1 | contig 17479 bp, 15 predicted proteins | sample YNPNPMetaG_FD_187121 | JGI IMG/M metagenome (GOLD analysis project Ga0209162, IMG submission 187121) | Anoxygenic and chlorotrophic microbial mat microbial communities from Yellowstone National Park, USA - YNP NP MetaG (SPAdes) (version 2) ... | reverse complement strand
CCCATGGAACCGAGGAAGCCGAAGTTCAGCGTGAAGCCTTCGAAGCGGTATCCCACGGAGAAGGTGCCGCCCACCATGTCGATGCGTTCGAGACTCGCACGGCCGGCGGCAAGCGGCGGGGCGGCGGAGAAGTTGGTGAACGCGCCTGCGCGCACCGGCCACTTCTCGGCGACGGTGCACTCGAAGCCGACGTTCACGTTGAGGACGCCGCGCCGGGAAACCCGGGGGACGAACAGGTCGTCGTACAGGAGTCGTTCTTCGTCTGCGGGGGAGAGGTGGACCCGTTCGTAGGGGTCGTAGGTGGGGAGGTGGTAGGAGGCGTCGAACGCGAGGGCCGTGTCGGGCGCTGGTTGCCAGGCGATGCCGAGGCGCAGGTCGAGCGGTTCGAAGGTGTCGGCGGCAAGGTCGGCGGCCGACTCGAGGCGAAAGTCGCCGTAGGGATCGGTCCCGTCCTCGAACCAGGCGTAGCCGAGCTGGTTGGAGAGCGAGCCGTCGCCGTAGACGAGGATCGAGGGGAAGCCGACGGCGAGGCCGACCCGGAGGTCGGGGAGGGGACGGTACAGGACCCCGAGGCGCAGGAGGAGGGCGAAGGTGTCGAACGACGTGTCGACGCGGAAGAATTCGAAGTAGTCCGACTCGGGCCGTTCTCCCGGCGGTTCCGTCGGGGTTTCGAGGACGCGGGAGTAGGAGCGGGAGAAGGTGCGCATCGCGACGAACGCGGAGAGGCCGAGGGCCAGGTCGTCCGACAGGCGGACGGCGTAGGTTGGCCCGACCCAGAGCGTTCGATCGGACTCGCTGAGGCGCAGGACGTCGAGGTCGGTTTCGCCCGAGCGGCCGACGGTGGCTTCGTAGCTGTAGGAGGTCTGGTCCGGGATGAGCATCGAGAAGGCCGCGGCGTGCCGGCGCGAGCCGTCCGGGAGGCGTTCGCCGAAGGCGCGCAGGACGCCGAAGGTGGTCGGGATCGTGGGGAACTCGGTCGCCTCCAGGTCGACGGAAACCCGCTCCCCGGAGATCATGCTGACGTGTCCGTCCTCGACGGTGCGGTGCTCGACGCCGTACAAGTTCAGCGACGCCGAGATGCTGGAGGAGAGGGTCATCGCCAGACCGCCGGGATTGTAGAAGGAGGCGGTGGGGTCGGTGGCGACGGCGGTGAAGGCGCCGCCCATGCCGAGCGCGCGTTCTCCGAGGAGCTGGTTCTGGTAGTGGGTGTCGTCGGCGCGGGCGGTCGCGCCGGGTCCCGCGAGGAGGAGGACCCCCAGGACGGCGCCCGCGCCTCCCGGTCCCGTGCGGATGTGCCTCGTCGCCCGCCGCTTCATCCGGGCCAGAATACTACGTCGAGCCCCCGATGTCGCCGGCGACGGCGGTCGGGGCGCCGACGGTGCGGAGGATTTCGTACAGGCCGAACTTGGGGAGGTGCATGAAGCCGGACCAGGCGGCCGCGGCCAGCGTGCCGTCGGCCAGACGCTCGGCCAGACGCTCGGCGTTGTGCTGGGCCGTGCGCTGCCGGAACCCGGCGCCGCGTTCGAGAACCCAGCGCCGATTGTACCGCTCGTGGAAACCGACGGGCGGCGACAGGACGAGCGGCAGGCCGAGCGCTCCGTAGAACACCAGTTCGGAGGGCTTGGTCCACAGGACGTCCGCGTCCGCGAGGAGGCGCTCGAAGGCGGCGAAATAGCCGTCCAGGGTCTCCTCGCGGAGGATCGCCAGGCCATGCCCCAGCGCGTCCTCCAGTCGCGCGTCGTGGACGTACTCGCGGAACCGTTGTTCCACGTCGCGGCGGCAGCCGGCGACGAGCGTGAGGCGGACGCGGCCATCGAGCAGCGGGACACGGAAGCCGGGGAGGAACTCGCGGGCCAGCCCGGCCTGGGCGCCGGCCCCGCCGACGGCGAAGACGATGTGCGGCGCCCGCCCCTCCTCTTCCTCGGGCAGCCCGCCGAGGAAGTGGGCGAGCTCGGACCCCGCGTAACCGCGGAAGGTGCGGTCCGGGTCGAGGCGGACGAGGCGGCGCGCGAGGGTTCGGCGCAGCACGGGGAGGTCGCGGCCTCCGAGCAGCCGGTGCGGTAGCGGAAAGCCGGTGAAGCGGATCCGTTCGGCCGGGACGCCGTACGTGCGGAGGCGCCGCCCGGCGCGAAGGCTGGGGGTGAGGTAGGTGATGCGCGTGGCAGGGGTGTCGCGCGGGGCCCAGATGCGATGGATGTCGGTGTCGGTGACGACGCAGAAGGTGGTGCCGCCGCCGAACCGGTCGGCGGCGATGGCGGTGGTGTAGAAGGTGGTGAGCAGGGGTTCGCCGGTCTGGCGCATGCGGTTGGCGAGGCCGCGGCCGAGGCCGCGGCGGACGATCAGCCGGTCGTGGAGCTCCACGGCGGGATTCGGGGCGGACAGATCGCGCAGCGGGAACAGGTGCGGAATCTCGGTCACCTCGTCCAGCAGCCGGCGGAACGGAGCGCCCACCCAAGGCACCTGGGACAGCCGCGAGACCGTCTCGTAGACCTTGCGGGCCCGCCGCCAGAGCCGACGTTCCTCGGGCCCGGCGATCGGCTCGCGGTCGGCGTGGAGCACCTCGACGCCGAGCGCCTCGGCCAGCGGCACGGCGGCTCGCAGGTGCCCGTAGCCCATCTCGACCGCGACCACCAGCGGCTTGACCATTCCGACACCTCCCGCCGGGCCCCGCCGGCAGGGCGACGGTAGGCGAGCGCCGGGTGGGGGACAAGGGTCCATCCGGAGCCCCGATTCGCGACCATGGCGCGCCTTCCCGGCCGCCGCGATCGACGCGTCCCGCTCCGCTCCACCCACTCGTCCAGCGCTCGCCTGCGTTCCCTTTCGAGCGGCCCGCGGCGCATCTTCTTGCGGCGCATCCCGGCTCCCGCCGCCCCGGGTGTGCTGGATGCGGAAGCCGGGCGGAGGGCGCGGGCCAGGGTCAGTAGTCCTTGCGGTGAAACCAGAAGGCGCCGAGGGCGAACCAGGCGAGCGAGGAGACGGCGACCTGGACGAGCGCGGAGGTGTCGCCGACTCGTCCGTGCCGCACCGCCTCGAACAGCAGGCTGCCGGTCTCGGTGGTGCGCGGCAGGAGGTTGTACAGCAGCGCGAACAACCAAGACCAGCTCGATGGTCCCATCAGCGCGCGGCCCAGCTCGGTCTCGGCGGCGAACAGAAGCGGTCCGATGAACAGCGCGTAGCCGGTGACGAGCAGAGCAGACAGGACCGACGAACGCCCGGCCTGGGCCAGCAGCGCCATCATCGTCAGGAAGGCGACGTAGGCGAACAACGAGGCGGGAATCGTCAGCAGGAACGCGGGGACCCAGATGCCGGTCTTCGCGCCGAGCACCAGGTAGTTGCCGCCGAAGAACAGGACGCTGGCCGCCAGCGCGATCGTGGCGCAGCCGGCGAACCGGCCGGCGTACAGCGCGAAGCGGCCGATTGGCTTCGAGAGCAGCAGGTCGATCGAGCCGCGCTCCTGCATCCGCGGGAAAAAGCCGGCGGTGAGCCAGACCATCAGCAGCAGGCCGGGGTAGTAGAACGTCACGGCGAGGCCGGCGAAGATGGCGCCGAGCGCTTCGGTGCCGCCGGGCATCCCCTGCACCAGCGGGCCGGCCACCGTGATCATCCCCGACGCCGACCCGACCAGCGCGGCGATCAGGACCAGCTCCAGCACGATCAGGCCGAAGCTCGCCACCAGCAGCTTGCGGTGCAGCGCCTCGGACAACGTGTGCCGCCAGACGGTCAGGAACCCGCTCACGGCGTCCCCTCCCGGCCGTGCTCCACGACATCGAGGAAGACGTCCTCCAGGGACGCCGTCACCGCCCGGACCTCGGTGATCAGCACGCCGGCCGCGCGCAGCCGGTCGATCGCCTCGTTCAGCGCCGCCGTCGTCGGTGCCTCCACCTCGACCGCGCCGCCGGCCACGTCGGCGAGCGGTCCCAGCGCGGCGGCGGCGGTCCCCGGGTCCCCCTCCACGGCGATCCGACAGCGGTTGCCGCGTCGCGTCAGCGCCCCGACCGAGCCGATGCGCAGCACCCGTCCGCGGTCGAGGATCGCCACCCGATCGCAGACCCGCTCGACCTCCGAGAGCAGGTGCGAGTTGAGGAACACGGTCGCGCCGTCTTGGCGGAGCCGCACGAGCACGTCCCGGATCTCCTTGCGGCCGATCGGGTCGACCCCGTCGGTCGGCTCGTCGAGCACCACCAGCCGGGGCCGGTGCAGGAGGGCCTGGGCCAACCCGAGCCGTTGGATCATCCCTTTGGAGAAGGTGCGAACCTTCGAGCGGCGCCGGTCGAGCAGTCCGACCTGTTCGAGGGCGGCGGGGACGGCGCGGGCGCGGTCGGCAGCGGACAGGCGCGACAGACGGCCGAGGTAGTGCAGCGCGCCCTCGGCGTCCAGGAAGTCCGGGAAGCGGATGTTCTCGGGAAGATACCCGACCTCCCGGCGCGCGCGGGGGTCACCCGCCGGCCGGCCCAGCAGCCGCGCCTCGCCGCCGGAAGGGCGGGCGATCCCGAGCAGGATCTTCACCAGCGTGGTCTTGCCGGCGCCGTTGGGGCCGAGCAAGCCGAAGATCTCCCCGGGGCGGACCTCGAGGTCGATCCCGCGCAGCGCCTCGATCCGCTTCGCGCGGCGCAGCGCCCCGTAGGTCTTGCGCAACCCCCGGATGTCGATCGGCGCGACCTCGCTCATTCCGGCCGCATCATGGGGCGGGTCGGCCGGTGCAGACAAGGTCCTGGCCGACCCTTGCCGCCCTGCCGGGCCTCGCGGCGTTGCCCTCTCGCGGCCGATCCGCCGGTCCCGACCGCCCGGTCGGTCCGTCCTCTCGATGGCCCGGACCGACAACGGCCCCCGCCGGCGTTGCCGGAGCCGGCTCCCGGCGCATCTCGTCGCGAGCTATGCCATGATTCGTCCATGAAGGACCTTCTCGTGTCGACCGACTGGGTGGCGCTTCATCGAGAGGATCCGCGGGTCGTGATCGTCGACACCCGCTGGTATCTCCAGGATCGCCGCGGCATCGACGAGTACCGCGCGGGACACATCCCGGGCGCCGTGTTCCTGGACGTGGATACCGACCTGTCCGATCCGCCCGGCCCGGGGCGGCCGGGACGGCACCCGCTCCCGTCGCCCGCGCGGTTCGCCGGGGCGCTGGCCCGCATCGGCGTGACCGCCGACTCGATCGTCGTCGCCTACGACGACGAGGGCGGCGCGATCGCGGGCCGCCTGTGGTGGCTGTTCGAGTACTTCGGCCATCCCGTCGCCCGGGTGCTCGACGGCGGCCTGGCCGCCTGGCAGGCCGAAGGTCGACCGCTGGAAACGATCGCACCGGCGCGCCGCCCTGCCCCGCCGCTCGCGCTCCAGCCGCACCCCGAACGGGTCGTGGGCAAGCGGCGGGTGGTCGATCTGCTGCGCGAACCGGGCACCCTGGTGCTCGACGGGCGCTCTCCGGAACGGTACCGCGGCGAGGTCGAGACGATCGACGCGCGGCCCGGGCACATCCCCGGCGCGAAGAACGCCCCGGTCGCCGGCAACCTCGTCGAGCCGAACGGCCGGTTCCTGCCCCCGGCAGCACTGGCCGGACGGTTCGCCGCGCTGGGCGCGAACGACGCGAACCCGATCGTCTGCTACTGCGGGTCGGGCGTGAAGGCCTGCCACAACATCCTCGCCCTGACGCTCGCCGGGCGTCCCGACGCGCTGCTCTATGAGGGGTCGTGGAGCGAGTGGGCGGCGGACCCGGGGTTGCCGGCCGAGCGGGGCTGACCGCCGGGCGGGGGGTGCCTCCGGTGCCGGCGGAGCCGCAGGGAACCGCCCCGAACCTCGGCCAGCGCCCGGACCCGCGGCCGGTGTTGTCGCGGTTCGTCGGCGGCCCGGCGAGGCCGCGGCGAACCCGGGCCGGAATCCCCGGCGCCCCGGCGAACGGAGACGCATCCCGCCGGGGGAACGCATCCGCCTCGGCGCCGCAGCCGGTGCGCCGGTAGACCCAGGTGTCCTGGTCCGCGGAGACGGTCTCGCGGCGTCCGCGGCCGAGCACCGGGTTGCGAGGATCGGCATGGCGGATGTTCTCCGGGGACGACCCGTCGCCGGGATAGCCCGAGTACGGGCGTGCGTCGGACGCCGGGTCGATCGCCGCCCCGGCGCTGTTCCGGTTCTCGTAGGGCGCCGAAATCCACAGGGCGGTGACGCCGAGGTCGGCCGGGGAATCGATCCGGTCGATCGCGCCCGGCGGGCGCCCCGCCGGGACATCCTTCCCCGGGATGGCATCCGGCGCAAGCGCCGCGCCTCCGCCATCCGATCGGGGAGCGGCCGGCCGGTTCACCCCGGTTCGTTTTCGGTTCGGCGTGCAGGCTTGTTCCGCCGCGGCGGCTCATGCTAGCGAGGCGCGCCGTGCCGCGGCCCCGCGTCCTCCTCGCCCTGCTGGCGGTCCAGACGATGTTCGGGACGCTGCCATTCTTCGGACAGCTCGCCATGCGCGGCGCGTCGGGTGCGCCGGGCGCGAGCCCGGAAGGCCTGCCGCCGTTGTCGGTGGCGGCGCTGCGGGCGGCGGGCGCCGCGCTGATCCTGGGCCTGGTCGCGGGGCGCCGTCTGCGCGCCGCCTCGGCCCGCGACCTGGGGTGGCTGGCGCTCTTCGCGCTGCTCGGGGTGGTCGCGAACCAGGCGCTGTTCCTCGAAGGGCTCGCCCGGACGACGCAGATCAACGCTGCGGTGCTGATCACGACGATCCCCGTGTTCACCACCGGCTTCGCCCTCCTGCTCCGGCGGGAGCGCCTTTCGGTGCCGCGACTGCTCGGCGTGGCGACGGGGCTGGGCGGGGCGCTGCTGCTGGCCGGCCTGGAGCGGTTCGACCTGTCGAACCGGCACATCGCGGGCAACCTGCTCGTGATCGCCAACTCGGCCTCGTGGTCGCTGCACCTCGTGCTGGCGCGACCGATCCTCCAACGCCTTGACCCCCGGGTCGTGCTTGCCTGGATGTTCCTTCTCGGCGCGCTCGCCCTGGTGCCGGCGGGCGCCGGCCCGCTGTTGGAGGTCTGGTCGTCCGTCCCGGCGGTGTCGTGGAAAGCGATGGTCTGGATCGTTGCGGTGCCGACCGCACTGGCGTACCTGCTCAATCTCCACGCGCTGCGGGAAGCGGAGTCGTCCCAGGTGGCGATCTTCACGTATCTCCAGCCCCTGGTGGCCGGCGGGCTGGCCTGGGCGGCGGCGGGAGAGCGTCCGACCGCGCGAACGCTGGTTTCCGCCCTGCTGATCTTCGCCGGCGTGGCGCTCGTGCACTCCAGCGGAGGAGACGGCGGGAACCCGACGCGGGCGTCGCGGAGCGTCCCGGGTCCGGGCGGGGTGCGGCGTTGACGGCACGGGCCATCGGGACGCACGATGGCGGCGACGGCGCGGAGGACGCGATGGACGAGCTCGCGATCCGCTACCAGCGGCACTGGGCGTTCGACCGGATCGGGGCCGAGGGGCAGCGCCGGCTGGCGCGGGGCTCCGTCCTCGTCGCCGGCTGCGGCGCGCTCGGCAGCGCCGCGGCCGCCCTGCTGGTCCGCGCCGGCGTCGGTGCGGTGCGGCTGGTCGATCCCGACCGGGTCGAGCCGTCCAACCTGCCGCGCCAGATCTTGTACGACGAGGCCGATGCGGCGGCCGGCGTCGCCAAGGCGCCGCGGGCCGCCGAGCGGCTGCGTGCCGCGAACTCGGCGTGCCGGATCGAGGCGCGGGTCGCGCGGATCGATGCCGCCACGATCGACGCGCTGCTCGACGGCATCGATGTGGTGGTCGACGGGCTGGACAACTTCGCGGCGCGCTACGTCGTGAACGACGCCTGCGTCCGCCGCGGCGTTCCCTGGGTCTACGGCGGCGTGGTGGGCGCGACCGGCGTCACCCTGACCGTGCGGCCCCGCCTCGGGCCGTGCCTGCGCTGCGTCTTCCCGGAGCCGCCCCCCGAGGACGCCGGGCCCACCTGCCAAACGCACGGCGTCGTGGGGCCCGCTCCCGTCGCGATCGCCGCGATCGAGACGGTCGAAACGCTCAAGCTGCTGCTGGGACGGGACGACGTCCGCCCGGAACTGCTCAGCCTCGACCTATGGGACCGCTCGTTCCACGCCGTGCGCGTGGCCCGCGCCCCCGCCTGTCCCGCCTGCGGCGACGGGACGGCGCGCGGGTAGGATCGGTCCGGCGGACTCGCAGAGGGACGGCCGGGCGGTGTCGCCGTCCGCGTCGTTCCAACGGTCGCCCTCAAACAGCAGCTCCCCGCTGTCCCCTTCGCCGCGGTTGTCGGGCTGTCCCTCGGCGCCGTTCGTGTACCGCGGAGGGAGCCGCGTCCCCTCCCAGACCCACCGCCCCTCCCTCGCGGTCGTTGAGCCCCATCCGACAGGGTCCTGGCACGATCGTCGCGGCGATCTTGGACCCGTCCTCGTTCGCTCCCCGTCGTCGATCCGGACGGCGAACCGACCCCATCCGACGCTCCGGCCGGCATCCGAGCATCCGCTGCGGCCGGGGGGGCGCGAAACGTCGACGGCGCGGATGGCCGGGCGACGGCGCACGAGCAGCGGGAAGGAAAGGCCGAAATCGCTTGACCCGTCCCCTGGACTCCGGCTACCGGGTCCGGGAGGAAGAGGCGGGGACTGCTTCCGAACCGGGAGAAGGGTCGAATGAACGGCAACGGGCGGGATTCCTCGACGGCGACCGCGAGCATCGCGGTGGTCGGCGTCGGCCCGGTGGGCTCGATCCTGGCCGCCTGGCTGGCCAAGGCGGGGCACTACGTCGGCGTGGTCGACATCGATGAGCCGCACATCGCGGCGATCCGCAAGGACGGAATTCAGGTCGAGGGATTCCGCGAGGCGCACGCGCGGCCGGCGGAGGCGGTGCACCGGTGTGTCGAGCTGAGCCGCCGGTGCTGGGACTTCGTCGCCATCTCCACGAAGGCCCCCGTCTTGCACACCGTGATGCCCGACGCGGCGCTTCTGGCCGGCCAGGACGGCTACGTCATCTCGGTGCAGAACGGCCTCGACACGGAAGGGGAGATCGTGGACGTCGTCGGAAAGGACCGCACGCTGCGGATGATCGTCAACTACGCGGGCGCCAAGGTGGGCGACGGCCGGGTCCGGATGACGTTCTTCAACGGCAAGAACGCGATCGGCATGCGGTCCCCGGCCGGGGAGGCGGCGGCCCGACGTTTCGCTGCGCTGCTCGACGCCGCCGGCCTGGAAAGCGAGTTCGCCGACAATGTGCGGAAGTTCGAATGGGAGAAGACGATCCTCAACGCGGCGATGAGTCCGCTCTGCGCCCTGACCAACCTCACGATGCGGGAGTGTTTCGAGAACCCGGCGATGAACGCGCTGATCCGGGCGTTGCTGGTCGAGGCAATCGCGGTGGCGAAGGCCGACGGTTACGAGTGGGATCCCGGGTTCGTGGACCGTTGCCTGACCTACCTTTCCAAGGCCGGCCACCACCGGGCCTCGATGTGGGTCGATGTCGCAAACCGGCGCCCGACCGAGATCCGGTTCCTCAACGGTCGCATCGCCGACGTGGCGGACCAACGGGGCGTCCCGGCGCCTCTCCACCGGATGGTCGCCGCGTTGGTCGAGGGTCTGGAGCAGAGCTGGACCTCCCCCCACCGCTGAGCGATTCGCCCCGACCGTCCGGATCGAACGTGGGCGACGCGCGGTCGACTCGGTCGGCGACGGCCGGATCCCGCGCCCCGCGCCTCCGCTTGACGATCGCGGCGGCGCTTGCTACGGTGCCGCGTGAACCCGAAAGCGCTCGTGCGGATTCGACGTTGGGGTCGCGGGGCGCAGCCGGCCGGAGGAAACATGACCGGGCGTCGCCTCGTCGTTTGGATCGCCGGGGCCCTGGTCGCGGTCGCCATCGGGTGCGGCCGCAGGCCGGGCGACCCCGCGCGGCTCGTGCTCGCGACGACCACCTCGGTCCGCGACTGCGGCCTGCTCGACGCGCTCGTTGCGGCGTTCGAGCGCGAGACGGGCATCCGGGTCGCGCCGATCGCGGTCGGGAGCGGCGAGGCGCTGCGGATGGGGCGCGACGGAAACGCCGACCTGTTGCTGGTCCACGATCCCGCGGGCGAGGCGGCATTGCAGGCCGAGGGGCTGGTGGCCGAGGACGTCGAGGTGTTCCGCAGCCGCTTCGTCATCGTCGGCCCCGCCGCGGATCCGGCCGGAGTCGCCGGGGCGGGCGGCGCGGCCGCGGTGTTCCGGGCGCTCGGTGCCGGCCGGGCACCGTTCGTCTCGCGCGGCGACGACTCCGGCACGCACCGCCTCGAGCGCCGGCTGTGGGCGGCCGCCGGCGTGTCGCCGGAAGGACGGCCATGGTACGTCTCGGTCGGCGCCGGAATGATGCATACGCTGCGGGTTGCAAACGAGCGGCAGGCCTACTGCCTGAGCGACCTCGCCACCTGGCTCGCCGGCAAGTCGAGCCTCGACCTCGCACTGCTCGTCGACTCCGACGACCCCGACTGGGCCAACGTCTACTCGGTGCTGCTGCTCTCGCCCGGGCGCTTCGGCTCGCTGAACCACGAGGGGGCGCGGCGTTTTCGGGACTTCCTGGTCCGCGGGGCGGGCCGCGAGATCGTCCGGCGCTTCGGCGAGGCCGAGTTCGGCCGCTCCGTGTTTACCCTGCCTGCGGTCCCGTGAGCGGGCCGCTCCCGGCCGAGGTGGGAAGACGCCCGCCCTGCGGGTCTCGGGGTCCGTCCCGCCTCCTCCGCTGGGCGTTGCGCGACGCAGCGGAGAGGTGCCGCATCTCGGGAACCGCCCCGCTCTTCGCTCCGCATTTGGCGACCGGCCTCCTCGAAGTGGGCGTGCCCGGCGAGGCGATCGCTGCGCTCGACGAATCGGTATAAGCCGAACGGCTGCTGTGGTCGCGCAGGCCGGTCACCGAGTTCGCCGCCCGCATGCGCTGGTCGGCAGGTTCGGAATCCAGGGGCACCCCGGACCCGACCGCAGCGCCTTCGAACCCGAACCGGCCGGCATGCGTTCGCCGGGTCGCTTTGCGCCCCGAGGCGGGTGGCGTATCATTCTTTCGCCCGCAGGGCGGAAGGGCGCGGCATTATGGACCCCGAGTTGCTGGAGCGGCTGCTGAGAACGGAGGACGAGCGGGTCGAGTGGAAGGAGTCGTCCCGCGACGCCAACGAGGTATTCCACGCGGTGTGCGCCCTCGCCAACGACCTCGGGGCGACGAATGTTCCAGGGTACCTGCTGATCGGCGTCACGAGGACGGGCGACCTGATCGGCGTGACGGAAGACCCGCGAGGGCTCGACGAGGAGCAACGGCGCATCGCCGACTGGCTCCGGTCCACGAAGATCCTGCCGTCGCCCTCGTTTGACATCGCCGTCGCGACCTGTCGGGGGAAGACCATCTTGGTCGTCCGGGTTGCCCCCTACCCCGTGCCGCCCGTCGTGGAGGTGAACGGCGTGGCGTGGGTCCGCTCCGGCGCCACGACGCGCCGCGCCACACAGGCCGACCTGGCCCGCCTGCGCGAACGGAGGCCGGAACACCTGCTTCCGGTCGACAGCCGGCCGGTCCCCGGGGCCGGCGTCGGCGACTTGGAGACTGCTCGGTTGCGCGCCGAGTACGAAGCCGCGCGGGAATCGAACGGCTCGACAGAGACGTTCCCGGACTTTGAGGGGTGGCTTACCCAGCTCGAACTCGGCAGGCCGGTGCGCGGCGTCTGGACACCGTGTGCGGCGGCCGTCCTGGTGCACGGGAGCAGCCCGCAAACCTACTTCCCCGGCGCCGTCGTCGAGTTCGCCCGGTACGGCGGACCGGACGTCTCGGCACCGGTGGTGATGCGGCGCACGATCACCGGAAGCCTGCCCGATCAGCTCGATGCCGTGTGGGCCGTGCTGGCCGCCAATCTGGCGGAGCGGCCTGCGGCCGCCGAGGGGATCCGGGAGCCGTTCGCTCCGGAGTACCCGCTGGAGGCCCTGCGCGAGCTGGCGCGCAACATGGTCCAGCACCGCCAGTTCGAGGCCACCCATGCCCCGGGCCGGATCGAATGGTACGAGGATCGCATCGAGTTCTCCAACCCCGGCCGGCCGTTCGGTCAGGCCGCCGAGGGCGAGTTCGGGACGCACTCCGACTACCGGAACCCCGCCGTCACGAAGCTGCTGGCCCGGCTCGGGTATGTTCAGCGGCTCGGCCGCGGCGTGCGCCTGGTCCGGCACCTGTTGAACCGGAACGGCAACCCGCCGCTGGAGGTCGCCACCGACGGTTTCACGAGGGTCGTCGTGCGGAGGCGGCCGTGAAGTCGTTGGCGCTGTTCAACAACAAGGGCGGCGTCGGCAAGACCACGCTGACATTCAACCTCGCCCACGTCCTGGCGCGCCTGGGAAAGCGCGTCGTGGTTCTGGACTACGATCCCCAGTGCAACATCTCGGCCATCTTCCTCGAAGAGGAAACCATCGAGGAAATCTGGAACGGCACGGCTCCCGAGCGTCACGTCGCCGGATGCGTGGACGCGGTGCGGCGGGGCAAGGGTGACGTCCGCAACCCGAGGCTGGTCGAGGTTGCCGACAACCTGTGGCTTCTTCCGGGGCACCTGGACCTGAGTCGGTTCGAGCAGACGCTGGCCCAGGAATGGCCCGGGACGATGGCGTCGGACAACGAGCGGGCGCTCGACGTGACCACCGCCCTGGACCTCCTCTCTGACCTCGCCGCGAGGGCGGTGGACGCGGAGATCGTGCTGTTCGACGTCGGTCCGAGCCTCGGAGCGCTGAACCGAGCAGCGTTGCTTGCCTGCGATGCCGTGATCCTGCCGCTGGCGCCCGATCTGTTTAGCCTGCAGGGGCTCAAGAACGTCGGCCCGACGCTGCGGGAATGGCGCAAGGACTGGACCACCGTCCGCACCGCGCGCATGGCCGGAAGGCCGCAGGCGGATCTCGATCCGCACGGGTTCCAGCCGGTCGGATACATCGTGCAGCAGCACCTGGCGCGAGTCGACCGCCCTGTCCGCGCCTACGCGAAATGGGTGGAGCAGATTCCGGAAACGTACCACCGGTTCGTCCTGGACGAGCCGCCGCCGGCTGTGGATGACTCGCACCCCGACCCGGAACGGGTCGCCCTGATCCGCCACTTCGCAAGTCTGGTCCCGTTCGCACAGATCGCACGCAAGCCGCTTTTCGACCTCCGGCAGGCGGACGGCATCGGCGGCGGCCAGATCCAGGCGGTGGCGAAGTGCCGGCTGGAGTTCGAGGCGCTGGCCAGGGAGGTTCTCGCCCGGCTGGAGCGCGCGGGCCATGCCGCCGCGACCGGCGCGAAAGAGCAACGTGAGGTTCCGGCCCCGCCAGCGTCGTCCGATTAATCGCCGTGTCCCTCGGTCCCGATTCACGTATCGGGGACCGACCGCGCGGAAACCCGTCGGAGGGGAGCAGGACAGGGACAAGAAAACCGACCGGCGTGCGGGACCTGCCGCCCGGGAAGACGGGGGAGGATGCCCGGGGTCTCGACCTCCGTGCACGAGATCCGGTCGGTCTCGTGCCGGCCTGCGGCGCACCTGGGACCCCGAAGCGGGGCCGGACCGATCCGCCGGCGCGTCGCCGATCAGTTGGGCTCGGTTTCCTCCTTGAGGAGATCCTGGAGCAGTTTCTTCTGGCGGCGGGAGAGCTGGCGGGGGACGGTGACGCGGATGACGACGACCAGGTCGCCGCGACCCCGGCCGCGGAGGTGGGGGATGCCGAGGCCGGGGAGGCGGAAGCTGTCGCCGGGCTGGGTTCCCGCGGGCAGTTCGATCTCGGTCTCGCCCTCGAGCGTCGGGACGCGGATCGTGGCGCCAAGGGCGGCGCGGGCGAAGGCAACCGGCACCTCGACGAACAGGTCGTCGCCCTCGCGGCGAAAGGTCGGGTCGGGTTCGATTGAGGCGGTGACGAGCAGGTTGCCGGGGGGTCCGCCGAGGGTTCCGGGTTCGCCCTCGCCGAGGATCCGGATGCTCACCCCGTCGCAGACACCTGGCGGGAAGGTGACTTCGATCTTGCGCTCCTCGATTCGCTGACCGGACCCCTTGCACGCCTCGCACGGTTCGCCGATGCGGATGCCGGAGCCGCCGCATTCGGAGCAGGTGGTGGTGAGGACGAACGCGCCGCGGGCGTGGGTCACCTGGCCGCGGCCACGGCAGGCGGCGCAGGGACGGGGACTGGTACCGCGCCGGGCGCCGGAGCCGCCGCATTCCTCGCAGACCACCGGGCGGCCGACGTGCACGGTCTTGGTGGTGCCGAAGGCGGCCTCGCGCAGCGTGAGCGTGACGGTCTTGCGCACGTCGCGGCCGGGGCGGGCCGCCGGGCGGCGGGCGCGGCCGCGCCGGGAGGTGCCGAAGCCGAAGAACTCGCTGAAGATGTCGTCGAAGTGCTCGAAGATGTCCTCGATCCCCGCGAACCCGCTGTACCCCGCCCCGCTCAGTCCTTCGTGCCCGTAGCGATCGTACAGCTCGCGCTTCTCCGGGTCCGACAGCACCTGGTACGCCTCGGACACCTCCTTGAACCGTTCCTCGCACGCGGGGTCGCCGGGATGGCGGTCGGGGTGGCACTCGAGCGCGGCGCGGCGGTAGGCGCGCTTGAGCGTCTCCGCGTCGGCGTCCCGCGACACCCCCAACACCTCGTAGTAGTCCCGCTTGCGCTGCATTCTCGTCGTCGCGTCCGCCCGTCGCCCGGTTTCCCGACTCTCCGATCCGTTCAGCGTCCCCCGTCCGCCGACCGCCGCGCGACGCCGAACCCGCCGAAGAGGGTCTCCGGGTCGAGCCGCAGGTCGAAGCCGAAGACGCGGGTCAGCACGAGGTACAGGATCGCGGCGGCCAGCGCCAGTCCGAGCAGCGAGGTGACGGCGAGACCAGCGCCGACGGAGACGGCGGCGAGGCCGGCCAGCGCCACCGCGGCCCGCTCGAGACGCGATCCCTCCCCGCGGTCTTCGAAGGCCGACCGCATGATCCGCACCACCGGCGCCCCGTCGGTCCCCATCGCCCGCCGCGCCCGCTCGCGCAGCGCCTCGAACCAGTCCCTCATCGCTCCTCCTCTCCGACGCGCACGGTTTCGATCCCGGCGACCGCCTCTTCGACCGGGCCCTGCCAATCGATCCGCGCCTCGAGCTGCTCGAGCGTCTCGCGCCGGCCGCGCGTCACCGGGTGCCGGGCGACGAACAGCGAGCAGCAGTCGGCGTGCGGCCGAATCGAGACCTCGTAGGTCCCGATCCGGCGCGCGAGCCCGATCGTCTCCGACTTGTCGAACGAGATCAACGGGCGCAGGACGGGCCGGTCGGCCGCCGCCTCGATGCAGGCCAGGTTCTCCAGCGTCTGGCTGGCGACCTGCCCGAGCGACTCGCCGGTGACCAGGGCGAGCGCGCCGACCCGGTCGGCGACGCGGCCGGCGATCCGGACCATCATCCGGCGGTAGAGCAGCACGAGCTGGTCGGCGGGGGCGCCGTCGCGCAGCCGTTCCTGGACCTTGGCGAACGGCACCACGTGCAGCGTCAGGCCGTCCTGGGCCCGCGCGAGGATTCGGGCCAGGTCGACCGCTTTCTCGCGCGCGCCCGGGCCGGTGTACGGAAAGGCGTCGAAGTAGATCGCCTCGAGAACCGCGCCGCGTTTCTGGGCGAGATGCCCGGCGACGGGCGAATCGATCCCGCCGGAGAGCAGCAGCAGGACGCGGCCCGCGGTGCCGACCGGCAGGCCCCCCGCACCCGGCATCGCCCCTTCCCACGCGAACACCGCCTCACGGCCCAGCTCGATCCGGAACTTCCAGTCGGGGTGGTCGAGATCGACCGACAGGCCGACGGCGGCGACGACGGCGGCGCCGAGCCGTTCGTTGACCTGCTGCGAGCGGAGCGGAAACTGCTTGTCGGGTCGCTCGGTGTCGATCGCGAACGTCCGGGCGCCGCGCGCCTGCGCCCGCCGCGCCCGCGCCACCGCCAGGCGTTCCCACTCCGCGGGGTCGCGTCCGAGCAGCCAGGCGGGGGAGATCGAGGCGATGCCGAACACCCCCCGCAGCCGCGCCAGCGCCTCCGGCGAATGTCCCACGCCTTCGATGAGCAGCCGGCCGTGGACAGGGCGCACGACCGCCCCCAAGTCGGCGACCGCGCGCCGCACGCGCCGATCCACCGCCTCGACGAACTTCCACCGGTTCGCCCCCTTGAGGAACAGCTCGCCGTAGCGCACGACGATCGCTTCGCGCAGCGGCGGTTCGGGCGGCGGCGGCTCCTCCGCCCCGCCCTCGACCAGGGCCAGCGCGGGCCGCGGGCGGGGCGGGCGCGCCGTCATCCGGCCGCCCCCGGGAGCGCGGCGCGGGCCGCGGCCAGGAACGCATCGATGTCGTCCTCCGTCGTCCCGCGCCCCATCGAGACGCGGATCAGGCCGACGTCCGGCGGGACGCCCAGCGCATCGAGCACGGCGGACCGGGCATGCCGCGCGTGGCAGGCGGAGCCGGCCGAGACGTACACGTGCTGCTGCTCGAGCCGGTGCAGGAACACCTCGGCCGGCACGCCGCGCAGGGCGAGGGCCACCAGGCCGGGGACGGCGCGGCCGGCGGGCACGAGGGGGGCGAGGCGGTCGCCGAAGGCGGCGACGCCGTCCCGCAGTCGTTCGTCGAGCCGCCGCAGGCGCTCGCCCACGACGGGCCGTTCGGCGACGACCAGACGGCTCGCCGCCGCCAGCGCCACGGCGCCGGGAACGTTCTCCGTGCCCGGCCGCAGACCGTCCTGCTGTTCCCCGCCGAACAACAGCGGCCGGGGCCGCGCCTCGTCCGCGAGCAGCAGCGCCCCGATCCCCTTGGGCCCGTAGACCTTGTGCGCGGTGACGGCGACGCTGGTCGCCCCGGCGAGATGGAGCGGCAGGTCGAGCTTGCCGAGCGCCTGGACGGCGTCGAGGTGCAGCCGCGTTTCCGGCGTCGTGCGCGCGAGAATCTCGACGAGCGCCGGAATGTCGACGACGGTCCCCAGCTCGTTGTGCACGACGTGGACGGCGACCAGCGCCGCGCCGGCGGCGGCGGCCGCGAGCCGCTCCACATCGATCTCGCCGGTCGGCCCCGGCGGGACCCGTTCGACCTGGGCGCCGAGGCGGCGGGCGTGGTCGAGCGCGGCGAGGATCGAGGGGTGGTCGATCGCGGTGGAGACGAGCTTGCGGCGCCGGCCGCCTCGACCGAGCCCGAGCACGGCGAGGTTGTTGGCCTCGGTGGCGCCCGACGTGAACACCACCCGGCGGAAGCGGGTGCCCACGGCGTCGCGCATCGCCTCCCGGGCACGCTCGAGCGCCCGGGAGGCGGCGACGCCGGGCGCGTGACGCGACGAGGGGTTGGCCCACGACTGCTCGATCGCGCCGACCAGCGCGGCGCGCACCTCGGGCGCGACGGAAGTCGAAGCGGCGTGGTCGAGGTACACTTCAGCGTTCGCCATCGGGTCTGGCTCCCGCCGCGGCGGTTCTCGCCGCGGCGTCGACGGCCGCGAGCGCCGCGCGGATCTCGGAACGCTCGCAGGGCCAGCAGTCCCCCAGCCCCAGCAGGTTGCAGCCCGTGGTTTTCCGGAAGCG
>Ga0209162_1002218_pt1 | contig 17479 bp, 14 predicted proteins | sample YNPNPMetaG_FD_187121 | JGI IMG/M metagenome (GOLD analysis project Ga0209162, IMG submission 187121) | Anoxygenic and chlorotrophic microbial mat microbial communities from Yellowstone National Park, USA - YNP NP MetaG (SPAdes) (version 2) ... | reverse complement strand
CCTGACACCGCGCAGGGCGTGTGCAAAGTTGGGCACGGGCGGTTGAAACCGCTGCAACAACTACCCGAAGCCGCCCTGCAGCGGCTAGAATTCAGCCTGCGGAGGCAGGCGGTTGGGGCGAATCATTATTCGCCCGTACTTGTTGCTGCGACTTGAGTCGCCCGACGGCTTGTCAAGCGACTTTGCACATGCCCTGGACACCGCGTTTGACAAATCGCACGGCTTTGCCTATGATGCGCCACGATGCACAATCATTCACCGCTCGTTCTGGCTTCCATTTCACCACGCCGACGTGAACTTATCAACTTGCTCGGCGTGGAATTTACGTTCACTGCTGTCGAAGTAGATGAATCGCCGCGCGATCACGAATCGCCGCAGGCGATGGTGCAGCGGTTGAGTCGCGCCAAAGCGGAAGGAGGCGCGCGCGCTTTTCGCGAGGCAATCGTCATCGGCGCAGACACCATCGGCTGGCTGGATAACGAAATCATCGGCAAGCCGCGCGATAGCGCGGAAGCCGTGCGAATGTTGCAACGCCTGCGCGCGCGGGCGCACATCGTCTATTCGGGCATTACGGTGAAACACGGCGCGCGTGTCGCGACGCACATCGTGACGACTACCGTGTGGATGCGCAATTATTCGGACGATGAAATCGCGGCGTACGTCGCCACCGGCGATCCGCTGGACAAAGCCGCCGCTTACGCCATTCAACATGGCGACTTTCGTCCCGTTGCTCGCGTGGAGGGATGCCACGCCAACGTGATGGGCTTGCCGTTGTGTCACCTGTACCTCGCACTCAAAACGTTCGGCGTCCCCCTCGCCGAACCGGATCGCGCGTGTCAGGCATACCTGCAAATCACCTGCCCCGTCGCCCGCGACATTCTAACCACCGAACACTGACTACTGAACACTGACATGGATACCCCAACCGACCTTCTCTCTCCTCTCAATCCCGCGCAGCGCGATGCGGTCACCACCATCAATGGTCCGGTGCTCGTTCTCGCAGGACCGGGTAGCGGCAAAACGCGCGTGCTCACATATCGCGTCGCGTATCTGCTGCGCGAGTGTCGTATCGCGCCCTACAACATCCTCGCGGTCACTTTTACCAACAAAGCCGCGCGCGAAATGCGCGAACGATTGACGCAACTGGTCGGCGAAGCGAGCGTACACGATTTAACCATCGGTACGTTTCACGCGACCTGCGCGCGCTGGTTGCGTCGCGAAGGCGAACGCGTCGGCTTGACGCGTGGCTTTGTGATTTACGACGAAGACGATCAAGAGTCCCTCATCAAACAGGTGCTCGCCGAGTTGAACCTGAGCGAACAAAAGTATCGTCCAGGGACTGTCCTGAACGCGATCAGCAAAGCCAAGAACGAATTGATCTCGCCCGAAGAATACACGCCCCCCTCGTACTGGCACGAGGTTGTCGGACGAGTGTACAAACGGTATCAGCAACTCCTCCTCGAAAACAACGCCGCCGACTTTGACGATTTGATTATGCTGACCGTGCAACTGTTCCGTGAGAATCCCGATGTGCTGGAACGCTATCAGAATCGCTATCGCTATCTGCACGTGGACGAATTTCAGGACACTAACGTTGCCCAGTACGTTCTGCTCAAACTCCTGGCGAACAAACATCAAAACCTGTTCTGTGTGGGCGATGAGGATCAATCCGTATACAGCTGGCGCGGCGCCGATTACAGAAATGTCCTGCGCTTTTCCAGAGATTTTCCCAACGCGCAGGTCAAACTGCTGGAACAAAATTACCGTTCCACGCAAACGATTCTGGATGTCGCTCAGGCAATCATCCGCAAGAATCGGTCGCGGCATGCCAAGCAATTGTGGACGGAAAACGCGCGCGGCATTCCCATCACGGTGTACGAGGCGTACGACCAAGAGGAAGAAGCCCGATTCGTCGTGAACGAGATTGCACAACTGCTGAAACAGGGTTACGCTGGGCGCGAGATTGCGGTGTTTTATCGCACGAACGCGCAATCGCGCGCGCTCGAAGACGCGTTCCTGAAACGCGGAATGCCCTACCAACTCATCGGCGCGACGCGCTTTTACCAGCGCCGCGAAATCAAAGACCTCCTCGCCTATCTGCGTCTGATTCACAATCCGAACGATAGCGTTGCTTTTCAACGCATCATCAACGTTCCCCCGCGCGGCATCGGCAAAACGACGCTGGATACACTGATGCGTCGCGCCGAGCGATTGCACGTGTCGCCTTACGCCGTGTTGCAGATGCTGGCAGCGGACGAAGAGGACGAAGGACGCAAGACGAAGGACAAAGGACGAAAGCAAGAGGTGTTCGACACGCGAGCACGTCACGCCCTGTTGTCATTCGTCACAGTGGTCGAAGAGTTGCGCGCGGCGTGCGCGAAGGAAACCCTCCCTAAACTTTTCGACCGCGTGCTGCGCGTGACGGCGTACAAAGAGTATCTGCGCGATGGCTCGGAGGAAGGGGAAGAACGCTGGGAGAACGTGCGTGAATTGCGCAGTGTGACCACGCGCTATGCCGATGCGAATGCCGATGCGACGCTGGCGCCGTTCCTCGAAGAGGTCGCACTCATCGCGGACATTGACACGCTGCGCGAGGATGTCAACGCACCGACTTTGATGACGCTGCACACTGCCAAGGGGCTGGAATTTCGCGTGGTTTTCATCGTCGGTCTGGAGGAAGGCTTGCTACCGCACGCGCGCTCGATGGACAATCCCGACCAGATGGAAGAAGAACGTCGCCTGTGTTACGTGGGTATCACGCGCGCCAAAGAGCGCGTGTACCTGACTCACGCGTTCCAGCGAGCGCGCTATGGTATGGCAGAACCGAGCGAGCCATCCCGCTATCTCAAAGACATTCCGCGCCAACTGATTCAGCGCGCCACCGCCACACCTGCGCGCGTTGGCACACACCGCGCCGCGTTCGCCGACGATGCGTTTGCGGACGAGGAAGAAGACCTGCCTCCTGCGGCTGTCAAAACACCGCAACCACGCTTTCGCGCCGGTGATCGCGTGCACCACACGAAATTCGGTGAAGGCGTCGTGATCTCAAGTCAGATGATGGGTGATGACGAAGAAGTTCGCGTGGCGTTCGTGAATCAAGGCGTCAAACGTTTGAGCGCGCGCGTGTCAGGTCTGAAGAAAAAGTAAACAGGTGGAATTCCACCTGTTTACACTCTACCTGGCAAACTCATCTATCAACGCGCGCACAAACTCGATGCCCTCAAAGTAATCGGCGAGGCGGATATTTTCATTGGGCGCGTGTGCGCGCGAATCGTGCCAGCCCACGCCGGCACTCACCGCAGGAATTCCCAACGCCTGGCACAACGGATACATCGGACCGCTTCCTGCCATCGTCGGATACACAATCGGGTCCTGGCGATACACCTGACGTGCCGCTGCGATGGCGGCGCGCACAATCGCCGAATCGAGCGGCGAACGAGCGACCTCTTCGCCTGTCTCTGTCAATTTGACTTCGATATCGTCAAAGCCGCGCCGCGCCAGATGCTTTTTCAGCAAATCCACCACCAAATCGGGAGACAAATCGGGCACAAGACGAAAATCAATCTTGGCGAACGCGTGATTCGGCAAAACAGTTTTTGAACCCTCACCGATGTAACCTGAGTACAAACCACAAATCGTACACGTCGGCTCGTACAAATATTTCTTGAGCAATTCGATGCCGGTGAGATTGCGGATAAACGCTCGAATTCCCAGCTCGGCTTTGACTCGGGCTTCGTCGTACGGAATCGTTTTGAGCGCGTCCATTTCGGCTTGAGTGGGTGGACGCACATAGCGATTGAAATCATCAATCAGGATATTGTCATCCGCATCTTTGAGTGTCGCGAGTGCCCACACCAGACGCCACGCCGGATTGACCACAATCGCCGCCTGAGCGGAATGCAGATCGCGCCGCGCACCGTGCGCATGCAGTTCCACGTACACGATTCCTTTGACGCCACAAGAAATGACCGGGCGTTCGTTCACATCTTTGTAACCGGCTTCCCACAGACAACCATCCGCGCCCTCCAGTAACGCGCGATTTTCCTTAACAAATTGTGGCAGATGAATACTGCCGATTTCTTCTTCGCCTTCGACGACGAATTTGATGCGGAGCGGCAACGCGCCAAAAGCGGCGATGTACGCCTCGATGGCATGAATGCGGCACATCAGATTCCCCTTGTTGTCCGCCACGCCGCGCGCGAACAATTTGCCATCCCGAATCGCCGCCTCCCAGGGTCCCGTCTCCCACAATTCAAGCGGTTCGGGAGGCTGAACGTCATAGTGATCGTAAATCACCAGCGTACGTTTGCCCTCGCCGATTTCACCATACACCACCGGCGCGCCATCGCCGACGGGAATGAGACGTGCCTGTGCGCCGAGTTGTCGCAAGCGCGCGAGTACCTTTTCCGCCATCTCGCGCATTCCCCAATTTTGCGCCGCCACACTCGGCTGACGACACACGTCTTGCAACTCGGCAATAAAGCGTTCCTTGTTCGCGTTGACATACGCTTGAAATTTGTCCATCGTGAGCCTCCTCATCACATCGCGTGACGCGTTTCGCATCACGTCTCACGCAACACCGCGCGTGCCTCTTGTTCGCGTGCTCGCGTTACCAACACCTCTGCCTTGCCAATGCCATCCACCGTCATTGGAATCACGTTTTGCGATTCGGTGCGGATGATGGCAGGAATTCCCGCACTCTCCAATTTGCTTTTGATGATTTCCGCGCGCAGCGCGCCGTACGTCGTGTAAACCACGACCAGTTCTTCATTCTTGTTCATCGTCACCTCGCTCACGGAAACTCTCTCCCATCCCGCGCTGCACTGCTCGTGCGAAAATCAAATACCCGGTGTGCGCGACCATTCGATCCTGCGGGCGCAAACGTTCGGCGACCGGTTTGTAATACCGCGTGAGAATTTCGACGACCTCGACATCCGCCCAACCACCGAGTCGCTCCATCTCTTGCAAAATCTCACTCACCTGATTCGTCGTGGGCACCAGCGAACCGAAAAAGCCGCCGCCCTTGAGCGCCGTGTGCACCTGCGCCAGAAAGAGCCATGGCTCGCGCACATCGAGAAAGAACGCGTCCACATCGCGCTCATCCACGCCCACGCGAATATCGCGCGCTTTGAGTTCCACCACATCGAGCACGCCGGCGCGTTCCAGATTCTTGCGCGCGAGGGTCAGCATATCGTCGCGCTCTTCGTACGAGTACACACGTCCGGTGGGACGCACAAAACGCGCCAGCGCGAGAGTCAACGCGCCACTCCCTGTGCCACACTCGACGACACGCGCCCCGGGAACGATGTTCATTCGCAAGAGAATGTAGCCAATCTCCTTTGGATACACAATTTGCGAGATGCGCTTGACATGCATCACCAGGTCATACGTCGAAGGCTGCAACAACAGGTACGCGTGACCGAGTTGTGTGTTAATCGTCGTACCAAACGGCTGACCGATGATGGCATCGTGCAAAATGAAACCGTGATGCGTATCCAGACGTTGCCCCGGGACAAGGCGCACGGCGTAGCGTTTGTCGTCGGGTGAAAGCAACAAGACGATTTCGTTCGGTTGAGCCGTGTTCACATTTCTCCTCTGGCTTTCGTCAGTTGCAATTTTTGTGCGCGCGACATTCGTTTGATGGCGGCTTCGCGCTGCATCGCCGCGCGGCGCGAGGAGCATCGTTCACAGTAAATCAACTCGACGGGACGACGCGCGCGTGTGTAGCGCGCGCCGCGCCCGGCTTGATGCGCCCGCACGCGTCGCGACAGGTCGAAGGTCCAGCCGGTATAAATTGTGCTATCTGCACAGCGCAGCAAATACACAAACGCCGTACGATGTTTGTGACTTTTCATCGTCGTCTTGATTATAGCGCGATGGAAATAGAGAGCAAATTGGAGAGCGCACGAAAAATTTGCCAAAATTTGCAAGACGTGGTATAAACAATGTGCCGTTAATTGAAGACATTTGCCGGCGTAGCTCAGCGGTAGAGCAGGGGACTCATAAGCCCTTGGTCACTGGTTCAAATCCAGTCGCCGGCACTCACCCACGCCCCCGAAAAAGGGCGTTTTTTATTTCCCTACCATAAGCAAGGGACTTGCAGTCCTTTACACATCTACACTATCCTGCAAAACCGCCCCCAACGGTGAATGCTGGGCGTGTTTGCGCCACTGTCTATAGCCCGTAAATCCCAATTGACACATACCAGGAATGACGATAAACTAGAGCCATGCAAAAGAAATGGATTAGCGCGATTCAAGCCCTCCTCTTCATCCTTGCCCTCCTCCTGCTGACTCAGGGACATCCTGCGCCCATCGTAGCCCAATCGGGCAAAGATGTGAGCGCGCTGATTGCCCAGGCACAGGTGCAAGGACACGCGCGCGTCATCGTCGGTGTGCGCGTGACGTACCAACCCGAGGGCAGATTGGACGCGCGTGCCATACAAACGCAACGCGCGAGTATCGCCCAGGCGCAAAACGCGTTGCTCAATCAACTCGCCGCGTACAACGTGCGCGTGACGCGTCGCTTTACCACGATTCCCTACCTCGCGCTGGAGGTGAACGCGAACGCGCTGAACGCGCTGGCTACCGCCGCGAATGTGACCAGCATTCGCGAAGATAAACCACGCAAGCCATCTCTCGGTGATAGCACCGTCCTCATCGGCGCGACGAGCGCGTGGGCAAGCGGATACAGCGGTGCCGGTCAGGTCGTCGCGATTCTGGACACGGGTGTGGATAGGGCGCATTCCTTTCTCTCCGGCAAAGTGGTCTCCGAAGCGTGCTATTCGACTAACGATGTTTCCTGGGGATCATCCTCGGTTTGTCCAGGCGGCGTATCCGAATCAACTGCACCGGGTTCGGGAATTTACTGCGACCTGGGGATTGCAGGGTGCTGGCATGGCACGCACGTGGCAGGTATCGCCGCCGGGCGCGATCCAGGCGGGCTGGGTTTTTCGGGCGTGGCGCGTGACGCCAGCATCATCGCGATTCAAGTGTTCTCGCGCTTTGACAATCCCACCTATTGCGGCTCAAGCAACCCGTGCGCGCTGGCATGGGATTCGGACATCATCAAGGGTCTGGAGCGCGTGTACAATCTGCGCAACGATTACGCGATTGCCGCAGCCAACTTGAGTTTAGGCGGCACACCACTCTACCCCGATCCCTGTGACACAGACTTTGCCGATTACAAAGCAGCGATTGACAATCTTCGTTCCGTTGGCATTGCAACGATCATCGCATCGGGAAATGAATACTCGTCAACTTCGATCTCGCCGCCAGCGTGCGTCTCCAGCGCCATCAGCGTCGGCTCGACGCGCGATGGAGGTGGAAGCGCAACGCCGGTGGACTTTGTATCGTATTTCTCCAACAGTGCATCGTTCTTGACTTTGCTGGCGCCGGGGGAAATCATTTACTCTTCGCTGCCCGGAAACCTGTACGGGAATGTAATGGGTACATCAATGGCAACGCCACACGTGACCGGCGCGTGGGCAGTCCTCAAACAGCGCGCGCCTGTTACAACGGTAGATCAGATTCTTACCGCGTTGATCAACACGGGCGTGCCGGTCTATGATACGCGCAATGGCATCACCAAACCGCGCATTCAGATAGATCGCGCGCTGGGACAATTCCCGCCGTTCATCTACTATTTCCCCTTCGTGACCAAAGACGCCACCATTCCATAAACGAGTAGCACAGGCTCAAGCCTGTGCTACTTTGTGTTTCTCCCGCTGTTGCTTTGCCGCGTACAACACAATCGAACCTGCCACCGCGACGTTCAGCGAACTCACTTTGCCCCACATTGGCAGACGAATCAGAAAATCGCATTTCTCGCGCACCAGACGACTCAGCCCCGCGCCTTCACTTCCCAGCACGAGCGCGAGCGGCAGCGTATAGTCCATCCCCGCAAAATCCTGCGCCTCGGGCACATTTTCTACGCCAACGATCCAAACGTTCGCGCGCTTGAGTGTTTCGATTGTGCGCGCCAGATTCGTCACGCGCGCGATTTTCAAATGATGCACCGCGCCCGCCGAGGCTTTGACCACCGCGGCGGTAACGCCGACCGCGCGCCGTTCGGCAATGATGACGCCATCCACTCCCACTGCTTCCGCCGTGCGCAACAGCGTTCCAAAGTTTTGCGGGTCCTGAACCGAATCAAGCATCAACAGAAAGGCTGGCTCGCCGCGCGCCGGCGCGACCGCCAGCACCTGTTCGATGTCCGTGTATCTGTACTCGCCGATGCGCGCCACCACGCCCTGGTGATTGCGCGCCAGACGATCGAGTTCCTCGCGCGCAACACCGTGCACGGGCACATTCGCGCTTTTCGCCAGTGCCAGCAGCTCTTCCAGCGCGCCGCGCGTGTGCACACCCCGCGCAATCAAAATCTCTTCGATGACGCGTCCTGCGCGCAACGCCTCCAGAATGGCATGACGACCGTAGAGAAAATCGGACATAGCATAGTGCGTAGAGCGTATTGCGTATGGCATATGGCATATGGCATATGACCATTGGCTATTTGCCATTCGCCATACGCTATTCACTATTCGCCACAAGCCATACGCGCCGCGCTCAGGCGGCTTTCCACGTGGTGCCCTGCGGACCGTCTTCCAGCAGCACACCCAGTTTGGCGAGTTCGTTGCGAATCTTGTCGGCGAGCGCGAATTGTTTTGCCGCGCGCAATTCCTGACGTGTCGCGATCAACAACTCGATGAACGGCGCCGCGTGCATCATCCGGGTTTTGGGTTCTTGCAGGGTCAATCCCAGCACCCCCGCCAGTTCGCGCAGCGTCGCTTGCGCAGACGCGAGAGTTTGCGCGGACGCATTCTCGTTGCGCGCGCGATTGATTTCGCGCGCCAGGTCGTACAGCGCGGCGATGGCTTGCGGCGTCCCAAAATCGTCATCCATCGCAGCGATGAAACGCGCGCGCGTCTGCTCGGCAAGTTGCGTCAGCGCGTTGTCTTCGATGTGCGTCGGCGGGACAGCGTCTTTGACAGCAGCGCGCAAACGCTCCAAGCCGCGCGCCATCGCATCCACATCGGCATCCGTCCACGCGAGCGGCGTGCGATAGTGCGTCGAGAGAAGATACAAACGCACGGCATCCGGTTCGTGGCGCGCGAGGACATCGCGAATCCACAACGTATTGCCCACGTGCCGCGACATTTTGTCCTCGGCGGAAGTGTCCGTCGCCAGACGCAGCAAGGCGTTGTGCATCCAGTACTTGACGAACGGCTTTTTGCCGGTGTACGACTCGCTCTGCGCGATTTCGTTTTCGTGATGCGGAAAGATGACATCCTGTCCGCCACCATGAATGTCAATCTGCTCGCCGTGTTCCACCAGATTCATCGCGGAACATTCGATATGCCAGCCGGGGCGTCCCGGTCCCCAGGGACTGTCCCACGCGGGTTCGCCGGGCTTGGAGGCTTTCCACAGGGCAAAATCCATCGGGTCTTCTTTGCGTTCATCCACTTCGATGCGCGCGCCGGCTTCCATCTCGTCCAGCGAACGATGGGCAAGTTTGCCATAGTGATCCGCGCGGCGAACACGAAAGTACACATCGCCATCCACCACGTAGGCAAAACCTTTCTCGATCAAACCGCGCGTGATTTCGATAATCGTGGGGATGACACCCGTCGCGCGCGGATACGCATCGGCGCGCTCGATGTTGAGTGCGTCCATCTCATCGAAAAAGCGAGCGATGTACACCTCGGCAATCGCTTGAATCGTCGTGTTTTCGGCTTGGGCTTTGGCGATGATGCGATCTTCGATGTCGGTAAAATTTTGAACGTGGCGGACGTGATAGCCCCGAAACTTGAGATACCGCTTGACCACATCAAAGACGATGTACGAAAAGGCGTGCCCCACATGGCACGGTGCATAGAGGTTGGGTCCGCACACGTACATTGCGACGTGCCCCGGCTTGTTGGGTATGAATTCTTCTTTTTGACGTGAGAGGGTGTTGTAGATTTTGAGAGTCATCTCTGCCTCCGAAGGATGTCGAGAATTACGAAATGGGGACACTGCGGCACGCGCAGGTCCCCCGGAGACAGATGCAGCGCAACATCATCACGAGACTCATCCTACTTTTTGTCCTCTGCGGGTGTCGCGAAAATCATTCGCCCTTGATTCGTTTGTAACATTCGCGTCACAGTCACATCAATCGTGCTACCGATGAATTTTTTGCCGTTGTCAATCACTACCATCGTGCCATCGTCCAGATAGCCAACGCCCTGTCCCAACTCTTTGCCCTCCTGCACCACGCGCACGCGTAGCCCTTCGCCGGGTAACACGACCGCGCGGACAGCGTTCGCGAGTTCGTTGATGTTGAGCACACGCACCCCTTGCAATTCCGCCACGCGGTTCAGGTTGTAATCGTTGGTGACAATCGGGCAATGCAGATTCTTGGCGAGGCGCACCAGCTTGTCGTCTACCGCGTGCACATCTTCCACATCGAGATCGGTGACGCGAATCGGGACGATGGACTCTTTCTGCAACTTGTTCAGCATCTCAAGACCGCGTCGTCCCCGATTGCGCCGCAACGGATCGGGCGAATCGGCAATGTGTTGCAGTTCCTGCAAGACAAAGCGTGGAATCATCAGCGTGCCATCAATAAACCCTGTGCGCGAAATATCGGCGATGCGTCCATCAATGATGACGCTCGTATCAAGTAACACGGTTCGCTCGCTGCTGGCGCGCGCCAATCCTTCGCGACTCAGTCGGCTTCCGAACAGCGCGAAGAAATCGCGCTCGCGCATCATCATCACCCACGCGCCGAGATAGCCAAACACAAGCAGGGAAACAAACGGGAGCAGCGAACCGAACGGCGCGGGCAAGAAGGAAAGCGGAAACGCAGAGAGTGCCGCAATGATCAAGCCAATCATCAGACCGAGCGTTGCGGCAAGGAGTTGTTGCGCAGGCACCTGACGAATCGTCCGCCGCGCCCAGGTGTACGGACGCACCGTGAGCCACGGGGTGATAATCAAACCGAGTGCGGCACCTGCTAGCGCGAGAACAATGATGTAGCGAATCGCCTCACCACTATTCCCCGCCAGCGCATCGCCAATCCGCCAGCCCAGCGCTGCAAACACAAACATTCCGACGATACGGAGGAGAAATTCACCAGCCATTTTTAAACCTCCTCCTGGTCGCCTCAAAAAATACGGGTGTGCTGTGGAGACACACCCAAATCGAGGAAGAAAAGAAGATAAAAAATTACAATTGCAAAACCAGCGCGAGAATCAACGCCTGAACAACTCGACCTGTTGTGTGCTACTCCACAAACACAAGGTTATCCCGTTGGGCAACCAGGATCAATGACGCAGTTATCTTAACACAGGACAAGCCAAATGTCAACGCAGTTGCATTTTCACGCGCGTTGCATATACTTGGGCTATGCACCATGTTGATCCCAATCGAGTGGAAACGGAACACAAAGCCGGTTTTGTCGCCGTGATTGGCAAACCCAACGTAGGAAAATCTACGCTGGTCAACGCGCTCGTCGGCGCCAAAGTTGCGATTGTCTCTCCCAAACCGCAGACGACGCGGCGCGTCATTCGCGGCATCCTGACGCGCGCCGATGCGCAAATCGTGTTTGTGGATACGCCGGGCATTCACCAGCCCAAACACAAACTCGGCGCGGCGATGGTTCAAGCCGCGCGCAACGCCATCAATGATGTGGACGTGGTGGTGTTTATGACCGATGGCTCACGTCTGCCGACGGAGGAAGATCAACGAATTGGCAAATTGTTGAACGAGCAATGTCGCGCGCCGGTGCTCCTCGTGCTGAACAAGATGGATTTGCTCAAACCTGCCGATGTGCAAGCCGTGACCGAGGCGCACTGGGCGCTGGTCAACTATGCCGATTGGATGCGCATCTCGGCGACGCGCGGCACCAACCTCGATAAACTGCTCACGCAAATTCTTGAGCGACTACCGCCGGGTCCCGAACTGTATCCCGCCGATCAGGTCACCGACCAAACATTGCAAGCGATAGCGGCAGAACGGATTCGCGAACAGGTGTTACTGCGCACGCGGCAAGAAATTCCCCATTCCGTCGCGGTGGCGATTGAAGAGTGGGAGGAGCGCCGCGCCGACCTCACCCACATCAGCGCCACCATCTACGTCGAGCGCGATTCGCAAAAGGGCATTCTCATTGGCGCGGGCGGCGCAATGCTCAAGGCGATTGGACAGCGCGCGCGTGCAGAGATCGAAGCGTGGGTGGGACATCAGGTGTATCTGGAGTTGTGGGTCAAGGTGTGGGAAAAATGGCGCGAGCGCGAAAGCAGTTTACGGCAATTGGGACTGGTAGAAACGTAGAAACCAGGTTTCTGTAAGGAACCTGGTTTCTACGTTGCGGGACGATCATAATTCACGCGGTTTCGCGCGCAATGCCGCGAAAGGCAGGAGTGTAGTTGGGAAAGACCGTCGCCAGATTGGCATTCCTCAGACGTTTTTGCACTACCTCACCCAGCACATCGCGAAAATCAGTGGTGATAGCCAGATCGCCAGGCCCATACAGTTTATCGGCTGCCAGCCCGGGCCAATCGCCATACACTTTGCCGCCGTTGATACTGCCCCCCATCACAAACATCACACTGCCATGTCCGTGATCAGTACCTTGACCACTATTCTCCTTGACGCGCCGACCAAATTCGGTCATCGTCACGAGTGTAATGTGCTCGATGTGATCGAGCAGATCGGTGTAAAAAGCGGCAAAGGTTTTTGCCAACTCGTCCATCAAACGCGGCATTTGCATCTCTTGTTGTACGTGCGTGTCCCAACCGCCCAGGTCCACACACGCAACTTCGACACCGATTTCGGCTTTGATCAACTGTGCCACGTTCGCCATCGCTTTGCCGAAGGGTGTGTCAGGATACGTCGCACCGTTGGCAGGCGTGTACGCGCTCGATGCCAGCTTCGTCAGGTCGCGCATCGTTTGAAGGGTCAGGGTGCCTTGCGTTTCGATCCAGCCATCGCCGCTGTAAAGCGCGGCGAGCGCTTGTTGAAATGTCTCGAGTCGTTTGGTGTCTCCTTGCAGATGAAAATCGGCAATACTTTGCAGCGCGGTGGCAGGCACCGGTCCGCGCAACGATTGTTGCAACACCGTCCCCATTCCAATCGCGCGGAAAGGCGACGTGTTGCGCGACGCCATCACCTGGAGATGCCGAGCGATCCAGCCGGTCGGAATGGATTTTTCGCCGGGCGTACCACGCTCCATAAAATCCATCGCGTCGAAATGCGAGTGCGTTGGATCGGGTGAGCCAATCGCATGCACGATGGCAAGCGCGCCGGCATCGAAAATTTCTTTGAGCGGTTTGAGCACGGGCGGCACGCCGAAAAAAGTATCGAGTGGGAGTGCCGCATCGGCGCCCTTGTCTGTGAGTGCCAGCGTGGGCCGCGCGGCAAAATAATCGCGATCGCCCAGCGGCGCGACGAGCGTCAATCCATCCGCCGCGCCGCGCAGAAACACGCACACCAACACATCGCCTGCTGGCGCGGCGGCGTGCGGCGCAAGCACCAGGCGCGGCAAATCGAACGGCAACAGCATTGCCCCCAGCGTCAGAACGCCAGTGCGCCGTAACAATTCACGACGCGTCATCAAGGTATCGTCCATCAAAAGCCTCCTTCATCCTTCGTCTTCATCAACGATATTGAAAATGAGGCGACGCTAAAATCAGCGCGACCAGCTCCGGCAAGCGCGTCATCTCAAAGCGCGCCGACGCTTTGCCAAACGGCTCGATTAACTTTTGCCGATCCTGATCCGGCAAGGGGCGGTGCAAGAGATGCTTGATCCAGAAATCCACCACCTCGCCCACCGTTCGCGCCGAAACGTTTTTCATTGCGTCCGCCAGATTCACCTTGCCGCGCGGCAACCGATTCGCCGCCACCTGCAAGGCAAAATTCCAGCGCGCTAACAACGCGTTCGTGTTGATCCACGCCGTCCCCCTATCGGGATAACCATCCGGCGTGGGGAGCAGGAACAAGCCCTGCCCCATCACTTGCAGCGTGCGCGCCAACGCGCGCGCGTCCTCCAGTTGCGCATCGAGCGCGCGCAGAGCCGAGACGACAAATTCAAACGGGCGTTTGATCTTTTGCCCAAACGAGTGTTTGAACTCGTCCGAATGCAAGATGACGGACAAGACCTGCCGAATGTCGCCCTCGGTCTGCGTAAACGCTTCCGCCGCGCGTTGAACGAGCGCGTCGGGCGGCGTATCGGCGACAAAGCGCACGACAAGTTTTCGTGCCAGAAAACGTGCGGTGGAAGGATGCTTTGCCAGCACGTCAATCATCAGCAGCGCGTCGTTGATGCCACCGCCAGCGGGCAAATCAATGCCCAAGATGCGTTTCGCACCATCGTCGTGCTTTTTGGGATCGAATTCAAAAACGCCGGCGCCGGTCGCATCGAGTCTGCCAGCCCGGCGGGTGGGCAGTTTGATGCCCCAACCGGTGAAGGCGCGCGCCAGCTCGGCAACGTCTTGCTGGGTGTAACCACCATCCACGCCGAGCGTGTGCAGTTCCATAATTTCGCGCGCGTAATTTTCGTTCGGCACGCCCTTGACATTCAAACGATTGTCGAGGTAATCGAGCATCGCCGGGCTTTGCGCACTGGCAAGCAGCAGATCCTTGAACTTGCCCAGAGCATAACGGCGAATCACCTCGCGATCGTCCACCGTCTTGAGCCATTTGACTTGATCCTTGCCGATGAAAATCGAAAAGTGATTCGACCAAAAGTCCACCAGCACTTCGAACAACTGGCGTTGGCTGAAGAGCGCGCGCCAGAGCGTTGCCTCTTGCAACTCGGTGATGACTTGTTGCGGCGTCGTCTTGGGATCGGGACGCGTGCCGGGCGCGGGCTGGGGATAGTTTTGCCAGAGTTCCGCCGCGCTCATCTTGAGCGTGGGATAGCGTTGCGCGAGTTGTGCCTCGAGGGCGCTATCGTCAATTGTCTCCGGCGCCAGTTGCTCTTCGATGTATGCATCAATGCCGATTTGCTGGACGCGCTCGAAATCGCCGGGACGCGGACCAAACGCGATACGATTGAGCACGGTGATAATCGCATCGTTCTGTCCCGAACGAGCAGGCGGCGTCCAGTGCCAGGGATAGGTGCCGGTGTCGAAGCGCGGTAACGCGGGCGGTGATTCATCGAGCGCGGTTGCCCAGTCGGGCAAGCCGGCGATCGCAGTAGCGAACATCGCATCTTTTAGAAAATCGCGGCGAGTGAGTTGCATAACCGTACCTCCGTTCACATAACAATCAAATTTTCTGAGCCATTGTGCCCTCCTCAACCTACTGTCCCAATGTCCCCACCATCATCTCAAACATCTGCGGAAACATTCCCGCGCCGACAAGCGCAACACCAATGACGATCACCACACCGACACTCGCCAGCAACACGATGCGATTCGCGTACGCGTCTTCCTCCTCGACCTGCGCGCTGACGATGCGCCACACCGTGCGCAACATCGCGAGCAGCGCGAGCGCGTGCGCGACGATCAACACCGCGAACAACATCGGATCGCGCACACTCGCCTCGCGCGCGATCGCGTAATTCGCCGCCAAGCCCGCGAACGGTCCCAGTCCGACGAGCGCGAGACCGCCCACCAGCATCGCGCCCGCGCCGACGAGTTGCCAGCGCGCCGCGCGATGATGCCGCGCAAAACTCATTCCACCCGCCATCAGCGCGACGCTCCACGCGCGATTGACCAGCGCGACGAGCGCGCCCGCCAGTGCCATCGGCGTGCCTGTGCCGAGACCCACACACACCAGCCCCAGCGGCACCATCGCCAGGTACGCCAGCGCGCGCGCGTCACGACGTTCGGCGAGCGCGAGCAGCGCGCCCAGCGCCGCCGTCAACCCGCCGCCGACGAGCAGCGCGTTCAACAGCGGCGAACGCGGCACCAACCACGTCACCGCGCTCATCTGTTGCGTCAGCAACCACACGCCGATAGATTGCGCGACGCCGACCAGAAACGCCACACCCAGCGGCGACAACTCATCGGCGAGCGGACCCAGCCAGATGTGGAGCGGCGCAATCGCCAGAAGCAAACCGAAACCGAGCGCGAGAAAAATCGCCGCATCGCGCACCAAATCGAGATTTTCGGGCGTGAGTGGATACAAATCGAAAAAGCGATTCGCCAGAAGCAAACTCGCGCTGGCGATGACGATGAGGAGCAAGAACTGCGCCGCGCCGCCCACGCGTCCTTCGCTCTGCGGGCGCGCGGACAGCATCAGCACGATGAGTCCAATCGCCCAGGCGAACACGGCGAGCGGAAAACTCTCCAGCGTCACGGTGGCGATGAACGGCGCGAACGCGAAGAAGAAAAACGCGCCTTGCGAATTCGCGATGACACTCGCGGGCGCATCACTCGCGCGCTCGAACGTGAGCGGCGCAAAGAGCGCGAGCGCACCCGTCGCGAGGAACAGCGCGAGCAAAAACGCGCGCGTCGCCGCTGTGAGCGCGAGTGCGCGACCGAACAAGCCCATCGGCGCGCTCGGCGCGAACGCCAGCAGCGCGCCGACGAGAACGACACTGCCCAGCGTCGCGAGCCAGCCCGCGCGTTGCCAGCGGCGTAGTATGCGCACGACGATTCCCGCGCCCACACACGCGCCCATCGTCAGCACGATGCTCATCGCACTTCTCCACGGCGACGACGCCACACACTCGGCGCGGGCGGCAGCGCAGCCAGATGCGCGATCACCAGCGCGAGGAGCAAATCGGAAATGTTGACGAGTCCGTACAACAACAAACTACTTTCGGTCGCTGTCTCCAGAATCGCAAAGCCGCTGGTGAAGAGGAGAATGCCCAAGCCCAATCGCAACACATCGCGCGAAAGAATCGCGACGAGAACACCTGCCGCGATGAGCCACAGCCCGCCGAACAACACATCGGACGAGATGCCGAGAAACGTCATTGACGATGCGATGCCGATGATGCCGACCGCGACGAGCGCGAGCGCGAACACGCGAAACGGCAAACCGACGACGAACACTTGCAAACGATACAAGCGTGCCACAACGAGACGCGCTGCGTCGTCTTCCGCCTGCGCCAGATCACGCCGAAAGTTTTCTTGCGCGCGGCGAAACGTGAAATACAAAATCGCCGCGGCGAACGCGCCCGAAAGGACGCGCACGATGGCGAGCGGCATCAGCACCAGTGACGCGAGCAAAGCCGCCGCGCACGCGTACTGCGCCAGCAGCGCGAACAACGCCAGTCGCCAATCGGCGAACAGGACGATGCACGCTGCCGTAACAATCAAGCCGATGAGAATGGACGCGCTGAAAATTTGGGTGGAATCCAGAGACATCATTTTTTGGTGTAGGACAAATCCGTCCTGTGTTGTAACTACTCACCCTGTCATTGCGAGGAGGCGTTTTGTGCCGACGAAGCAATCTCCAAACTGCGAATTTAGGGATTGCTTCGCAAAAAACGCTACTCAGAAACTTCCCCCTGTCATTGCGAGGCGTAGTGTGCCGAAGCAATCCCCAAC
>Ga0209162_1002217_pt1 | contig 17502 bp, 15 predicted proteins | sample YNPNPMetaG_FD_187121 | JGI IMG/M metagenome (GOLD analysis project Ga0209162, IMG submission 187121) | Anoxygenic and chlorotrophic microbial mat microbial communities from Yellowstone National Park, USA - YNP NP MetaG (SPAdes) (version 2) ... | reverse complement strand
GCGATTCTGCCCATTGCCGGCGGGATGGAGGGCCGCCTGTTGCACCCAGAAAACCTGGCGTGAATCGGAATTCGCAAACTGGCAGCCCGCCCGATCAGAACCCGCCACGCGAGTGGCGGGTCGGCCCGGCACTGGCGTGCGGTGTTCAGATAGCGCGCGGTCGAATGGCGAATTGTCATATCGCAGCCCGTTGAAGGACGGCCGCGAATGCCGGGCGTAGCGTGCGACCGGAGGATCGGTCCGGCTGGGAACACACGGACACAGTCGCGCCGTATGCGGAGGACCGACGCCACAGTTCTTCGACTGGCCGATAGCCCCCGACTGGCGTCGGGGGTTCGGATGCCGGCCCGCGCCGGCTTGCTGATCCGAACCCCGCACGCAAGTGCGGGGCGCCATGGGCTCGTCCCGCCGCACACGGCGGCGGGGTTTTCGGATAGCCACCTTCGTTTTCCCAGGCACGGGCGCCGTGCTAGGATTGGCTCGTGAGGCCGGTGGGCAGCGCCGCCTCCGTGGCTGGGATCCCCGTTGCCCGCGTCTCGGAGAAAACGCGCATGCGGCGCCACGCGCCGGAGCGATACCGCCAGTACAGGAGCGGTCCCAGGACTGTCAGATAGGCGACGGCCATCAGCCACGGGCCATGCACCCCGAGCGACGGGAGCAGGCGGGCTACCAGCAGTCCCCCGCCGATGAAGAGCCCCCAGCAACACAGGCCGTTCAGGACCGCCGGGACACGCGTGTCGCCCGCTCCCCGCAACGCGAAGATGAAAGTGATGCTCATCGCGTCGAACGCCTGGTAAATCGCCACCCAGCACATGATCCATGCACCCACGCTGAGCACGCCCGGGTCGTCATTCATGATCCACAACAACGGTCGGCGGAAAAGAAACAGGAGCAATCCGATCGTTCCCATGTAAACCATGGTGAGCATCAGTGCGATGCGCGTGCGGTGGACCGCTTCTTCCAGGCGACCCGCGCCGATGGCGAACCCGACCTGGCTGCACAGGGCAAGCCCCAGGCCGATCGCCGGCATGAAGGCCAGGTGCGTGTATTGCAGCGCGATGTTCGTCGCGGCCAGGGCAGCCGTGCCGAAAAGCGGCACGATGAGATTCAGAAAGACGATCCACGCGCCGATGTCGAGCAGCCATCCGGCACTGGTCGGCCCGCCCACGTAGAAGATGTCCACGCACTTGCGCCAGCTCGGTGCCCACGCCGTCCGCGTGCCGTACCGCCTGTCGAACCCCGGCGAGCAGAAGACGACGAACAGCGTCAATACCCGCGACCACCAGCCGATCACGGTCGCCAAACCAGCGCCCGCGATTCCCAGCCGCGGAAAACCCAGATTGCCCCAGATCAGCAGCCAATTCCCCGCCGCGTTGACTACCAGAGAGACGAGGACGGCCACGAGCGTGATACGCGGCCGCTGGATGCCGTTGAAGAAGCTTTCCAAACCGCAGGCGAGCACGGCCGGCACGAGCGACCAGACCGCGACACGCGTGTACGAGACTTCGAGCGCCCGCACGGTCGCCGTGTGACGGGCAAGTGTGCCGATCCACTCGTAGAGCGGCGGAATTACGAGCATCGCGAGAACCGCCACGGGGGCAAAGCCCAGGGCCAGGTACAGCGTCTGCCACGTGTAGGCCGCCCCACGCTCCGGTTCCCCGCGACCGTCAGCCTGCGACGCAAACGTCTGCACACTGGTCGCCGCCCCCATTCCAATCCCCAGAAAGCCCCACACCAGCAGAGCAGCCGGCGAGATCGCCGCTTGCGCGTCGGTCCCCAGCCGCGACACCATCACGAAGTCAATGAACCCCATGAGCATGCGCGACGCCGACACCGCGATGAGCGGACCGGCTAATCGCAGCAGCTCCCTCGCCGCCGCACGGGGCTGCGGGCTCAACAGATCTCCGGCTCTGGACACGCGTGGACCTCGACGGCTGGCGCCGTTGCCCCGCCGCAAAGCGCCAAGCCTGCTTGTCGCCGTGACCTGGCGCGCTGCGGGGGACTATCTGTCCGCAGACGCGCACCGTCAAGCGCGGCACACAATCCTGGCCGCACGCGTAGCCGGGTACGCTGCTGCGGGTCACACGTCTGCCACCCGGAACAAACTCCGCTGGCAAACGGACCGCACTCCCGCCGCGGTCGAACCAACTCGGGCGGATTCTCATTGCACCGGGGACCCGAGCGACTACGATGATGGGGTGGGAGGAACGGCCGGCGCGCAGCGCGCAAGGTGCAGCCATGCGTAGAAAAGGCGGTCTGGCAGTCACGTTGATGGTCGCAGCGCTCATGGCAGCGGCGAATTCCGGTTGTCAGACGGGCCAGCGGCAGGTGCCACCGCAGACGCAGCCCGCCGCACGCGACGAACGCGATCCGGCGCAGGCCATGGCCGGCACCGACGCCGAGCGGGCGAAAGCTGCGCTCGAGAAGAACAAGCAAACGCAAAGCGGCGAGCGGCGACCGTTCCAACGCGAAGAGCGGCGTGTAGTGGATCAGCCGCGAATCGAGGGGCGACGCTGAATCGCGTACACGTGGGCAATACGCGCGACATGACTTGCAGACGACCGGCGTCGGCCCGCTTCCCGTGTGGACCGGGTTTGGGAACGCAAGCTGCCCGACGGACTGCGGGTGCGCCCTGGGTCAGCGGCAACGCGGCGCTGGTGGGGGCCGTCGTGCTGCCGCTGCTTTGCTTCACACCGACGGGCGTCGCACAGCAGAACAGCGCGGCAAGCCCCGCTTACGACGAGCCCGAGCAGGTCGCGGCGCTCGACGAACTGCTTGCGGCCGACTTCGCCGGCATCGCGGCTGAACTCACCGCGGATGACTGGGTGCAATTGAGTCGACTGCTGGGGTCGCCGTGCGACCAGTCTCGCTGGCTGTTGGCACAAGCCCGGCGGCTGTCCGACACGTCCGGGCAGCGGCAAGTCGCCGGCGACCTGATCGCCGCGGCCCAACGCAGGTTGCAGTCGCTGGCCGAGCAGAACTTGCTGGCCGGTTGTGCGGACTGGGCAGCCGCGTGGCAGGAACTCGGCCGCCGTTCGCAAACGCTGCGCGCGATTACCGACCCGCAGCGTCTGCGCGAAGCTTTGGACAGCACGCCGGACTTGCCGAAGTTGCCCGCTTACGAACGATTTGTGCTGCTCGCCCGTGGAGCACCGGGCGCGAAACTGCTGAGCCGGACAACTTCCGAGGCCTGGGACTTGCCCCGGAGAACAATGGAGCGCCTGGCCAGCACGCCGGAATTGCCCGCGACGGCTGAACTGCTCGACCTCCAGCGACAACTGGTCTCGGAGTACCAAAGGTGGACCGGTGCGACCAACCCCGAGTTTGGCGAGCGCACGCAGCAGGACTTGGTAAACGCGACGTTCCAGATTGCGGCCGCGTTGCTCGACCGAGCGCTCGGGCTGGATGACGGCGACGTGTCGGGTGGCTCTTCGCCGATCCCGTACGACCACGCACCAGAAGCGTGGATGACCCTGGCGGAGCGTTTCGGTCCCGACGAGGCGTGGCTTTGGGCAGTGCTGGCACAGCTTCTCGCTGTCAGCCCCACGGTCGGGCAGCCCGCGGACATGTCGCGGGTGGCCCGCGCGCAGGAGGTCTGGGCTGCCGTCCGGACGGTCAGCCCCACCGGCTGGTCGGCCGTGGACGACGCGGATCGAGGCTGGCTGACGCGTCTGGGGAACCCGCAACGCTTCCTCGAACCACGGGCGTTGCCGCTGGCCCGCGACCATCGGTCCGCGCGGCGCGCGCAGCGGCTGGCGGCGGAGCAGGAGGTGGCGCGCCTGCTGGCCGCCGGACGAGAAAACGCCGGAGTGGATCCGCTCTTTGCGGCCATTCAGACGGCCAAGGCCGCCGACCTCGGCGCGGAGCTACGTCCGCTCAGTATCGCGGAGTTGGAACAGCAGCTCGGCGAGCTTCAACCGGTGTACCTGTTCGTCGAGTGGATCGAGCTGCGCAACACGCCGGCAGACGGCGGCACGCGCTGGGCGGGCGTGGCGGTGTACCGCGAGCAGTACCGGCGGCCGCAGGCCGGGGTGAAAGTGGCCGACCGTTATCTCGCTCGCGTCCTGGGGCCCAGCGCAAGCCCCGTGGAGCTCGTGAGCGAGGCGCTGGCCAATGGGCCGCCGCGGCTGCCCACCGGGCAGATCCGCAAGGACGCGCGTGTGATTCTGGCGCCGGACGGTGGCCTGCCGGAAAGCTGGTTCCCGTTCGAGCACGAGACGTTGCTGCGCCCGACCGCGTGGACGGGCACAGACGCCAGTTGGGTCGTATACGTCCCATCGGCAACCGCGCTGACGTCCGAAGCATGGACACTCGATGAGACGCTGCGGGTATGGTATCGGGCAGCGGTAGCGACCCGCGCACCGCGCCCGACAGTGGCCGTACCGGCGCAGTTGCTTACCACACGCGGAGCGGGGCCGCCGCTGGAGCGGCAGGACCTCAATCTGTTCGTCGTAGCGCTGGGAACGCCCTACGCGGCGCCGGAGAACAAGCTCGCGGGGTTTCTAACTGCCAAGCGGAGCCAACCGCTGCCGGCGGTGGCGCTGGTGGTGCATCGCTAAACGCGGAATCCCCTGACTGCCGGCGCGCACGATCAGAACCCGCCACGCAAGTGGCGGGTAGCCCCCCACCGACACCCGCGGCGCTGAAAGGCGCCCGTAGCCATCTTCGCCGCCAGATTGGGCTTTGACCGCACAGCGCCGAGCGTTCATACTGTGCGGCCAAAGCGTGCCGGAGTGGCGGGCCAGCGTACCCTGCCGTGTCGGCCCCGTATGCCTCTTGCCGAACCCCGACGTGCTGCGAAGGCGCGGTACCCGATGCGCACTGACTACAATCCTCAGCGTGGTTGGCAATCCCCCGGGTCGGATCGAACCACCCGGTTTGCCCCTGGACAGACAGGCGTCTGATCTTTATCCACGAAACCACCGATCGTCTGATTTCCGGGCGCGGCGGCAAGAGAAAGGAACACGCGTGCGAATCGCTCTGGTCAACCCTATCAGTCGACGGTCCGAAGGCTATCACACCGTCGGCAGTCGCATCCCGCAGCTCGGGTTGCAGGTGCTGGCGGAACTGACGCCGGCGGAACACGAAGTGGACATCATCGACGAAGTGTTCGGCCCGCAGGCGACCGAACGACTGCTGGAGGCGGGCCGCTACGATCTGGTCGGCATTACCGGATACACCAGCGGTGCCACACGGGCGTACGAAATCGCGACGCTGTGTCGGCAGCGCGGCCTGCGGACGATCATGGGCGGGCCCCACGCCTCCGCCTGTCCGGACGAGGCGGCCGCGTACGTGGATTCCGTCGCCATCGGGGAGTGTGACGAGGTCTGGCCGCAGATTCTCGCGGATGCTGCCGCCGGGCGCCTTCAGCCGCGCTACCAAGGTACCCTCTCCGACCTGGAGGCCCGCGGCCTGGGACGTGCCCGGCAATCGCTCCAGCCGCTCAACGGCCGCTACGACGTGTCCGCGTTACAGACGTCGCGCGGCTGCCCGGTCGGCTGCGAATACTGCTCGGTCACGCAGTTCAACGGTCCGAGCATCCGGCGGCGACGAATCGCTGACATCCTGGAGGAGTGGAACCAAACGCCGCAGAAGTTCATTTTTGTAGTGGACGACAACTTTTTCGGCGTTGGACCACGCCACGCCGAGTGGGCCAAGGAGCTGCTGCGGGCGATCATCCAGCACGGGCGCCGGCGCCTGTGGTTCAGTCAGACGACGATCAACATGGGGGACGACCCGGAAGGTCTGCGGCTGGCATACCGTGCCGGTTGCCGGGGCATGCTGGTCGGCTTCGAGACTTTCAACGCCCGGGTGCTCAAGGCGTATCACAAGGGCATCAATCGCAACAATCTGTCGCGATATCAGGAACTCGTGAACAGCTTCCACGCCGCCGGCATCGCGGTGTTCGGGGGGTTCATTATCGGAGCGGATGAAGACACGCCGGAAACGGTTGCCGAAACCGCGATCCAGGCCGTGCGCATGGGCGTGGACATTATCCAGATCACGAATCTGACACCGCTGCCCGGCACGAAGATGTACGAGCGGTTCCGGTCGACCGGCCGGCTGATCGCCACGGACTATCCGGTGGACTGGGAGCGATACACGTTCACGGAGACGGTGTATCGCCCGGCGCGCATGACCGCCCGGGAGCTGGATGAGGCCATCTACGAGCTGCGTTACGCGGCCGCCCGGCAGAACTGGGTGCTCAAGCGTGCTCTGCGGACGCTTATCCGGACGAGGTCGATTACGACCGCGCTGTTCGTATTGGGCATGAACCGCGGGTGGAAGCGGATGGCGCGGATCCAAGTGCCGGTGGACGAACAGCGGTACGGGCTGGTGCCCCGGCCGTCGGCCCGCTTGGCCAAGGTGCTGGAGTCATACCGGATGCATCTGCGCCGACCAGCCCCCGCCACTGTCTGACATCGGCATGTCTCCCTCGAAGACGGGCGGGCACGCGCTGGGCGCCGACCGCCGCGGGCCCTTGAAACCTCTGGTGCGCGTGGCTATAGTCCCAGTGCCCGAGCGGCGCGCGGCACGCACAGGTTTCCCCCCGGCCTGTCGGCCCCCCCTCGGGCTTTTTTGTGCGCCCGTAGCGTGCCTGCCTCAGCTTCAACGCAAAGCTTCCCCCGTCGTGCTCATCGTGAGCCCCATGTGCAACACGCCCTTCTGCTGTCCGAGGCGGTCGGCCAGCTCGCGGATGCGCGTGCTCTGCCCACGGACCATGATCATCTCCGCGCACAGGTCGTGCGACAAATGCACATGGGTCGTCGCGATGATGCTCGCATGATGCTCATGCTGCACGTCGATAAGTCGGTCCGCCAGTTGTCGGGCGTGGTGGTTGTAAACCAGCGTGATTGTTCCGACGACTTCCTGCCGGTGGTCGGCCCATTGCTCCTCGACGAGGCGCTGCCGGATCAGGTCCCGGATGAACTCGGAGCGGTTCGTGTACTGCCCGCGGCGGACCAGCCGCTCAAGCTGGTCGTGCAGAGTCCGCTCCAGTGAAATGCTCAGGCGTACGACGCGCGACATCGGTCACCTCAGCTCCATGGGGCACGTCGGGCAACGCGCCGGTGCCAGCGCGAGACCACCCCCGGCGACCACCCGTGCGATGGTCAAGTGTACCCATGGCGCCTATAATTCGCGATCCGCCCAGGAAGCGGCGCAGCGGGGCGCCGGGACGGGTCACGCGGGGCTTCGCGGGCAACCGGGCCCGAGGCGCGGTCGAATCGGGACCCGGCCGGATTCGCGTCGGCCCCACCGGGACGAAAGGTACTGACCATGGCACTGTCGAAAACAATGAATGCCAAACTGAACGAACAGATCACGAGCGAGTTCTACTCCTCCCAGGTTTATCTCGCGATGGCCTGCATGTTCGAAGAGATGGGCCTGAAAATGCTCGCCAAGCTCTACCGCAAGCAGACCGAGGAGGAACGCGAACACGCCCTGAAAATCCTCGACTTCATCCCGTCTGTCGAGGGAAAGGTCAAGTTGCAGGCCATTCCCGAGCCGCCGGCGCAGTATCCGTCAGTGCTGGCTGCCATTGAAGCCGCCCTCGAACATGAACGGACGGTCACCAAACAGATCAACGAGCTGGTCGCGCTGGCCGACGCGGAGAAAGACTACGCCACGCGGAGTTTTCTCAACTGGTATGTCGATGAGCAGGTGGAGGAAGTGCAGTCTCAGGCGCAACTGGCGCAGATCGCCAAGATGGTCGGCAACAACCTGGTGCAACTGGAAGCCTACGTCGCCCACCTGGTGAACTGACCCGACGCCCCCGGGGCGAGACGACCTTCTGCGGCCGCACGCTGGACGCCAAGCGCCGGCGTGCGGCCGACTGTTTTTTCACGCTGGCCCCTGCCGACGGACTTCTTCCAGGCGACGCAGCATCGTGCGGATGTCCAGCAGCCCCCGGATCGCCACGTACACCGTGACGGTGCCATACCAGATCAGGCAACTGGCCAGCAGCAGGCCCCAGAACCAGCGTGCCACGGGATGCACGTCCGCGAGGATCATGACCGCACCTCCCGGGTGGCGCCGCGGTCGGAATCGACCGGGCGCACCAGCATGTTCTTCAACCACGAACCGATGATCATGGCTGCCGCCGTCGCCGCGTAAGTGCCGATGTTCAGCCAGTGGTCGCCGATGTACAGCGATTTCCAGCCGATGGTCTTGGGCACGTCACCGACCATGACGATCTGCCCCGCCGCGTCGCGGACGGGGACCTGGATCAGCTTATCAAGCGCCAGGCCGATCACCGGCAAGGCAGCGCCGACGACGATCGCCGCAATCGCACCCCAGTTGTTCGCCCCGCGCCAATAGGCACAGGCCACCAGCAGGACGGACATCGCAGCCAGATAGATCGTGCCCGTGAGCTGGAGGTACGCCCACAGATCGCCTTCCAGCCGATACCACAGGCCCCAGAACAGCAGGAACAGGCCGATCGCCGCGACGATGAAACGATTCCACAGGAGCCCCGCGCGTTCGGAGAGCGGCCGGCGACGGCGCAACGGGCCGAGGATATCGTTGTAGATCACACTGCCCCACGTCAGCATGTACGAGGAATCGGTGGACATGTCCGCCGCAAGCATAGCGGCCACGAGGATCCCCATCAGTCCGCTCGGAAGCGTCAGGCCGAGGAAGTATGGCATGGCGAAAAGCGTGCCGTCCTTCTCCCCGAGTCGCTGGGCGATCTCGGCGAGTTTCTCCGGCGTCACCGCAGCGGCGGCCAGGGCCCCCATCGCCCACAGACCGGGCAGCATCCAGCGGGCGATGAAGAAGAACGAGGTTCGCGTGTAAATCCGGCGGCCGGTGCGGCTGTCCCGCGCCGCCAGCACACGGGCAATCACAGGCTGCCACGTGAGTACGGCCGCCAGACTGGTCAGCGTGTTGGACAGCGCGAACTGCCACCCGAGATCCGGATGAAGGAACGGATTGAAGCCGGCCGCTCCGTAGTTCCGGTCAACCGCCGCCAGGATATTGCCCCAGCCGACCTTCAGGAGCACGAGGATGGTGACGGCGATCAGGCCGGCGCTCATGACCACGAATTGCAGGAAGTCGGTCACCAGTACCGACAGCATGCCGCCGAGCACGGTGTACACCGCCACCGCGATGAGCAGCGCGGTCATGGTCACTTCGAGGTAGCGCAGATCCAGGCCGCAGCAGACGACCAGGAATTGCCCACCCATGCGGAGGAAGACCCCCATGTTGAGCAACCCGCCCAGCACGATCACGACGCCGGACAGCCAGCGCACGAACCGGCCGTAGCGTTGCTCGAACAGCTCGGGGATCGTCATCACGCCGGCGTCGCGCAACGGCTTGACGCCGAAGCCTGTGTACCCGATCAGAAACATGGCCAGGACATTGGTAAGACCGGGAATGGCGCCCGCGAAGCCGTACTTGTACCCGTTCTGCGCGGTGTACATGCAGGTGACGATGCCGAACTCGGTGGCCGCCAGCGACGCAACCCCCAGATAGACGTTCATCTCCCGGCCGGCCACCAGAAAGTGTTCCACCTTGCCCACGTACCGGCGGACCATGATGCCGACGACCATCGTGGCCAGCAGATACACCCCGACAATGCTGCCGTCGATCGGCCAGGAGAAGTGCGTCATCCCTGCGCTCCGTGCGCGCCACATCCGCGCCACCAGGCTGCATGCCGTCGGCGCGGAACGAGCGGGTCATCCTACCGCGCGATGACGCCGCGACAACGGCGGGCCGCCGCGGGCGCTGGGCGAAACTACCGATGTCTGCGTATTGCCGGCGCGATGCCCGCGACGGGCCACAGCCGTGGCCCGCGTGCCCGGGAGGCGCACGCACGGAGGCGACGCACACCGATCGTTACAAGAAGACCGCTGTGAGAAAGGCGCGTCAAAGCAGGCCGAGGTGCGCCGGCAAGACCCGACGCGGCCGTGCGCGCTGAAACGGCGACGCCGGCGCAGTTGAGGCCGGTGTGGGTGAAAGCTGTGAATTCTGACTCTCCGGAGGCAGAGAAAGCCGAAGCGGCACCTCTGCGGCCGTGCTCCGCCAGGAGCCGCGTACCGCTTCAAGGACCTGGGCCGGTCGGCCGCCAGTAACCAGCCACCCGAGCCCCAGCCACGTCGCCAACAGGACCAAGAGCGTGACAATCAGTGGCCGGCGATGCTGCCGCGGCCGCGCCGCCGGCAGATCCAGACCCACCGCATCCGCCTTCGCTGCCGGAGCCGGCCGGTGCGCCCGGAGAATCGACCGGGGCTGCTCCTCATGCTCCATCCGACGCGCGTCGTCGCACACGGGCGGCGACGCACGCGGATGGAGGTCGCGCAGGAGACGCTCCGCGGCGGCGGGATCAGGCAGCCGCGCGACAGAAAGATGCTCGGGAGCGGCGACCGCGGTTCCCGTCAGCGGGTCCCCGTCCTGAGCCAAAATGCGCGCCGCGACTTCGGCTCCCCACCAGCCGACCGTTTCCCAGTCGTCGTCGGTGTGCCCGTTGTTGCTCGCTCGTCGTTGCAGCTCCACGCCGTACACCGTGCCGCGCCCCGCCGCTTGCCGCACGGCCGGTGCGATGCACGAAAGGGCGTGTTTGTAGTGCATCAGCCGTGACGGGGCGTTGTAAAGGATTTCGTTACGGCCGACGTGCACCCGGAGGCGGTACACCACCGGCGAACAACTCGTCCGCGGCGGACAAGGCGACGGGAGATCGTTGGACCGGGACAGCCCCCGTGGCGGCTTCATCGTTCCCCAGTGTCTATGTTCTCGCGCCGGGCACCCGGCACGGTCAGTAACTGAACGTTCCCATCTGCACCTTCCCGCGGAAGGTCCAGTAGATGACGGCTGTATAGGTTAACACAAACGGCATCCCGATAAAGGCGATGATCTGCATGATGAACAGCGTCTTCGGCGAAGAGGCCGCGTTATAGATGTCCAGGCTGTACTCCGGGTTGAACGGCAGGCCGGCCGGCGGATTCAGATTCGAAATCAGCAGGTACGGGTAGAGCGCAACCCCGAAGAGGAAAACCAACGCGGCAATACAGCCGCAGGACGACAGAAACGCGTATCCGGGCCGGTTCAGGTAAATAGCGCGGGGGATGTTTGCCACGGCCAGGACGTTCAGGAATACGACGATCCAGGCCCATTCATGCTGTTCGAAATTCCGCAGGGCTTGCGGCACCTTGGCCAGCGTCCAGATCGTCACGAACAGATAAAGCACGAGGAAGAAACCGAACGTCTGCCACATCCACCCATGGATGCGCTGTTGCAGCTCGCCCTCCGTCTTGAGGTACAGATAGATCGACCCGTGCATGGCGAACAGGGCCACCGTCAGCAGTCCCACCATCAGCGGGTACGGGCGCAGCAGGTCGAAGAAGCTTCCGATGAACTCCCGATCCGGCCCGATCGGCAGCCCCTTCATCGCATTGCCTACCGCCACACCGAAAAGGAGCGTAGCCAGCGTGCTGGCGCCCCAGAAGCAGTAATCGAAGACGCGCCGCCAAGTGGCGGATTCCCGTTTGCTGCGGAACTCCATGGCCACGGCTCGGAAGATCAGGGCGAACAGCAGCACCACGAACGCCAGGTAGAACCCGGAAAACGCGGTCGCGTAGGCGTGCGGGAAGGCGGCGAAAAGGGCCCCGCCAAAGGTGACGAGCCACACCTCGTTCCCGTCCCACAAGGGCCCGATGGAATTCATGAAAATGCGCCGCTCGCGGTCGTCGCGCGCCCCCAAATGCAGGATGCCAACGCCGAGATCGAAACCGTCGAGAATGGCGTAGCCGGTCAAGAGCACGCCTAAAGTCACAAACCAGAACAGGTTAAGATCCATCGGTGTTGACTCCGTACAGCGGCAGGACGCAAGTCAATCCCGCGCTTCGGTCATGGACGGCCCGGATGGCGATGCCCGCTCGGCAGCCACCCCAAGCCAGCCGGCAGTCGGCCCGCGCGTCGGCAGCTCATGCGGGGCCTCCGGACCGGTCCGGATTTTGTGATCCAACACATAGAGCCAGACCGCCAGCAACAACAGGTAAACCAGGCCAAACAACACGAGGGAAGCAAGGACCTCCGCGCCACTGACCGCCTTGGAGGCTGCCTCACGGGTCAGAAGCAGCCCCCATACGATCCATGGCTGGCGGCCCAACTCCGCCGCCGCCCAGCCGAGCTGATTGGCGATCATCGGCCCCGCGACCGCGAACACCAGGATCCACAACATCCACCGCGTCTGGAACAGGCGGCCACGCCACCACAGCACGCAGGCCGCTAGCGTCAGAACAATGAACAGCAGCCCCAGCGCCACCATCGCGTGATAGACCTGAAACACCGCGTTGACCGGCGGCCAGTAGTCGCGCACCGTCCGTCCCGGCGGCACTCCGCCGGGCACGATGTTGGGGTCGTCCAAAGCCGGCACAGGGCGCCGCGCGTCGCCGTAGACGAGCCAGCTCAGCAACCCGGGGATGCCCAGCCCATACTTCACACGCTGCTCCTCTTCGGACGCGACGCCGAACAGGTAGAGCGGCGTACCGGCCTCCGTCGTGCGGAAATGTCCTTCGAACGCAGCCAGTTTCGAAGGCTGGTGCCGCGCCACCATGCGGGCGTTCGAGTGACCGGAAACGAGCGCCAAGATGGAGAACACCGTCGCGAACGGCAGGGCAATGCCCAGGCACTTTTTCGCGAAGTCCACGTGACGGTTCCGCAGCAGGTAGTACGCGGACACGCTCATCACGAAGAAACCGCCGAGAATGAACGCCCCGACCAACGTGTGTCCCAGCCGATCGAGCGTCGAAGGATTGAACACGACGCCCCAGAAGTCCGTGACCTCGGCCCGCCGCTCGAGACCTTCCCCGACCAGGTGGTAGCCGGCGGGGGTCTGCTGCCAGGAATTGGCCACGATGATCCAGATCGCGGAGAAGATGGAACCCAGCGAGACCATCAGCGTGGAGAAGAAATGCATCGGCGGGGAAACGCGATCCCATCCGAAAACGAGCACGGCCAGGAAGCCGGATTCCAGAAAGAAGGCGAAGATGCCCTCGGCCGCCAGCGCGGAGCCGAATATGTCGCCGACGTACCGCGAATACGTCGCCCAGTTGGTGCCAAACTGAAACTCCATCACAATGCCGGATGCAACGCCCATCGCAAAGATCAGCCCGAAGATCCGGGTCCAGAAGCGCGCCATCGCCTCGTACTGCCGGTCCTTCGTGCGGAGGTAAAGGCCTTCCATGATGACCATCTGGAGCCCCAGCCCGATGGTCAGGGGTGGAAAAAGATAGTGGAAGGCAACCGTGATCGCGAACTGTAACCGCGCCAGGAAAACCGGGTCGAGCTGCATGGCTGGCTGCCCTTCGCCGCAGGCCCTTCAGAGACTCGCCGGGTGTCAGGGTAGCAAAGCCCGGCGTTTCGACAAGTCCCCTGCCGCCGCCGAGCCACGATGCGCATTCATGAGCGGGCCAGCCGCTGGCGGACCTCCTCCACGCTAAGCCCACGGACGGCGATCCGCTTTCGTGGCTGCGTATGCCCGGCCAGGATTGTCACGCACTGCCGCTTCACACGCAGCGCAGCCGCCAGCAACTCGACCACGGCCTCGTTGGCCTGCCCGCCTTCCGGCGGGGACGTCACAGCAACCTTCAAAGCAGGCCCCAGGGCACCCACCACGCGCGCACGCGACGCCCCTGGCACCACCTTTACCGCCAGCTCAACCCCCCCCGCCGTCGGGATGATTTCCAGGCCCTCAAGGCCGCGCGACATCACTGCGACCCGCAGCCGCGGGCGTGCGTTCGGAGGGCGTGGACACAGCGCGCGGTCCGAACTCGTCCCCGCGGAACGTATTGCCCAGGTACAGCTCGCGCGCCCGCGGGTCGTTGACCAGCTCTGCGGGCGTGCCCGAACAGATCACGCGGCCCTCGTGGATGACATAACTTCGATTGGTGACCTTCAGCGTCTCGTGGACGTTGTGGTCAGTCAGCAGAATCGCGATCCCGTTCTCCTGAAGGCGATAGATCTCCTTTCTCAGTCCTTCCACGGCGATCGGATCGACGCCGCTGAACGGCTCATCCAGCAGAATCAACTTCGGGCTCGTGATGAGCGCCCGAGCGATCTCCAGTTTTCGCCGTTCGCCGCCCGAAATTCGCCGGGCCAGATTGTGCCGCACTGTGACCAGACCGAACTGGTCCAGAAGAGACTCGACCACGCGTCGTCGCTCGCTGTGCGTCAGACGCATCGTCTCGCAGATGGCCATGAGATTCTGCTCGACGGTGAGGCGTTGAAAAACGCTGGGCTCCTGGGACAGATAGCCGATGCCCCGCCGGGCGCGCTTGTACATCGGCAGGTGGGTGATGTCGTCGCCGTTGAAACGGACGCGCCCGCCTTCGGGCGTGATCATGCCGACCGTGATGCGGAAGCTGGTCGTCTTTCCGGCGCCGTTGGGTCCCAACAACCCGACGATTTCGGCTGCGTCGACCTCGAAGCTCACGTGATCAACGACGGTTCGACCGCCGTACGATTTGACCAGGTTCTCGACCTCAAGGAGCATTAGACCGTTTCCCGTCTGGGGCGCGCTTTGTGGAAAACCTGTGCACAGTGGCGTAAGTCGCGCCTACTTTTGAGGATGAAACACGATGCGGTAGCCCGATAAACTGTCTTCGCGTGCGGCCCCGTGCCAAGCAAATTCGAGTACCTGCAAGATGCGTTTGGACAGTCAGTTAGCCGCCTGATATGCGTCCCGAAATCGGTTTCTGCCGTCCTCAGAGGCATTTCGCACCTTGGGTGCGCGGTTCCGGTAAAGTTTCAGGCATGGAACGCCTTTGCCATTGTTGACAACTCGTCGCTCGGCGCCAGGAGCCGGGTACTCAGCGCACGAAACGCACCCTGCCGACGTCGGGTAATGCCAGACCGCCGGCCGGACGCCACGAAAGCAGACCGGGAAGATACACGAAAGCTGCCGGGCCGACAATCTGGCTCTCCGGAACGATTCCCGGGCGCGTGTCCGCCGGCAGGTGCGGGCCAACGGTCGTCCACTCACGGCTGTCGTGACTGTCCGGGCTGTTGTCGCCCAGTACAAAGTATTCGTCGTCAGCCAGAGTGAACGGGTGCCCCGCCCAGGCGCGGCGTGTCTGCGGGCTGCGCGTGTAGTACACGTCCCGCTCAATCCGAAGGTCGCGGAGCTCCAGTTGGGCGTCCGACGCTGCCAGGGAGATGGTCGCCGTGGTCCCGCGACCGACCGCGCGGAGCCGATCAAGATCCGGTTGATAGTCGGCATCGCTGGTCGCGGCGATTGGGCGCCCGTCGACCTTCAGGTAAACCCGGTAGTCGACGTGGCCCAGCTCGACGGCGGCCGGACGGCCCGGCGTGACGACTGCTGGCTGGCCGCCTCCGAGGCTGCGCTCTTCGCCGCCGTCGCAGCCGACCATGTGCAGCGAAACCGTACCACTGGCGTAGAAACGTGCGATGAAGCGGTATGGAGGCCGCAGCAGTTCCACCGCCAGAAAGCCGTCGCCGCCGAGGAACGTCAAATCCGTCAGAATGCGTACGTCGCCGACGAAGTTGCCGGCGGAGCGGCGGTTGTAGGCGGAGAAGTCGCGCAGGTATTCCTGAGCGGTATCCGGGTTGAAAACCAGACGCCGCGTGACGCCGTCCGCAGCAGAGTACCGGATGACGCGCGTGTCCATACCGGTCCAGCCGCTGCCCGCCGCCGGCGGTAGATCCACGGGCATCCAGCGGGGCCGCGTGTCTGCGTCGTGCGCGGCTCCGGGCCAATGCGCTTGATCGAAGACGACGTACCACAGGCTGCGCTGCACGTGCGGCGGCTTGCGCGCGATGCGGCCGTCGATCAAGACGTCGCCGTCGACGATTTCGATGCTTTCACCGGGCAAGCCCACGAGCCGCTTGATGTAGTGCTGCTCGGGGTTGGCCGGGTCACGGAAGACCACGACCTCCCAGCGCTGCGGCCGCAAGCCGGGGAAGGCGTATGGCCACTTGTGAACGAGCACGCGGTCGCCGGCCTTCGGCGCCGTGTCGGTTGCACTGGGGGCAAGTCGGTGGTGGCAGTTCGGACATTCGATAACCGTGGGCCGCACGAAGCCAACCCCCGTGGGCGTGCTCGTCGTTAGCGGCGCGAACTCGTACTCCCACCCGCAGGCCGGACAGGTGCGCGTCGCGTGGGCCCCGAGCAACGATTCCGCCATCGACCCGCTGGGAATGATGAATGGCTCGACCAGGAAGGCCCGAAAGATGAACGCCAGCATCAGCCCCGTGAGCAAGGTCTGGAGAATCTCCGCTAAGCGAACCATCCCCACCGGCGGCGCGGACCTTGGCAGAATGTCCGGCGCAGGCGACGGTACGCCGAGCGGCGCCGGATGATCGGTGGTTGTGCCGAGGTTGCTCACAGACGGGCGATTCTGACCGCAGTTCGCCGGGGTGGCAACGGCGTCCAAGCGGCCTGTGCTGGGGCTCTGGCTGCGCGTCCATCCAAACAGGAGGTCGCCGCTACTCGAAAATCCCTGGCCGCACCACCCTACGGGCTGGCGTGTCACACGTCAGCCGTTCGGGAAGATGTGTTTGTGGCGACGCGCCCAGCCCGCGACATGGCGGGCCTAGTGCCGCCTTACGGGAACCACACAACCACGTGAAGGAACGCCGCGCGGAACCGACCTCGCCCAACGCGGCCAGGATCAGCCGGCGCCGATGCCGCGCTTCAGCCGGCCGAGCTCGCGTGTGACGACCGCCTTGAGGCGGTCAAGGGCGACCGCGAAAGCCGCCTGGGGACTGTCCGCCAGTTCCTCGATGATGATCTCCGAACTGGGCTTGAGCCGCAGACTGATTCGACAACGTATACACACGCCTCCCTTCCGCGGCCCGGTGACATCTTCCAGGCGCACTGCGATTCGCAGCACACGGCTTTCGATGCGGCGCAAGGCCGCTGCCAGCTTGTCTTCGATGTCCTCGCGGAGCGCGGAAGCATCAGCAATGTGCTTGGTCGTCACTTGCAGCTTCATATACAATGACCTCTGGATCGACGGTTCAACAGCAAGTCGAGACAAACAACCGTGCGCGTGCTGGAACGCGCGGTGCCCATTATCCGCGGGCCCGGGGGCGGCGGCCAGCCCAAGGGCTTCGGACCTATGGCCGCGCACCTGCCGGCCGCCGGAAAGCCGCAGTAGTCGATCCAATCCGCAGGTGGATCAAGCGTCGGCCCGCTGTGCTGCGCGGCACCGCTGTGATGCTCCGACCGTGCCGGCCGTCACACCAGCCTCCGTATCCGCTCGTCTTCGGTCAGTTCAGCGCCGCTCTGCGGATCGATGGCCCGGCACGCGCCGCCGAGCAGGGCCGTCACGACCTGACCACGAGCGTGCGGGTTGCCGCGCAATCCGGGGGCATCGAGAAGTCCGCACTCCACGGCGCGCGTCAGCGAAGTACAACCACTGGCGGGCCGTCATGGCGCGGAAACCGACGGCCTCCGCCACCGCGACGCGCTCGGCGTCAAGCCGGTCGAGCACGCGGGCTACCGACGGCGTGCAGCCCTCGATGTAGAACTGGAACTCCGCG
>Ga0209162_1002216_pt1 | contig 17504 bp, 17 predicted proteins | sample YNPNPMetaG_FD_187121 | JGI IMG/M metagenome (GOLD analysis project Ga0209162, IMG submission 187121) | Anoxygenic and chlorotrophic microbial mat microbial communities from Yellowstone National Park, USA - YNP NP MetaG (SPAdes) (version 2) ... | reverse complement strand
TTGATCGCCCTGATCCTGGTGAACGAGACCTATATTGACGTGGCGCTCGGCCTGGCCGCACTGGGCTTCGTCAGCACCATCGCGCTGGCGAAGTACATCGCGGACCAGCAGATGTTTTGAGTGATGCGTGAAGACGTAATTACGCATCACGCATCACGTATCACGTATCACGTATCACGTATCACGCATCAGAGACCCAATCCCATGCAAACACTCCTCCAACTCATCGCCATCCTCGCCGTGATCGCCGGCACGGCGTTTTCGGTGCTGGGCGTGCTGGGCTTCATCCGCATGCCCGATGTTTACACGCGGTTGCACGCCACGGGCAAAGTCAGCGTGTTCGGCGTGGTGCTGCTGCTGCTGGCGACCGTGGCGCTGACGCCGCTGGGCTTCGGCAAGGGGCTGGTGCTGATCGCACTGCTGGTGATCGGGGGGCCGGCCACTTCGCACGCCATCGGCTCCGCAGCCCATCGCATCGGCATCCCGATGCGGCGGGCGATTCGCGATGATCTGGCGCAGCTCGAAGCAAAGGCCGACGAGGCGGCGAAACGGATATCCTGATGTTGGGCCGTGGTTCAGGCCTGCTCGCCGGCCGATTCGTCTTCCGGCTCGATGGGCGCGGGCACCAAGAGGGAGAGGAGGCGCCCCTTGATCGCGGCCGGCTCCATCACCTCGACCTGTGCCACGCCGGCCTTGCGGATCGTCAGCCGGCCGCCGGTGAGATTGCGCACCACCTGGCCGAGATCGGGCCCGTGGCCCACCAGGAGCAGGCTTTGCCGATCGCTATAGTCATGTAAGATCTTGCCGAGCTGCTTGACGCCGAAGCCCGGCATCAGCCGGGAATCCACCTTCACCCTGTCGCTCATGCCCAGGCGTTCGGCGACGATGTAGGCGGTCTGCCGCGCCCGGCGATACGGGCTGGTCAGGATCAGGTCAGGGGCAACGTGCTGGCGGGCAAGCGTGGCCGCCACTTCCGCCACCAATAATTCCCCTGCGGCCGAAAGCGGCCGTTCCTCATCATCGCCGGCCCAATTGTCTTTCGGTTCGGCCGGGCCATGCCGGAGAAAGAAGAGCTCCATCTGAACACCTGCGGTTTTCTTGTATCGGCGATTGCGATCGCTCATCGCTACAATACGCGGATAGGCGTTCATCCGGCATGACCTGGATCATGATTTAACGATTCTTAACAGATTCTTTGAGCAGGATGCGCTCGATGTCGTCCAGGGTTTGCGCCAGCGCCGCGCCGAAATCCTCTCCCTGCACCAGCTCGCCGATGCGCTTGCCGGCGGCCTTCCGTTCGTCCTTCGTGAAGACCAGATTGAGCAACTGACACCCCTGCAACAGGCTCAACAACACGAGCGTGCGGCGTTCGGCGCCGGCCGTCGTCAAGACGGCGCTGCGCAGCTTCTCTTTGATCCGATACTTGGCCGGGGCGCCGGGCGTTGATCCGTCCGCGTCTTCGACCACGGGCCGGTAGCGTCGTTCTTCCTCGCGCAACGCCCCGCGCTCGACCAGGCGTTCGGCGATCTGTTTGGGCAGCTTGCGAAAGCCCAGCGCATTGATCCAATGCTTGACCTTGAACGGTTTGTCCGTCTCCCGGATCCGTTGCAACACCCGGTCGAGCAGTTCATCGCCCGTCTCCGCGGGATCGAGCAAGAGCACGCGGCGATCGTCGACCGTGAGCCGCCCCATCAGGGCCAGATCGGCCAGGAGCGCCGCGGCCAATCCGAAGCGCAGGGTGTCCAGGGCCGGCGTCACGATCCAGCCGCTCTCGTCGTCCAGCGCCAGCAGGAAAAGTTCTTCGGCCAAATTGAACATGGTTGCCATCCTCAGAGGTTCAGTTCGATCAGCTCGCCCGTCACGGTGTAGATCACCCGCTCCGCGATGTTCGTCGCCCGATCGGCCACCCGCTCCAGCTCGTGCGCGATGCCGATCAGGTGCGTGCCGGCGCTGATCCGCTGCGGATCTTCGACCATCTGCCGGACGATGGCGTTGAAGGCGCGCTTATACTGGGCATCGGCCTGGTCGTCGGTCCGGCAGATGGCTTCGGCCGCGGTGATATCGCGATCGGCGAAGGCCCGCAGCGCCTGATCCAGCATCGCCAGGCTCAGTTCGCCCAGGGCGGGCACCTCGCCCAACGGGATGGGCCGCGGATCCTCGATCATGCGCAGGTAGGTGCCGGCGATCTTCTTGCCGTGATCGGCGATCCGCTCCAGCTCGCCGGCAAGCGTGAGCGCGGCCACGATGATGCGCATGTCGCTCGCCACCGGCTGCTCGGTCACCAACAGCGAGTAGCACTCGAATTCGATGTCGTAGCGTTGGCGGTTGATGTCCACGTCGGCCGCGATCGTGGCGCGCGCCAGCTCGACATCGCCGTTGATCAGCGCGGTCAAGCTGTCGGCCACCGCGCGGCGCGCCCGGCTGCCCAGTTCCAGCACCTGCTCCTGGAGGTTCCCCAGCGCCCTGGTAAAATGTGCACGTGTCGCAGAAACCATCTCTCCTCCCCTCATCCGAAGCGACCTGTGATGTAATCTTCGGTGCGCCGATCGGCCGGCCGCGTGAAGATCTGGCGCGTGGGCCCGTACTCGATCAACATGCCGGCCCGGTCGGCATCCATCATCAAGAACGCGGTGTAATCGGAGACGCGGGCGGCCTGTTGCATGTTGTGGGTCACGATGATGATGGTGTAGTTTTCGGCCAGCTCGCGCATCAGCTCTTCGATCTTGAGGGTGGCGATGGGATCGAGCGCCGAGGCGGGTTCATCCATCAGGATGATGTCGGGCCGCACCGCGATGGCCCGGGCGATGCACAGGCGCTGTTGCTGGCCGCCGGAAAGCGCGAGCGCGCTCTGGTGCAGTTTGTCCTTTACTTCATCCCACAGCGCGGCCTGGCGCAACGACAGCTCGACCATCTCGTCCATGTTGCCGCGATAGCCGTTGATGCGCGCGCCCCAGGCCACGTTTTCGTAAATGCTCTTGGGGAAGGGATTGGGCTTCTGGAAGACCATGCCGATGCGCCGGCGCACCTCTACCGGATCCACGTCCGCCGCGTAGATGTCCTGGCCGCGGTAGAGCACCGAGCCGGTCGCCCGCGCGGTCGGGATCAGCTCGTTCATGCGGTTGAAGGCGCGCAACAGGGTGCTCTTGCCGCACCCCGACGGCCCGATGAGCGCGGTGATCTTGTGGGGATGCACCTGCAAGTTGATGTCCTTCACCGCGCGAAAGTCGCCGTAATACACGTTCAGGTTGCGCGCTTCGATGGCCCATGATGACCCCGCGGACGCCTGAGAGCCGTTGGTGAGGGCCTCTGGCCTTTTCGAAACGGATTCGTAGACAGTGACCGGCCGCGGCTCATCTCCATTTTTGAGGAGCGGGCGGCCGGGTTTGATGAGTTGAGAGATTGTAAACATCAGATTCTCCGGCTGTAACGGTTGCGCAACAGGATCGCGGTTGCGTTCATGATGAGCAGGAGCGCCAGAAGCACCACGATGGCGGCGGCGGCCAGGTTGCGGAATTGCGGCTGTGGTCGGGCGGTCCACTGGTAGATCTGGATCGGCAGGGTGGTGAAGCGGGAGAACGGACCGTTCGGATCCACGACGATGAACGTGGAAGCGCCGACCACCACCAGCGGCGCGGTCTCGCCGATGGCGCGCGAGATCGCCAGGATCGTGCCCGTCAGGATGCCGGGCAAGGCGGACGGCAAGACGTGATGCCAGATCGTCTGCCATTGCGTCGCGCCCAGGCCGTAGCTGGCCTGGCGCAAAGAGCGCGGCACCGCGCGGATGGCCTCTTGCGCGTTGATGATGAGCAACGGCAGGATCAGCAGTGCGAGAGTGAGGCCCGCCGACAGGATCGTCCGGCCGTTGGCCGTCGTCGGATCGGCCAGGCCGAACGCCGCGCCGCTGGTGAACGCTTCGGCCGCGCGCACGAAGATCGCCAGGCCCAACATGCCGTAGATGATCGAAGGCACGCCGGCCAGGTTGTTGATGTTCGTGCGGATCAGTCGCGTGAGCCAGTGGTCGCGGGCGTACTCCTCCAGATAGACCGCCGCGGCCACGCCGATCGGGAGCGCCACCGCAATCGTGATCAGGATCGTCCACAGCGATCCCAGGATCGCCGTGCGCACGCCGGCCAGCTCGGCCGCGGAGGATTGCGGGTTGCGCAGGAAATCGGCCGTGACCCAGGAACGGAAGACCAGCCTGGCCTGTGGAAAATCGCGCGCCGCTTCCGCCTCGATTTCCCTGCGGTTGAAAAGCGCCTGCGAAAGAGGCCAGGTCTTCACGTAGCGCGGCTGGACCACGCGCTCGAGCACCAGGGCGTAGACGTTTTCCCGTGAACGTTCGGCGAAGGGCTGTTCTGCGTCGTAGCGCCGAAAGACGCCGGCCGATACATGTGTCTTGAAGATCTCGACCAGTTGCTCCCTGGAGAGCTGCTCCAACGGAACACCATCCACCGCCAGGCTCTCGGGTTCGATCTGGTTTTGCACCGCCACCAGCCCGAACGACTGGTTGATGATCGTGTAGAGCAGCGTGGTCAGCGCGATCACGCCGACGATGGTGGCCGCCAGGAAGATGAGGTGCCAGATCAGCGCGACGCGCTTACGCCGAACCAGATAGGCGGTTCCTTCTTTTAGTACCGAACTCGTTTCCATAAATCTCCCACCGTAGGACAATATTCATATTGTCCTACTCAATACACCGATCGTAGGACGATATGAATATCGTCCTACTCAATACGCCGATCGTAGGACGATATGAATATCGTCCTACTCGTATACCTCCCGATACCGCCTCACGATCCGCTGCGAGATCAGGTTGAGGACCAGGGTCATCAGGAAGAGAAGCAAACCGATGGCAAAAAGGCTATCGTAATCCAGCGAGTCGTAGCTCAGGTCGCCGCCGCTGATGCGGACGATGTGGCCGGTCATCGTCTCCGCGGCCTTGAACGGATTGAGGGTGAAGTTCGGCCCCGCGCCCGCGGCGATGGCCACGATCATCGTCTCGCCGATGGCGCGCGAGACGCCGACGATCACCGCGGCCGCCAGGCCCGACAGCGCGGCCGGCACCACCACCTTGAGCGCCACCTCCAGCCGGGTCGCGCCGAGGCCGTAGGCCGCCTCGCGCAGCGAACGCGGCACCGCGCTCAGCGCATCCTCGCTCATGGAGCTGATCAGCGGCAGGATCAGGATCCCCATCACCAGGCCCGCCGAGGCCGTGTTGTATACTTCGACGACGTTGGGCCCAAAGATGGAGCGCAATAGCGGAGTCATGAAGGTGAGGGCGAAGTAACCGTAGACGACGGTCGGAATCCCCGCCAACACCTCCATGATCGGCTTCAGCGTGTTGCGCGCCCGGGCCGAAGCGTACTCGCTCAAATAGATCGCCACCGCCAGGCCCAGCGGCAACGCCACCGCCATCGCGATCGTACTGGTGAGCAGGGTGGCAGTCACCAGCGGCCAGATGCCGAACTGGCCGACGGCAGGCTGCCAGTGGGTGGTGAACAGGAACTCGCGGAGGGTCACCTCGGGCTTGCTGAAGAAAAGGAGCGCCTCGCGGCCCAACACGACCACGATGCCGATCGTCGTGAAGATCGAGATGGCGGCGCAGAGCGCCAGGAAGCCCCGGATCAGCGCCTCGCCGGGCCGCGGGCGCCGCGTCAGCGATCGCGCCGGCTGCCCGACGAGGCCGATCGCCCTGACGGTCTCCCGCGAAGTTGCGACGCCTATGCTATTGCTCATCTGATCATCCCCTCTCGTTGATCATGCCGGCATCTGCTTCAACCATTCGACGATGCGCGCTTCGATCTGGTCGCGCACGCGGCGGAATGCGGCCAGCTTCTCTTCGTCGCTCCCCTCGACGGCCGCCGGATCGTCGAAGGGCCAGTGCAGGCGCTCGCCCATGCCCGGAAACACGGGACACCGCTCCTCGGCCCTGGCGCATACGGTGATCAGATAATTGAAGTGCATCTTGCCGAGATAAGTGTCCAGTCCCTTGGCCCATTGCCCGGCCATATCCAGGCCGATCTCGGCTAACACCCGGCGGGTGTAGGGGTTGATCTCTTTGGGCTCCAGGCCGGCGCTGTGGACCTCGAAACGGTCGCCGGCATGCTTGCGCAACAACGCCTCGGCCATCTGGCTGCGAGCCGAATTGGCCGTACAAAGGAACAGCACTCGAGGCAAACTCATATCGTCCTCACACGCGACACGCTGGGTGCCATCGCGCGATGGCACCCAGCGTCGGGAGCAACGGGCTTTTGGTTACTTGCCCATTGCTTTCAGCCAGTTCTGCTTCGCGGTGTCGAGCGCAGCCTGGCTGGCCGGGAAGTAGCCGACCTTCCTGATTTCTTCGTTAACGTGCGTCAGGTAGAAGTTGATGAACGCGGCCACCTGTGGCTTTTCGTTCATGATCTTTGCAGTAGAGTAGATGAAGAGCGGCCGGGCCAGCGGATACTTGCCTTCGTCCACGCTTTGCACGCTCGGCGCGACGCCCTTGATGGAGAGGGCCGTCAGCTTGCCCTGATTCTCCTGATAATACGCGAAGCCGAAGTAACCGATGGCATAGGGGCTACCCTCGACCCCCTGCACGAGCACGTTGTCGTCCTCGCTGAGCTGCAGGTTCTTGGCCTTGAGCAGCGCCTCCTTGGCCTTCTCCTTGAACGCCGGCGTCATGACCGCTTCGATGAAGTAGTCGAACGTGCCGCTGTCGGTGCCCGGGCTGAAGCGCAGGATGTTCTCCTTGGGCCAGGCCGGGTTGACATCGGACCACTTTTCGGTGGTGTCGGAGAAGATCTTCGCCAGCTCTTCGAGGGTGACGTCCTTCAGGAACGTATTGCTCTTGTTGACCACGACCGCCAGCGCATCCGTGCCGACGCGGAACTCGACCGGCTCGCGGCCGATCGCCTTGCACGCCTCGACCTCCGATGACTTGATCGGCCGGCTGGCGTTGGAGATGTCGGTTTCGCCGGCCTTGCAGAAGCGCTCGAAGCCGGCGCCCGTGCCGATGCTGTCAATGGTGATGTTGCCCTTGTAGCCCTCGTCCTTGAAACGTTCGGCGATCCGCTCGGTCAACGGGAACACGGTCGAGCTGCCGGCGGTGCGGATGTCGCCCTTCACCTGGAGCGGATCCACCGGCGGCAAGGCGACGCCGGTCGTCGCGGGCTTCGCCGCGGTCGGCTGAGGCGGGGCGGTCGGCGCCGCGGGCTTGGTCGCGGTCGGTTGAGGCGCGGCGGTCGGCGCGGCGGGCTTGGTCGCGGTCGGTTGAGGCGCGGCGGTCGGCGCGGCGGGCTTGGTCGCGGTCGGTTGAGGCGCCGCAGTCGGCGCCGGGGTGGCCGCGGCTCCGCAGGCCGAGATCAGCAGGCCGGCGACGAGCAGGACAATGAACAAGTGGAAACGCATAGGTTTTTCTCCCTCCGATATGTAGTGTTCTCTCTTCAGAACCGTCCCCAGTATCGCGCGACCAACTTAACCCCTGGATAAGGTCTTGTTAATATCTCGCGAAGGATCGGTTAAGATTTCTTTACGCACCATGACCGCCAATCCGCTACTTGACAAACCTCTGCAGCCATGATATGACCTGCGCAGGAGGAATCGCCATGAGCGCACCCTGGAGAGGCATTTTCCCCATTGTCGTCACTCCCTTTACCGCCGGATACGAGCTCGACGAGCCGGGCCTGCGCCGCGTCGTGCGCTTCTGCATCGAGGCCGGCGCGCGCGGGTTGGTCGGCCCGGCCAACGCCAGCGAGTTCGCCACCCTGTCGGACGACGAGCGCCGGCGCTGGATCGAGATCGTGGTGGGCGAGGCGGCCGGCCAGGTGCCGGTGGTGGCGGCCACCACCTGCGGCCACGCGTTGCCCGCGGTAGCCCTCAGCCGCCATGCTCAGGCGGTCGGCGCGGCGGGCATCATGTCCATGCCGCCGCATATCTTGCATCCCGACGCCGAAGGGTGCTATCGCTACTACCGGGCGCTCTCCGACGCGCTGGAGATCCCCATCATGGTGCAGAACTACATCGGCCCGGTGGGCACGCCGATGAGCGCGGAGCTGCTGGCGCGCATGTGCCGCGAGCTGCCGCGCGTGGAGTACATCAAAGAGGAAACGGTGCCCTCCCCGCGCATGATCGGCCAGACCATCGCCGCGGCCGGGCCGCATTGCAAAGGGGTGTTCGGCGGCCAGGCCGGCCAATACCTGCTCGACGAGTATCGCCGCGGCGCGGCCGGCAACATGCCCGCCTGTCAGACGACCGACCTGCTGCAAGACGTGTGGGACCTGCTGGAAGCCGGCGAGGAGCGGGCCGCGCGGGCGCGCTTCAACCGGATCTTGCCGCTGATCAACTACGAGCGGCTCTACGGCGTGGCGCTTTACAAGGAAGTGCTCTATCGCCGCGGGGTGATCGCCTGCCGCGCCTGTCGCGCGCCGGGCAAGGAGCTGGACGACCAGGATCGCGCCGAGCTGGACGCCATCCTGGCCGACATCGAGCCACTCTATCGGGTATAGGAGCGAAGCATGAAGATCACGCGACTTGAAACCTTCGTGGTCGGCAATCCGTGGAAGAACTGGGTCTTCGTCAAGGTGCATACCGACGAAGGCCTGACCGGCGTGGGCGAGGCGACGGCCGGGATGAGCGCGAAGCCGGCCGAGGCGCAGGTGCAGGAGCTGGCGCGCTTCGTCATCGGCGAGGATCCGTTGCAGCCGGAGCGCCTCTGGCACAAGATGTACAAGGGGCTCTTCCTGGGCGTCAACATCGCCATGAATGCCATCGAGATCGCCTGTTGGGACATCCTGGGCAAGAGCCTGGGCGTGCCCGTATGGAAGCTGCTCGGCGGCAAGCAACGGCCCCGGCTGCGCGTCTACGCCAACGGCTGGTACCAGGGCCCGCGCGATCCGGGCTTCTTCGCGGAGGCGGCGGCCGCGGTGGTGGAGCGGGGCTACACGGCGCTCAAGTTCGATCCGTTCGGGTCGGCCTACCGCTATCTAAGCCCGCAGGAGGAGCGGCTATCGCTCAAGATTGTGGCCGCGGTGCGCCGGGCCGTGGGCGATGACGTGGACCTGTGCATCGAGGGGCACGATCGCTTCAGCGTCTCGACGGCCATCCGCATCGGCCGGGCGCTGGCGGAATTCCGGCCGCTGTGGTTCGAGACGCCCGTGATGTCCACCGACATCGCGGCTACGGTCGAAGTGGCGCGGGCGGTCCCCGTGCCGGTGGCCACGGGCGAACGCTTCAACCGCCTGGCCCAGTTCCACGATCTGCTCGCCCATCGAGTGGTGGACATCGTCCAGCCGGAGACGCTGGCGATCGGGGGCATCAGCGGCGCGCGCAAGGCCGCGGCGCTGGCCGAGGCGGCCGAGGCGTTCGTGGCGTTGCATCAAGCACAAAGCCCGCTCAACACGGCGATCAACGCCCACATCCACGCCAGCATCCCCAACTTCCTGATCCAGGAGTGCTTCGACGACTTCCTGGCGCCGTGGGCGCGCGAGATCATGCACGGCGTGCCGCCCGTCGTAGACGGCCACATCGAGCCGTCCGACGCGCCCGGCCTCGGCGTGGAGCTGGACGAGGCCGAGATGGCGAAACACCCCTACGGCGCGGATAACTTCATGCGGCTGTTCGAGGACGGCTGGGAGCGCCGGCGGCGCGAAAACGCCCGATAGGACGTGAGGTCGCTTCCGATTTTTCAGCTTCCAACTTTTGACATCCTCTGCCTTCTGCATACAATAAAGCGGTTGGCAGGTATTCAGATGAAGACCGATCTCAACCCGTACAGTACCATTCCGGCCTTGCGCCGGACCATGCCGATTTCGCGCGGCCGACAAGTCGCGGGCTTGCGGCGGCCTGTGCAGCATCCTGTCTGATCTCCCCTTCCTCCGCGGCCGGGGTGATCTGCGTCGGATGCCCCGGCCGTACAGTCTTCGCTTTTCGCGCCGCGCCGGCCTGCAAACTCTTTTCTGGGAGGGCAGCCGATGGCACGCGCGGAGCACATCTTTCGCAACGCACAATTCATCCAGCGGCGGTTCAGCCGTGCCGACGCGCTGGTCATCCTGGCGGTGGCCGTGCTCATCTATGTGGGCGCGCGGCTGGCGTTGGCCGCGCCCGCCATGGTGGCCGGGCCGACCATCTCCCTGGCGCCGACCGCGCTGCCCACCTACGCGCTCTATTCCACCGGCCGGATGCTGGCCGCCTATCTCCTCAGCTTCCTGTTCACCCTGGTGTACGGCTACATCGCGGCCTACAACCGCCGGGCCGAAGCCGTGATGATGCCGCTGCTCGACGTGTTGCAGAGCGTGCCGATCCTCTCCTTTCTGCCCGTCGTCCTGTTGAGCCTGAGCGCGCTCCTGCCGGAAGGGATCGCGGCCGAGCTGGCGTCGGTCGTCCTGATCTTCACCAGCCAGGCCTGGAATATGACCTTCGCCTGGTACCAGTCCCTCACCACCATCCCGGTGGAGCTGCGCGAGGCGAGCAGCATCTTTCGCTTCAACCGCTGGCTGCGCCTGAAGACGCTGGAACTGCCGTTCGGCGCCAACAGCCTGATCTGGAACAGCATGATGAGCTGGGCCGGCGGCTGGTTCTTCCTGATGGCCGCCGAGATCTTCACCGTGGGCCAGCGCGACTTCCGCCTGCCGGGCCTGGGCGCCTACCTGAGCGAGGCCGCGGCCCAGGGCGATCGGCAGGCCATTCTGATGGGCATCGCCGCGCTGGTGGCGGTCATCGTGATCCTGGACCAGTTCGTCTGGCGGCCGTTGATCGCCTGGTCGGAACGGTTCAAGCTGGAGATGGTGGAGAGCGACAACCCGCCCACCTCGTGGTTCTACGACCTGCTGCGCAGTTCGCAGCTCCTGGAGCGGCTGGTCGAACGCACATGGCGGCCCCTCTCGGAGCGGCTGGATGCCTGGCTGATCCGACGCCTGGCACCGCTGGGCATGGACGAGGGAGATGGCGAGCAGCCGTCCTGGCCGGTCTACGCGCTGATGGCCGGGCTGGTGGCCGGGCTGCTCTACGGCGCATATCGCGCGGGCACCATGCTGTTACAGGTGCCGCTCATGCAATGGGAGTGGATTGCCGGCGGCGTGCTGTTGACGCTGGCGCGCGTGATCGCGGCCCTGACCATCGCTCTGGCGTGGACGATCCCGGTGGGCGTGCTCATCGGCACGAACGAGCGGCTGGCGCGCTGGTTGCAACCGGTGGTGCAGGTGACGGCCTCGGTGCCGGCTACCGCGCTCTTCCCGGTGGTGTTGCTGGCGCTTGTCCGGGTGTCGGGGGGGCTGGGGATTGCCGCGGTGTTGTTGATGTTGATGGGCACGCAGTGGTACGTGCTCTTCAACGTCATCGCCGGCGCGGCCGCCATCCCGCAAGATCTGAAGTACACCGCGGCGCTGCTCGGCCTGAGCCGTTGGGCGCGCTGGCGCACGTTGATCCTGCCGGCGCTGTTTCCCTATATCGTCACGGGCGCGATCACGGCCAGCGGCGGCGCCTGGAACGCCAGCATCGTCGCGGAGCACGTCTCTTATGCCGGCCAGAGCTACTACACCAGCGGCGTCGGCAGCCTGATCGCCCGCGCTACGGCCGATGGCGACTATCCGCTCTTGCTCGCCGCCACGTTGAGCATGGTGTTGACCGTGGTGATCATCAACCGGGCGTTCTGGCGTCGGCTCTATCAGCTCGCCGAAGAACGCTTCCGCATGGAGTGAACGAATCGGGGACGAGGAGGCATCTATGAGCACACAAAACGGGAAGCTGCTGGAACTGAGGCAGGTGAGCCAGTTCTACGGCCGCGGGGAACGCCGCTTCACGGCGGTGGACAAGGTGAACCTGTCCCTCAGCGCGGGCGAATTCGTGGCGCTGCTGGGGCCGTCGGGTTGCGGCAAGAGCACGTTGTTGCGCATCATCACGGGCCTGCAGGCGCCCACCAGCGGCCAGGTGCTCTATCGCGGCCAGCCGTTGCGCGGGGTCAACCCCCATGCCACCATCGTCTTCCAGACCTTCGCCCTTTTTCCCTGGCTCACGGTGCAGGAAAACGTGGAGGTGGCGCTCAAAGCGCGCGGGGTGCCGGCCGCGCTGCGCGCGCCGCGCGCCATTGACCTGCTCGACCGGGTTGGGCTCGACGGCTTCGAGTCGGCTTATCCGCGCGAGCTGTCGGGCGGCATGCGCCAGAAGGTGGGCTTTGCCCGCGCCATGGCCGTGGAGCCGGAACTGCTCTGCCTGGACGAGCCGTTCTCGGCCCTCGACGTGCTGAGCGCCGAGTCGCTGCGCGGGGAGCTATTGGAGCTGTGGACGGGCGGCAAGATCCCCACCCAGGCCATCCTGATGGTCACGCACAACATCGAAGAGGCGGTCTTCATGGCCGACCGCATCGTGGTGATGGACAAGGCGCCCGGCCGCGTGGTGGCCGAGGTGAAGGTGGACCTGTCCCATCCGCGCGACCGCAAGAGCGCGGCCTTCCTGGCGACGATTGACCGGGTCTACGCTACCCTGGCCGGCCAGACCGAGGCCGAGAGCGTAGAGCTGGGCTCCGCGCCCGGCGAGCCGGGCCGCACGCGCGCCCTGCCCGATGTGAGCATCAACGACTTGGCCGGCCTGTTGGAGCGCCTGGACGATCTCCCCGGCAACCGCGCCGACATCTATCGCCTGACCGAAGACCTCAAGGTGGACTCCAGCTACCTGCTGTCGCTGATCGAGGCGGCCGAGCTGTTGGGCTTCGCCACCGTGGCCCAGGGCGACATCAGCCTGACGCCGCTGGGCGAGACTTTTGCCGAGGCGAGCATCCTCGGCCGCAAGGCGATCTTCGCCGCGCGACTGCGCCGGGTGCCGCTCTTCCGCTGGCTGCTCTCGCTGCTCAGAGCTTCGCAGCGCCAGCAACTCGACCGCGGAGTCGTACAGACCGCGTTGGAGCTGGAGTTTCCGCAAGCGGAGGCCGAGCGCCAGGTGGAGATCGCCATCCAATGGGGCCGCTACGGCGAGGTGCTGGCCTACGACGACGCAGAGGAGACGTTCTATCTGGAGCCGATGGAGGCCAAGGCGACCGCATAAGGAGAAGAGCATGATCCGCAATCAATGGTATGTTCTGCTCGAATCGAACGAAGTCAAAGACAAGCCCATCGGCGTGACCCGCATGGGCGAGAAGATGGTCTTCTGGCGCGATGCGGCGGGCAAGGTCCATGCCGCGGTGGACAGGTGCCCGCATCGCGGGGTGCAACTCAGCCTCGGCGCGGTGGTGGACGATCACCTGCAATGTCCCTTCCACGGCTTCGAGTACGACGCCAGCGGCAAGTGCGTCCACGTTCCCGCCAACGGACGCGGGGGCGTCATCCCGGCCACCCTGCGCCTGAACACGTATCCCACCCACGAAGCGCACGGCTACATCTGGGTCTGGTGGGGAACCGATCCGCCCGCGGACCTCGAACCGCCGACCTTCTTCGACAACCTCGACGACACCTTCTATTACGCCTCGGCGCACGACCCGTGGGACGCCCACTATTCGCGCGTCATCGAGAACCAGTTGGACGTGGTGCATTTGCCCTTCATCCATCGCCGCACCATCGGCCGCGGCGGACGCACCCTGGTGGACGGTCCGCTCGTACAGTGGCGCGGAGACAAAATGCTCTACACCTACGTCTTCAACCGCGTGGACGACGGCACGCCCCCGCGCAAGCCGGGCGAACTCTCGCCCAAGGCCGCCACCAGCGTGCACCTGGAATTCATCATGCCCAACCTGTGGCAGAACTACATCAGCCCCGACGTCCGCATCGTCGCCGCCTTTGTCCCCGTGGACGAGGGCCACACTCTGCTCTACCTGCGCTTCTACCAGCGCTTCATGCGCGTCCCTGTGCTGGGAAAACTGATCGCCAGGCTCGCCATGCCCGTCAACGTCTATATCGCCCACGAAGACCGCCGCGTGGTGGTCACCCATCGGCCGGCGATCAGCGGGCTGAAGATCGGCGAGGCGCTCATCCAGGGCGACCTGCCGATCATCGAATATCGCCGCAAGCGGGAAGAGTGGCAACGAGCGACCTCAGGAGGGTGATGGCGTGCGCCTGTGGAGCCTTCATCCTTCGTACCTGGATGTCAAGGGGTTGACCGCCCTCTGGCGCGAGGGGCTGTTGGCCAAAGCCGTGCTGGAAGGGCGAACGCGCGGCTACCAGAACCATCCGCAACTGGAGCGCTTCAAGGCCCAACCCGATCCGCCGGCGGCCATCAACGCCTATCTGTGGGAAGTGTGGCAAGAGGCGGACCGCCGCGGCTATCGCTTCGACCAGAGCAAGCTCGGCCCCCTGCGACCCTGTCCGAAAATCCGCGTGACCGAGGGGCAGCTACGCTACGAGTGGGCGCACCTGCAGGACAAGCTTCTGCGCCGCGATCCGCCGCGGCAACAACGCAACGCCCTGGTCGCCGACATCCGGCCGCATCCGCTGATGGAAGTGGTTCCCGGACCCATCGAGGCCTGGGAGCGGGAGCGAACAAGGGCGGAACGCGAGAACTGACGCCGGCCGACCTCATCCGGCGCAGGCGGCCGCCACCGCGCGGACCTGGTCATCGCTCAGCTCCGCGAACATCGGCAGGCTCAGGATCTCGGCCGCGGCCGCCTCGGTGTGGGGCAATTCGCCGGCGAACGGCAGGCGGCCCGCGTAGGCCGGCTGCCGGTGCACCGGAACCGGATAGTGGATCAGCGTGCCGATCCCCCGCTCGCGCAGACGCGCCTGGAGGGCGTCGCGGCGGCCGCTGCGCACGACGTACTGGTGATAGACGTGGCGCACGCCCGGCCGCTCGATCGGCAAGCGCAGGTCGGTCTCCTGCAACAGCTCCGTGTAGAGCCGCGCCAGCGCGCGGCGGCGCTCGTTCTCCGCGTCGAGGTAGCGCAGCTTCACCCGCAAGATCGCGGCCTGGAGCGTGTCCAGCCGGCTGTTCAGGCCGGGCAGGGCGCTCACGTAGCGCTCGCGCCAGCCGTACTCGCGCAACAGCCGCGCCCGGTCGGCCAGCTCATCGTCGCTCGTGACCACCGCGCCGCCGTCGCCCAGCGCGCCCAGGTTCTTCGTCGGATAGAAGCTGAACGCGGCCATGTCGCCGAACGCGCCCGTCTTCCGGCCCTCGATGGCCGCGCCGTGCGATTGCGCGCAATCCTCGATCACCCACAGGTCGTAGCGCCGGCCGATCTCCAGGATGGCGGCCATGTCGGCCGGGTGGCCGTAGAGGTGGACGGGGATGATCGCGCCGCGGCGCGCGCCTCGGCCGCCGGCCGCTGCGCGCTTCAGCGCGTCTTCCAGCCGCTGCGGATCCATCGTGAAGGTGGCCGGTTCGATGTCCACCAGCACGGGGGTGGCGCCGGCCAGCTCGATGGCGGCGACCGTGGCCACGGCCGTGTGCGAGACGGTGAAGACATGGCTCCCCGGCCCGACGCCGCACGCGCGCAGCGCCAGGTGCAGCGCGTCGGTGCCGCTGGCGACCCCGATCGCGTGGCCCACGCCCAGGTACGCGGCGAACTCACGCTCGAACGCGGCGACCGGCTCGCCCAGGATGTAGCGGCCGGCCATCAGCACCTGAGCGATGGCCGCATCAATCTCGGCCTGGTGCGCCAGGTAGTTGGCGCGCGGATCGGTTTGTGGGATCATGGCAAATGTCCTCATAAGTAGCGCGGCAGGTGTTCCCGGTAATACGCCAGCGTGCGCGCCAGGCCCTCGCGCAGGGGCACTTCGGGCCGCCAACCGAGGGTCTCCCGGATCAGGCGATCGTCGGCGTAATAGTCGCCGATGTCAATCCGCTTGCGCTCGGGCGGAAAGCTGCGCACGACGAAGCTGCCGCCGCCGTTGACCTCGATCAGCAGCCGGGCCAGCGCCTCCAGGCTGATCACCTCGAGGCCGCCCAGGTTGAAGGCACGGCCGTCGGCGCGCGGATCGGCCGCGGCCAACAACAGCGCTGTCACCGCGTCGTCCACGTAGGTGAAGTCGCGCAACTGGCCGCCCTCCCACACCTCGAACGGCCGGCCTTCGACCAGCAGCCGGATCCAGATGCCCAGAAAGGTCTGCCGCGCGTCCTTCACGCGCATCCGCGGGCCGTAGGTGTTCGTCAGCCGCAGGGCCGCGGCGCGCAGGCCGTAGACGTTGTTGTAGAGGATGTGATACCACTCGCCGGCCATCTTGTTGATGCCGTTGACATCCACCGGCCGCAACAGATGCCCTTCGTCCACCGGCAGGCGCTCCGGCTTCCCGTAGATCTGCCGCGTGCTGGCGAAGACGATCTTGATGCCGGGATTGTGCTTGCGACACGCCTCCAGGATGGAGAGCTGCGCCCGGCAGTTGATCTCCAGGTCGGTGTACGGATCCTGCATCGAATCGAGATGGCTGGTCTGGCCGGCCAGGTTGAAGAGATAGTCCTGCCCCTGCACCAGATAAGCCATGCTGTGCTCGTCGCGCACGTCCGAGATGTTGACCCGCACCCGCTCCTCGATGCCGGCGATGTTGAACAGGTTGCCGCCGTACTGGGGGATCAGGCTATCCACCAGGGTCACGATCGCGTCCAGCTCGACCAGGCGCCGGGCCAGGTTCGACCCGATGAAGCCGAGCCCGCCGGTGATCAACACGCGGCGGCCGGCGAAGGCTTGCGTCAATTCCATGGCCCTTATCATACCAGAGGCGTCCCGCACGGCGAAAATCCTCGCGCGTCTTTCGCGATTCCCATCTTTTGTATTACAATGTCCGTCATGCGCAAATCGTGGAAGACCCTGGCCCAGGCCGGCGTGCTGATCGTCGCCGCCGGGTTCCTGGCCGCGCTCGTCGCCGGCCAGTGGACGACGCTGCGGACGTATGACTGGCAGCTCGAGCCGGGCTGGGCGCTCCTGGCGCTGCTCGGGCTGGAGATCACCTGGCTGTTCGAGCTGGACACCTGGCGCATGATCCTGGCCGGATTGGGCGGCCCGTTGCCCTATCGCACGGCCGCGGCGATCTGGTTCCTCAGCAACATCGTGCGTTACATCCCGGGCAACGTCTGGCAATTCCTGGGCATGGCCGAGCTGGCGCACGACGAGGGCGTGCCGCGGCTCATCACGCTGACGAGCATCGTGCTCCACCAGGTCATCTCGACCGCGGTGGGGGTGGTGCTGGCGGCGTGCTATTTCGCGCTCTTCGACGACGGCGAATGGCTGCGTTATCTGCGGCCGGCGCTGCTGATCGCACCGCTTGGCCTGCTCTTGCTCCAGCCGCGGCTCCTCGACGCCGTGCTCAACCGGCTGTTGCGCCGGATGGGCCGTCCGGCCGTGCGGGTGACCCTTTCGTGGCGCCAGATCTGGCTGTTGATCGGCCGCTACTTCGTCGTCTGGACGCTGATGGGACTCAGCTTCGCAGCGCTGGTGCGCGGCCTGACGCCCGCCGGATGGCCCGTCGCGGGGTACCTGGTGGCGTCGTGGGCGGCCGCCTACGTCATCGGCTATCTGACGTTGCTCACGCCGGCCGGACTGGGGGTGCGCGAGGGCGCGCTGGCCCTCCTGCTCCTGCCGGTCGCGCCGGCGGGGGTCGCCGCGGTGATCG
>Ga0209162_1002215_pt1 | contig 17505 bp, 14 predicted proteins | sample YNPNPMetaG_FD_187121 | JGI IMG/M metagenome (GOLD analysis project Ga0209162, IMG submission 187121) | Anoxygenic and chlorotrophic microbial mat microbial communities from Yellowstone National Park, USA - YNP NP MetaG (SPAdes) (version 2) ... | reverse complement strand
CGTGGAACGATGTGCTCAAACCGACAATTCACCAGGCCAGCGGGGCGAGCCAGGCCTCTTTCAGTCGAGAAATGGGGAGGTCGATCAGCGTTCGCCCGGCAAACCGAATCATGAGGCGATCACACTCCGTAACCTTACCGATTTCTGCCAACGGTAGGTTGGTAAAGAGGGCCTCGAAGGCCGAGCGGTGCTGCGGATCAACCTCGCACAAGAACCGTGTGTTGGACTCGCTGAATAACCGGACGATTGCGGGGAGCGAAGCAGGATCACACGGCAGTCTTGTCAGGTCGAGTTCCACTCCCCAGCAGCCGGCGAAGGCCATTTCGGCAGCCGCTACGGCCAGTCCTCCCTCGCTCAGATCGTGACAGGCCCGAACAAATCCCGAGCGAATGGCCGTGTGAACGGCCTCAAAGATCCGCTTTGCCCGCTGGGGATCGCATCGCGGAACGGCGCCGCCCTCGAGGTTTCTTACCAGGGACCAATGGGAACCACCCATTTCGTCCGCTGTCATCCCCACAATATAGATCAGGTTTCCCGGCGCCTTGACATCCATCGTCACGCATTGACGGACGTCGTCCACCTGGCCCATGGCGCTGATCAGCAGCGACGGGGGGATACTGATCGTCTCAGTTTCACTGACGCGAAATTCGTTATTAAGGCTATCTTTGCCACTGATAAAGGGCGTCTCCAAAGTGATGGCCATGTCACGACAGGCGAGAGCTGCCCGAACCAGAGAGCCGAGGACCTCAGGCCGATCCGTATTTCCCCAGCAGAAGTTATCAAGGATAGCGATCCGCCGCGGATCGGCTCCAACGGCCACACAGTTACGAACGGCTTCGTCAATCGCTGAAGCTGCCATCCAATAGGGGTCGAGGTCGCCATAACGGGGATTCATTCCGCAAGCGATGACCAGACCACGGTAGGAGTCGAGAACCGGCCGCAAAACGGCTGCGTCTGAGGGACCGTCGTCCCATCGCCCCACAAGTGGCTTGATTGTACTACCTCCTTGGACCTCATGATCGTACTGGCGGATGATCCAATGCTTGCTGCACACGTTAAGCGACCCGAGAATTGCCAGTAAGTCTTCTCCTGTCCGGGTTTCTGCATCTTTTGCAATTGGAAGGGGTTGAACCAAAGGCGGTCGATAGAAGGCCTCGCGCACAACTGGTGGACGACCGCGATGAAGAAACTCCATGCTCAGATCCCCCACCTGATGCCCAGCATACCTGAGGACAAGCCGGCCGGTGGGAACAAATCGTCCGATCACCGTTGCCTCGACGCCCTCCGACTCGAAGAGGGCCTTCAACGCTGGCCAATGCTTCTCAGGGACGGCCAGGACCATCCGTTCCTGGGCCTCGGAGATCCAAATCTCCGTGTAGGAAAGACCTTCGTATTTCAGGGGGACTCGAGACAGCTCGACCTCGGCGCCGATGTGGCGTCCCATTTCACCCACCGCCGACGAGAATCCGCCGGCGCCGCAATCGGTCACGGCGTTATAGAGGCCACGGTCACGGGCTTCGAGGAGGACATCGAGCATCATCTTTTCCGTGATGGCATTGCCGATCTGAACGGCCCCGCCGGAAAGCGTTTCGCTCTCGGTTGTCAGTTCCGCAGAACTAAAGGTAGCACCGTGAATGCCATCGCGCCCCGTCCGTCCACCGACGGCGACAATCAGATCGCCGGGTTGGGCCGCCTTTCTGGCCTTATCCACAGGAAGAAGACCGACATTGCCGCAATAGACCAGCGGATTCCCCAAATAACGTCTGTCGAAATAGACCGCACCATTGACTGTGGGAATACCCATTCGATTGCCATAATCCCGCACACCTGCCACAACGCCTTTCATCACCCGCCGGGGATGAAGCACACCGGTCGGCAGTTCGTCGTGCGAAACATCGGGCGGAGCAAAGCAGAAGACATCGGTGCTGCAAACAGGCTTGGCCCCCAATCCCGTCCCCATGGGATCGCGGATGACGCCGCCGATTCCCGTATTGGCGCCGCCGTAAGGTTCTAATGCCGACGGGTGATTGTGTGTTTCGACCTTGAAGGACACGTGATAACGTTCGTCGAAACGGACGACCCCAGCGTTGTCCTCGAAGACACTGACGCACCAGTCCTTGTCGCCAAGTCGCTTACGGATTTCCTCTGTTGCCGCAAAGATCGTTTCTTTGAGCATATTGTTGAATTCGATCTGACGCTGATCGTCCTGATAGCGGATGCGTCCGGCCAGCGTCTTGTGGCTACAATGTTCGCTCCACGTCTGGGCAAGGGTCTCCAGTTCAACATCGGTCGGATCGCGTCCCAGAGTGCGGTAATGCTCGCGAATCGTCTGCATCTCCACCAGGGAAAGGAACAATTGGCCGTTGCGACTCAGTTGGAGGAGCGCCTGGTCGTCCATGTCGCGGATGGGCACCGTCACGAGACGAAACTCATAAGGGTGCCCCTGCTCTAACGTGCGGAATGGCAGCGGGCCTAAGACGACCTGCTCGATGGCGTCGTTAGCCAGGATTTTTTGACAAAGTCGTTTGATCTCGGCTTCGTAGAGACCAGCAACCCAGTACTTGCGGAAGGTCCGTACCTGATCGGCCTTCCAGCCGAAATCGGCAATCGCAGACTGGGCACTCTGCGCCACGGGGTCCATCACGCCCGGCTTTGGCAGGACATAGATCACCTGCATCCCCGGTTGCGGCGGTGTAAGCAAGAGGGGGTCGCCGACAGGTGCGACCAAGCTACGCTCCACGACGGGATCGGCCAGCAGCTCATCTGTCAACCGTTCGATGTGGGCTGCCGTTAGTTCGCCTTCGATCAGGTAACCATGGCAAGAGAGGATGGACCAATCCTTGCGAATTCCCAAGTCATAGGCGTCCTGCCGGATCTGATCGGCGGTTACATCCGGCTGTCCCTCGGCAGGAAAAAGATCAACTTCCCAGAGCATCGCGGTTCTTTTTTCCTCGTAGCAAAATCTGTTCTAGAGTGTTTTCATCGCCGGCGGCCAATGCCCGCGCCAGACGCCCCAACTCGTCGGCAAAAGTCTGACACGTGTTGACCAAATTCTCCCGGTTTTGCATGCAAATCTGTTTCCACATTTCCACATCACCGGCGGCGATACGCGTGGTATCGAGGAATCCGGTTCCTGTAAGACGGAACCATGGTTCGGGCAAGATCCCAGCCAGCAGGGCTGCCATGAGGTGCGGAAAATGGCTTGTCATGGCCAAGGCCTTATCGTGCTCGTCAGGCGACATGCGGATGACGACCGATCCCAGACCCGTCCAAAAATCTTCCATCGCGTCAAAATCCTCGGCACGGGTATTCCGTGTCGGCGTGATGATCGTCACACGACCCTCAAAGAGGTTGGCATCGGAGTAACTTGGACCGGTTTTCTCACTACCGGCCAAAGGATGGGAGCCAAGGAAGCGACATCCCCGCGGGAGACCATCATCCAGGGCCGCCACAATGCGGCTTTTTGTACTGCCAACATCGCTGATCAAGGCCCCTTCAGGACAGGCCTGCGCAATCTGCCGGACCAGATCGGGAATTGTCGCAACCGGCGTGCAGACGATGATCAGTTCTGCTTGAGCCACTCCACGATCCAGGTCAATCGTGGTATGACTGACAGCGCCGACCCGCCGGGCAGCACGCAGGGTGGTCTGCCGCCGCGCAATACCGATGACCTCGTCCGCCAGACCGCGCCGCAACACCGCCTGACCGATCGAGGCCCCAATCAATCCCACGCCAACAATCGAGACAGTCTTCCACCGCCGCATGATCGTGTTCCTTCGTGACGTTAGTAATGAACCACCCATTTTAGCATATTGACACTCAGGAGTGTGGGGGAGGAACCGGCCTCGAACGAGGAACCACAGAACCCGTAAACGGGATTCAACAGCAGAAAGTGGCAACATCGAGAGGGAAAGCTTGACGACAGCCCAGCGAGTCGAGAGCAGTGAACGGGTACAACGACAAACGATGAGCCTTCCGCACAGGTTGTGCGGGCGTAAACGGCCAGAGTCATGGGGCCTTGCGACGGCAAATCAGGGGCGGTCAAATGAAAATCGTACCGCAAGAGGCGAGACTGCGATGATTCTCGGCTATAACACGAACGGTCTTGTTCACCATGAACCGATGGCGGCCATTCGGGGGTTGGCCGAGATTGGTTATCGAGCCGTGGGCATCACGATCGACCATTACCTCCTTTCTCCCCTCAACCCTTATTGGGAGCGGCAACTTTACGAGTTGCGAGACCTCCTGGATCGCCTGGAAATGCACTGCGTCATCGAAACGGGCGCCCGATATTTGCTCGATCCCTGGCACAAACATGAGCCGAGTCTGATCTCGCCAGAGTCGTCAGGTCGCATTCGCCGCCTGGAGTTCTACCGTCACGCCCTCCGCTGTGCCGTCGCGCTGCACGCGGATTGCCTTTCCATCTGGTCAGGGAAACGACACCCCGGAGTTCCCGAGGAGCAGGCCCGGCAATGGCTTGTGGAAGGATTAAGTCAACTTTGTCACGAAGCGTGTGCCATGGGAGTGCCCATCGGTTTGGAGCCGGAACCCGGCATGTTCATCGCCACAACCGAGGACTACGACGACCTCCGACAGTATGCCCCTGAGTTGCCATGTGTTTTGACACTGGATGTCGGTCATGTCGTTTGCCAGGACGAAGGTCCTGTCTCGGCGATCATGGAGAAACACGCCTTGCAGATCGGGAATATTCATCTTGAGGACATCCGTCGCGGGACGCATGAGCACCTGATGTTTGGAGAGGGAGAAATCGACTTGATGGAGGTCTTTATTTCGCTTCGCAGAATCGGGTACAAAAAGGGAGTCTATGTCGAACTGAGCCGACACAGTCACCTCGGGCTTCAAGCGGCAAAACGGGCGTTTGACATTTTGTGTCGCTATCAGGCAAGGGAACAGTGTTAACGGATCTCGGCGTGTGTGCGTCAAATCTCCCGGCGAGGCGACGAGGAACTCGGTGGGCGATATTTGTTATTTCTGTTCGCAGGGGCATGGTTGTCGTGCCCGCAGAATTGCCATGGATTATCAAACGTTATGCGACGGACGCGACAAGCGCGTCCCTCCGAGAAGCGGACCTGACAAGCAGGTCCCTCCGAATGTGGAATTATTGGAGGGGCACGCTCGTCGTGCCCGCAGAAACTGTTGCCACGCTGTGTTTTCGGCACATTTTGAGAAATGATGTCGCGAGGTTGAATCAACATGGTTGAAAAGGTTGACGACTATCTGGTGTTGCTCTCCGTGGCTAATCTCCGCGAAAAGGATGTGGCCCGGATGGAGAGGCTGAAGGAGATGACGGCAGGAGGCGAGATTGTGGACCTTGTCCCGAGCTTTCCTGCACTCACGTGTCCTGTTCAGGCGAACATGACGACGGGTCGAACCCCCGACAAACACGGCGTCATTGCCAACGGGATTTACTGGCGTGATCGGGACGAAGTCGAGATGTGGACGTCGCCCAACGATTGCATCGAGGTGTCACAACTTTGGGACCTGATCTATCATCACGAGCGGGGCCTGACCAGCGCCATCTGGTTTCCTCAGCATGCGAAAGAGGCCGGGGCCGACTTCATCTGTACTCCGGCACCGATTCATAATCCCGACGGAAGTGAAACCATGTGGTGCTACACCCGACCGGAGAGTCTGTACGGCGAGCTTCGGCAGAAACTAGGGGATTTTCCTTTACATCGTTACTGGGGGCCGCTGGCAAATATCGAGAGCACTCGCTGGATTGTGGAATCGGCGATCGAGCTGGCGCGGACCGCCCGTCCAAATCTGTTCTACATCTACATCCCTCACCTGGATTATGCTGCGCAAAAGGATGGGCCGGACAGCGTGGCTGCGAGGAAAGCTGTGGAGGAGCTTGACGAGGTGTTAGGGCGATTACTGGAGGGCCTCCGCGACGCCTACGATGGTGATCCACTTTGGCTCATTGCTGGCGAGTACGCCATCACGCCGGTGGAGCGAGTGATTTACCCCAATCGTATTCTGCGCGAGGCTGGCCTGCTCAATGTTCGCGAGGAAGGGGACGGGGAACACTTGGAAACCACCAGTCCTGCCTGGGCCATGGTGGACCACCAAATCGCCCATATTTTCGTGCGGGACGCCGAGCCGGAGATCATCGACCGCGTGGTACGGTTATTCCAGGGTCTTGCGGGAGTGGATGAGGTTCTGGCACGAGAACAGCGGAGCAAGTATCATCTGCATCATCCACGAAGTGGCGAGGTAATCCTGACGGCTCAGCCTGACACCTGGTTCGCCTATTACTACTGGTTTGAGGATCATAAAGCGCCGCGATTTGCTCGCCAGGTGGACATTCATCGCAAGCCAGGTTATGATCCTGTAGAGTTGTTTTTCGACCCTACCACACGGAGTATCCCCCTGAAGCCTGAACTGGTCCACGGATCGCATGGGGCGCCGGTTCGCGAGCCAGGCCAACGGACGGTCGCGATCAGTTCGCATCCAGGGGTCTTTCCCCGTGAACCTGTGAAGGATACCGACATCTTCCACGTTGTGCTCAAGCACTTCGGCATGACGATGGAAGGCCTAAGCTGAGGCGTTATCCCCACCCTGGGGTTTCATGGATATTTTGGTCTTAACCTGCCGGGGAGGTTTCTATGCAAAGCGCAAACTTCAGGATTTGTGCGAAGACAAGCAAGCTTAGAATGATGACCATCACTGCGATGTTCGCCTTGCTTGGTTTGGGAATGAGTCATGTTACCCAAGGCGAGCCAATTGCCGGAGGCGTTCCTGCCGAAAGGATTGCCCATTGGGCGAAGCATTTACCACCGCAGCCCAGTGGTGTCGGTGTCCCAATTTCTCGGCGTGATGTTTGGGACGTTTTCGCCCGGGACAAAGATTTCCGCAGTGTTATCGGCCAGGCTGAGGACGAACTCAAGCGTCCCATTGCCGAGACGCCCGACGAACTCTATCTAGATTTTTCCCAAACCGGCAACCGTCGGCGATACAGGCGCGTCTTTCGGCACGACGGCACCGCATGGGGATCCTGGCTTTGGCTGAGTGTCTAGAAAACCGTGGGCGATTCCTGGGGGAATTGGAAAAGACCATCACGGCCATCTGCCAGGAAAAAACCTGGGTCATGCCAGCTCATGACAGGCGATTGGACAATTTTTATGGCCGCACGGTGGAGATCGACCTGGGCGCTGCCGGCACAGCATGGAACATGGCCACCATCGACTACTGGCTCGCGGAAAAACTCTCGCCTGATTGCCGCCGCATGATCGCCAGCGAACTGGAACGGCGGATCTTCACTCCGTTTGAACAAGCGGTCAATACGGGCAATCCGCGATTGGGGTGGGTCACGACCACCAATAACTGGAATGCCGTCTGCCTGGCCGGTGTTGTTGGCGCTGCCCTGGAGAATATTCCTTCGCCCGAACGCCGTGGTTTCTTCGTCGCAGCAGCCGAAAAGTACATCCAGTACTTCCTCCAGGGGTTCACCCCCGATGGATACTGTTCTGAGGGGATCGGCTACTGGAATTACGGTTTTGGTCATTTCACGCTTCTGGGAGAAACACTCTATCAGGCCACCAAAGGTCAGCTCGATTTCTTCGCAATCCCCGGTGTTGAGCAAATTGCTCTCTTCGGCTATCGGATGGAGATGGCCCCCGACACCTATCCCGCGTTTGCCGATTGCAGTGTGGGATCCCGACCGGGAGCTGTCCTTTCAGCCTATCTGAGCCGGCGGTTTGATCTCGGTCTGAAAGAGTTGGAAAACCGCTATTTGGGCGTCGGTGCAGGGCCTGACAGTTTTCTTCCCGATGTGGCCATTTATGCCATGCCGAATTCACTTACCAATCGACCCGCAAGTGCAACCGTGCGGCAACATGAGATTCGCGACTGGTTCTCGGATGCGGGCATCCTGATTTGCCGGCCAGCGGATCTTTCCCCCGACAAACTGGCCGTTGCCCTTAAAGGCGGACACAACGCCGAGCATCACAACCATAATGACGTCGGCTCCTTCGTGGTGGCTCTGGCGGGCGAGACGCCGTTGCTCGATCCCGGTGCCGAGGTTTATACCGCCCGAACCTTTAGTGGCCGTCGATATGAAAGCAAGGTCCTTAATTCGTACGGTCACCCCGTCCCGGTTGTGGCAGGGCAACTTCAGCGAACAGGAAGCCAGGCGCGGGCAAAGGTTCTGGAGACTCAATTCACCGATCAGGCCGATGTCTATCGAATCGACATCACCTCGGCCTACTCCGTACCCGAATTGAAAAGCCTCTTCCGCGATTTCCGTTACGAGCGGCAGGGCCGGGGGCGTCTGATTGTCACAGACCATGTCGAAATGACCTCGCCGCAGAGCTTTGAGGAGGCCCTCATTACCTATTCCCCCTGGAAACGGATCGCTGATGGGGTTTGGATTGTGGGCGAAGGCCGAAGTGCCGTGCGCGTTCAAGTCGTGATGGAAGGCCAGACATTCACAAGTAGCGAAGAACAGATCGATGAAGATGTCCGCTACCCCACGAAGCCGGTTCGTCTGGCTGTAAAACTCGCTGAACCCATTCAGCAAGGGACGATCGAAATCCGCATCGAACCGGTCGAGAAGTAACTCTTTCCACCAACACGAACCACGAAAAGTCAAGCGGTGATCCAATTCGCCGGCTTTCCGGGGATATAATGAGGTCGATCTCTCTGTCCGTGACTGATAGGTGTCTCCGTCTTGTTTGTCGGCAGATTTCCGATTTTTCCCCTCGGAGGGACCGGCTTGTCAGGTCCGCGTTTCGGAGGGACGCGATTGTCGCGTCCGACGTAGATGTTGGATGACCCATCGCGCTTTGCGGGCATGACAAGCATGCCCCTCCAATTGCGCCCTTCGGAGGGACCTGCTTGTCAGGTCCGCCGAATAACGTTTGATAATCTATTCTGGTTCTGCGGGCGTGACAGGCACGCCCCTCCGAACGGGCATGACAGGCATGCCCCTCCGAGCCTTGGAGAACCCCGCGTCTCATGCTCCCTATGGCCTTCGATGACAGAAAGCCAAGATTTGATGTACACTGAAGAGAAAACATCAATATGCCATGCGTTGAGGAATTTTTGGATAAAATCTCCTCCGACGCCCCCCGGCGGAAAAATGTTGACGCGAGGTCGCCTTCGATGGACCAGGACTTTGCTGATCTCTTGCAGCAATTGCGGACGAATATCAATCAAGTGCTTCTCGGTAAAGAATCCGTCGTTGAAATGTGTCTTGTCGCACTTCTTGCTGGCGAACATATCCTGCTTGAGGACGTCCCTGGCGTCGGCAAGACCCTCCTCGGCAAGGCGCTCGCCAAGAGTATCGCCGGGGAGTTTCGGCGGATCCAATTCACACCGGATCTCCTCCCCTCAGACATCACGGGAAGCAATCTTTACCACGCGGAACGGCGAGAATTCGTGTTTTATCCGGGGCCGATCTTCGCCAATGTCGTGCTGGCCGACGAGATTAATCGAGCCACGCCTCGAACGCAAAGCGCACTTCTCGAGGCCATGAACGAAGCACAGGTCACCGCGGAGGGAACAACCTTCCCGCTGCCGAAGCCGTTTCTCGTCATCGCCACGCAAAATCCAGCGGAATTCGAAGGCACTTATCCCCTGCCGGAAAGCCAGATGGATCGCTTCCTGCTCCGGATCTCACTCGGCTATCCGAGCCGGGACTATGAGCGGCAGCTTTTGACCCAGCACCGCGACGGCGAACCGGTGGACCGGCTCCAAGCGGTCCTCTCCTGCGAACAGGTGCTTGCCCTTCAAGCAGCCACACGGGAAATCCACGTTGACGATTCCGTAGCCGACTACCTTCTGACTCTGGTCCATGCCACGAGAGAATGTCCCGAGATCCGGGTGGGGGCCAGCGTGCGGGCTTCCCTGGTCCTTTATCGCGCAGCGCAGGCCAAGGCCCTTATCGACGGTCGTGACTATGTCGTCCCGGACGATGTTCAATCCCTGGCGGTTCCCGTCCTCTCGCATCGCGTCATCCCCCATGGTTACTTGCACGGGGAACACCGAGAGGCCATCGAGGCCCTCATTCGCCGACTCGTCGAAGATACGCCAGTCCCTACCTGAATTGGCGCAGCCATCGCCGTTCGACTTGACATCGGCGTCTGTCAAGCTTGGGGAGGCGGCTCCGGCGCGTGTTCAATGACATGGTCGATCAGGCCGTATTCCTTCGCCTCCTCAGCCGACATAAAGCAATCGCGATCGGTATCCTTTTCGATCTTCTCCAGCGGATGCCCGGTGTGCTTGATGAGAATCTGGTTGATCCGCTGCTTGAGGTTTTTGAATTCCTTGGCGTGGATCATGATTTCGGTGGCCGTTCCTTCCACCCCCGCCATGGGCTGATGGATCATAATTCGCGAATTGGGCAGGGCATAGCGCTTTCCTTTCGTCCCGGCGGCAAGGAGGACCGCTCCCATTGAAGCCGCCTGACCGATGCAGTAGGTCGCAACATCGCAACGGATGAACTGCATTGTGTCGTAAATCGCGAGGCCTGCCGTGACACTGCCGCCCGGCGAATTGATGTAAACATGGACATCCGCCTTGGGATCCTCCGACTGGAGAAAGAGGAGCTGGGCAACCACAGAATTGGCCAACTCATCCGTAATGGCAGTCCCAATGAACACGATACGGTCCTTAAGCAGGCGACTGTAAATATCCATCGCCCGCTCTTCGCGGCCCGTACGTTCAATCACAAACGGTATGAGCGTCATGATCTGTCTCCTGGATCGTTGTCTCTTATGTCTTGGTGAATCGGTTTATGTTCGTCCCGTTCAACTCAGCCGATTCCTTGTTCGGAGCGAAAGGTACGCTCCAATTTCCCCGCAGCCCGACCCGATCAAAAAATCCTATTCGACATCCGCGTCACTTTGTTCCTGAGATTGTTTTGTCAGAATATCGTCCACCAAACCGTAAGCCTTGGCTTCTTCTGCTGTCATGTAGAAATCGCGATCCGTATCGTGGGCAATTCGTTCGATGGGCTGCCCCGTGTGCTCCGCCAGAATCTGGTTGAGAATATCGCGGGTGCGGAGGATTTCCTGAGTCTGAATCTCGATATCGGTGACCTGCCCCCCAACCTGTCCGTAAGGTTGATGGATCATGACCTTTGAATGCGGGAGGGCAAAACGTTTTCCTTTCGTTCCCCCAGCCAGGAGGACCGCTCCTCCGCTGGCCGCCAACCCCACGCAATAGGTTGCCACCGGACAACTGAGGATTTGCATCGTGTCGTAAATGGCTAGCGTCGCCGTGACGCTTCCCCCCGGCGAGTTGATATAGAAGTGAATGTCCTTCCGTCGGTTTTCACTCTGAAGATACAGCAGTTTCATGATAACTTCGCTGGCATTTCCGTCGTGAATCACCCCCTGGAGGAGGATAATGCGATTCTCCAGAAGGAGGTCGCCCAGTGTCATTTGACGCTGCCGCTGGTAATCACGGTAGCTTGCTTGGAGAGTTCCTTGCGAAGCAATCAATTGGTGGAGGGACATAACCAGATCCTTCTTTTCCGTTGAGTTTTCATGCATCGAGCTTCGGATTTCGACCGAACGTGTTTCTTTCACCGATCCGCGAAGGCAAATCACTGGCTCCGAGTACCATCCCGGTCTCCACAGCGGGAGATCGGAAAATGTTATCGTACCGGTTCGCCCGTCATGATGGCAAGCTGTCTATCTTGGATGGCCAACGGGGGGCCGGTCGCGGTGCCAGAAAACGGAGATCATCTTCAAGAAAGCGGTGTTCCGCCCTGGGCAGAGTTTCGCTACAATATGCAATTTACCAATCCTCGGGGAACCCTACGGAAACGAACTTGGCCGTCAGACGTTTTCCATGGGCAGCGCCGCACGTGCGCGAGAGGAAATTCGGAGGGACGTGCTTGTCACGCCCGCCAGAGTGGAATGGATCATCCAACGTTGCGAGGCGGACCCGACAAGGGGGTCCCTCCGAGAGGCGGACCTGACAAGCAGGTCCCTCCGTGGGGTGGCTTGGGGGTTAAACACGCCGAGGTTAGATGTCCGACCTCAAACTCGATGCAAACACGGGTGGCAATTCCCGCATAAAATGCACTCAAGTTAAATGACGCATTTGTTAGTTGGCTAAAGAGGAGCCATTAGAAGGTTTTGCCTGCAATACGTTTAAACCGACATTGGTGAACCGATCACGGAGACCAAAACGTGCCTTACGACGTGATTGTTTGTGCTAAGCAAGTTCCCGATACGGCCAATATCACAGCCGAAGCGATGAAGGAAGACGGGACTGTCAATCGGGCAGCCCTTCCTGCAATTTTTAATCCAGAAGACTTGAATGCCCTGGAAACGGCCCTGGAAATCCGAGATCGCTTCGGCGGAACTGTTACCGTTATTAGCATGGGGCCCCCCAAAGCCGCGGAAGTCCTCCGCGACTCGCTCTATCGAGGAGCCGATCGGGCCATCCTAATCACAGACCGCCGGGCCGCCGCCAGCGATACCCTTGCCACAAGTTATATTTTGGCTCAGACGATCCGCACCATCGGGCGTTACGATATCGTCCTGTGTGGTCGCCAGGCGATCGACGGGGATACGGCCCAGGTCGGACCCCAAATCGCTGAAAAGCTCGGTCTGCCGCAGGTGACCTATCTTGAACAGCTTGTGGAGATTCAGGACCGCCGGGCACGGGTCCGACGGAATGTCGGTCGCGGCTGGGAGATCGTCGATGTCAATCTGCCGGCCCTTTTCACGGTCATTTCCACGGCCAACGTGCCTCGCCCCCAGGCTGCCAGGAGGGTCATGCGATTCAAGCGGGCGCGTGTCCCTGCCGAGGTCGAGGCAGAAGTCCGCGCGGCACTCGGCAACGCCTCCGACGAGGAAATCCTGGATGCCGTCGGCAAGCGGATTGAAGAACTGCGGCGGCAACGGTTGCTCATCGAACAATGGAACCTCGATGACATCCACGCCGATCTGGAACGTTGTGGTTTGCCCGGCTCCCCGACCAAGGTCTATCGAGTCCAGGCAATCGTGCTGACAAAGAAGGGGTTTACGGAGATCCCGCCGACGGAAGAGGAAATTCGCCGTTTGATTCACGAGCTTGTTGTCGATCGCACGCTGGGATAGTCTGCGGTGGGAAAAGACAAAGTGTTATTATTGCGTTGTGATGATTCGTGCCTCAGTTTTCAGGGAATATAAGAGACAGAAGAAGTTGGAACAATGATTGCACCGAATCGCCAGGGTGAAGTCTGGGTCTTTGCGGAACAGGAAGATGGGTCGCTGCATGATGTGGTCCTGGAGCTATGCGGGAAGGCGCGCCAATTGGCCGACACGCTCGGCGTGAACGTCGGCGCTGTTCTTCCCGGGCATCAGGTGCGGGGACTGGCGGGCAAGCTGATTGCCCAGGGCGCCGACCGGGTTTATCTGGTCGAAGACTCCCGGTTGGCCCATTTTCAGACCATTCCCTATGCTCGGGTCTTGTGTACGCTGATCGAGAAGTATCGTCCCCAGATTGTCCTTTACGGGGCGACACCTTTGGGACGAGACCTGGCACCGCGGGTGGCCTCCGCCATGCAAGCCGGGATGACGGCTGACTGTACCGATCTGCAAATCAGCGACGTTACGGATCCCAAGACCAAGGAGTTACACAAGAATCTCCTGTTACAAATCAGACCGGCCTTTGGCGGGAATATCATTGCCACAATTGTGAATTACGACCGCTGGCCGCAGATGGCAACCGTGCGGGAAGGCGTCATGCCCCTGTTGCCGCCGAATCCTTCACGGAACGGGGAAATCATTGAGGAAAAGGTGGAAATTGACGAATCGTTGTTGGCCCTGCGCCTTGTCGAACGTCACATCGAACCGCGAAAAGTTAACCTGAAGGCCGCTCGGGTGATCGTTGCCGGAGGTGGCGGTGTCGGAAGTAAAGAGGATTTCCGGCTGATTTATGAGCTGGCAGGTGTGATCGGTGGGGCGGTGGGTGCCAGTCGTGCCGCGGTTGACAGTGGTTTCATCGGGAAAGAGCATCAGATTGGCCAGACGGGAACAACCGTCCGGCCGGCCTTGTACATTGCAGCCGGGATTTCAGGCGCCGTGCAACACCGCGCAGGGATGGAGGAATCGGCAAAGATCATCGCGATCAATACCGATCCCAATGCCCCGATTTTCTCCGTGGCCCATTACGGTATTGTCGGCGATTTGAAGAAGGTCATCCCCATGATGATCAAGGCCCTCCGCGAGCGGCCACGATGATTGGCCATGGTGACTTCGTGTTGACATCTTGATGACACCCCATTGTTGATCTGGATCGATTGGAACACGCGATAAGGCTTAATGAAAAGCATTTGAAAAACGGGAGAGGTTTCGGTGGGAAACTACTTTTTGGACAACGACGATATTCGGTTTCTGTTCCGTCATATCGACCTGAAAGAGATTGCCCGGCTCCAGGAGGCACATGCGGCCAACGGTCAGGCCGACTATGTTCCCCTCGACGACGAGGACGCAGTGGACAATTACTGGCGGGTGCTGGAAATTGTCGGCCAGATCGCAGCCGATGTGATCGCCCCTCATGCCGAACAGATCGACCGCGAGGGAAACACCCTCAATGAGGACGGGACGGTGACCCTCCATCCGCTGGTTCGGGAGAATCTGCGCCGGATGGCCCAGGCCGATCTAATGGGTTTCACCCTGCCGCGGAAATACGGCGGCTTGAATTGCCCCAATCTTGTGTACACCATGGCCACGGAGATTGTCAGTCGAGCCGATGCCTCGTTCATGAATCTGTTTGGTTTGCAGGGCATTGCCGAGACGATCAACGCCTTTGCCTCCGATGACATCAAGGACGAGGTCCTGCCGCGTTTTGCTTGCGGGGAAGTCACCGGGGCGATGGTCCTCACGGAACCCGACGCCGGTAGCGACCTTCAGGCCGTTCGTTTGCGAGCTTATCAGGACGAAACAGGTCAATGGCGGCTGAATGGTGTGAAGCGATTCATCACCAATGGCTGTGGGGAAATCCTCCTCGTTCTGGCACGGAGTGAACCGGACATTCAGGATGGCCGCGGGCTGAGCCTATTCATCACCGAGCGAAGTGAGCGGGTGCGGGTCCGCCATCTGGAAGAGAAATTAGGCATTCACGGTTCACCCACCTGCGAACTCGTCTTTGATGATACCCCGGCTCGGCTCATCGGAGAACGGCAACGGGGACTTATCACCTACGTGATGGCGCTGATGAACGGTGCGCGGGTGGGAATCGCGGCCCAGTCGTTGGGGATTGGCGAGGCGGCCTTCCGTCTTGCCCGCGTTTATGCCCACACTCGCCAGCAGTTCGGTGGACCGATCGAACGGCTCCCCGCAGTCGCCGAGATGGTGACCGACATGAAGATCGTCCTGGAGGCTGCCCGGGCATTGACATACGAAACCAGTCGTATTTGCGACTTAGAGAATAACAACCTGAGGATCCTCGAGACCGTCCCCGATCTGCCCAAAGATGAGCAGAAAGAACGAAAACAATTGTCGCGGACATTGAAGCGGGTCAACGGTATGCTCACTCCCATGAGCAAGTATTACGCCTCGGAAATGTGCGTTCGTGTAGCCAATGATGCAATTCAGGTCCTCGGTGGTTCCGGTTACATGAAGGACTATGCGGCAGAGCGGTATCTTCGGGATGCTCGCATCACCACGATCTATGAAGGCACGAGTCAGCTCCAGATTGTGGCGGCTGTTCGCGGTGTGGCCTCGGGATCGTTCGAGAGCTTCGTTGCCGATTTCGAAAACAGGGTCTTCGGTGATCAAGAGCTTGATCGCTTGAAAGACCAGCTCATCGAAGCCCGAAAGCGTGTCCAGGAAGCCCTCCAATTCGTGAAATCGCAGTCCACGGCCTATTTGGATTTAGCCGGACGCCGCCTGGTGGATTCCGCCATCATTTGCATTGTTGGACATCTCTTACTCAAACAAGCCACAGAATGGGATCGCAAACGGCATGTGGCCCGGCGGTTTATCGAGTCCCAGTTGCCCGAACTCGAAGCCAAATGTCGCCAGATCCTGACCGGTGATATGTCGCCGATGGACGAGTACGAGATCCTTGCCGGGCCGGTTCCAAGCCTTGCCTGAAACAAACCGGGAGAAACAATGAAATGTTACGGCTGCCGTTCAGAGGACAACTGCCGGATCAAAAGGGTCAGGTTTGATCAGTGAAAGGGTGCGCACATCGCAATAGCTGGTGTGTCCCAATTGATCGGTTATGAAAAGGATCGAACGCATTGATGGGTCTTTTTAGCGGCAAAGTCGGCTTGATTATGGGCGTGGCCAACGATCGCAGCATCGCCTGGGCCATTGCGGAGACCTTGCATCGGGAAGGTGCGGAGCTGGCATACACGCACCTGCCGGGGCCGTCCAACGAGCGTCGCGTGCGAAGGCTCCTTGAGTCGCACAACCCGAAGGTTCTGGTTCCCTGTGACGTTCAATCAGACGACGACATTGCCACCGTCTTCGCAACACTGGAAGAGAACTACGAACAACTCGATTTCGTGGTCCACGCAATCGCTTTTGCTCCGCCGGCCGAGTTGCGAAATCCCTACGTGGAAACGACGCGGCAGGGCTGGCACGTGGCGATGGACATCTCGGCGTATAGCCTGGTCGCGGTGACCCGTAACGCCAGTCGTCTGATGGAAAACGGCGGTGCAATTCTCACGATCAGTTATTTCGGGGCGGAAAAGGTCATGCCCGGTTATAACCTGATGGGCGTTTGCAAGGCGGCCCTGGAACATAGTGTCCGCTATCTGGCGTGGGATGTTGGCCCCAAGAATATTCGGGTGAACGCCATCAGCGCCGGACCAGTACGCACGCTGAGTTCGGCAGGCATCGCCGGGTTCGACGATATGCAGCGACACGCTGCCGAAAAAAGCCCGTTACGACGTAATATTGACCTTCACGAATTGTCGTCAACGGCCATCTTCCTTTTGAGCGACATGTCGAGTGGCATTACCGGGGAAATCGTTCACGTCGATTGCGGCTACAATATTGTGGGGCTGTGATAGGGTTAGAACAAATCCGGCCAGATGCTGCAAACGTTCGGCTTTTAAAATTGTGTGTATGATGTATCCACCAGATTAGGTAGGGCGACGGAAAATTCGGAGGGGCGTGCCTGTCATGCCCGCGGAATCGCAATGGATAATTGAACATTGCGCCCCGGACCCGACGAGCAGGTCCCCCCGAGGGCTGGAGGGGCGTGCCTGTCACGCCCGCCGAAGCGCGATGGATAATCGAATGTGGCGCAACGGACGCGACAAGCGCGTCCCTACGAAGGGTGGACCCGACAAGCGCGTCCCTCGTATGTTTAAGATAGTAGAACCAATGCCGAAGTTAGTAAAAGCAGGTTGGGCTGATCCGCGAAGGGAGCGTAGCGTTTGAAGCGGAGCAGCCTGCCGATCGTGAGATCGTCTGCCCCCCGATGCCCTGAGACCGTTTCGGAGCTTGATCCCGATCGGCTTGATGGGTGTAATCCGTACAGTTGCTAGGGTCTCTGCGTCCGGCAAACCCGCATTGACAAGGGAGGATG
>Ga0209162_1002212_pt1 | contig 17521 bp, 17 predicted proteins | sample YNPNPMetaG_FD_187121 | JGI IMG/M metagenome (GOLD analysis project Ga0209162, IMG submission 187121) | Anoxygenic and chlorotrophic microbial mat microbial communities from Yellowstone National Park, USA - YNP NP MetaG (SPAdes) (version 2) ... | reverse complement strand
ACGATAAGCGTATAAAGCAACGTCGTGAAAAAGGGGAACCAGTGGAACTTCTTCAGAAAGAATTTCTTCAAGTCGACGATAAGCTTCTGCTCGATAGTTTTCTTTTATAGCCTCTTTAGCTGTTTGCGTAAGTTCTCTTACGACATCATGGTCCAACTTAGTTTGTTTTAAAAAGAAAGAATAAAAGCAATCTGGATCTCCAGTCATCATAGTAAAAGGCTGAAGAGCTATGTGAAACTGCCCATTTTTGATCCTTGAATAGTAAAGACCCTTTTCCTGAACTAGAATTTCAGCTTTTATACCCCTGCTTTTGAGCAATCTTTCAATGATTTGGGCAAGTTCCATATAGGGCCATCTTGATATGGTATTACTGTGGAGAAGAATCACGATGGTGTCCGTTCCTTCGGTTGATAAACCAGCAGGAAAAGGAGAAGAAGGAAACCGGAGAAGTGAAAAACTCCAGCTTTTGTTCAGTCGAGAGTAGGGATCTAACGCAATAACGGCAAGATTTTGCATAATATTATCAACCAAGCTTTGCCGATCGATAGCTCCAGCAAGCCATCTTCGAATATCCCTGTTGTTAAAAGGATGTTTGGCTGTATTAAAAACGAGATAGTGGGTCGTGGCCACTTCTTTTGATTTAACAGCTATTTCCGGATAGTTATGAAGAACTGATCTCTGGTCAGGTAATATACCTCCGACGTCAATAACTGCATCAATACGGCCTGAAATTAAGGCTATAAGTCGAGCATGGGAATCCTGAAGCACACGAAAGGTGACTCGTTCATACGAAGGACGAGTTCCCCAGTAATCATTGTTTCTTACGAGCGTTACTTGTTCATCGGGAATTATAAACTCTGGCTTGTAAGGTCCTGTTGCAATAAAGTTTTTGATCCTTCCTTTTTCATCCCAACTTGATGGATGGAAAATAGGGCTTCCGTAATAGGCAACAAGATTAGGGAAGAAGGCACAAGGACGGGATAGTTTAAAGATAACGCGATGCTCATCAATTGCCTTTATTTCTTCCAGAATTTTATAACGATCAAAAGGATCAAACTTGGGATGGAGATTAAGCCTCTGAATAGATTGCACCACATCTTGGGCTCTGAGCGTATCCCCATTATGGAACTTAACGTTTTCTCTTATCTTAAAAATCCATGTTCGTTTATCGTCACTACTGATCCATGATATGGCAAGCCACGGAACAGGTCGCAATTGATCATCAAGGTCAACAAGGGCTTCCCATGATCTGGTAGAACCGTGAAGAAAGGTAGCACTTTCCGGACCATCGTAAAAATTCCTGCCTATCCCAATGGTCAATGAAGTGCCCGTAGAAATAGCCGGAATCAGCACTAGCAAAGGAATCAACCACTTCTTCATAGGAAGTTATTACTCGTTTTGTTTTTGATGAAAATCAGCCACTTTATTTTATAACATCTTTTAAAACAGCCACTTCACACTGACCAATCCTTCAACATACCGTCCCGGATTTACGTACACAATCTCGGTTTCATAATCTTTGTCGAAGATGTTAACGGCCGAGATGGATGTAGTGAGCACCCAGTTCGGAGCTATTTTCCAATCTCGCCAGATTTTTAAATCAACAGTCTGGTAAGATTTCATGTGGAAAAAGGGAAGCTCTGTATTTTCATCATCATAGTAACGATCATCTGAGAATCGGATTAAAAGGCTGGTGTTAATTAATTCAGGATCCAGATAGGCAATTCCTACGCTACCCCAGTAATCGGGTGCATTGCGGAGTTCATGGCCTTTGTTCTTGGGATCTTTGACTATTTCTGAGTGATTAAGGGTCAGGGATGCTGTGAGCCATAGTTTTCCGAAAAGTTTCTGTTTCCCGTAGAGTTCTATTCCGTAAATCTCGGCCTCACCGAGATTCTGAGTTCTAATAATAGTTCCGCCCTGAACATAGGGGTTTTCGTCGTAACGATAAGAAACAATATCCCGTATTCTGCCGTAATATCCTGTGGCACTTAACATGGTCTGAGTTTCGGCAAAGGTTAGATCTGCACCCCAGTCCACCATCCAGGTTTTTTCAGGTTTCAGATTGGGATTCGGTTCTCGCCAGGTTTTACCTGTTGTAATGCGTTGAAAGTACCATAGAGCTGTTCCAGGCCAATAGGCAGTGCCGGCTGATGACCGAACAGAAAGCATATCGTTTACATTATATTTTATTCCTCCCCGATAAGTCCATGTATCTTTGGAGACACTGTCAGGCTCTTGAGGGTTAGATTCAGTAACGAAAATGTCGTGAAACTTCCACCGGTCGTAGCGTATCCCGCCGATCAATGAGAGTTTCTTTTCAAGCAAAAAGATCTGATCCTGAATGTAAAAAGCCGTTTGATCTGTGGATACCTCATAAGTCGAGCTCTTCTTGGCTTTGTAGAAATCGTCACGTCGGTATTCATCCTCGCGACTTCCAAAAAGTCCGGCGGTGAAAATGTTGTCTTTTAGAAGGTAGAGATCAACCTGAGCCTCTGCAGGATATCTTTTAACTTCCCAGGTCCTTCTGGATGCAATGGTTGGATCGAATAAGAGGTTTCCTTTGGAATCAAGAGAAAGTCCCCCATTGTATTGTTGAGGATGGTCGTAGTACTGGTATGCTCCCGTAAGTTTAAATTTGGCGAAAGAATTGATGGGCGTTTCGATGTGAGCTGTTGTAATGGCCTGATCGCCGTAATCGTCAAGAATTAGATTCGGCTGTCCACCGTAAAGATAACGGTTCACAAAGTTAAAGCTAACCCATGCTTTTGTGCCGGAATTGTTATCCCAGCCAACCTTTCCACTGAAAAATGAATGTTTGTATTCGTTATCTTCCAGCGATGCATCCACTAAGTACTGCTTTTTTCCCAGTTTCCAGAGTTGAACCATGCCGTCGACAGGTTTCATTTTATAACCATCTGAATAATCTCCAGAGTAAGAAAGGTAGTAATTCCAGTTACCAACCTGGTCACCCACGTGAGTATGAGGGCGATAGGTGTTGTTGCTTCCATAAGCCATTTCTGCCACAGCCCCCATATCCTTCTTTCCACTTCTAGTGATGAAGTTAACTGCTCCACCAGAAGCGTTAGCTCCATATAGGGCTGATGATGGTCCGAGAACAACATCAACCCGCTCAACATCGTGAGGATTAAGAGTTGTTGCCAAAAAAGACCATGCAGGAAGCCCATCAACTAGATATATCGTTCTTCCAATGAAATACCCTGTGCCTCTGAGATGTATCCATGGGGGTCCCCAAGGATAGTACTGAGCCACGTGTACACCTGGCAGATCTCTGATGAGTTCACCAACGTTGTTCATATAAAAGCTCGGCTGTTCGTCCATGGTTTTTCTCTCAACAGACCAGGTAGTAAATGGAACGGTTCTGGGGTCTACTTCAGTTTTGGTAGCCGTAACAGTAATCGTTTCAAGAGTGGTGGTCTCTTCAGATTTCTCATCCTTTGTTGATTCCTTTTCCGATTTTTCCTGCGATGCCATCAAATGCGTTCCGGCGAAAATACCAGCAGTCTGAAACCCAAAGAGAACCCAAGAAATAACGATACAAACCGCTAAACCTCTCGAAAGTTTCCAGGATTTCATGTTTTCCTCCTTATGAACAAAGTTCAAAATAGAAAAGGGCCAGAACCTCTTCGTGAGGTTTTGGCCCTTCATCGGGGTTATTCTAAGACGTCTTATCTGCTTGTTTAAATTAACGCTTCGTGCGAGTAATTCAAAAATATCTTTTACATGCTTTGCAAAGCAAGGTCAAGGAAAATGTGGAGGTATGGGGAATTTCTTGACGATATTGGGACTGAAGCCTATGCTGAAAAAAGAAGTGTTAAGTTTTGTTAGGGAGGTTACGAAAATGCCAATCACAGTAAGACTAGAAAAAGATCTGGTAAAAATTTCCCAATAGTTGGCGACTTGGTAAAACAGGGAAAGAATGAAGGATTTTGGAGGGAAAGCAAGAATCTTTACTCAAAATCCTCGAAGCTAAATTTGGTGGAATTGGTGAGAGTCTGCAAGAGAGGATAAAAGGAATTAAGGAAGCTAAAAAACTAGATGAACTTTTAATCATTGCTATTCATGTTGCGGATTTGGAAGAATTCGAGAAGAAAATTTTAGAAGATTAGAACATTGCTCTGCTGCCGTTCGTAAAACCCAGTTAGGGACGACCATCTGGCCGCCCCACAAAAATTACTACAAAATTACGCATGCAGTTTTCGGGCGTATTCCACCGCTTTCCTCAGGCGATTGATAACAACCTCTTTCCCGAGGATGTCCATGATCTCAAAGAGACCCGGGCTTGCCGTTCGTCCGGTAAGAGCTACTCTCACAGCTTGAGCAATCACTTTCAGCTTAACACCATGCTCTTCCGCCATTCGGCGAAATAGTTCTTCAAGAGCCTTTTCTTCAAAACACCCTTCGTTTTTTGAAATGGCTCCAGTAATTTCCTCAAGAAAAACAGATGCTTCAGACGTAAAAATTTTTTCTGCCGCTTTTGGATCATAGGTCACTTCATCGAGCATGTAAAAATCAATTGCGTCTGCCATTTCTGCAAGTGTAGCACACCGTGGCTGTAAAGTCTGGATAGCTCGCCCTAGATAATCCCTCGGCTTTTCTGGATAACCCTTTACTTTAAGAAATGGTAGAAGTGGTTCCACAAGCTCTTCAGGACTTTTTTGCCTTATATAATGTCCGTTGAGCCATCTCAGCTTTTCCATATCAAAGATGCTTGCAGAGGAACCCACGTTTTCCAGAGAAAACTTTTCTATGAGCTCGTCTTTTGTGAAAATTTCCTGATCTCCGTAGGACCATCCCAGTCTGACCAGGTAATTAAAGAGAGCTTCTGGTAGAAATCCCATTTCTCGGTAGGCAATAACGGACGTGGCTCCATGGCGTTTGGAAAGTCGCTTGCGGTCTGGTCCCAATATGAGAGGCACATGAGCGAATTCCGGAATCCTTTCTCCAAGAGCCTGATAGAGAAGCACCTGCTTTGGAGTGTTGTTTACATGGTCGTCCCCCCGAATAACATGAGTAATGCCCATCGTTATGTCATCCACGATGACGGAAAAATTGTAGGTTGGCATACCGTCACTTCGTATAAGAACAAGGTCGTCCAGTTCTGAATTATCGAAAGAGAGCACTCCCTTGATGATATCCTTTACCACGGTAGTTCCGGTTTGAGGACACCGAAAACGTAACACTCTTCCCGGTGCTGGCGTGAGTCCTTTGCCTCTACAGGCTCCGTCATACTTGGGCTTGAGCCCCTTTGCAAAGGCTTCCTGTCTCCTCTGTTCCACTTCTTCTGGACTGCATTCGCAATAGTAAGCCCAGCCAGACTGGTAAAGCCTCTCGGCATAGGCTCGGTAAAGATCAAGTCGCTGAGTTTGAAAATAGGGACCTTCGTCCCAATCAATCCCAAGCCATCTTAGCGACTCGAGAATTGATTTAGTGTATTCTTCCGTCGATCTCTGGGTATCCGTGTCCTCAATGCGGAGTATGAATTTTCCACCGTGATGCCGTGAAAAAAGCCAGTTGAAAATGGCCGTTCTTGCTCCTCCAATATGAAGATGCCCTGTAGGACTTGGAGCAAATCGAGTAACCACAGATTTTTGCACAGTTAGATCCTCCCATTAGAAAGTTTTTGCAATTTCGATAAAGTCAAAATAAATTATTACCACCTGGTTTGCGAAAACTCAAGGAAAGAGGAGGGAAGGGGTTATGCTGAGAATTGGAGTTTTACTTTCCGGTTGCGGAGTTTTCGATGGGTCCGAAATACACGAAGCTGTCATCACTCTGCTGGAACTGGACAGAGCCGGAGCAGAGATTGTGTGCATGGCTCCCAATATGGATCAGTATCACGTCATTAACCATCTGACTCAGGAGGAAATGCCGGAAAAGAGAAATGTGCTCATAGAGTCTGCAAGGATCGCTCGTGGGCAGATTAAGGACGTACGTGATGTTTCGGCTTCCGATCTGGACGGTTTAATCATACCTGGAGGATTCGGAGCGGCTAAGAACCTGTGCGATTTTGCCTTCAAAGGAGCGAATGCTACTGTTCATCCGGACGTTGAAAGGCTTCTTAAAGAGATGGTAGAAGCCAGAAAGCCCATTGGTGCCGTCTGTATTGCACCGGCTCTCATAGCAAAGGCTCTAAGTGCTAGAAAACCCGAGGTGACTATTGGAACCGATGAAAATACCTCTAAAACAATAGAAGCTATGGGCGCTGTACATTTTTCCTGTCCGGTAGATGATATTCATGTTGATGAAAAGAACAAAATCGTTACCACACCGGCATACATGCTGGGACCGAGCATCAAACATGTTGCCGAAGGAATTAGAAAACTCGTACAGAAAGTGGTTGAAATGGCAGGGAGAACGTAATGGACGAATTGTTAGATGTGTCAGATGTTATAGAAATGGTTAGAATAACAGCTAAAACCATAGTGGAATGTGTGCCTTATCCCCTGGGGATGGGGTTTGAAAGAGAAGTTTTGTCCCTTAATCAAAAAGCTAAAAATATCCTTGGCAATTATTCTCTGTCAAGCCTTCCCAGGGGAGTCGGTCAAGATACGAAATCTTTCTATCTTCGAGTAGGCCACGAAAAAACGATATTTGTACAGCTCATTCCTTTGCCTAAGAAGCATTTTCTCCTCATTCTCGAAGAATTCACCGAAGAAGCGACAAGAGATAATCTAACGGGTCTTCTTAGCCGCCATCACCTTAACCTAGTAGGCTCTCGTATGCTGGAGCATGCTGATAAGACGGGGAAGGTGGCAATTTTTTTCATGGATCTTGACGGGTTTAAAGAAGTTAATGACACTTTCGGGCATGAATCTGGAGATCTTGTTCTTAAGGGCGTGGCTGAGAGACTTCTCAGATCTTTAAGGAACACTGATCTATGTTTTAGATGGGGGGGAGATGAGTTCTTGATTATTTCGCCCGGGTTTAGAGAGAAAGTCCATGCAGGGCTTTTGGCTAGAAGAATAATTAAAGCCATCTCTGAGCCTTTTTCGGTAAAGGGTCATATAGTAAAAGTAGGAGTAAGTGTAGGTATTGCCGTGTATCCTGACGATGGAGAAGACCTTTTTGATCTTATAAGAAAAGCCGATTCGGCTATGTATCAGGCAAAGGAACATGGAGGAAACATGTATATGTACCATTCTAAAACGGAGTAAAAGGCATGGTGGAATCAGACGAAAAGGTCGTTGAAAAACTTTCAGAATGTATTGTGAGTAAAATAGAGCCTTCCATAAGAGAAATTGTTCAAAGAACAGTTCAGGAAGAAGTTGTTACAGCACTTAAGAGAGCTATCTCGGATAGTGAATTTTATAAGGGGTTAAGTGACGACGTTTTGGATGGCATAGGAAAGATCTACAATGAAATATTTTCAGCCAGACAGGAAATACAGGTTAATAAGTTCTTAATAGATGGCACTTTGCAGACAATCGGCGAATCCCAGTCTATTCTGGACAATGTGCTTGAAATTACCGAAACATCCACCTTGAAAATCATGGATGTTGTTGAGTCGATTAAGGATAATATTGAAAAGGCTGGAAGCATCATAGAAGAGTTAGGAGACTCGAAAAAATTAGGTACTATCTTTAAAGAAATCGATAGGCGGCTTACGGAAATACTGACTTTGCTTAGTTTTCAGGATATTACGGGACAAAAGATTAAGAAGCTTATAGAGTCTATAAAAAAGATTGAAGAAATCGCCTTCGAATTATATCTGGGTTCTGAAATATTTAAAAAAGCTAAAGCCGAGGGATTCGAAAGAAGTTACGAAGAACTACGAGAGGAAGTTAAAAAACAGGTAGAAATAATGAAGCAGAAGAAACCGAAAATTGTAGACCAAAAGGCTATAGACGAACTTTTGGAATATTTAGATCTTTAAAACGCTACCCTTTTGGCATCCTCGCTGGTTTGCAGGGAGTGAATTTCCTTCCATGTTGTCTCTATGGTTTTCCCAGCGTATACGCTAACAATATGCCTAAGAGCTTTGTGTATCAAAAAGTCTGCTGGCTCAAGGAATGAGGCTTTTCCTTGGGTGGCCTCCTTCTCGATGTTTTTAAAAATTCTACGTGCCTCCTTAGAAAATTCGCTTTCATAAATAACTCGCAAAACATCGTCTATATAGATCAGCGATGGGTGGCGAGCTAAAACATATCGCCCTGGATTATGCCCATCTTCCACTATAAACCCGTGAACTACTAAAAGCTCCACTACAGCTTCAACCTGCTCGGTTGATAACATGTCCAACTCGTTAGTTATTTCTTCTTCAAGGGATTGGGATGATCGTCTTCCAATCATATTTTCATACAGCCTGAAAAGTATTAACAAGGCAAGAAAGAAGGGGGAATACATCTGCCCTTCACGGTAGTCACTTTCCTGAAGGTTCATAAGAACCTTTTTATGCTTGAGAGCGTAGCATAGCTGGCAGCCCCAGAGGATGATAAGCCAGGTTATAAAAAGCCACACGAAGAAGAGAGGCACCGTTGCGATTTGTTTGTAGAAGTTGATAACACCAATGGCATGAGACACATAAAAGTAGAAGGCTTTCTTAGTAAGTTCCCACAAAACGGCAGCGCAAGTTCCTGCTATAGCGGCATGAACAGCCTGAACTCTGGAAGAAGGTAGGAAAAAATACATCAGTCCAAAGCACGTCGATTCTACAACTATAGGTATAATCGTGTGGTAAATCAACCGAGCCCACCAGTGGTTAGCGAGAAAAGTCTCGACGGCTCCACCTGATGGAGCAATGAGATTGCCTATAGAAATCGATGCAAGGATAATGAAGGGACTTGAAGTTAGTAGCACCCAGAAAGCGGTAACTTTCTGAAAATAGGGACGTGACGCTTTTGCTTTCCAGATGTGATTGAAAACTCTCTCGGCCGTGACAAGAATATTGAGCGCTCCCATAAAGAGTCCTATCACGGCTGCGAGGTTTATAAGTCCTGCAGGTCCAGCTTTAAAAGCTGTGGGAGATATGTACCGCTGAAGCCAGTCCACAATTTCGTCCTGAAATTCCGGGGCAATGGCTGGAAGGATTTTTTGGTGAACGTAACGCATGATGTGTTCTCCTCCGCCAAGAAGCCCCACAAAGCTCACAAAAAGCACGGCAAAGGGAATCAAAGAGATAATGGTTGCGAAGGTAAGGCTGGCTGCACGGTCAAAACAGGAATCCTTGCCAAATTTCCACAACGTGAGATACAGCAAACGCCCGGTTTGCTGAAGCCACACAAGACGAGAAGATTCCTTATCCTGAAAATCTTCGAAAAGCATCCGTTTTAAACTTTTACCCCAGCCCATCTACAAAAATCCTCTTTGTAGCCGTATATTCACGCTTGCTTATTTTCTATTCTCCTGCAAATATTGAATGGAAGTTATCTTCAGGGTCAAACAAAAAGTAACGAGATAATAACCAAAGAATCCGTTTCAGAGGGAATCATGAAGACAAAGCTTGGATTAGAAGAAAATCTTGAAGCAATGCTGTGCTATGTTTTAGGGTGGATTACTGGCATACTCTTTCTTCTGCTTGAAAAGGAAAGCGAATTTGTCAGGTTTCATGCTGCTCAATCTACTGTAACGTTTTTGGGATTTACCGTCGTATCGGTAATAATAGGTCAACTTTCCGCAATCCCACTTATAGGGTTAATGTTTATGATCATCAACGCTTTGATAGCCATATCCGCCTGTATTGTCTGGCTTGTGTGCATGATTAAAGCCTTTCAGGGAGAAAGATTTAAACTTCCAATCGTTGGAAATATTGTAGAGAAACAAATAGGGTAGGGGAGTAGTCGGGTTATAATATCGTTAGACGTAAAGGCTGTTTGGAAAAATGTGAAGGTGCATTCCGTCTCCCACGGAAGCTGTATCGCAATTCGATGTGTGTTTATGTAGGGACGCGTCCCACCTCAGAATCCCTCAGAATCTGTGTCGTTTTTCTTGGATGTTCTAATCCCATGTTCCGCGGGGTCCGCCGAGCGAATGCGAGGTATCCCATTAGGAGGGCGTGGAGACCCCTCGCTAACGTTCGGGGTGACAACCCTTTCTGTCATTCCGAGGCGCGAAGTGCAGAGGAATCCCCCTGCACGGTTGGCGGATCAGAGATGTTCTTACCCACTGACCTGGTTGGCTATAACGATAAGGCTCCCGTAGAGTCTATCCATTCCATAAATTCGTAAAAACTTCCAACGTGCAGGTCTGCTTCCAAACGAGGATTTTTGTAAGCCACAAAAAAGACTCCACACCCTTTGGCACATTCAACATCAACAGTAGAATCACCCACATAGACAACCTGGTGTGGTTCAACACCAAAAGATTTGATGACATGTTCAAGCATATCGCTATGAGGTTTAGGACGCGGGACGTCAAGAGCACACACTATAAGATCGAAGAAACTGTGGAGATCAAAGTGCCTGAGAACTTCATGGGTAGATGTTGTGCGGTTTGTGGCTACTGCAAGACGGTATTGTGATGCTTTAAGAAAGGTAAGGCATTCCTTAAGACCGGGTTCAAGTTTTAAGTGGCGATTGAAGAGACCAAAATCAATGTTTCTTGCTACAGCAAGAGCTTCTTCCGATTTTTCCTTTCCAACCAGAAATTCCAGCGATTCTCGCACCGAAAACATATGAATAACCTCAACCTGATCCGGTTTCACAGGACCAAGCCCCATCCTGGATAAGATACAGTTGTAAAATAGTACGTTTGCTTCTCTGGAATCGAAAAGCACACCATCGCAGTCAAACACTATTGCGGACAAATGTGATGCTCGCAGGTTTAAGGAAAGCCTTCTCATAAATCAAACCACATGTTGCAATGTAGATATGGACTCCAGCAGACGATAAAACATCTCCACGGACAGTCCTTTTTTTATCTCAGAGAAATCAATATCGGCAGGTAGCATGCTAGACAGGCTATTCTGCACGGCAAAACGTGAGGCAATCATATTGGCAATAAGAACGGTTTTTGCTACAGGGCTCATTTTTGAAAAATTTTCTACGTCTTCGTGTTTTTCTATGACCTCAACTATCTCGGCTGGCAAATGCCAGTATTCACCGAGAAGCTTGCCAGCTTCCGCATGATCTATCCCCAAATACTTGCGTTCCAGCTCTTTAAGGTCCGCACCTTCCACAAGAGCTTTTCGGTAGAAGAAGGGGGCAAAGGGAAATATGTATTGATCCAGCACTATTTTGCCAATGTCGTGGAGTAACCCAGCCGTGTAGGCTTCTCCTTCGTTGAGATTCAAAGCAGTAGATATAGTTTCAGCAAGATGAGCAGTGATCAATGCGTGGCGGAATAGTCCCCCACGGCACATGGAATATCCACCAACCTTTGTATGGAAGACCTCATGACAATATGCTGAAAGAATCATCTGCAATAAACGTCGTTCCCCTAGAAGAGCAATAGCGCGCTCAACTGAAGTAATCGGCGTAGGGTACTTCATGTAGGGCGAGTTGCAGAATCCCAGAATCTTGGCAGTAATAACCTGGTCTTTTTCCACTTTGTCAGCAACAAGAGACATGTCGTAGTTACCAGATTTTAGCATGTTGAGAATTTCAAGAGCAATCTGAGGAATAGGCTGGATCCGGGAGATAACCTCAAGTATATCGTATCGGCTAATTTTAAGATTGGAAGGAGGATTCACCATGGCGGCTTTTTCTCCAATAGGCTCAACACTTGTATCCATTGTCTGCAGATTTAGGGTAATCTTACAGGAAAAAAATCCTCCTGTTTCACCATACCTAATGGGAATGTCTTTTTCTCGCAGGAATTCTTCAACAATCATCAGAGTTCTGCCGCCTACATTCATATAAAAATCTTCGCTTACGGCAGGCGCAATGAAGGCTCCACCCGCAACTACTGCTTCAAGCCTGGATTTATCGGCTCCTTTACGAATGATCTCATCGAAAAACATAGGAAGTCCGCTTGCGGCGTAAGCCTCCTGCTGATAAGTTGTGTCAGGAAGGGGAGGTTCGGGAAGAAGAATATGATAAAGGCCTCCGACGCCTTGTTTCCTATCTACAATCGTTACTCCAACACAGCTTCCAAGATAGGCTTCCAAGAGTTTTGGTTGCCTTTTTTCCACAACGTAAGATCCAGATGGGACGATGGTAAAGGTATCGCTCATAACGGTACATCCTTTGTTTAGGATTATTACGATGGAACTTTTAGAGTCCCTATAAACTCATCAATTCTCACGATCTTTTGCGATTTCATGAAGTTCTGAATGCCATCAATCACGTCAAGAACCGTTCTGGGATTGACAAAATTCATTGTTCCAATCTGAACCGCTCTTGCTCCAACCAGCAAAAATTCCAGGGCGTCTTCCGCAGTGGCTATACCTCCAATGCCAATAACTGGCACTTTAACCGCTTTTACCACTTCATAAACACACCTAAGCGCAATAGGTTTTATAGCTGGTCCCGAGAGCCCACCCGTGATGTTCCCAAGTCGTGGCTTTCTGGAATAAATGTTCACTGCCATAGCAGGGATAGTGTTTATGCAGGATATGATATCGGTTCCAGCTTCTTCTACGGCTCTGGCTATTTCCGCAATGGATGTTACCTGAGGAGAAAGCTTAGTGATAATTGGCAAGCTGGTAGAGGCTCTAACAGCTTTAACCACGGACGCTGCCATTACTGGATCCGTGCCGAATATCACACCTCCGGATTTAACATTAGGACAGCTAATGTTGATCTCTAAAGCCAGCACTCCTTCCGCCTTGTCGAGCCTTTCGGCAACTTCGGCGTACTCTTCTACTGTTTCCCCAAAGATATTCACAATTGTTGGCACATTGCGCTTTTGCAAAAAGGGTAGTTTATCTGAAAGGAAAACATCTACTCCCACATTCTCCAACCCGATAGCGTTTATAAGACCTGCCGTGGTTTCTACAAGACGTGGTGGAGGATTTCCCGGGCGGGGCTTTAAAGAAATACCCTTTACCACAACGGCTCCAACTTTTTCCAGCGGCACAACATCTGCGTATTCTCTGCCGTATCCAAAAGTTCCCGACGCCACCATAACAGGGTTTTTTAACTTGATAGGACCGAGACTGACAGAAATGTCCGGGATTATCTCACCGTTCATAGACAATGCTCCCACTGAATAATATCAGGAGAAAAAACAGGCCCTTCAAAACAAACATGAACGTATGCCGTTGTTGAAGAAGATTCGGTTTTTTTGGGAACCGCACAGCCAAGACAGGCTCCAACTCCACAGCCCATGATGGATTCAAGAGAAAACTGGGAGGGTATGTTGCGTTCAAGCACCCATCTAGCAGCGTAGGCAAGCATTACGGGCGGACCGCAGGCATAAAGGTGGGAGGGAAGATCTTTCGATGTTTCCCAATCTTGAACGGCACAACCAATAACGGATCCGCAGAAGCCAGCACTTCCATCATCGGTTGAGTATTTAATCTCATCGCAGAGCCGAGGCAAATCAGGTACATCTAAAAAATCCGATGATGATTTTGCGCCATAGTAAAGCACAAGGTGGATGTCAGGTCGTTTAAGCCTTATTTCTTCCATGAGAGGCATCACCGAAGCAATACCTATGCCTCCAGCCAAAACCCATACAGTTTTAGCTTCGGCGGGAGGCAAACGAAAGCCATTTCCCAGAGGACCCAGAAGATCAACCTCAGAACCGGGGATTTTCTTTGATAAAGCCACCGTTCCCTGTCCAACCAATCTGTAAGCGATTTCTACAATGCCGTTGTCCTTTCGGATCCGGAAGAAAGAGAAGGGGCGGCGTAGTAGGGGGATCAAACCATCGTTGATTCTCACCATTACAAACTGTCCCGGACGAGCTTCCTTTGCAATTTCAGGAGCTTCTAGAACAAGGTGATAGATGGATGGCGTTAAGGGGCGGTTTTCGATTATCCTGGCTTTTTCAAGATGTTTCTTCATAACAGTCCTTTACTCCTTCCAGCCTACAACCACAGCCATGCGACCGCTTCGCTTTTCCCGGCGATAGGAAAAGAAATAATCAGGATGACATCTAGTACACCAGCCGCTTACGTGAATATTGTCAATAAGAAGTCCTGCATCGGTCAATTGGTGTAAGGTTACGTCCCATAGATTAAAATAATTTTCTTTTGTCTGGAAGCGCCAAAACGATTGCGGAAATATTTCTTTGTAGCTCATAAACTCGGCACAACAGGGGCCAAGCGATGGACTTACGGCGGCTATAATGTCTTTGGGTTGAGAACCAAAGCGTTGCTTCATGGCGCTTATCACCGTGCTTGCTATATTTTGGACGTTTCCTCGCCATCCACAATGAACGTTAGCCACTACATGCTGGAGGGGATCCACGAGAATGATAGCCTGACAATCGCCCGTTTTAACCATAAGCCCAATATTAGTGAGGTTGGTTATCATCGCATCGGCTTCGCCGAGATGGATAAGTTCATAGTCCAGTCGAGAAGGTTCAAAATTTTCGTCAATAACGACGACCTTATTTCCGTGGACCTGACTACAGTTGGCAAGAACTGGAAATCCAAGTTCTCTTCGAATTAAAGCTATATTGCGAATCACATTTTCTTTAGAATCGCCTGTTGAAAAGGCGACGTTAAGAGAATCGTATGGTGGAGGACTTACTCCACCGGATCTTCCGAAGATACCGTACGTTAAGCCGAGAATTTCATCAAGAGCGGCGAGCCTAAAAAGAGTAAAACCATTTACTGACAGAGGAAAAGCTTTTTTGCGGATTTCCAATCTTTTGAGCGACCTCCATGGGTTTTGTTTTCAAGGCTGTTTTTACTTTTTTGGTGGGCGGAGGTCAAGGGAGTGGATTGGGAAATGTTCGAAAACTGCCCCGCCTGTGGGGGGTGTAGGTGGGAACGACCGGCCGCTCGCCCCTGCATTTTGATTTCTGCATTACTTCCGATAATGTATATTATGTAAACTTACGGATGGGCCTCGATCTCAACTAGAACCCAAACCACATAAACCCCCTTCCGAAACGATTCCATTTGAGTTATCTTCCAGTGCTGTAGGGGCATGCTATCGTGTATCCCTACAATTAATTCCCCAAGAAGGAGCAGAACTGATGAACAAAAGCAATAATCTCAAACTCCAGGTGCACATAGATTCTGACATGGACGAAGCTCTTATCGAGGAATTTGCTTCGGTTATCGCCATGAATTTGGAACGTCCCGTGGTTCAAATTGCGCCTAACATTCTTGAATTATCCATCTCCCCTGAGGAACAATCTTTCGTTTCGTCGTCCATATCCGCCGCTTCCAATTCTTTACTCCCGCGTCCTGTGAAGATCTCAATCGAGCCCTACGACAATTCAAACTGGGAACTGGAATGGAAAAAATATATAAAGCCCATCGAAGCTGGCTCGAGTTTTCTTATATGCCCTTCCTGGGAATCTCCGCCTCCCCATGCTAAAGACCGGATTGTCATAAACATAGACCCGGGAATGGCTTTTGGAACTGGACATCATGAAAGCACTAGATTATGTCTTGAATGGATCGATCGCTTCGCTCTGGATCACAAGGAAAACCTCCATAAAATGTCTTTTCTGGATGTAGGAACTGGTTCGGGAATCCTTGCTATAGCTGCTGCTCTTATTGGTTTCGGGTCCATTACTGCCATAGACAATGACCCTGAAGCGATAAATGTAGCCCGGGAGAATGCCTTAAAAAATAAGGTGCATGAAAAAATACGCTTCCTGGTGGCCGAACCTTCGGACGTTGAGGGTGCCTTCGACATAACCATTGCTAACATCCAGGCAAATATTCTCATTAACATGGCTCCGATTCTGGCGAAAAAAACTGTTAAAAGACTTGTGCTTTCCGGTATTTTGAAGGAACAGGCTCAAGATGTTAAAATTGCCTTTGAGCAGGCGGGGCTTTCCTGGAGAGATTCAACAGTAATGAACGAATGGGTACTTCTCGATTTTTCGATGGTCGGGACGACTGGATTTGAACCAGCGACTTCTGCGTCCCGAACGCAGCGCTCTACCAAGCTGAGCCACGTCCCGACCCAAAGAATAAATAGCACATGATTTGGGCTTTTGTCCAGAGGTTTAAGGGGGTGTTCGAAAAATCGCCAGCGCTGTCATGCCGAGCGTCAGCGAGGCATCCCTTCCAGGAGATCCCTAGTTTCACTCGGGATGTTCTATGTCCATTGTCAAGGGGTAATCTCTTTCTCCACGACCTTGAAAGGCGTCCTGCTTTTTAACACTCCATAACATTGCCTTAATAACTTATGCGCCACCGCTACAAGCGCCTCAGTCTTCGATTTTCCCTTCCCAAGTAGCCTCTCATACAAATCCTTGCAATAACGATTACATCTCACCGCTGACAATGCGCACATATAAAACACCTGCCTAACATAAGCATTCCCTCTCTTCTTTATTGACCCCTTCCCCTTCACACTACTTCCGCTCTCAACAGGGCTCGGACATATCCCTACAAAACTTGCTATCTCCTTCGCCCTCTTAAACCCTTTAAAATTCCTCAAAATAGATACTACCACCGCTATCGCCCTATCTCCAATCCCAGGCATGCTCTTAAGCAATCTGTATTCCTCAGGAAAATGCTCCTTACAAAGACGCCTTATCTCCTTCTCAAGCTCCTTGATTTGCTCCTTTAAAAATTCTATCACTCGGTCATAATAGGCTAAATTCTTCTTGAGCCCCTTCATAGGCCTCAAACTTAAAGCTTCTCTCTGGTTCTTAACCCTCGTCAACTCCTTATAAAAATCCTCTAATATCTTAACTTTTGCCTCGATCTGTTTCTGAGCCTCTGTCTTTGGTCTAAACAAAGGGCCTTCAAATATTTGTCTTCCATATTCTGCTATAAAGTAAGAATCAACCTTATCAGTCTTAGCACGAGACATCTTGGCATCCATAAACCTCTTCATAGAAAAAGGATTTACTAATCCTACATTGTATTGTCTCTCAGCTAAGTATTCAGCAAGGTGTAAGTGATAGTTACCGGTGCTCTCCATAAGGATAAGCACATTTGATTTGTCCACGCCTATTTCATTGAGGTGAGGTCTAAACTTGTTTTCAAATTCTTCAGGCTTAGAGGAGACATTGAAGGTTTTTCGTATTTCTTCAAAAAGAAGCGTAGTGGTGAAGGAGTGTTTAGAGATGTCAACTCCTACATAGACAGCATAGTTGTTCATTGGTTCTCCCTCCTTAGTAAGATTTGAGAACTTGACATGAGAGAGAGCCTTCTGTAACCTATCATCGTGTTGTGATGCAGGCTTTTAAGCCTAATGTTCTGATTCAGGTTAAGGAAGGGGAAGGACAGCCCAAAACATCCCGAACGGTCTCTAAGGACCAAAGACAGGGTATTGATGCTGTCCTTCCTTCTTTCTCTCTCCATGTCCTTCATACTATAACTTGGTTTTAGAGTCCAACTAACTAAGATAAACATACGATGACAGGCCTCCTGCCTGTCACTTCGTTCGGGGTGACGAAAGAAGGGCTCGGGGGGACACCCTTTCTTGTCATTCCGAGGTGTCCCGAGCAAAGCGAGGGACGCCGAGGAATCTCATGA
>Ga0209162_1002211_pt1 | contig 17528 bp, 11 predicted proteins | sample YNPNPMetaG_FD_187121 | JGI IMG/M metagenome (GOLD analysis project Ga0209162, IMG submission 187121) | Anoxygenic and chlorotrophic microbial mat microbial communities from Yellowstone National Park, USA - YNP NP MetaG (SPAdes) (version 2) ... | reverse complement strand
GGGACTACGAACCGCGACGGTTCGTAGTGCAGGCTTTAGCCTGAGCCGCCTAAAGGCGGTACTACGAACCGCGGCGGCTCGTAGTGCAGGCTTTAGCCTGAGCCGCCTGAAGGCGGGACTACAAACTGCGGCGGCTCGTAGTGCGGGCTTCAGCCTGCCTCCGCCTAAAGGCGGGACTACGAACTGCAGCGGTTTGTAGTGCAGGCTTTAGCCTGAGCCGCCTGAAGGCGGGACTACGAACGGCGGCCATGCCTCAGAACCCCATTTTTCTGCCCAACATTTTTGTGCCAACGCTTCTTCCATCTTCTTTCCCGTCATTCGCGAAACCCTCGCAGATTCGCGGTGGAACGCAGATTGGGGTGGGGTACCTCGCAGATTCGGGGCGGAACACAGATTCAAAAGTTCATTCCCGAGAGGTCCTAATCTGTGCTCCGTCCTGAATCTGTGTGAAACCTTTGCTCACAGATCCTGTGTGGAGATCCCCCACCGATGTTGTGAGGGCACTCCTTACAGATTTGGGGCGGAACAGGATCGAAGTGCGCGGGGACGAGCACGAAACTCCCTATTTCTCGATTTCCCAAGCTCCCGATTTGAGCGCTGAACCGACATCGGGACATGCACGAAGTTCTTCGCGCGCCACGGCCCGACACGGTTTGTAACACGGATGCGTTCGAGTTACGTAATTCTGTCCGAGACAGTTGACTCTCAGCCGGAAGGTTTAGCCCCTGGCAGCCACCTGCAATCCTGTTTTCGTCGGCGCGTTGGCAAAGGATAACACACCCCGAACCGCACTCACGCCATGGAACGGGTCGTTCGTGATCAGCAGGTTGCCGTCCAGATCAAGGTAATCTGTCAACTCGGCCAGATGCGCTGCAGCAGTGATGAGCAGGCTTGATTCAATCATGCAACCGAGCATTGTCTTGAGACCGGCGCGGCGCGCGGTTTTCAACGCCTCGAACGCGCCTGTTATCCCGCCTGCTTTTACGAGTTTGACATTCACTGCATGAAAGAAGCCCGCGCAACGCTCGATATCACCTGCGTTCACGTAAGATTCGTCGCCCATGATCGGCAGTGGCGAGTGCGCCTTCAGCCATGCCCAGTCCGATTTCGGGGTGTTTACGGGCATGGGTTGCTCGACGAACTGAATGTTGCCGTCAGATGCCAGCCGCTCGATCTGATCGAGTGCCTGCTCTTTCGTTTTCCATGCCTCGTTCGCATCGACTCTTATTGGTTTTGTGGGGGCAACCTCGCGGAGCGCGGCAAGGTTCGCGATGTCATGCGGACTCCCAACCTTCAGCTTCAGGACGGGGTAAGGCTCTGCCATCCGGACCTTTTCGCGGACGGTGTCCGGTGTGTCGATTCCAATGCTGAACGAAGTGACATGGCGCCCTTCAGTGAACCCGAGTCCGAGGTAATCGTGGACAGAGCTGTTTGCGATTTTGGCGGCGCCATCGATTAGCGCGACGTTCACTGCGCATTTCGCAGCCGCGTTTCCTTGCGCCACTTTGTCGAGGTACGCCATGCTCCCTGTGACGTCCCGAAACGAAAGTCGGGCCGGATCGATCTTCTGCAGGAAACTGAGAACGGTCTGGGTGGTTTCCTTGTAACGCTCGGACGGGGAAGTTTCGCCGAGGCCAACCACGCCGTCGTCATCTATCAATTCCACGAACACGACCTCTTCGGTCAAGGTGCCACCGGTTCCATCGGGTTTCAGTTCTCGAGCGATGGTCCACTGGTGCGCGAGCTTCAGGCTGTGACTCCAAAACTTCAACTTCACGGACACAACGACACCTGAAAACCGTCGGACAATCAATCCCGAAGTGACAAACCTGCCGCACTACCATCGTGGTTGATCTGCGCTGCAATCGTAGATTGCTCCAGATCGTTCGAGACCGCTGTCTCTTGGAATTCATTCGCTCAAACTGTGGCGCGCCTGCGATGCGCCCGGTAAATCGCGAAGCGTTTGTTAGTGCGCAGGCTTGCCTGCGCTTTACCCAGATTTCGCCGGCCACGGGGCAGATCGGATTGGAATGAATGGCCGAAAAGCTTGAAGACAAAAGTCTCGAAGGATGCACTGGTCTGCGATTGCTTTCTGCAGCGCGCTGCAAGGAGCGCGGCCATTCTTGGCCGCCCTCAACCGGTAAAGACTCGGTCGCAGGATGCATTATCGAAGCCGGTCTAACATCGGTCGGCGGACTGATGCGCCCGAGGACGGCGGCGCTCCCGAGCGCGATTGCTTTCGCCGACGCGCTCGGACGACCGCGGCCATGTTTCACCACCACATTTTTCTGCCAATTACTTCACCGGCTCTTGTCAGGGTAGGGGGGCGGTTTGGGTATCGTGACGGGATTCTTGGCAAGGAGGTCTTTAATGACCTCGATTGCCTTGTTCAACTGATCGTCAATGCCGGCGAACTCGCGCGCAGGGTCATTGTCCACCACAATGTCCGGTTCGACTCCTTTGCCTTCCATGATCCACTCGCGGGCCTCGAGGTCGAATCGGGAGAACTCGGGACGATTCAAATAACCACCGTCGAGGAGTGGCAATGACCCGCGAATACCGACGACGCCACCCCAACTGCGCATGCCGATAATCGGCCCCAGTTTGTGCTTGCGGAATCGGTAGGCGACTATGTCGCCGTCAGACGCAGAGAATTGGTCCAAGAGCAGCACTTTCGGGCCGAGCACCTGACCTGATGGATCGACGTTTACGGCTCCATTGCGCGCGATGGTCCACATTGCCGGTTCACGACGTAAACGCTCGATGATCTGTGGCGACACATTTCCGCCGCCGTTGCCGCGGACATCGACGATAAGACCTTCCTTGTGCAATTGCGGGTAGTACAACTTTGCGAACTGGTTCAGCCCCGCCACCTGCATGTCAGGGATATGCACGTAACCGATTTTCCCGTCGGTTGCCTTGTTAACGGTTTCGATGTTTCCCATGACCCATTTCAAGTAATATAGCGGCTGTTCGTCGTCGATCGGCACGACGACTTCGTCGTGTGCGCCTTCGGGTTTGGGTTCACTGTTGATGCGGAGTGTGACCTGCTTGCCTGCACGTCCGACCAATGCGGCATAGATATCCACCATTTGATCGGTTGGTTTTCCGTCAACGGCGAGTATGTAATCGCCGACCTTCACGTTCACCCCGATCTCTGTCAATGGGGACCGCAGGCGCCTGTCCCAATTCTGTCCCGGCAGGATTTCGGTTATCTGGTAGTAGCCGGATGGCGAATGCCTGACCAACGTCGCGCCCAGGAGACCGAGCTCGACCCGTGCGGGTTTCGGGAAGTCACCGCCACCTACATAACAATGGCCGAGGTTAAGCTCGCCGATCATTTCGCCGATGATGTAGGTGAGATCGGCTCTGTGTTGGACGTGGGCGAGCAGAGGTTCGTACTTGGCGCGCATGGCCGGCCAGTCAACGCCATGCAAATGCGGGTCATAAACAAAATCGCGCATTTGGCGCCAGCATTCGTGGTAAATCTGCGACCATTCGGCCTGGCGGTCGAGGTTGACTTTCATGTCGCTCAGGTCGAGCCTGTCTTTCAAATCAATCCTGCCGGTGGGCAGATCGATGATTCCGCGTGCGCCGCCGCCGGACACGAGCATTTTCTTTTTGTCAGCCGAGATTCTGTAAGCCGGGTAATCGCCCAGTTCGGTTTCCTTTTGTTTGTCGAGTTCGTAGAGGAAGAGTTTGCCCTTGCGCACGTAATAGAGTTTGTCCCCGACAGATGTGAGGGAGTTGTATTGTGATGCGGGCACGGGAAGCGCAATGATCCGTTGGGGCAGACCGTCGGCATCGACCTTCACGCGCACTTCCTTGTCGGTTTTCTCGCCTTCTTTCTTTTCTGGCGCTTTTTCAGCGGTATCTTTCTTTGCGGTGTCGTCCTTTTTCTCTGACGGCTTTTCCGGCTCGGTGGCGGGTTTGTCGGATTTTGGGGTTGGCGATTTGACATCCGGCTCTTTCTTTTGCTCTTCCTTGGCGATCTTGACCTCGTCGCTCTTCGGGGCGAACGGGGATTTGACGTCCTTGGCAAGCGTCACGAGGTAAATCCCGGCCATGTCGAGATAGACATGATTCCACTCTGTTTGGCCGTAGGTTGGGTTGAATGTGCGCTCTGAAACAAAGAAAAGATACTTGCCGTCCGAACTGAATTCGGGTTCGCGGACATCAAACCAGCCGTCAGTCGCGACGATTTTTTCTTTTGATTCGAGGTTGTAAAGGTAGATGTTTGGGAAACGGCGTTCCTCGGGTTTGGTGTAGGCGATCCATCGGCTGTCTGGGGACCACGTGTAGTCGGTGATTTCCCATGCGGTCGATTGGTCAACCATGGTTACCTGCTTTGACTCGAGCTCGACAAACTGGAGCCGGTTCATTTTGTCCCCCCACAGAATCCGTTTTGAATCTGGCGCCCAAATCAAGTGGTACTTGTAGGTGTCACCGAGTGCGGTTAATTGGATGGGCGAACCTGTTCCGTCTTGCAGGCGAATCCACACTTCATCTTCGCCTGATGCGTCTGAAACGTAAGCAATCCATTTTCCATCCGGTGACCATGTGGCGTTTCGCTCATGGACGCCCGGGGTGCGAGTCAAATTGCGGGTGGGACCGTGTTTGGCCGGGACTGTGAAGATTTCGCCGCGTGCGCCGAACACGGCGCGTGCGCCGTCCGGGGCGATGTCTTCGCTTGTTATGGCGTTGCTGACGTCGCGCAAGCCGCCTCTGCCGACGGCAAGGTCTTCGCGTATTTCGATCGGAACGCGGGTTGTCTGGCTTGAAGCCAGATCGAACCTGTAAATGAAGCCGCCGTTTTCGAACACGATGGCGTTATCGCCCAGAGATGGGAACTTGATGTCGAAGTCGGTGAAATGAGTAAGCTGTTTGGTTGCTTTGGTTGGGATGTTGTAAACGAAAAGATTGCAGCGGCGTGTCGAGTCCCGATCCGACACGAAGTAGATGTTATCGCCATGCCACATTGGGAACACATCCTGGGCAGGGTCTTCGGTGATTTTTTCGGTGGTTTTGGTCTCAAAATCGTAAATCCAGATTTCGTCTGCCTGGCCGCCGCGGTAACGCTTCCATGTTCGGAACTCGCGGAACACCCTGTTGTAAGCGAGTTTTTTGCCGTCGGGAGAGAACGAACACCAGCCGCCTTGGGGCAGAGGCAGGATTTCCGGCGCGCCACCTTCGATCCGGGCCAATGTCAGGTGCCCTTTCCATGCGTTCCATGAGATCCTGCGCGACCTGTAAACAATAGTGCCGGGATCGCGCCATGTCATGACGATGTTGTTCGGTCCCATGCGATCCGACACATCATCGCGCTCGAGAGTGGCCGTGTAAGTCAGTCGTTTTGGCACTCCGCCTTCAGCGGGCATCAAGTACACTTCTGTGTTGCCGTCGTATTGGCCGGTGAACGCGATCCATTTCCCGTCCGGGGAGAACCTCGGGAACATTTCGTAACCTTCGTGGCTTGTGAGACGTCTTGCGACGCCGCCGTTTGCGCCAACGGTGTAGAGGTCGCCTGCATAAGAAAACACGATCTGATCGCCGTGAATCGCAGGGAACCGCAAGAGGCGTGCCTCGCCTGCTGTTACAACGAACAAAAACGACGTCAACAACTGAACAACAAGCAGTTTGGGAAACATCTTCATGCGCATTGTTTTAGATCATCGACCCCGTGAGCATTGGATTCCGACTCGACCAACACAAGGAAAAAATGGTTTGCGCTTGCAAAACCGCCGCCAACACCGTGGCCACAGTTTGCCAGGAGCAGGTCAGACCGCAGCCAGGGTTTTCTCGATGAACACGCGCGCGCGTTTTGCCTCGAACGTGATTTCGGCTGCGGCGTTTGGGCGCGCCAAACATTCTATCAATATCGGCCCTGACACAAAACCGCCCTTGCGAAGATTTGAGAACACCTTTGTGAAATTGACCTCGCCATCGCCCGGGGTGACCATGACTTCCTTCGGACGGCGGAAATCTTTGACGCTGACACCGGCGACCATGCCGTCAACCGAGGTTGAATCGTCAGCAGGGTCTATTGTCCCATCCGAGTAATAGAAAATGTTTCCGGGATCGTACCAGATTTTGAAGTTTGGGTGACCAACGCGTCGGATGAACTCTCGGCACTGCGGGCCTGTGGCGTTTGCTCCGCCGTGAGGTTTGATGCTGAGGCGGACTCCTTTGGCTGCCGCGTAGTCGCAGCATTCAGCCACGACACGACAATAATCCTGCACAAGCCGCGCATTCGATGTTCCTGCCAGCATGAGGTCGGGACAGCCGCATGTGACACAGTGATCAATGAGAGTTCTCAGCCCCGCAATGCCGGCTTCGACAGAGCGCTCGACCGGGAATTCACCGGCATAAACCGACAGAATTTTCAGTCCGCGTTGCTTGGCTTCGTCAGCGACCTTCTGGGCGTCTTCGGGTGAGCTTTCGACGTTAAGGATGAGCCACGATTTGCCCTTGGCGGTCATGATGCCTGCGTACTTGAATCCTGCTTCTGCGATTCCGTCAAGGGCCGTCCGGTAATCGAACTGGTCCCACGGACGGGTGTAGCATCCCAGTTTATAGGGTGTCGAGTTGCCGGCGGCAGATGATTCGTTCAACAAGGCGGTGATACCAACCGACGCGACACCGCAGATGAACTGGCGCCGCGTGGCCCGATGCAGACATGTGTTGTTGGGTTTCATTATCATTATGGGTAGGATTGAACAACTGGACTGATATTCCCAGCATTCTCAGCGTGGCGCAGCCGCACCCGAATGACTCCGGCGAGCCAAAGGCGGTCGTTGCCAGCTTGCTGCACAGGCGCGCCCCGTTGGCCGGAGCGACTCTGTTGCCTCGGCGGCGGTGAGTTGGGATGAAAGAATGCATTCTTGGAGGCGATGGCCTCGAGGGATCCGCCAATTCGAGATTATTCTGCAGATTTTCCAAGATGGTACTGCAGTGACTTCTCAGCACTTTCTGATCCCAGTTGGCTGGCCCGTATGTGATCCGAGACCTGCGCAAACAAATTTAGCACCATGCCGAAGCTGACTGTCAACAGAAGTCCGGCGATGCCTGCGGCCCAGCCCCATGGCCCGGGCAGATATCGTTCCCTGTAATCGAATGTCCAGAGAACCGTGACCAGTGCACCGCCCACAATCCAGACAAGTCCGACAACTTTCAACGCGCGCGACCAACGTGTTTCGCCGGGAATCTTTTCCGGACCGAGCTTTGAATTGTACATGCCATACCCGAAATAGACCACCATGCCGATCGCAAACCAGACGATAAGTCGGACCCATGTTGTCCATGGGAGCGACACCATCAGATAGAGCGACGAAAATGCCCCCATCGGAGCGACAAACCATATCAACGGCGCGCGGAACCCGGCCCGCAGTTCCGGATGCCGCAACCGCAGTACAAGAATCCCAACCGACACGATTACAAAAGCGAGCAATGTACCAATCGAGCATAGGCTGCCTGCTTCGCGCACGGGCAGCAGCGCCGCAAAAAACGCAACGCCAGCTCCTGTCACAATTGAAGTTATCCACGGTGTTCGGAACTTCGGGTGAACCTTGTGGATGACAGGCGGCAACAGGCCGTCGCGTGACATGGCCCAGAAAACGCGCGATTGGCCGTAGAGCATCACAAGGATAACGGATGACAAACCTGCGATTGCACCCAGTTTGATCAAGGATGACATCCATCCAAGCCCCGCGTGGTCGGCGGCGAGCGCGATTGGGTCGGGCACATCCAATTGCCGGTAGGGAACAACACCGGTTGCCACTGCTGACACCAGAATGTAAAGCACCGTGCACACAGCAAGAGAGCCAATGATACCGATCGGCATGTCGCGCTGCGGATTTCGGGCTTCTTGTGCGGCAGTGCTTACCGCGTCGAAACCTATGTACGCAAAAAAGACAATCCCGGCTCCGGCCATGACACCCGTCCACCCGAAATGCTCGCGTACGCCCGTGTTTTCCGGGATGAACGGAACCCAGTTTGCCGGGTTGACTGCCCGGAATGCCGCAACTATGAACAGCACAATCACGCCAAGTTTTATGAACACGATCACGTTGTTTACCGAGGCGGATTCTCTCACCCCGACGACGAGCAGTGCTGTCACGATGAAAACTATGATGACTGCGGGGAGATTGAACACAGCGGTCACCTGCGCCAGAGTTGCGGGATCGGTTCCAGCCGCGGTGATCTGCCGACCCAGTTCTTCGGTGAATGCCTGCCACCCGGGGCGAAGTTTCAAAGCGGCAGCCAGTGTCGCAGGCAAATCAATCAGAGGCGTGCCGTGCGCGGCTGACAGTTCGGGCGGTATGTTTACGCCGATATCACGAAGAAGCGAACATACATATCCGGACCAGCCTATTGCGACGGTGATTGCCCCCACTGCGTATTCCAGAATCAGGTCCCACCCGATGATCCACGCAAACAACTCGCCCAATGTCGCGTAGCCGTACGTGTATGCACTGCCGGAAAGAGGGACAAGCGAGGCAAACTCGCTGTAACACAACGCCGCAAAAACAGACGCAGTCCCGGCCAACACAAACGACAAAATGACCGCCGGTCCCGCGTTCCGTGCGGCCACCGTGCCGGTCAACACAAATATGCCGGTGCCGATTATTGCGCCAATGCCAAGTGCAGTCAGATTCAACGGACCAAGCGCCCTGTGCAGGCGCTGGTCGCTCACGGCTTCTGCCTGCAGTTGAAAAACGTCTTTTCTCCTGAACAGGTTCATGGCTGATGGTTGCGACTCTGTTGTTGCCCGGGTATGTGGTGTTGTTCTGCTCGACCGACCTTGCTCAAAGTTCGATTTGACCGTCGAAAACGAACTCCGCCGGCCCGGTCAGACTGACCTTCCTAAAGCCTCCGGCGTTTGACTCGAACGCGACTTCGAGTGTGTCACCGCCTTGCACCTTCACTTTCACAGGCGACGCGAACCCCTTTGTCATAGCGCAGACAAGCGCAGAAGCGCTGACGCCTGTTCCGCACGCGAGTGTTTCACCTTCAACTCCGCGTTCAAACGTGCGGACGCGTATATATCCCGGTTCGAGGATTTGGACGAAATTGACGTTTGTGCCTGCAGGAGCGAACTCGGGATGCCGGCGAATCTCGGCGCCGAGCCGGGCCACCGGCACGGTGGAAACATCTGCAACAAACACCACTGCGTGCGGGACTCCGGTATTAATCGAGTGCGCCTCGCAAGAGCCGCTGGTCAGCGACAGTTTCACATTTGGCCGGTAATCTCTGGGTGGGGTCAAATCAACCGTGACTTTTTCCCCTTTGATGACGGCTCTGATGAGGCCTGCACCAGTGGCAAACTTGATTTCGGGACCTGCGCCGGTGACGCGGTTTACGAACCGGGCAAAGCAGCGAGCGCCGTTCCCGCACATTCCTGCAGCGCTGCCGTCGCTGTTGTAGAACTCCCATGCCCAGTCCGGTCCGCCGGCAGGACCGGGGACAAGAATCAGAACGCCGTCAGCTCCGATACCCCGGTGCCGGTCACACAGCCGGATTACGTCGGACGCCGTGAGTTGAATGTTGCCGGAACGATTGTCCAGGAGAATAAAATCGTTCCCCGCACCGTTCATTTTCGTGAACGTGATTCTCATCGGTTTCGAGCTTAACGTTTGGGCTGCGAAATTCAAAGCCCCGCACGGCAGTGCCTCAGGCGCAGGCGCTCCGGTGGTTTTTGCACCAGAGACCGCACTGATGGTAGAATCCCGGTCGCAGTTCTGCTCCGCGAGCCGGACCACAACCGCCCTGATCGGGACTTCGATTCGCCAACTTCGCAAACCAGGCTTTCAGCCAATGCCGAACTGAAAGCTCAGATCACGCCTGAATTCACCGCCGCGATATTTTCAACGAGCATGTCATGCCGGATCGGAGATGTCGAGCTTGCATGTTTCTCAGCGCGGCGCAGCCGCAGCCGAAGGATCTGGGCGAGGTAAAGGCGTTCCTTCCAAGCTGGGCGCTCTGTCGCGCCGCGCTGAGACGCAAGGGCGCGAATTTGCGCTTGCCGACTCCGAGGCGCTTTGGTAGCATTTCGCCGCTTCTATGGCAGCAATTGGCCGTTTCCAGAAAGGCGACGACATTTTTTATGCCAAAGTCGTCGATGGGGAATTGTACCGGCTGCAGGGCGATGTGTTTGGCTCACCGACGTTCCAGAAGAAGCCAATACCGCTCAAGGGTGTGAAAACACTCGTCCCTGTTACGCCGTCAAAAATTATTGCTGTGGGACTGAACTATGCCGACCACGCACGAGAGACGGGCAAAGCCCCGCCGAAAGAACCGCTGTTTTGGTTGAAGGCGCCGACGTCGCTGATTCCCGACGGCGGCAAGATCGAGATTCCGTTTCCTGATCACAGAACCGATTACGAAGCGGAGTTGGCGGTTATCATTGGCCGGCGGGTTCGGAATGTGACTGAAGCGGCTGCTGCGCGATACATATTTGGTTACACTGCCGCACAGGACATTACCGATCGCACGATACAAGAGTCGGAAAGCCAGTGGGCCAGGTGCAAGTCGTTCGACACTTTCACCCCGTTGGGGCCGTATATCGAGACGAAGATTGACCCGCATAATTTGACCATTCAGCTTTTTCAAAACGGGCAGCTCAGGCAGAACTCGAACACAAGCCAGCTCATTTTCAATGTCTATCAACTGGTCAGCTTTATTTCGTTCAACATGACGTTGCTGCCGGGGGACGTCATCCTCACCGGAACACCGAGCGGGATCGGGCCGATAACATCCGGCGACCGCCTCGAGGTGAGAATCCAGGGGCTGGCTCCTTTGCTGAACACCGTCAAGTGAGGGTGCGGTTGCTTTTTCATTGTTTCGACCACGACCGTGCTGGACGGCGTGCCGGATGAGTTTCTTTGTGCACATCCATTCACACCAACAATAGCATGCGCTGGACTCAGACTTTTATTCCAACTCTCAAAGAATCTCCTGCCGAGGCCGAGATCGTCTCGCATCAGTTGCTGCTTCGAGCCGGTTTGGTTCGAAAACTGACGAGCGGCCTTTACACATTTCTGCCGCTGGGATTGCGGTCCCTGCGGAAGATCGAGCGGATTGTGCGGGAAGAAATGGACCGGGCCGGCGCCATCGAGGTCCTCATGCCGGCTCTGCAGCCGACGGACATCTGGCAGCAAAGCGGTCGGTATGTGACCGCGCGCGAAGTTCTCTACAAGGTGCGCGATCGCGCGGACAAGGAATGGCTGCTGGGACCAACACACGAGGAGGTAATTACCGCGTTGGTGGCTTCAGAAATCAGTTCTTACCGCCAATTCCCGAAAAACTTCTACCAGATTCAGACAAAATTCCGCGATGAAATTCGTCCCCGGTTTGGTCTGATGCGCGCTCGCGAGTTCATAATGAAAGACGCGTACAGCTTCGACATCAGCGATGAAGCCGCCGAAATCAGCTACAAAAAAATGTACGACGCTTACACGCGCATATTCCGCCGGTGCGGCCTTCATGCGTTCCCGGTCCAAGCTGATACCGGTGTCATCGGGGGCACCCTCTCTCACGAGTTCATGGTGCCGGCCGAAACCGGTGAAAACGAGGTGGTGTGCACAAAGTCTGGCTCTTATGCTGCCAATATCGAGAAAGCGACCAGCCGCGGTCCGATTGTGTCCACGCCTGTGAAGGACACGGGGCCGGAGCCGGAGCCGTTTCCCACGCCCGGTGTGGTGACGATCGACGCTCTGAGTTCCGAGCCGTACAACGTGCCCGCGCATTGCCAGATCAAGACCCTTGTTTACGTGGTCGAGAGCAGTCCGGTCATCGTTCTCTTGCGCGGAGATGATCAGCTCAACGAGGCTAAACTTGCTGTCGCACTCGGCACAAACGTGTTCAGGCCGGCAACGCCCGACGAGATTTACGATCTCATGGGAGCGCATCCGGGCAGTCTTGGCGCGGTGAAATCGACGCTTTCAACGAAGGCTGCGAGTGTTCCGGTGCATGCTGACATTGCGCTTCGGAATGCGGCCGGAATGACCACCGGCGCAAACAAAGACGGCTATCACCTGCGTCATGTGAACATTGAAAGGGATGTGAGCGTTCACCATTGGCAGGATTTACGCGTGGTAAAGGCCGGCGAGGTTTCTGTGATTGATGGCCAGCCTCTGGAGATTTGGCGTGCGATCGAAGTTGGGCATGTGTTCAAGCTCGGCACCAAATACAGCGAGAGACTCGGCGCGGTGTTCATCGAGGAATCCGGCGCAAGGCGACCGTGCATTATGGGATGTTACGGCATCGGTGTCACCCGCACTCTCCAGGCTGTAATCGAACAGTCGCACGACAAGGACGGCATTATTTGGCCGCTGTCTGTGGCGCCGTTCGAGGTCTGCATCACGCCATTGAACACAGCCCATGGATCGCCCACGATGGTCGTGGCTGAGAATCTGTATCGGGCTCTCGCCGATCGCGGTGTCGAGGTGATAATTGACGATCGGGATGAACGGCCCGGGGTCAAGTTCAAGGACGCCGATCTTGTTGGTTTTCCGATGCGCATCAACGTCGGTGAGAAATCTCTTGCTCGCGATGAGGTCGAACTGAAGCCAAGGGCAGGAAAGCTCTCGACTGTGAAGGTCGCCAATGCCGCTGATCAGGTAATGGCGTGGATTCAGAGCGAGGCGAATAAATACCTTTAGCCAGGATCTCACTGACCGCTCCGCCGGATACGTCCGTTTCTACCCACCATGGCGCGGGCTTTCAGCCCTTATTCTGACTCGCTGACCGCGCTTTACCCGGGCCAACCCCCCAGGCTGGTATGCAGCGGGCCTTTGGCCCTCCCCTTACGCCAGTACCTCAGCGCGGCGCAGCCGCAGCCGAATGATCTGGGCGAGGTAAAGGCGTTCGTTCCAAGGTGGGCGCTCTGTCGCGCCGCGCTGAAACGGGCGACTTCGTCGCCAAATGGGGAAATGCGGGTGGGATCAGTGGCCGAAAAGTTCCAAGGCAAAAGTCTCGAAGCACGCCCTGATCTGCAATTTCGGCGCAGATTATCCAATATTATACTCGGCTCCAAAGGTCGCACTCTGGTGACAAATTGAGCAAACTCTTAATATAGTAATACAGTTGCCGCATCCAACAGAATGGGCCTCATGCATGCGATTACAAATTTGACGGCGCCTTGCTTTGCAATCTCAACTGTGGCCTTCTCACTGGCCCAAGCGCCAAAGGCGCGCCCTATACCAGCGTGGGGCAACGCCCCACGAAACGGTCACCCCACATCACCTTTCACAATCCAAGGGCTGAAGGCCCGCCCTATCCCCCGAAGGCTCTATTGTTCTTTGGTGGTTTCGATCTTGGGCCGGCGCGGATAATCCTGCTCCAAAAGCCGATCTTGCAACGAACGCATTTGTCTCGTCGCGATAATTCTCTCGTCGTGATAATTCGGTTGCGGCTGCGCCGTGCTGAGTGAGATTCGCCAGCGAGGAGAGCGATGCATCCTTGAAAAAAAAGCATCAGCGCATTGAAAGCTTGGTGGGTTTGACTCGGAGCTGTGCCAACAACTGGCGCGTGAGATCGCGCAGGCGGAAACGGTCAGATTCCGGCAGTCCATGCGGATCAAACCGAAGGCGGTAGTGCAATTCGAGAGCTTCGTCGAGCAAACTTGCCGTTGGTGCTCCGCCCAAGGAAAGACGTCGAAGCCATGCGCGCAGGGTTTCATTTGGCAACCGCGGGCCGTGATTGCGCGCGATGACCTCGGCCACAGCGAAGAATTCAGAATCAAGGCCCGGCAGCGGATACGTTCGTGACGGATGGGCGGTTGGCCGTTCACGGGCACGACGCCATTGGCTGCCGCGCAATTGCCGCCACCCGAGCCATGAGAGTGCAATCATGCCGGCGGCAAAGACAAATATGCGCCAGTTGCCGCCCCTTTGTCGCCAAAGCGCAAATCGATACCACGCATCAGAAAACCAGTCGCGGATGGCTTCGAACCAACCGGCTGTGTTGGCTTCGTGCTGTCGCCATGTGCCGGGTGTGGTGTCCACGTCTTGCCAGCGCCCGTTGATCCATGCCAAACACCATGCGTGGGCGTCTCGTGCCCGTGCCACCCATGTGTCGCTCCGGAGTTCGCCAGGGCTGAACCCGACGGCGTAGCGGGCGGGCACGCCGGCCGCTCTGAGCAGCAGGACTGTTGCAGTGGCGAAATACTCGCAGTGCCCGGCATGCGATTCGCGAAGGAAAGCAGCCAGTGCGCTTGAGTTGGTTTGCGTCGCGCTTCGGCGTTGCCAGCGCGTGTACTCGAATCTGGTGGCGAAATAGCGCTCGATCGTTGCGACGGCGTGATCGGGCGGTTGTGCTTTCAATCCGAGTGCACGGGCTGTTTCTTCGATTACTTCTGCGTCAGGACCTTTCAGCGAATCGAGATTCGTATCGTCGGCGTCTGGTGGGCCGTCGAATCCGCCGCCCGGCCCATGCTCGACGGAGTAAACGACCAAGGGCGGTGCGTCATGCATGCGGGCTGAGGCGAGGTAATTGGTTTCTACGGCCAATGCGGGCAGGTTGGTGATCATTATTGTGTCACCCGGAAGTGCGATTGGCGCTTCGCCCTTGGCCGTGTACCGGGCAATTGTAATGAAACGTCCGCTGCGTTGCGCGCGGGCAAAGCGCCAGATATGCCCGTCAATCGGCGTGCCAACAGTTTGAAACTCCCGGTGTGTGGCGCCCCAGACATTTGCCCGGAACCGATTGAACACTGCTTCGCGTAGCAAGCCCGGTGCTGCGCCGTCGGGCGTGTGGATTCTCAGGATAATGCGACCGGACTGTTTCAGGTGTCCGACCGCGCCAATGGCGGTCATACCATTGAGTTGATCGAATCTGTCGCCTTGTCCGGCGTTCTGCATCAGCTTGCCTTCGAGTGCGAGCAAGGTTTGGCGGGCGCGCTCGATACCGTATTCCGCCACCACTGCGCCCATAAGCAGACACAAGTACATTCCCGCCCATGACCATGCGCGATATCGCCGGTTACGCCACGGCCAGAGTGCCACTGACACCACACTCAGCAACATGGGCAGGTAAACCTTTGACCGGGCCGTTCCGGCGCACGATGCGAAGAGTACCAGCCCAAAGTAGAGATAACCCGGGTGAATTTGGCCGGTGGCCCAATCAGGTGGGCGAAGCGCCGAGCCTTCTGGTCCCCTTGCCCTCAATCGGAGGGAAAACACTTCCCATGGCAACGTTGTTGTGCGGCTCAGCGACACCGCCACGATAAACGGATAAAAAACGAACGGTAACCAACGCAACAACGCAACCGCTGTCTGCGACATTTCGCGCATTTCATCCAGGCGCGTTGCCGGCGAACTTGTCGTGACGATGTTTCCCACCGTCTCGAGTCCACGTCGCGCAAGGAACAGGTACAACGCCACGCCAATGAACAGCAGAACGGTGGCGTTCCAGAGCCGGTTCAAGTCCTCGTCTCGCGGCACAAACCGCACCTTGGAAAACCTGATTGCTTCGAGGATGGCGCCCATGGCCAGACCCCACGGCAGCAGCTCGGCCTGCCATCCCCATAACGCCAAAGAAAGCAAGATTGGAGGCGTCGCGTGCGTGAGATTGAGAGGAGAACCGTTCATCTCATTTGTTCCAATCGTTGCAGGCATTCGCCCACACGCCCCTCTTCGAGCACCAGTAACTGATCAGGCTGATCTTCCGCCGGCCCGCGTTCGAACGTGTCAGCCTTGCCTCTTTGGACCAGGATCATCACAAGGACCGGAACTCGCAAAGCACGCAACCGCCGAACAAGGTTCCGCCGGGGTTGATCCCACTCGAGCAGCACCATCAGACAACCGCTTAATGTGTGGCTGTGCTGCAATACCAGAGCTTCAAGTTCGGTAATGCGCGACTCGCGGCACGGTTTTACCGCGGCCAATACCTCGAGCATTTGTTGTGCATGCCCAACACCGCGCCCGCTGGTGACGCAGACCGTCGTGGGCCCGACGAACAGCAGGTCCAACAATGAATCCTGGTCCGGCACCGTGCACGCAAAAGATGCCGCCACCGCCACTGCTTCCTCGAACAACGCGTCCTGAGACGCCTCGCAGAAAGTGTCCAACACCAAAGCGTGCCTGACGAAGTACTCGTCCTGGCTCTCCTTGACGATCAACTGGCCACGGCGCGCCGAGCTTCGCCAATGCACCCGCCGCAGTGAATCGCCCCTGCGATACTCGCGCAGCGCAACAAATTCTTCCGATTCGCCCACACCGGCTGCGAGGGACACGCCGCCACGCTGGTATTGAGTTTGACCGGGCAGCGACAGTGGCGGGAGCGGATAGCGCCGCGGCAGCACCAATACGGTCTGTGGCGCAGCCGCATGCCGCAGAGCACGCACCAAACCGAACGGGTCCGTGCGCGCCAACCATCCGCCCGTCAACACCAACGGCCCGCGACGGTATGCAAGTATGTCCACGCGAACTTCCACCTTGCCGCGCGGCGGAAGAACCGGTACAGCCACCGGCCTGACACGCGCGGGCCGGATTGGCGGTAACGGCGCTTCAATTCGAAAACTTCGATTCCCGCGGCCCGGTCGCAGCCGCGCTGCGAATTCTGACACCGTAACAGGCGGATCACGCACGCTTTCAATGTACTCGAGTCCGCGCTGAAGCCTGTCGGTGGTGTTTTGCAACCGTACACGCAAACTGAATGCTTCTCCTGCGGTGACGAACCTTGGCGCATGACGTTCGATTGCGAATCCGACTCGAAAGAACAACGTCTGCAGTCGTGCCACCATCAGGATTGTCAGCAACAGTAAAAACGCGGCAAGACTCGTCGTTTGTTCGAGGTTCGATATCCCAGCGGTCAGAATTAGTCCGCCGAGAACAAACCCGCCTGCGGGCGTGAGCCAGCGTTGCAGCCAGCCCGCGCTCTTCCTGACACCGACGTAAATGCGATATAGCAAACCAATCACCATGCCACCGTCTCCCACCGCCTCCATCCTTTCTGTTTCTCCTACTCCCTCTCTTCCTCGTGCATCCTATGCTCCGAATTCGCCCTTATCAAGCTGACCACAACGCCGGCAAAGGGACGAGCCAGAGCTTGTCGCCGTAAGGAATCAATTGGTCTCCCAAATAAAGCACCGCGCCGGCGCGGAATCTTTCGCCCAACTGATCGCGCAGAATCCGCAGCGCGGCGAAATCCGAGGGGCTTACGGTGGCGCTCGCCTTGACTTCAACCGCCGCAATCGTGCCATCAGCCTTCTCCAGCACCAAATCCACTTCCGCGCCACGCGCGGTTCGGAAGTGGTAGAGAGTCGTTCGTGAATCTGTCCAGGAAAGCTGCTTGCGCAGTTCACCCACAACAAATGTCTCGAGCATCCTCCCCAGCAGCGGTCGGTCGTTGGCCAATCGCCTGACGTCGGCGCCGATCAAGTGACAAGCCAGACCGGTATCAACCAGATGCAGCTTGGGCGCCTTGACCAGTCGCTGGCCGAGGTTTGCCGACCACGCCGGAAGCCGGTGAACAAGAAACACTGTCTCGAGCAGCGCCAGATACCGCGTCAAAGTCGTGTGCGGCAGGCT
>Ga0209162_1002209_pt1 | contig 17543 bp, 17 predicted proteins | sample YNPNPMetaG_FD_187121 | JGI IMG/M metagenome (GOLD analysis project Ga0209162, IMG submission 187121) | Anoxygenic and chlorotrophic microbial mat microbial communities from Yellowstone National Park, USA - YNP NP MetaG (SPAdes) (version 2) ... | reverse complement strand
GTTGGAAAAAGCGGAAGCCACCATCAGGCACATCGAAGCACAGATCCGCCAGGCCGTGCCTTACGTGGACCGGGTATTGATCCACGCCGAACCGATAGCACGGACGCATCTGCGCTACGCTGTGCCTTTGAGTGACCCAGATGGGACGCTCAGCGAGCACTTTGGCGAGGCGCCGTATTTCGGGTTGGTCATCCTTCGTCTGGCGGATGGGGCCGTTGAGCAACAGCAGATCATAGCCAATCCCCACACAGAAGTGGAGAAAGCAAAAGGCATCCAGGTGGCTGAGTGGCTGGTGGCGCAGAAGGTGGATGTAGTCCTGCTAAAGCAGAGTCTGCGCGGCAAAGGGCCAACCTACGTCTTTGGCGACGCAGGGGTAGAGATGCAGGAGACCACCGCCACGACGCTGTCGGAGGCGCTGGCGGGCCTGACCTCACCCCCGGCCCCTCTCCTGACGACAGTAGTTTCGTCGTCAGGAGAGGGGAGCGGTTCTCCCTCTCTCCCGAAGTGCGTTTTTCCCCTTCGGGAGAGGGGGGTGGAGGGTGAGGCAGAGTACCCCGGATAGCAACGATTCCCCTGGAGGTGTTTGATGAGAGCGACTGGCTATCTTGGACGGCTACGGGAATGTGTGGGACACGCCCCATTGCTGGCTCCCTCTGCGGCGGCCTGCATCCGGGACGAGGAGGGGCGCATCTTGCTTCTGTGGCGCAGTGACGGGGACAATTTGTGGGGTTTCCCCGGCGGCGCAATGGAACTGGGCGAGCGAGCGGCCGAGGCCGTTGTGCGCGAGGTGCGCGAGGAGACCGGGCTGGAGGTTGAGCCAACGGCGCTGATCGGCGTCTATTCTGCTCCGGAGTACGCCTTTGACTATCCCAACGGTGACCGGGTGCAGCCGGTGACGATCTTTTTCGAGTGCCGGGTCGTGGGAGGTGAACTTGGACCGGATATGCGGGAGATTATGGGGGCGCGCTACTTCGGTCCCGATGATGATCTGCCGCCCATGCGCCCCTGCTGCGTCGCCAAGGCTCACGACGCTTTTGTGTTCCGAGATCAGGCGTTCTTTCGCTGAGGGGAGAAGGAAATGTCAGACGGTACGCTGAAAGCAGCAACCTACAACACCAACTCTATCCGCAGCCGTCTGGAACTGGTGCTGGACTGGTTGCGTCGGGAGGCCCCTGACGTCCTGTGCCTGCAAGAGACGAAGGTGCAGGACGCCGACTTTCCGGCAGCGCTCTTCCGGGACGCAGGCTACCACGTGGCCTTCCGTGGGCAGAAAGCTCATGGAGGCGTGGCCATCGTCAGCCGGGAGGAACCCCAGGAGGTGGCCTTTGGCTTCGATGACGACGGCGAGCCAGACGAGCCGCGCCTGATCCGGGCGGTAATCGCAGGCATCCCTGTGGTGAACACCTACGTGCCTCAGGGTCGCTCCCCTGATTCAGAGCACTTCCAGTACAAGCTGGAATGGCTGGCCCGGCTGCGGGCTTTTTTCGAGCGCCACTACTCGCCGCAGGAGCTGCTCCTGTGGATGGGCGATTTCAACGTCGCTCCGGAGCCGATTGACGTGCATGATCCCCAGAGGTTGAAGGACCATGTGGACTTTCATCCCAAAGCTCGCGCGGCATTGGAGCACGTGCGGGAGTGGGGATTCGTGGATGTCTTCCGGCGGCATCATCCCGAAGAGCCGGGGCAGTATACCTTCTGGGACTACCGGGTGCGGGGTGCGCTGGAGCGGGGGCTTGGCTGGCGAGTAGATCACATCTGGGCTACCGAACCGCTGGCCCAAAAGTCCACCCGCGCCTGGATTGACGTGAAGGCGCGGCGGGCGGAGCGGCCATCGGACCACACCTTCCTGGTGGCCGAGTTCGCCCTGGGAAGCTCCTAAGGGTTTCTGAGGAGGATGGAGTATGGAGAATAGCTCGATTGCGGCCAATGTGAAACGTATCCTGGAATCACTGCCGCCGGGTGTTATCCTGGTCGCTGCAGCCAAAGAGCGCACACCCGAAGAGGTGGAAGAAGCGCTCCAGGCCGGAGTGACCCACGTGGGCCACAACTATGTCCAGGAAGCGGAGCGGATGATCCCGGCTATCAAGGGCAGGGTTCAATGGCACATGATCGGGCATTTGCAAAAGAACAAGGTCAAAAAGGCTGTGAGGCTTTTTGACATGATCGAGACAGTGGACTCGTGGCCCCTGGCCGAGTTGATTGACCGGCGCTGTGCTGAAATCGGTAAGACCATGCCGGTCCTGGTGGAAGTCAACATCGGGCGGGAGGCCAGCAAGACCGGCGTGCTTCCCGAAGAGGTAGATGATCTGGTGCGGCGCATAAGCACCTTGCTGCACATCCGTGTGCAGGGGCTCATGACCATGGGGCCACGCTTCGGCGACCCCGAAGACGCCCGTCCCTATTTCCGGGCGACGAAAGCGGCTTTTGATCGCCTGGCGAAAGCAAACATTCCGAACGTTGAGATGCGCTACCTTTCTATGGGCATGAGTAACAGCTACCAGGTGGCCATTGAGGAAGGGGCCAACATGGTGCGCCTGGGCACCCTGCTTTTTGGAGAGCGGCACTCGTGAGTGGGTCTGGTAGAACCAGCGGAAGGCAGGTCGCTTTCGAGGAGGTCTGACGAAGATGAAGAGTGAACGGATTAAAGAACTGGAGAGACAGATAGCAGAGCTGAAGAGCCGATGGCCGGCCCATTCGGTGCCGCCGACGATGCTTCAGCAGTTGGAGGAGCTGGAGGATGAGTTGGGGAGGGAACTGAGGAAAGCAACCGGGGGTGAGACCGATGCCCAAACAAATGGCGACGGTAGATTACAGTAAATGCCGCCCGGATCAATGCGATCAGGGCCTTTGCCTGGCAGTACTCGCATGTAAGCACAAAATTCTGAAGCAAGAGGCCCTGTATGAGATGCCAGATCCGAATCCGGCCATGTGCGTTGGCTGTGGTCTATGCGCCCAGGCCTGCCCTTTGAAGGCAGTCCAGATGATGTAGGGACAGAACGAAACCATCTAATCACAAGGAGTACCGAGAGATGAAGGTAACCTGCGTGGTAGACAACACGGTCTGTGACCACTCGACGTTTTGGGGTGAGCACGGGCTGGCTTTTCTGATTGAGACGAAGAGCGGGCGTGTCCTTTTTGACACCGGCCGGAGCGGCACAGTGCTGCTGCACAACCTGGAATTGCTGGACATCGAGCCGGGGGCGATCAACGCTCTGGCCCTCAGCCACGCCCACTACGATCACACCGGCGGGCTATCGGCATTGCTGGAGCAAATCAGCGGAATCCCCCTCCACGCCCACCCCGACCTCTTCCGTGAGCGATTTTCGCGGCGGGAAGTAGGGGCGCATCACGATGCGCCCAAGGCTGTGGGTTTGCCTGTGGCCAGGGAAACATTGGCCCAGCGGCTGACCTTTCAACTGAGCGCCGAGCCGACGGAGATTCTACCCGGCGTGTGGACGACGGGAGAGATCACAGACCGCACAGAGCCAGAGGGGCGCAGCCCGCATCACCTGGTACGTGGGACGGAGGGTTGGGAACCTGATCCTTACCGCGATGACATGGCCCTGGTCCTGGAAACGGGAAAAGGGCTGGTGGTGCTCTGCGGCTGCTGTCACGCCGGGCTGCTCAATACCCTGGCCCACGTGCGTCACAATTTTGGTATGGACATCACCGCCGTGGTCGGGGGAACCCATCTGCTCCAGGCCGACGAAGCCCATCTGCGGCGCGTCATCGAAACGTTGAGAGAGCTCGGCGTGCCCCGGCTCTATCTGAATCACTGCACCGGCCAGAGGGCCTACGTCGTCCTGGCCCAGGCCTTTGGCCAGGCGGTGGCCCCCTGCCCCGTGGGCACGAGTCTGGTCTTTTGAGTTGCAAACAAGGAGGTCACATTGAAAAAGCTGCGCTGTGCGATGTGTGAGGTCTGGGCGTGCGAAGCCTGGCCCGGCACCAAAAAGTACCCATCTTTCTGCCCCATGCCTGCGGAGAAAGAGATCCTCTCCAGGGCAGAGGGGAAATATCTGAGCCAGGATGATCTGCGAGAGTTCGCCCTGGCCGCGGCTCGTACCGAGGCAGCCGGGTATTGCAAGGAGCCTCGGGTGGAGGAAATCATGAACTTTGCCCGGCGCATCGGCGCCAGGCGTCTGGGCATCGCCAGTTGCATCGGCCTCATCCGCGAGGCTCGCCTCCTCCAGGAGATCCTGGAAGCCAACGGGTTCGAGGTGGACAGCGTCTGCTGCAAAGTGGGTTCGATTGACAAGGAGAAAATCGGCCTGACGGACGAGGAGAAGATACACCCTGGGCAGTACGAACCCCTCTGCAACCCTGTAGGGCAGGCCATGTTGTTGAACAAAGCCGGCACAGAACTGAACATCGCCATGGGGCTGTGTGTGGGCCATGACAGCCTCTTCTTCAAACACTCTGAGGCCCCGGTCACAGTGCTGGTGGCCAAAGACCGCGTCACGGGTCACAATCCCGTGGCGGCCCTTTACACCAGCCATTCCTACTACAGACGGCTGCGAGAGGGAAGAGGACCATGATCATCGCCATAGCCACTTGAACATCGGCCAGGCCATGGCCGTGCCCGTCACCCGCGAGTTGAAGAAGCCCATTGGGACGCTTTTCGGAGTACAGGTGGGATGAAACAATTGGTTATTCTCAGCGGCAAAGGGGACACCGATCCCCTTCGACACCGTGGTCACCCAGGCCATGACCCCATTGGATTGAGCACAACGCCGAGCACGCGGCCGAGTTCCGCCAGTGGGCCGAGCGGGCCGGGGAAGCTGGCGAGGATATCCGTGCTGCTATGGAGGGCATCGAAGACGCCGATGGGATCGGCCGTCTGGGGAATGCGTCCTACAAAGCGCGCAGGTACTCGGGCCGCAGAACCGCCTCCCCCTGACCCAGAGCCCAATCCAGGGTGGCCAGCAGCTTCTCTTTGTCCTGGGGCAACGTCCCTGCCAATGGCAGATAGTTGGAGGCGTGATTGGTGCGGAAGATGCAGTGAGTGAGGCCCTCCATGTGTTCAATCATCACCCGCATCTCCGCCAGCATCTCCAGAGGCTCGATCAACACAAATTCGCCCGCCCGATACTGCCGGTGCAGTTCCGTGCCGGGCACCACCATCAGCGTCAGCAGGGAGAAATAGGCCGGGTCCATGGCGCTGACCGCCTGGCCTGTGGCAATAGCGTGCTCCCTGGAACGCTCGCGTTCGCCCAGCCCCAGAATCCCAATGACCGACATCTGGAAGCCAGCGGCCTGAGCTTTTCTCACCGCCTCGATCATCTCCGCCACCGTAGCTCCTTTCTTCACCCGTCGCAAAACCTCCTCATCCCCGCTCTCCAGCCCCATGTAGATCAGACTCAACTTTTTCCTGCGGAGGGTAGCCAGTTCCTCTTCGCTCTTGCGCAGGATGTCCTGGGCGTTGGCATAGATGCTCACCCTCTCCAGATTGGGGAAAGCCTCGTTCAGGGCGTCCAGGATGGGCACCAACTGCCGGTTGCTCAGCACCAGGGCGTTGCCATCGGCCAGGAAGACCCGGCGCGTATGGGGAATGATAGAGCGAGCCATGGCAATGTCCTCCAGCACCTCGTGGGCCGGACGGACCTGAAAAGGTTTGTCCAGGTAAGTGGAGCAGAAAGTGCACCGGTTGTGAGAACAACCGTAGGTGATCTGGAGGATGTAGCTCCAGGCTTCGCTGGGTGGTCGGACAACGTTGCCGTAGTAACGCATAATGAATATGATCCTGGTTTCTGTCAATTTGGGGGCAAACGGCGCACTTCCTCGATGAGCTTCTCCAACTCATCCATGTTGTTCCCAATTTGCCCACCAAACCACTCTCTAATGGGGCTATTTCACCCATCCCACGGCTCTGAGTTCAGCTCTTGTTAGCCTGTTGCAGATCATGATCGAGGGCCTCCAGGTTCACCAGGATGGCACTATGCGGCGCGGCCTCCGTTCTGGCTGCTTCCGTGAAACCAGCACGTGCGAAAAAGGCATAGTGAACCGCCCATCCCTCGCCACCATCGGGCAGAACGGCCAGAACCCGAGGGGTCTTTTCCTCAATCAGTTCCCTCACTACCGGGCGATCTATATCCTCCATCCCCCACTTACATTCTCCCAGCAGGATACACTTCTCTCTCCAGGCAATGGCCACCACGTCCACCTGGACATCCGTCGCCCAGTGGGAACCCACCACATCCGGGGCAAAGGGTAGCCCGTTCACTCGTGCCTGGGCCAGCGTCCAGACCCGACAGAGTTCCTCGAAGGTCAGAGCCACGAAGGCCCGGAAGTGACTCTCCATCATCTGCCACAGACGGCTGGTCAGGCCCTGCTCAATCAGATGCAAATTGGGATCAATGAAACGATAGTAAAAACGTAGATAGGGATCGCTCAGATAATAGCGGCTGAGCTTACTCGTGCGCCGCTGTTCCAGAGGAACAGTAGCAGGAATGCGCCGTTCCACCAGGTTCAATTCAATCAGCCGGGGCAGGTAGTGGCTGAGGGAAGACGAAGTCATGGCTGATGCTGCGGCGATATCCTCGCGGGTGTGGTTACCGGCGGCCAATGCTCTAAGGATGGCCTCGAAGCTGGTAGACTCCCGACGTGTCAGGTCACTGATCAGCACCAAAGGCTCATTGCGGAACCAGCCGGTGCGTTGCAAAAAGAGACGCTGTACATTCGCCGCAATGGTTTCGCCGTCATCCCACCGTTCCAGATAGGCCGGTATGCCTCCCAGAATAGCGTAGACAGCCAGGCGCTTATCCACATCGTAACGGGGTAAGAAATCGCGAATGTCCGGGAAGGATAGAGGGAGAAGAGGCAGTTGGGCGGTAAAACGGCCATAAAGAGGCGCCTGATACGTCAGCAGGTCAACTATCATCCCAATGTGGGAGCCCGACAGGAAAAGAAGGACGTTGCTATCCTTGAAAAGGTGATCCCAGGCTGCCTGGATATGGGAAGCGAAACCTCTATCCTGCTGCAAGGCATAAGGCAGTTCATCCAGGATAACGATCACCCGACGATTGCCGATAGCTCGTGCCATCATCTGGAAGACCTCTTCCCAACTGCGCGGCTGGATACCGATCTCCCCTGGCTCGCCGCCATGCTCCCAGGCCCAGATGGTCTGGGCCAGACTGGCCATCAGCGCCTGCTTCGGGTCGCGCTTGGCGACCCAGTAGAGAACGGGCAACCCTGTTCGTGCCGCCCAGGTCGTCAACAGAGTGGTCTTGCCCACCCGACGACGGCCATAGACACCGATGAGTTGAGCCCCTTCCCGCCTGAGAAAGGCGTCCAACTCTGCCATCTCCCGTGCGCGATTGAAAAATCCGACCATGGATTGACCTCGAGTCAATGTAGAGCAGATGATAATAGTCTGCTTTATAATTATACACAAAACAGCACATAAGGCAAGTTGCCGTTTGCCGGGTCGCTGAAGGTATAGCAGCAAAGAAAAAGCGTCGTCTATGGAATAGACGACGCCAGCTCACAACCGCCGCTTCCTACTTCTGGGGTGGGACCTCAGAGACTTCAAAGCCCCTGGCCTTCAGCCTGGCCAGGATGTCCGAAGTGACGACGGCCTCGACAATAAAGCCGCCTGACAGTGACTCCTCGCCTGGCGGCCGGCTGGGGTCGGGCCTCACCCTGGCGATGTCCAGGCGCATCTGGCGCAGTTGCTGGACTTCAAGCGAGGACCGGGCCCGAATGAGGACCATCCTCAACTGAGGCCCTTCGGCCGTGGGTTCTTGAGACGGTGTTGGAGCAGGAGTCATCGTATCCACCACAGCAGGTATCAAGGTCGGCACTTCGACAGTAGCCGTCGGAGGGACACGTGTCTCCGTGGCTTTAGCAGGCGCTGAAGGTCCTGGGCCGCAACCAGTGACAGCCACTGTCAAAAGCAGCGCAACGAGTACCAGGCGTCTCATCAGCCTTCTCTCCGCCCTCACCCACCCCCGCCCTTCGGGCAGGTGGGGGCTGATTGTTTTAGCCACACGCAAATGGCAGGGAGACCAGGACTCAAAGCCCTGGTCCCCTGCCGTTTATGTCCGCCCTACTGTCCAAAGTAGCTCATCACCCGGTCCATCACCGCAGCCCGGTTGTCGGCCGTATCAATGGCCTCAAAGCCGAAGCCCAGGTAGACCGAGTCGGGAGTGCGAATGGCCGGACCCTCGGGCAGGCCAAGCGACTGGATGCGTGCCCAGTTGTTAAGGGCGCCGCTGCCTTCGGGAGGAGGACTGGCCGCCCACTGGCCCATGCCGGCCTCAAAATCTTCCAACGGGTAGCCGGAGAGCTCGATGTCATCCACAAAGACGCCCAGGCCCTGGGTCGCCCAGTCGGAGGCGTAGCTGATGTAAAGCTCGACGGTCTTGCCGGCGTAGGCCGACAAATCCATCTCTACCTGCTGCCAGCCGCCGCTGTTGCCGGTGAAGGCGTTCCACGAGCCCGTGCTGCCTGTCGGCTCGCAGGTGGTGGGGTTCATATAGTGGGCCAGGAAGGGATGGATCTGGTCCACCCAGCCCTCGGGGCAACTCAAGCCGGTATCCGTGGTGGTCAGACCATGTACGTCGGGCAGAGTCGTCCACACGTCCGTGCCTGCTTCCCTGATTTCGACGAAGGCATAGTCCCAGTCGGGCTCGATGTCGTAGGACACCCAGAATTTGAGTGTGGGCGAGTCCGTGGGTATGTCGAAGGTCCCGCCCAGCCGCTTGTAGGCCTCGTCCGCCTGCTGGCTGTAGACGTACCAGTCGCCAGAGTGGGGCTCGAAAACGCCAAGGCGGTCGTACCAGGCTGCTATGCGATGGTCGAAATGGGGCAGGAAGTGGCCGGTCGGCACGAAGGAGTCGGCGTAGCCCTGATTGTCCGCACCGTCCCCGTCATGGATGCTGAAGGTCAACCCCCCGAAAACAGGATCGCCATCCTGGCCTCTGACGTCAAAGGGCACACCGCTCAGGCTCATCCCCACTCCTTCCAGATGCATATAGGCGCCCAGGTAGTACTGGAAAAAGTCGTCACTCAGATACCCGTAGACGGCTGCCAACCAGGCCAGGTCCTGGCCGGTGGCGAACAGCTTGCCATCCTCATAGTTCATGAACTCCCTGAAGTTCAGGACTTCTTGCTCGAGAGCGCCGAGGCCGTACTTGCGAGGGATAAAGTCGTTGCCGGTGTACCAGATGGCGACATCGTAGTGAGACAGAACCTCGGGGTAGGAGGGGATGCCCTGCGCATCCACGTCCCAGACGTCATAGGCGTAGCCGCCCGCATCCAGCGCATTGGTGTAGTATCCCAGGTAGTAAGGCCCGCTGCCTGGGGGGTAGGGTGGACGAGTGTAATGACGAGGGTCGTTGTAGTCCTCAGCAGATACCACCAGGACGGGATGGCCGGTGGCGCTGATCACGTTGTAGCTGTACGGACCGAGCTCACCGCTGCTCCAGGCGATCCGGTAGCTCACATTGTCGCCGGCGCTCTGGCCGCTGATGACGGCCTGGTACTTGCTGTAGTACGTGCCCGACTTCTCGTTGTAGGTTTCGCCCAATTTCTCACTGAAGCTGGCTGTCTGTTCCGGACCGCCGTTGATGCTGTATTTCAGCCTCAGAGTTGGAGCGAGCTTCTTGCGGGCCAGCACCTCGACGATCTGGTCCGGGCCATTGGAGAGCGTCAACGGCGTGTGGTAGACGTCCCCGGTCTCGATGCCCACTGGCGAGACAGGATGGGCCGGATCGCGCGCGCTTTCGGCGTAGGCCAGGGCAAAGGGCAGATTGTCCATGAAGACTTGCTGCACCAGAGCCTCGTCGTCGGGGAACTCGAAGCCGTAGTAGTTCCCGTCCGCATCGTAACCGTAAGTCAACTCAACAGTCTGGGCCGGGATCCCGAGATCGTAGTAGGCCCAGTCAGTGAAATCACCGTTGGTGATGTACAAATCGGCCCCCACGCCGGGGTCATAGCCGAATCCCATCAGGCTGTCCCAGATGCCCGGATTGTCATCGGTGCCGGCCTGAGCGACAAAGATGGGATCATCCAGGCTGGTGGTCTTGACCTGCCACCCCCAGGGGTAGAGGATCAGGTCACTGTAGGTGTGGTAGGAGAGGATAAACTTGAAGCGGAGCTACTTGACTAACCTCACCACCGCCTGGGTCTCTGGCTCGGAATTGGGCGCGGTACCCCGGTAAGTCTGATCAGACCAATTGGGGCTTGAACCTTCATCGTCGTAGCCCCAGTGGGCTGGGAAGTTCCGGTTGAGGTCCACCCCGTCGGCCAGAGTGATCTGGCCGTCACCGTCGTTGTCGCGCAGGTTCTTGCGCCACAGCCGCTCGGTGGTAAAGGTGTACTCGTAGCCGTCGGGGTTGGCCACAGGAATGACCCACACCTCAACGGTGTCCAGCAGGTTGGTCACTCGCGGATCGGAACCATAGTTGGAGGTGAGGTACTTGATCAGACGCATGGCCATTTCGGTGGCCACCCACTCCCGGGCGTGATGAGTGGCCAGAAACAAAACCCGGGGCTTCTCGTGGCAGAATCCCTTGCCGCAGCGGGCTCTGAAGTTGGTCAGTTGCATGGCCAGTATGGGCCGGTGCTGAATGCTGAAGCCGATCGGCCAGAGCCGGGCGATGCGCCGATGGGTGGCAGCAATCTTAAACAGTTGGGCTTTGATGCCGTAGACGGGTTCGTCGAAGCTGTGATAAACGCTGTATTGAGTAGTCGCCATGGCCAGTCTCCTGGCCTGCACCTCAGACCAATGGAACCCCTCATGGCCCAACTTTTTCTCATCGTGGGCCGAGATAACCGCTTCCACACGATAGGTCTGCACGGGGAAGCCCCGCTTGTCCTCCACCACCGGCCCCTTGCGCACGGCGGCAATGTCGAGGCCCATGCGGGCCAGTTTCTTGACCGCCGCCGGGGACTCAGCGTCAATGGTAACCACCTTCAGCATAGGCTCCGGCGCTTGAGACTGTGCGACCGGGACACTGCTGACACTCAAGGTGATCAGTGAAATCACCACCAGTAGCAGGAATAAACCTCTCTTTCTCATCTCCTTCATCTCCTTGGTGAGTGGTGGGATATGTCAAACTGTGTCTGACAGCGCCCCACGGGCTTATCCTGTTGAACGATGTGGCTCTCTGAAAAGCCACGAACCATCCATCGCCTGTTTCCTATACGCATCCCCCCTTTCATTATCTAATTCTCATTATCTAATTCTCATTGCCCCCATGCCCGCAGCTCATAACGGGCAACGCCTTGACCGTGTGGATCCACACAGATTTCAAAGTTTGAGAGCTGGCCGTCCACCACGTCTATGGGGTAAGGCTCATTGTAGTCGCCAAAGTTGACTACCCGATCCTGATTGTCATACAGGACAACCACGACCACCAGGTAGACTTGCAATTCGCCACCTGGGTTTCGGAGCGTGCCCCCCACGCAGTAGACACCCTCCTCATTCCACTGTTTGAGGTCCGCAAACTCAAAATCCTGTCGCGGGGACTCGCTACTCAGTTCAGCCTCAACTCTCAGGGTGAATCTGGCATCACCCTGAATGCCGTCAACGGTCAGCTCAAAGGGCAGGCGACCGCCAGAGGGTATAGCGTCCACGGCTGGCCAATAGTCATGCACACTATCCTCACCAGCGACAACCTGGCCTTGATCGTTGTAGAAAGTGCCAGTGATCAAGGCCAGGGCCTGAGGGGAGCCGGTATTGTTGATGAGATCCCCATACAACACCAGTCCCTCTTCCTGGTCAGTGGAGAGCCGCACGCTGGCAAGCGACCAGCCAGGGGGTTCAATCGCCGGGGGCACCGTTGGGGGCGGTGAGGTTGGCGACGGTTGGAACGTAGGTATTGGGCTGTCCATCGGGTTCGGGATGGGAGTATGGGTAGGCGCTGCTGGGCCGGGTGTCAGTGTAGAGCCCGTTGTCAGGGTGCCTACAGGCGAAGTCGGCGTTGCTGCTCCTGGCGCGTCGGTTGGCTGGAGAGAAGTCGCCTCGGTCGAGTTGGTCAGGGCTGCCAACGAGGGCAAAACGGCCTTGAGCACAGCAGTAGGTGTGAAGGGTTTAGGGGTCTTGGTGGGAGTAGGTGTCACGACCAGGCCAATGGACAATGGACCACAGGCCATCGTCAGCCAGACGAGAATCAAGAAAAGCAGAGCAGCCAGAATGATGCTCCACCAGCCGATTCGTGCCTCAGAAAAAGTCAAGGCCTCACCCTCCCCGAAGGTCTGACGTGTAGGCCGGGATAACGAATTGTAATGGCAAACACTTTCAGCCGCGCCAGAATCCCAGAATCATTGACCGGGTGAGATAAAAACAAAACATGCCAACCCAGACCACCTTGAGTGTGGTGCAGGTTGGCATGTGTGGTCATCTGTGAAACCGCTGCGAAAATCTGGCAGGAATGTTTGGTATTCTTTTTAGAATCTTACTATAATTATACCTTAAAACTTTGGTCCTGTCAATAGGAAAATGGTAAAAATTCAGGGCCAAGTCGTCAGTCCAGGCGGATGTCTGGGCAGGGATGAGAGGAGAAAAGGTAATTGGGCAGGGAAAGAGATACACAGAAACTACGCAAAAGCTGGTGGGAACTTGACGGCTGGCGTTTTATGTGCTACAATTTCGAGGTCTGTTCACAAAGTGAGTATTACAGAAGTGAGTATCCAAAGGTGCTGCCGATGAGGAAGGAACTGGCCCCCGAATGGGCGTTGCTGGGCCTGCTGATCCAGAAGCCCATGCACGGCTATGAGCTTCACCACTATTTCACCGACCCCTCAGCCCTGGGGCAGGTGTGGTACCTGGGTCTGAGCCAGATGTACAAACTGCTCAAGGCACTGGAGGGACAAGGCTACGTGGAGGTCACTACAGAAACACAGGATAACTATCCGGCCCGCAAGGTGTATCACATCACCCCTGTGGGGCGAGCAGCCTTTTGGCAGTGGATGGAAAAGCCCATCAGCAACCCCCGCCGGATACGGGTCGAGTTCCTGGCCAAGCTCTTCCTGGCTCAACTTCTGGGGTCAGAGATGATAGGAAGGGTCATTGACACCCAACTGGAGACCTGCCAGGCTCAACTGCTCCGCTTGCAAGAAAAGGCCAGGGCTGAGGGCTTTGAGCACCTGGTCTTTCGCTTCCGCCAGGGACAGCTTCAGGCCATCATTGACTGGCTGAAATACTGCCATAACAGGTGGTCAGGCGGATGAGGCCGACGATTCTTCTAACGGGCGGGCGCGGGGTGGGCAAGACGACTGTCTGCCAGGCCGTCGCAGAGCTGGCTCGCCAGAGAGGGTACCGACCGGGTGGGGTGGTCACACCCGCACTGTATGATGATCATGGGGTGAAGGTGGGCCTTGAGGCGATGGACGTGAGCAGTGGCGAACGCTGGCTTCTGGCCCGCACTGATCCCTCGCCAGGCTCAGGACATCGCCGGGAGAGCGGCCCCCGGGTGGGCCCCTACAGCTTTGACCCGGCTGCTCTGGCCAGAGCTTTGAAGGTGCTGCGAAAGGCAGCCACAACGGAGTGTGACCTCCTCATGGTGGATGAGATCGGTCCTCTGGAACTGGAGCAGGGCGAAGGATTTGCGCCTGTTCTGGACTTGCTGCCGCCTGGGATGCCGACGCATATCCTCATTGTGGTACGCCCGGAACTTCTGGATGCGTTGCGCCTGCGTTTGAGAAGCACCAGCCCCACTGTTTTCAATGTCACCAGGGAAAACCGGGATGCGCTTCCCCGCCAGATCATAGAGGAGCTCTGGGGGAGAAGCGGTACATTATAGAGAACAGCCCGCTCTAGAGCACGTGTCGTTCACCGTCGGACGGGGTGAGTTCGTGTTGCTCAGCGGACCCTCGGGCTGTGGCAAGAGCACCCTGGCCTGCGCTCTGAATGGCCTCATCCCCCATGCCTCGCCGGCCAGGATGTCAGGCCGGGTGGTGGTGGATGGATTGAACACGGCCATGCACTCTCTCCCCGAGCTGGCAGCCCACGTGGGGCTGGTCTTTCAGAACCCTGCCACTCAACTCTTCAACGCCACAGTAGAAGAGGAGATCGCTTTCGCCCCGCGCAACCTGGGTCTGCCGACCGAAGAGGTGTCAGCGCGGGTCGCGTTTGCCCTGGACGCCACGGGTATCTCTCACCTGCGAGGCCGGACCATACGCACCCTGTCCAGCGGCGAGCAACAACGGGTGGCCATTGCTTCTGTGTTGGCTTTGCGTCCCCAGGTACTTGTCCTCGATGAGCCATTGTCCAATCTGGACTGGCGCGGGGCGGAGCAGGTGATGTCCACCCTGGCCCGGCTTCATCGAGAGGAGGGGTTGACCATCCTGGTTATCGAGCACCGCCTGCCTGTCGTCGTCCCTCTGGCCAACCGCGCCTTGCTGATGCAGGGTGGCCGTATCGTGGCCGACGGGCGCCCAGAGGATGTTTTCACCGATGAGGAGCGACTAAACACCCTGGGGCTGCGCTACCCCTGGATGGAGACTGGAGACTGGAGAATGGAGATCTTCAAAGGGGAAGCCAACCCAACCATCCAACCACCTCACCACCCAACCATCCCCTCCGCCCACCCACTGGTCGCCATCCAGGGTCTGGAGGCTGGCTACGGGCGCAGGACGGTCTTACGAGACCTGGACCTGAGCCTTTATCCAGGGGAATTCACGGCCCTGGTCGGTGACAACGGCGCCGGTAAGAGCACGTTGGCCAAAGTCCTGGCCGGGCTCTTGCCTCCGCGACGGGGTAAAATCATCTGGAACGAAAAGCTCCGCCGTCTGCCTTTGGGGCGGCGGGTAGGGTTCCTGTTCCAGAATCCCCTGGACCAACTGGTGTGTGACACGGTGGAAGAGGAGGTCGCTTTCGGCCCCCGCAACCTGGGCCTGGCGGTCGGGGAACAGGTTGAGACGACCCTGGCAGCGGCCGGTCTGACGGCGTTGCGGCATCGTCGCCCGGCAGCCTTGAGCGCGGGGGAACAGCAGCGGACGGCCCTGGCTGCCGCTCTCTCCACAGCCCCCCATCTACTCATCCTGGATGAGCCGACCATGGGACAGGATTGGGCACACCTGAGTCACCTGATGGAGTCACTCACCCAACTCAATCACAATGGGCAGACCATTCTCCTCATCACCCACGATGACAGGCTGGTCTGCCGCTACGCTCAGCGGGTCATCCGGCTGGAAGAAGGGCGCATTATTCGTGAAGCGTGAAGCGCGATTCGTGTAACTCGTGTTTAGCTCGACATTGTTATATTTTATATTTCAGGGTAGTAGCCCAACCGTGTTGGGCGTTGGTGGGATCGCAAGCGCTCTGACGGCCAACGCGGTTGGCCTTCTACCCCAATTTTGAAGGTTTTGCGCCACTCTGAGCAAATCTAACAATGTCAAGTTAGGGAGGGACAATGAAGAGATTCACCACACGAGACTGGGTCTACGTTGCTGTGTTCGGCGCACTCTGGGGAGCCGTCGAGATCACCCTGGGGGCCTATCTGCACGTCATCTTCCCCCCGCTGGCCGACACCTTTCTGGTGGGGGTGATCATGGCCGGGCTGGGAGGCATCATCGCTCTGACGGGACGACACTTTGTGCCCCACACAGGCAGCGTGCTGATGATCGGCGTGGTGACCGCCTTGCTGAAAGCCCTCAGCCTGGGTGGGGTGAAAATCGGGCCGATGGTAGCCATCCTGGCCGAAAGCCTGCTGATGGAAGCCGGACTTCTCCTGGCCCGCCAGCCGTCGCGCTGGGCTTTTGCCCTGGCCGGGGCGCTGGCCGTCGCCTGGAACTTTTTCCACAAATTCATCATGATGCGCCTGCTTTACGGCCAGGGATTGACCGCAGTGGCCGTAAAGATGGTCAGGGAGGGCAGTGCGTGGCTGGGTCTCGACGTCCGCTACAGCATCGCCATCCTGGTCATACTTTTTGTCATCCGGCTCGTCGTTGGTGCGGTGGCCGGCTGGCTGGCCTGGGATTTGGGTGGGGCGGTACGACGGCGGCTGGCGAGAGAAGGGTGACGGGATTGGGGATTGGAGATTTGTGATTTGAGATTTGTGATTTGAGATTTGTGATTTGAGATTTGTGATTTGAAATTGAGTCCCTGGAGCTATCTTGTCTTCCTGCTCTGGACGCTGCTCCTGGTCGGTCTGCTGCCAGACCAGCGGGTGGCGCTGTTGGTGGGCAGCGTGCTCCTCTTCGCCCTTCTCACCGGCGGGGATGGATTACGCCCTCTGCGTCAGCTCCGTTTCTGGATCCTGATCCTGTCGGCGCTGGCCCTTGGCCCCCTGGTGCTGGGCGAAAAGGACCTGGCCTGGGGTTGGTTGCGTCTCTCGCGGGTCGGGTTCTGGATGGGGCTGTGGATGGCCTTGCGCGCCCTCTGCCTGACTGTGGCCTTCAGCGTAGCCCTCGGCGCTCTCTCGGTTTCGGAGATGGCCCGGCTTTTTGAGACCACAGGTTTGAAAGGGCTCGGCTTTGCCTTGGGGGTAGCCCTGAATCTGCTGCCCACCCTGCAGGCGACCAGTGAAGCCGCCTACCACACTTTGCGCCTGCGGGGCGGGTTTCGCCGCCGTCCCTGGCAGGCTCTGAGGCTGTTTCTGGTCACCGTCATCGCCAATGCCCTGCGGCACAGCGACGACGTGGTCAATGCTGCTGCTGTCCGCGCCTTTGAGCCCACGGTACGGCGGGGGGAACCGGTACACTTTCAACAGACCGATGGCTTGCTGGCGGCCGTGTTGCTGGGCCTGGGGGTCGGGTTCGTCCTCTGGCCGTTGTAGATTCGTCTATCCTCCGCAATTTAGCTTTTGGCATTTTCTTCCCCTGGCTCGGTGTGGATCACCACCCGTTCCAGCCCGGGGATTTCTTTCTGCAGTTGGGCCTCCAGCCGGGTGCTGATGCGGTGAGCCTGGGCCAGGGAGATCTCACCGGGCAGATAGCAGTGCATGGAGATGGTCCATCCCCTATCGCCACGACGCACCCGAACCTGGTGACAGGCCTCGGCGTTCAGGGTATCGTTGATCACCCGTTGCACTGCCTGGGCTACCTGCTTTTCTTCTGCGCCTGGGGCCGATGTCTGATTCAGTTGACCCCGGGGTTCAATATGGATCGCCAGCTCGGCCAGGTAAGGGAATTCGGTGAAAGCTCTTTCTTCCAGTGCAGAGGCTATCTCATGGGCCTGATGCAGAGGGAGCGCGCCGTCGGCCTCCAGGTGGAGCTCTGCGTAATAGTGTCCATCCACTTCGTGGGCCCACACGTCATGAATCCCTATGCCCAGCCCATCGGCCAGCCGGCGAAGCCGGACAGCGATTTCCTCCTGGCCTGGTTCCCCTGGAGGAGAGGCGGATGGTTCCACGTGTATCGTTACATCATGGATGTCGGGACGGCGTTCCCGCAGCCGATGTTGCACTTCGTGGGCGATGGCGTGAGCCTGCTCAGTGCTCATGGCCGGATCCACCCGGATGTGCAGGTCAGCATACACAGCCTGCTCATGCCCCCGGCTTCGTATTCTGTGACAGGAGAGAACCCCTGGCACCGACAGGGCGATTCGCTCCACCTCATCGGCCGGCATGGCTACGCTGTCCATCAGGGTGGGGGAACTC
>Ga0209162_1002207_pt1 | contig 17556 bp, 14 predicted proteins | sample YNPNPMetaG_FD_187121 | JGI IMG/M metagenome (GOLD analysis project Ga0209162, IMG submission 187121) | Anoxygenic and chlorotrophic microbial mat microbial communities from Yellowstone National Park, USA - YNP NP MetaG (SPAdes) (version 2) ... | reverse complement strand
CCTGTTTCCGATCGCCAGGACCTTAAACTTGCCGATCACCTGGGGACCACCGAGGACAGGGTTTTCCTGAGGGGAACCAGTTTCCGTGCCGGTCGGCGACGGATTGCCGATGGCCGGGGTCGGTCCGCCCACAACGAAAGACACCATGTCGCCCGGCTCCAACAGTGATGGCACGATCGTCCGGACATCAATCGGAATAAACATTGCGATTTCTTCGCTATTGCCTACCGGTTGACCCCCAAACTTCAGTTTTGGCGGCGGCGGACGTAAATCGTCCTGAAGGAGCAACGACCCACCGGGAATCGGCCGGGTGATCCGCAGCCCCACGATGCTTGCCCGATCAGAATACAGATAAGCGAAATCCTTGAGTCGCCGGGCAGGTATGGCGGGAATGGGGACCGGCACAAGGTCCTCTTCGGTCAAAATGTGACCGGATTCCAGGTCCTTAACCGGGGCAATGCCCACGAATGAAACGGCATCGATATCGCCGGTTGCCCTCGTAATATAGGCCCAATTAAACAGCGCCGCGGCGATCCCTACACCTAAACCGAGGATAAGTCCGTGAATGCCTTTCATCGCTTATCGTTCTCGCAACTTGCAGAGACTGGAAAAAATTAACCGCGAATCGAAGACAGACAACCTTGAGCTTTGGGACAATATTCATCCCGTTTGTATCTATTGTAACCGTAGTTGGGCTATTCTGCCCCTTGTCTCATTTGTACGGGGTCATCATCTGTTTTCATTTCACGACCGCGTGTGCTCCAACGAAATCCGAACACAAGACCGCGCGGAGATTGGCCTGGTTTTTGGATAATTTCGATAGTCAAAAAGTCTTCTTCGGCGGAGGGCGTGCGCCGAGTAAATGTTCGTCGTTGGCGGGATGGGTCTCCCAACCAATTGTGAAGCGGTTTCCAACCTGCCTTTTGTAATTCACGATCGAGAAAGAGCGTCCAAGTTGCCGCGGCCCCGGCCGAAGTCTCCTGGAAGATCTCGAAAATCGTGCCCGAGCCGGGCGAAAACCTCGAGATGGCGGATGCCCCCGGCGGTGTGGGACAGACCATATCGAATCCATTTGACACGATGGCGCTTTCTTCCGTTGCGATTTCTCGCTCCACGGAGGCCCGATAAATTGTCCACTCGCGTTTTCCCAGGGGGATCAAAAACGTCCAGGCCACAATTCGGCTTTCACGCAAAAGGAGGTTGACCTCGCTCTTCAATGGATCAAGACCCGTGGGGTTCTCCTCCTTCATCTTGATGCCGACCCACACAGGAAAATCTCCTGGATAACGATACACACGAGTGCCACGAGGCCCTTCGCAGACGGGCGACAGGTTGGCCAGTTTCGCCAGGATTTCCTGCTCGGCGAGGTCCGGAAGTCCTGAAGGGAAAGAAGCCTGCTGGGCCGCTTCCCGGCATATCTCCTGAGCGCGACGGTTTGCCGTGCTTTCATCGGCCTGAATTGTGAAACACGAAAAACGGCCGCCATCGCCGCGGAACTCTGCCCATGCCTCGGCGCTCGTTGGACTTTCCGTCGGTTCAGCCTTGGAAGAAGAGTTGCCGTCATTTGGTGCATCCTTCCACCAGATGAGGACCTGAATGCCGAATGCCAGTCCGGCGGCTAGGATCAAGAACGTTACTAGGAGATTTGACGTCCAACCCGTAATCCTGCGAGCGATCGCTGCATAACCCAAGTTCGAATCCCTGGACGAATCACCCCTGTGTCCTGGCGTATTTAGAGAAACCGCATTCGTGGGGTCATTCTCCCCTTTTGAACCAGTGGGCGAGGCATGATGGGCAAGATGATCATCGGCCATGGTTTTGCAGGCTTTGCCGAAATGCTTCGAGCGTGTCGATCTTCTGCTGGAGATCAGCAATTTCGGCCTGGATTGCAGCAATTTGCCCGGGTGAAGGCGGAGGAACGGCATTCAACTGATTTTGCAACTCCTGGATGACACGTCGATATAGCCCGATATAGGCTCCGGCCATTCGCTCCGCCAGCGACGGGACATGGGCCACCGGCGGCGGACCTTGTTTGGGTGCGACGCCAGCGATCCGATCAATCAGATTCTCCACGCGATCCTGGGCCAAACTCAGATCAAGGGAACAAAATCGACTGAGTCCGGGGTGGAAGTCAGGAGACCCTCCGCCTCGCCAGCCAAAACGCGCCGCATACGCCGCGAACTCCGGATCACGGTCGAGGATCAATAAATCGTTCCGTTGCGGCATGTTGAGGATGGCAATAGCTGCCTGGACATACATTGCCAGATAATTGCCGCCAGCGGTTGGCAATTGATAGAGGGCTGTCACGCGATGTGCCCAGTGGTCATGCCACCAGTAGGGAAGTGCTGTTTGCCGAAAACGCCAGCAATTGTCGAGGATCGGTGCCGCGGAATGGAGTTGATAGGGGCCGAGGTTTGCCAGTAGCGGAAATTCCCGGCTCATCTGAGAACTACCCCGACGAAATCCCCGTGTTGGATCGAGCAACTCATCGTTTACGCGAAACGCTCCCAGACTTGGTCCGCGAGCAACGGGGAGATAAACACGGGGATCGTCCAGGATCGCCGCGTCAGAATCCCCCCCTGCCCCAAGGCTCGCAGGAGTTGGCCAGTAGTCGGGTCGGGGAACTGTTGCCACATCTCGCGGATGGCGTGCCGCCCAAACTGTCTGCCGCGCCACGGCAAGTCCCCGCACCCGCCATGCCGACACCGTGGCGAAATTGATCATCAGGGCCATGACAAACAAGAACAGCGGGACAGCGATCACAAGCTCGAGGGGAGCCAATCCGCGTCTGATCCGAAGCACATCCTTTTGGACGGCGGGGAGCCGCCCAGCCGACCTTCCGGAATGGCTTGGAAATCCATGACTGGTCGCCAACATGCGTGTTCGAAACATATCAGGATCCGCCAATTGGTCCTTCAGTGGGGGCTGAGGTACTGAATATCGGCCGCTGTCCATCCGGGGAGACTCGGAAGTTCCACATTCCAGCCGGCGAATTCCGGAAGTGGCGGCCTTGTCTGAATAATGACGGGCAAGCTCCACACGGTCGCAGGCTGAAGCGCGCATGTCCAATTCTGATTAAGCAAATCCCAATGCGTAGGGACGTCCTCGCGAACGATCCGCCATTCACCCTGAACAGGCTCGGCAGGCGTGGTATCATCCGTTGGCAATTCGGCAAAATCGCCAGGGATTCCACCCAGAGGATTCTCGGAGCCGGGTACGTAGTAATGCCAGACCAACCGTGCTCGCGGGATAAAGACCCGGACCTGGGCAAAGGCGATGGTATCCGGCCGCATGGGGTGCTGGAAGAGTCCCGGGAGCGTGGCCTTCATGGGCCGCCAGTAGGCTACGCCGACAAACGTGAAATACTGATCGAGATGTGTGTTCGGATCAACGACTTCGTCTCCCGGTGTCTGAATCACAAACGGCAGGTTGCTGGCCGGGTATTCATTCAAGAGCTGTTCCAACTGGCCACAGGTGAAACTTCGCCACAGGGCGGCAAACTGAGACATCTTCGCTTCACGATCAAAGAAGATGAGCGAGCGGTCATTCCACATCCGCAGATAGTGGTTCGACAACGTCCGCCGCTGCTGTAGAGCTGTGTTAAAATAATCCGCTTGATTGGGGAATTGATCCATCACGGGGTCCACCACCGGCAGCGTTCGCTGAAATGATTCCCCCATACCCCCAACTGGTACGACACTGGTTCGCCAGAGGACGCCCAGCATCTCGCCCCGCCCAAAATCAGGACGCCCGTTTCGCCTGGCAACCTCCATGGCCGCCTGCTGAGCGATATCAGGAAACGCTGCCACCACAGCCCTTTGATATTCGGGGATCAATTCCTCCTGGAGAATGAATTCCAGGGTTGGCAAAATGACCTGACTGGCAGCAGCCGCCCAATCGCTGAAACCATCCACCAGGGCTTGTTCCAGTGGCGTCTTTGCAGGAATGGCCGAAGCCAGGGGTACGAATTTCGGGAAATTCGACCGGGCAAATACCGGGGCCTCTTGATTCCACGCGTCCAGAATGGCGGGCACGTAGCTTTGAGCGTGACGATCCCTCGCCTCCCGCATGTACGCCGTCAGGGCAAACACATCGCAAAGCAGATGGTTTGTGAATGCCAGGGCGTTCATTCCTCGGGCGATCACGACGCCGCCGGAATAGGCTACCGCATCAGCCGCATTCTGAAGTCGGATCTTGTGATCGACGACTCGCCCCACATTCATCACCATCCCCAGCAAGATTGTCAGCAAGAGGACGGCAAAGACCGAGACGACACTCATGGCCCCATCTTGATCGCCAGGGAGCGATCGCAGCCGATGGCACATCGCCCCGCACCTCAGAATCATTCTCGTTTTTTGGCGACTAACCGGGGATGGCATACCGTTCGGTTCCTGATCTTATTGTTTTTGCGACATTTCGAGCCTGCCTCAAACGAATGTCTCACACCCAATCAATTAAATCCAAAAATCGAATGCGTATAAGGAAGAACTGATTTTTCGCCTTCGATCCCAAGAGAGATCGATGCACTCAGGGGATAGGTGGCAATCCCGTTGCGCTTCTCGATTTGCTCGGCAACGCGATCGGGCAGTCCATCGGGACGGCGAACTGGCCTGGCCAGGAAACGTCCCGGGCCAGGAAGGAGTGCCATGTGATGCGTTACCGTGATTGTGACCGTGTCCTGAAACCCCAACTCGTTTGGGCGAAATTCGTAAACATCATCCTCAAGAAAGTACGGGGCAAGAGGCGGTTCACGATTGGAGTGAAAGAACCGCAGTTCCAGTTCCGTTGCATTGAGGGCATAAGCCAGCTTATTCTCCAATCGCCGCGGGATCCGTGGTATCGACGAAGCCCCCGGCACATTGGTCAAATACGCCTGCCGCAAAAGGTTGACCGCTGTTGCTGCCGAACCCGACACGGTGAGTCCCAGGTCCCGCGAGGGACAGATCGGCATAACCCCTAGGAGGGCCGCATTGACGATCTTTTGATACTTTGGGCTGGCCGGATCATACGGGACAATAAACGTTAGCCCACCGCTCGTTGGACCATATTCTGAAGATGTCGGATCAGTGATCGGCATCACCTGATCCGGTGCCAGGGGATCCAAAACATACCCGGGGCCAATGCAGTTTTCCAATTCCCAATCGCCGACCCGTGCCGGGATCCAAACGATGGCAGCTCGGGCTGCAGCATATGCGGCATAATGAACCACGACGGTGCCAATCATAATCTGGCTGACTTGAATGATGAAAAGGATAAGAAGCACAAAAATGGGAAGCGTCAGCACGAAACTCAGACTCTGCACAGCTCCCGTTTCGTCAGCATGAAGGGCCACGACGCGCCTAAGATCAGGACGGGCCTTTTGCACCCGCACCAGGAGCCAGATGATCATCCCCGCGGCAATGAGTAGCCCCAACCACGGTAGGCAGTTCCAAACTATCGCTCGGAGCATAAACCCACCTCTCTGTTCCGTGGAGAGGACTTATCCGGCGCGTCTAAGCCCCAGCGGCAAAGACGAACCTCTCGACCAACTCAAATGCTACGATTACGGTCGCTATCAGCGCACTTGGCGCCAAAAAAAGGGGCGGCTGAAGTTGTGCTCGTTCCTCGGCCGTCAACGGGTCCCATCGCCCGAGACGAAGCGACCACAACAGGTGACGTGCCAGCTGCGCGGCCAGTCGCCAGGGTCCAACCCGCCATACTAGGACGATCAAACCGAAGCACGCTCCCAAAACAAACGTCCATAACATTGCCGTTATGCCACGGTCAGGTCCGAGGAAGGCGCCCATCATCGCGATTAGCTTCACATCGCCTCCCCCAATTTTGAAAAACACGTAGCAAACGACCATAACCAAACCGCAGGCCAAGAAGCCCAAGAGCGACCGATCGATCCCGATCCATCCGATCACGTTGAGCTGTCCCGGCTGGACGCCGTTGACATGAACCACCAACGTTCCAACGACATTGAGTCCCAGGCCGACAACCGTTCCGGAATACGTGATTTTATTGGGGATCCTTCCCCACAGAATGTCGGTTACCGACGCGCCAACCAGGAAAACTAAAAGGACAAAGATCACGGGACCTCCTCAGGTCGCCCTCATCCGGGAATGGGAATTCCCTTCGCCGAACGGAAGCCACGGTCTGGTCACTGAATGGCGTTTGCCCGTTCTGCTTCCAGTTCCTGAAGTCCCTGAGTGAAGTATCCTTTGATCCTCGGCCAACCTACCTTGATCAAGAAGATCAAAATGGGTAGTGCGATGGCCCCGATGATGAGGATCGTCTCCAAACTGACGGCTCCCCGATCATCGTTGTGGATCTGCCTCAGCAATCGCCACAAGCTCGCCTTCTTCATACGCAGGTCCTCACAAACCCTTTCTCTGTTACCGGAAATCGACTCGCCCGTCTAACACACGTTATCACATAAAGGGCCAGCCAATCAATACATAGACCATCTGATAAGTCAGCCAGATGAGTCGTGGACCGGCCCACATACAAAACGCCGCTATCGGCAAAATCACACCGACAAGAAGGACGTAGTCCAGCGTTGAAACGGCGCCCCGCCGCGTCAACCGCTGCAAAGCTAACGCTCGACCCTTCGTAAGCGACAATCGCCAACCGAATCTCATTAGCCGCGTCCTAGGTCGTGTCAATATTCAAGCAGGTCTGTCAACTTTATTGTACTCACAATCCCCCCTCCTGGCGAAGCCATCAGTAGTATGTTCGGTGATTTCTCCGGCATTGTCCAGAGATTTGACGTCTCAAAGCCGGACGGTGTTTCGCTTTTCCGTCGCGTTTTGCAGTGCCCCCACCCATTGAGGGTCGTATGTAGCCAATAAACAGGGCAACTTTTTTCTTTTAGGAAAAATTTGCCGAAAGGGCGGAGGGGGCTTGCTGTGACCCGCTGGATAATTACACTGGGAAGCTTCACACCCAAACCGTTCCGCGGTTTGCAACTGCCTGCATGATGCACCGGTGGCTCAGTGCTGCCTATCGAAACGGATATCTCGCCGGACCGTTCCCCTGAGGGGATGATACGTCTCGATGGTTGTCTTGAGAAATGATGTTTTGGAGGAGACCCACTCATGAAGACAGCGCTGATTGTCGCACTGACCATTCTGGGGACGCACGCCACCAGTGACCGCTCGGATACTTTTCCTGTTTCCCAGCAGTTCGCCTATTCGGCGGCCTATCGTCAGAGCATCGAGACCCAGCAGCCACTGGTCGTCATCGTTGGCGCCCAGTGGTGCCCGGCGTGTCGAAAGCTGGAAAATGAAGTCATTCCGCAAATCAAGGAAATGGGGCTCCTCAAGCGAATGGCGCTGGCCGTCGTTGATTATGATGCCGAAACCAAAATCGCTCAGCAATTGACGCGGGGTGGGCCTATCCCACAGGTCCACGTGTTCTGGAAGGAGGGCAATGGCTGGAAATCGGATCGCTTGATCGGTTATCCTTCACAAAAGGCCGTTCTCTCTTTTGTTGAGACCACCATTTCGACCAAAACACAACCAGGGGCCAGTGCTCAGGCCAAGAATTAGGTTTGATTCCACTGCTTATGGCCCAAACTGGCGTTTTGACGGTTGGATGAGCAGGATGCCATGCTTCCACTCTCTGAAAAACATAACATCAGGCAATTGGAGCAGCTCAACCAGCGTGGCGGCCGTATGCTGACGGTGGTTGACCTGATTGATGCCGGGACACTGTCGGTCGAGATGGCGGCAGCCGTGATGGAGGCACTGGCAAAGGGTTCATCTCTTTTGACGGGCGCTCGTCCAGGTGGGGCCGGAAAAACCACCGTGATGGCCGCCTTCCTCAACCTCATGCCGCCCGATGTTGCCATCGTCACCGTCGATGATCCGGCAATTATTCAGCGAGGTTTAGAACGACCACCGCAGCAACCGGTGTGTTATCTTGTTCACGAAATTGGGGCCGGCCATTGGTATGGATATCTCTGGGGACGCCCGGTGGCTGACTTTTTCCGTCTGGCTGCTGGACCACACCGCATTGCCTCTTGCCTCCACGCCGATACTCTGGAGGAGCTGACCGAAATCCTGGTCGGCCCGCCCCTTCATGTCAATCCTTGTGACATCAATCGTGTTGGGATCCTCGGATTTATGCGTATGGATCGTTCCACGAGGGGACCCGTCGAACGACGATTAGCAACACTTTACTTACGTTCCCCTTTTGTGGCTCAATCACATCGGTTCGTCTGTCACTCTGCCAGTAACAGTTTTTCAAGAGAACCGTGGGACAGCGATGCTGTAAGTGTAAACACCCCTCAGATTGGGGCGGGGATCAGTTCTCAAGAAAGGGGCGGCGACCCCGTCCGTCACAACCCGTTTTGCGATTTCATTGAGCATTTGATGAAGGTCGAAGCGCGGTCATTGGCGGATGTTCGCGAGGAGGTCCTAACGTTCTATAACCGTCACGCCGAATGACTTGCCTGACGAGGCACCAGATCTGGAGAGGGGGTGACGAACAAATCGGAGGGGCACGCTTGTCATGCCCGATGAAGTGAAATGGATAATCCAATCTTATGTAGCGGACCTGACGAGCAGGTCCCTCCGAAAGGTGGAATCGGAGGGGCACGCTTGTCGTGCCCGCCGAAATGGAATGGATAATCCAACGTTGCGCACCGGACGCGACGAGCGCGTCCCTCCGAGAAGCGGATCTGACAAGGAGGTCCCGCCGAGAGAAGCAACCCTGCAAACAAGACGCAGAGACCACGCGAAACGGCCAAGATGATCTTGGCGTGCACCCTGATATCGAGCTGTGGTAATTTCTTGGGACTGATGGTATCCTACTAGCCGAAAGAAATTTTTCGGACATGGTTTTGCATGTGGGGAGGAAATCGCTTATGAGATGGAAGCTATTTATTGGCGGAGTCATCGGTGCATTCTTGGCTTGTCACACCATTTATGGCGCAGATCAAGACAAGGTTTCCAGGCCGCCGAATGTCCTCTTTATTCTGGCGGATGATCTGGGCTGGCGCGATCTGGGAATCTATGGAAGTGTCTATCACGAGACGCCCAATCTCGACCGTCTGGCGCGACGTGGATTGCGGTTCACACAGGCCTATGCGGCAAATCCGTTGTGTTCGCCGACACGGGCGAGCATTTTGACGGGACTTTACCCGGCGCGAATCGGGATCACGGCACCAGCATGTCATCTCCGTGAGGTTGTTCTTGAGAAGGGCCTGATCCCCGCGCAGCCCAGGGTCCGTGTGCGGACGGCCAATAGCCTGACACGGTTGAAGCCGGAATATGTCACCTTGGCGGAGGTGTTTCAACAACATGGATACATCACGGCTCATTTTGGGAAGTGGCACCTGGGACACAGTGGGCCTTACGAGCCGAAGGACCAGGGGTTCATGTTTGATTTCCCCCATACACCAGCGGCTCCCGGTCCAGGAGGTGGCTACCTTGCTCCCTGGCAATTTATCAAAGAGCCGGGCATCGAGGGGCGGCCTGGTGAGCATATCGAGGATCGCATGTCGCAGGAGGCCGCTCGATTCATTCAGGAGCACAAAGATCGTCCGTTTTTTGTCAATTACTGGTGTTTTTCTGTTCATAGTCCGTGGTCTGCCAAGCCTGAGTTGGTGGAATACTTCAAGACCAAGGCGAAGGAGGATGCACCACAGCGCAATCCCGTCTATGCCGCCATGGTCAAAAGCCTGGATGATGCGGTTGGTCGTCTCATCGAGGCCGTGGATAAGGCCGGGATTGCCGAGCAGACGATCATCATTTTCTTTTCCGACAATGGAGGCTTTGCCTATCCTCCGCGCAATGAAACGCAACCGCCCGGTTACGCCGCCATCCCGGCCACCAGCAATTTACCCTTGCGGAGCGGCAAAGCGTCGATCTATGAAGGCGGCACTCGTGAACCGCTGATCGTTGTCTGGCCTGGACATACGCAACCGGATTCTGTGACAGACGCGCTCTTTTCGAGCGTCGATTTCTTTCCCACGATTCTCGAAATGTGTGGTCTTCCCATGCCGAATCACCGGGTGGATGGCGTCTCACAGGTGCCGACGATCCTTGGCAAAGAACCTGTGCGAAGCCGTGTGTTTTGCCATTTCCCCCACGGCGGCGAGAATCAAGCCTTGCAGATTCCAGGGTTTCTTCCGTCGGCTTATGTCCGCGATGGAGATTGGAAATTGATCCGTTTCTTCGCTGGAAATCCCGATGGCACGGATCGCTTTGAACTCTATAACCTCCGTGATGACGTGGGAGAAACAAAGAATCTTGCGGCGGAGCAGCCAGAGCTTGTGAAAAAATTGGCCGCGGAATTAGAACGATTTCTTCAGGATACCGAGGCGGTGATTCCGCAGTTCAACCCGGATTATCAGGCATCGGCAGTTGCCGATCCCCTGATGGGTTGGAAGGCCCGTGGTTGCGAGGCAGTGGTCGAAGGTGGTGTTCTGAAGCTAAAGGCTCAGAATGCCAGTCCTTTTTTGGGATTTAGCGTGGGTAAACAATCTGGCCCGATGCGGGTGAGTTTTCGACTTCAGGTTCCCCAGGCTGGTGAGGGGAAGATCGAGTGGATCCCATCGGGCGACGCGCGAGACCAGTCGCAGTCGGTCCCCTACACCGTCAAGGAAACAGGGATGACAACGGTGACCGTTGATGTCCCCTGGGAAAGACCCATCGGTATCCTGCGGATCTATCTTCCCAACGGTGCTGCTACGGCACAGTTGGAGTGGATCGAATTTGAAGTGGCGGGCAGCAAGCGGCGGTTCGATTTTTGAGACCGCGGACAGGGGCGGTTCGTCTTGAGAGAGCGTCTGTCAAGAAAACTTCACGTCCCCGGTTTTCGGCCAGGTGGACGTGACGTGAATGCCTTTTCCAACTGACGATCGAGCACCGGCAACAAAACTGTCGCCAGGCGCAAGGCAGCACTCTCGTGAGTGGGTAGCCCAGGAGGCGATTCCGCGACGAGATAGAGTTTCACCAGAGGCCGACGCCCTCCGAAGGCCCATCGCGGGAATCGCGGGGACTGCCATCCACGGCCGTCATTCCACGACCAGAAAACCCGCAATCGGGTAACGCCGGTCGGCTCTGTCTTGGTGAAGATGGCGGTTGTCAAATCGGCCTGCCGAAGCCCTGTTGTGTTTTCTCCAATTCCCGCAACATTGGCTCCGTAGCTCAGGGTAAAGGGTTGCGGGGAAGTTTCCATCACAAAACCTGCCCCTGGGTAACAAGCGTCCGGTGTATGGACGGCAATGTCGCGCGACCAGCCGGACAGAAGGTAAATCGTCACATAATCGCCTTGGGCTTGCTCCCTGTATGTCGCTTGAAAAAGGGCGTTGGCGCCGCTGATTTCAAGGACTCGCGGATCGGGTTGGGCCGCCTGATCGGCGATCCATTCGCCCACAGTTAAGGGGGTGTCCTTCACGGCCTGGGCCAGAGGCTCAAGTAACCAGTCGGTCCGTGGTCCCCAACGTAATGACCAGTAGCCTTCCACAATGGCTCCGGCCAGAACGATCCCCGTGGCCACGAGAAACCACCAGTTTCTTGCCGCATGTTGCAGTAGCGACTTGACGTTCATACGACCGGCACAATTCTTTAACGACGGACGCTTGTCTTTACGACATATGCTTCGAACAACGATTGGGGGACGCCCCGGTTTACTGGGGCCGAACGGCGATGCGCCCGTCCGGCTTGTTGGCATCGTAATGCGGATTGGGTGTCGGGAACCTGGCTTGCACGTCTTGCAACCAGGCGTCCAAAAGACCTTTCATTTCAGCGACCCGATCAGGGCGTTTTTGGATGAGGTTTTGTGTTTCACCGATATCGGTGACCACGTTGTACAATTCCCAGGAATCATCTTCATACAGGTGAATCAGTTTCCAGGGGCCTTTCCGTACGGCGGCACTTGGTGCGCCTCCTTGGTTTCCATAATGCGGATAGTGCCAGAAGAGCGGTCGATCCTCCGGGAATGGCATCCCTTTCAACAAGGGGACGAGGCTTTGACCGTCCAACTTCACATTGTCCGTGGAAGCGCCTGTCAACTCCGCGATTGTGGGGAAATAGTCAACGCTGCAAACAGGGACGCGGCTCACGGTGCCTGGAGTGACCACGCCCGGCCAGCGGATGATCAAAGGAACGCGAATGCCCCCCTCGTAGATCCAGCCTTTTCCTGCCCGCAGAGGCAGGTTCGACGTTGGCCAGCCCTCGCTGGTGGAAAGCCCACCGTTGTCACTGGTGAAAAAGACGATCGTCCGATCCCGCAGACCAAGATCATCGATTTTCTTGAGGACCGTTCCCACGGCCTGGTCCATGGCCTCGACCATCCCTGCATAGACCGCGTGCTCCTGGACGAGACGGACATCCCGAAAACCTTCTCGGCCGAATTTTGCCTCCAGTCCCAGGCGGCGACGTTTCTCCTCGTATTTTTGACGGAGGTCCTCACGGGCCATAAGCGGCGTATGAACAGAATAGAAGCTCAAAAAGGCCAGGAATGGCTGGTCACGATGCTCCTCAATGAATTTCGCCGTCTCGCGTGCCAACCTGTCCGGGAGATGCTCACCCGGTGGTCCGTCGGGCAATCGGGGATTTCCATACGGGGAGAAGTATTTATTACCACCGTAAGGTCCGCCACGGTCGATCCCTCCCATATTGATATCGTACCCTTGCGATTCTGGCCAAAAACCCTCTGGGCCGAGGTGCCACTTTCCGGCGAAAAAGGTTGCATAGCCTCGTTGTTTGACCAGCTCAGCCAGGGTGACCTCGGAAAGTGGCAAAGCTGTATCGTAGGGCGCAGGAAGCAGCCGTGTGTTTCGCTTCCACTGATCAGGTTGCGGGGCGCCAATATAGTCCGTGATCCCGACACGTTGTGGCCATTTCCCCGTCTGAATGGCGGCCCTTGTCGGTGAACAGACCTGGCAAGCCGCGTAGGCGTCTAGGAATCGCAGGCCGTCTTTGGCCAATTGATCGATGTTCGGTGTTTCGTAAAACGTGCTGCCGAAACACCCAACATCGGTCCAACCCAGATCATCTACGAGAAAAAAGACTATATTGATTGGTCTTGTATTTTCGCCGGCAAAGGCCATTCCTGAAAATAGAACACTTAGAGCAAGAAGAACCGTCCACCGATTGTTCATGTCACACCTCCTCATGTGGCTCTGTTGGCAAGAGACATCAATTCATCCGAGCTTCCGCAGCTATTGCTGTGATCACCAAGAGAATTGGAGATTCATTCAAGCTTTGCGGGCCTCCACATCAATCGTGTAGGAGCGGTAGTAACTACGATACGAACTGGGCGATGTGCCGTGAAGGACGATCCCAATCAGGGGAAGATCGACCGCTCGCAAACGCTGAACGGCTTCAAAAACCCGCGGCAACCGACTTCTGTCCTGAACGACGGAAAGGACGACGCCATCCGCCAGATGGGCGAGGATAAGTGAATCGGCCGTGGTCAACAAAGGACTCGAATCGATCAGGACCAGTTCGAATTCGTTGCGAAGCGAATTGAGAAATCCATCCAGTCGTCCCTGCGAAACAGCCTCCAGGGCCACCGCATCACAGTGACCCGCTGTTACCAGATGGAGATTTTCGATGTCGGCGGCCTGGACAATTTCGCTCGCCCTTGCTTCCTCTCGCGCCAGTTCTGAGAGGCCCGGATACAAATCCCGGTGGAAGATGCGGTGCAGACGAGGCCGACGCAAATCGCCATCGACCAGAACGACATGTCGTCCGGCACGAGCCAGGCTCACCGCCAGCTGGCCCGCCAGGGTTGTTTTTCCTTCACGAGCCAGCGCGCTTGTGATCAGGACCGACTTGACGCCGTCCCGTTTGGCTCGGTGGAGCAGCACGGTGCGGAGCTGATCGACCGATTCGAGCAAGATCGTCTTCACATGTTCTGGGACCCGTCCGTTTGAGCTAACGACAGGAAATAACCCGCGCTGCACCAGGGGTAAATTGCCTAATACAGGTAGTCCCAAACCATAGCTGATTTGATAGGCCGAGCTGACAGGACGGAAAAGAAAATCCAGCAAAACGACGGCGGCGCCCGTACCGAGAAACGTCATCAATCCCAGGAAGGTCACCAGTCGGTACTTGTCGTTAATGTTGCTGACCCGCGGGGTGCTCGCTTCTTCCAGGACACGGACTCGCGGCGGTGCCGCCAGTTCCACATTCCAGCGTTCCAGTTCATCTCCGAGTTTCGTCGCGACGGCCTTCAAACGATCGACTTCGGTTTTTTCGGCATCCAGATCAGCGGAATACTTACCAAGTTGTTCGGCTTCTGCGGCCTCCTTTTGAAACTGTTCAAGGGCGACCTTCAATTCGTCTTCGAGGACGGCCCGCTCTAACTCAGCCGCCGCGATCTGCGACTGAAGTTGTTCGAATTCCGTAGGCGGCGCTTCGGCACGCCCTTTTGCCAGTTGTTCCCTGGCATACTGCGTTAATTCAGGAAGCAATTCATTGCGTCGGTTCTCGATCCCTTCGCGAAGCGATTGAATCTCTTCCTGAAGCCGTAGCACACTCGGTGACTTCTCCCAGTTCACGACCCGCTGGCGTTCCTCAAACCAGCGTGCTTCGAGGGCAGACAGTCTTGCCTGGGCTGAGGAGATCCAGGGATCGGCCCTGATGCCTGCCTCCACGATCTGGCGAATCACGGCTTCATCGCGTTCCCGACGTTCCTCTTCCGAGCTTTGGGGACGATGTTCCTCGAGGTATTTCAGCCGTGTCTCCAAAATGCTGATCTTGCGATCCAAACCACTGATCTGCTGTCGGATTTCATTGACACGCCGCCGATGATCCGCCAGGGTCTCGAGGGCCGTAATGGCTTTGCGACGAACCACTTCCGAATCGGCACTGCCCACGGCGTTGGCCAATTCGCGGTAGCGCAGGTCCCGCTTCTTGACCAGATCCAACGTTTGGGCATAGTTCTGTTCAAGTAAGCGTTTCCGTTCCAGGGCGTAAGTCCGGTTGACGTCACCCACCTCCGCCATGTAAGCATCTTTGACGGCATTAACAATGGCGGCAATCTGTTCAGGGTCTTCCCCGGACATACTGATCTCGAGAATCTCGGCCTGATCGGCAAACCTCACACGGATTTTCTGACGCAACCACACGATGGGGTCAACCTGGTTGCGGATATACGGCAGCTGGCTGATCCCCGGCTGGCGGAGTGCCGCACCCAGAACACGATTGCTTGTTACCAAGGTTGTCTGGGTTTGACGGTTCCTTAGCAAAGGGTCATCATCGCGGGTTTCAAAAATGATTCTGGGACGCTGCAAAGAGACCTGAAGCCATGCCGTTGCTGTGTATTCGACTGGAATTGTCCGCCATGCGAACAACATGACGGCCACCGCACCAATAATCCCCAAAATCGCAATTACCCACCAGCGTCGGCGTACGGCATGGAAAACGTCGATCGGCTTGGGCGGGCCGTGAAGTGTCTCCCGCTGGATTGGGGTCGGAATGATCATTCCCGATGTCAGGCTAGACGAAATTGCTGGAGCACTGGCGGCCTTGATCAGCTCAGACATCTTTCCATCTCGTTGCAGTCATGAAATCTTACCCGGAGACCGCATCAACCAGACAGATACGGCTGCTGGGCAGGTGGACGGTCTTTCACTTCTCCGCTGGATCGACAAAGCCTGTAACCCTAACGGCCGATCGCCCAAAACTTCCGGTTCCATCGATCCTCCACGTCTTTACCTATTTTGACAAGAAACGGGCTGGAATTCTACGCGCAATGACGAATTGAATTGCGATTGCCACGGGAGAGATGGAGATCAGAAGATCCCTGCCTTTGATTCTCGGTGACTTGAATAGCAGGTAATCTTGAGATCAGACTTGCAACAAATCGCGTCTCAACTGGCCTATGCATCAGATTTGTTGGCAACGCGACAAGCAAAAGGGAGGGGCACGCTTGTCGTGCCCGTCGAAAGGAAATGGACGCTCAAAGCAAACGCCACGGACCCGACAAGCGAGTCCCTCCGAGAGCCCGTCACTAATCCGTCACCCTAATAGTTGTGCGGGAAATTCCTTAACGCCGCTCACGTGAACCATGCGGATGCTCCGCCAAGGTACGACGACGAGACCGGCCCCAAATGCCGAGTCATCGACGATAAAGGCAACATATTCCGCCTCATTTTGGGGAGCAGAACGGAACTTGGCAACCGTCAACGTCTGTCCGTCCTCCAATTGAACCTGGACGACACTTCCTGCGCCGCGGTTTGCCCAAATCCGGGGGAAGATTTCTGCCAAATGACTTCCTCTGACGGATCCAGCCGGGTTTACGGAACTTTCCGGCGTACGACTGTCTCCGGATGATCTGGGCGAAAACAGTTCCAGATGAATGCTGCTTTCCGGGACGATGGCAGAATCTCCCAGGCCCGTCCCGGTCGCTAATTGAGGGGACGACGAAGGCTCCGGAGCGACATTTAGTGGGATAGCCTCGGCGGCCTCGTTGTCCGTCAATTCCTCGATTACCGGAATGCGGAAGCGGACCCCACACTCTGGACATTGGCCAGGACGCCCTTGAAGGTCAGCTGATCCGAAAAGCCGATGACCATTGGGGCACAAAAACTGGATACGGCTCCGGTCCCGAGAGAACGTGACATTCACTCCCGATTCCCCGGTCTGGGCTGCCTGGATCTCCTCCAATGTGGGTATGAGAAACTTAACGCCACATTTCGGACATTTAGCTGGTTTCCCTGCCCGATCTTCTGAGCACCGAATGCGATGACCGTTGGGACAAAGGAATTCAATCATGGCCAATATCTTTCCCCTTTTGTTGACTTGCTCTGGCCCAGAGCGCTAATTCGATTCGGCCTTTATAACGATATGAAGGATCAGAGTCAGCCCGAAATGCTCGCGACCGATATCTTTCCGGTGTTAAAAAATCCGTCTTATGCACCGAGCAGCAACATGTTCATATATCTTAGTTTACGTCCAAGTCGTTACGTGGAAAATCACGTGGACATGTTTTTCGTAGATAGATTGTAGCAGACTGGACGATCAATATCACCCAACAGAGGGGCTTTGTTTGCGCCACTTCATGGGCTTCATCTGTGTTTGGTCTTCAGTTAGCAAATCTCACGTGGCGGCAAAGCCGACATCCTTCATCGCGGCTCGATAACTTGCCACTCGAGAATGCCGCCAGACCAATCCGGCTGAAGTTGCACTTCCAAGCGGAGTCCGGTCGTCTCTACCGGTTCGAAGTGACCTTCGCTCCAATTGTCCTTCACAATGGGAAGTTCACCCGCAACTTTGACAGGGACCCATTGATCACCCTGGCGATAGAGAATCCGCCATGAGGCCGGTAAACGGCAGTGTCCCTTGCGGGGTTCGTCGTCAAACCAATAAACCCGTACGCCTTTCAAGGTAACGGGCTTGTCCCAATCGTACTGAACCCATTCCTGCGTGCCGCGATGATCCCACCACGTGAAACGAGGGATGCTGTGATCATTGGAATTCTGTGGTTCGAGACCGTCGTTGAGGGCTTCGACCGAATCATGTGTCCAACAATGGGAAGCCGAGGGTCGCGCTGCTTCCAGGGTGGTTAACTTTTCCTCGGAAGTCAAACTGGCTGGATCGACTGGTCGGTAGA
>Ga0209162_1002206_pt1 | contig 17560 bp, 16 predicted proteins | sample YNPNPMetaG_FD_187121 | JGI IMG/M metagenome (GOLD analysis project Ga0209162, IMG submission 187121) | Anoxygenic and chlorotrophic microbial mat microbial communities from Yellowstone National Park, USA - YNP NP MetaG (SPAdes) (version 2) ... | reverse complement strand
GCGAAGTGGTGATCGCGCTGTGGGGGCGGACGCAGATGCAGATGCCCAAGCCCGCGCTCTTTAACACGGTGGGCAAGGGCTGTCCCGCGCAAACCCTGTGGGATGCGCTGGCGAATCAATGCTCGACGTTCAATTTTATGGGCACGCGCATCCGCACCTACAACGAAATTTTCATTTTCGTCGTCGGCGTCATTGTGCTTATCGCTGTCTGGCTCTTGTTGCAGCGCACGCGCATCGGGATGATCATTCGCGCCGGCGTGCAAGATCGCGAGATGGTGGAAGCGCTCGGCATCAACGTACGCCAGGTGTTCACATTCGTCTTTGCGCTCGGCGTGGCGCTTGCCGCGCTGGGCGGCGTGCTGGCGGGACCTTCGATGGGCGTCTCCGACGATATGGGCGAGAGTCTGCTTCTCTCCGCGCTCATCGCGCTCGCCATCGGCGGACTGACCAGTTTTCCCGGCGCGGCAGTCGGCTCACTGCTCGTTGGACTGCTCCAGCAGTTCATCGTCAAGTACGGACAGATTGGCATCGCGCTGCCGTTTCTGGCGCAGCCGTTCAAGCCGACTCCGCCGCTGGTGCCGGCGTCCACTTTGCTGCTGATGATCATCATTCTGCTCGTGATGCCGAACGGGCTTTTGGGGCGAAAGGAGTAAGCCATGAAGAATCTACGAGACAACGCCGCGATTCTGGCACTCCTGGTTTTTCTGATCGCGCTGCCTTTTCTCCTCGCGATTCTGGATGGGCAGTCCATCGGAGCGATGCTCGCCGGTCAATCGGGCAACTCCAAGTTTTATCAGGGATTGTTGATCGAAATCTTCATCCTGGCGATCTTTGCGATCAGTTACGATTTGTTGTTTGGCATCACCGGTTTGCTGTCGTTCGGACACGCGATGTTTTTTGCCGTCGGCGCGTACACGACGGGGATCGCACTCAAGACGCTCCAGTTGCCGTTGCCGCAAACGCTGGCGCTGGTCGTCGTCGCTGGCGTTGTGCAGGCGTTGCTGTTCAGCATCGTGTTGCCGCGCGTCAAGGGCATCACGTTCGCGCTCGTCACGCTGGGATTCGCGTCGGTGTTCCACATTGTCATCATGTCGCACGAGTTGAACGATATTGCCGGCGGCGACGTGGGTTTGCAAAACATCCCCAAGCCCGATTTTCTCGATCCTGCGAATCAACGTTTGACGTTCTACTTTGTCGCGCTCGCGTTCACGTTTCTGGTGTATCTGTTCTATCGCCGCTTTGTGGATTCGCCCACCGGACGCGTTTGCATTGCGATTCGTGAGAACGAGCATCGCGCCCAGATGCTGGGCTACAACACCTTTTACTTTAAACTCGTCGCGCTCATCGTCTCGAGCATCACCGCGGCGCTGGGTGGCGCGCTGCACGCGCTCTACCAACCCATCGTCAGTCCGACGATTGCAAGTTTGGGGTACACGGTCAACGCGCTGTTGATGATTCTCATCGGCGGCGTGGGAACGTTGAGCGGCGCGCTTGTGGGCGCGGCGGCGTTCCGCCTGCTCCAATTCTTCCTGGACAAGATCTTTGGCGAGAGTTCCAGTTTCATTATCGGCATGGTCTATGTCGCGCTCGTGTTGTTTGTGCCGTACGGCATTATCGGCACATGGCGCGTGAAAAGATGGGAATGGCGGGCAGCATGGCAAGAGCGTTTGCAAAAAGCAGGAATCTTGAAACGTAGTGGAGACTGAGAGTCAACGAATGGGAAACGAATAAACGAATCGAGCACGCTCATTCGTTCATCGGCTTCATACCGATTAAAAAACGCGCAACTCGATCATTCAGTTGCGCGTTTTTTTTGATCTTTGGGTTGCAACGCGTTGGTAACTACTCAGGCGGTCATTGCGAGCGTTTTTTGCGAAGCAATCCCCAAATTGGCAATGTGGAGATTGCTTCGTCGCAAAAACCGTTCCTCGCAATGACAGGGTGAGTAGTCACACGCGTTGGTGCTCAGGGCATGTGCAAAGTTACTTGACAAACCGTCGAGCGACTCAAGTCGCAGCAACCAACACCCCAAGCCTGCCTCCGCAGGCTGAATTCTAGCCGCCGCAGGGCGGCTTCGGGTAGTTGTTGCTGCGGTTTCAACCGCCCGTGCCCGACTTTGCACAAGCCCTGCGTTGGGGCTATGGACAGTTGATTCTCCGCCTTGCCTGCGCTATAATTGTCCCCAATGAAATTCCTCGCCGATACAATGCTGGGACGCCTTGCTACGTGGTTGCGTTTGCTCGGCTATGACACGCTTTACCTCTCCGATGCAACCGACGCGGAACTGGCGCGGCGCGCGCGTGTGGAGCAACGCGTGCTCCTCACGCGCGACGTGGAATTGACGCGGCGGCGCGGCGTGCATGCCATCCTGATTGAATCGGAACAAGTCGAAGAGCAGGTTCATCAGGTCTTTCACACGCTCCACCTCACCGCGCGCGAAGCGTTTTCGCGCTGCGCCGCGTGCAACTGCGTGCTGGAAGACGTCCGCAAGGAGGACGTGCGCGGCAAGGTGCCTCCGTACGTGTTCCACACGCAGGAACGCTTTCGCCGCTGTCCGCAGTGCGCGCGGATCTACTGGCGCGGTACGCACTGGGCGCGCATTCTGGGGCACATCCAGGATTTGAGCGAATCGGTGTGAAATTCACACGCCGTAAATCTCGCCAAACTTGGTTTTCAAGTACGTCACGTACGCGCGCGCATTCAACGATTCGCCGGTCACGCGGCGCGCCAGTTCGTCGAGCGTGAACTTGCGTCCATGCGCGTGCACTTTTTCCCGCAACCACGCGAGCAACTCGGCAAACTCGCCGCGCGCAATCTGTTCGGGAATCGTCGGCACATCGTGCAGAGCCTGTTCGTACAACTGCGCGGCGAACATCGAACCGAGCAAGTAGGTGGCAAAGTATCCTAAATCGCCGTACGCCCAGTGCACATCCTGCAAACACCCCTGCGCGTCATTGGGCGGCACAATGCCCAAATAATCGCGCATTTTTGCATTCCACGCCTCGGGTACATCCGCCACAGCCAGCCGACGCTCCACCAGCGCGTTCTCCAGTTCAAAACGCAGCATGATGTGCAAACCGTACGTCACTTCATCCGCTTCGACGCGGATGAAGGAGGGCGAGACTTTGTTGACGGCGCGATAGAACGACTCGACGGTTTGATCGGCGAGCTGCGCGGGGAACAGTTCGCGCAGGCGCGGAAACCAGAACTGCCAAAAGCCACGACTGCGCCCCACGATGTTTTCCCACAAGCGCGATTGCGATTCGTGAACGCTGAGCGAGGCACCACCGGCGAGTGGTGTGCGTTCCAATTCTGGACGATAGCCCAACTCGTAGAGCGCGTGACCGGTTTCGTGAATCGTTCCAAAAAGCGCGGAGGGCAAAAAGCTGGGATTGAGCCGCGTGGTGATGCGCACATCGTTCAGTGCGAAACTCGTTGTGAACGGATGCGGGGATTTGTCTTGCCGCGAACGTTCAAAGTCCAATCCCAGACGCTTTGCCACCTCCACGCCAAACTCCCATTGCTTTTGCACATCGTACTCGCGATGCAACACCGCGTCGTCCACGGCGTCGGCGTGACGCGTGATGGCTTGGACGAGCGCGACGATGTCTTGCTTGAGGGGCGCGAAAATCGCTTCCACCTGCGCCGTCGTCATCAGCGGTTCGTACTGATCGAGGAGGGCATCGTAAATCCGATCTTTGTATCCCAGACAGTTTGCCAGTTCGATGCGTAGTTCGACATTCTTTTCGAGATGAGGCTGGAACAATTTGAAATTCGATTCGGCGCGGGCACGCTGCCACGCCTCGAATGCCAGTGACGCGGCGCGCGCCATTTCCTCTACTAGCGTTGGCGGCACGCGTTTGGCGCGATCGTAATCGCGCTTTGTCACGCGAATCAAACTCGCCTCATCAGAATCGTACGGAAGTTGCGCGGCGTACTCTGCCAGATCGTTCAACAGCGCGCCGTTTTCATCGGCGATGAAATGCTCGTGAGCGAGTTTTTGCAACGTCGCCAATTGCTCGGCGCGCGCGGCTGCACCGCGCGGGGGCATGTATGTTTGCTGGTCCCAACTCAACAGTGCCGCCGCGCGTTGCAAATCGTCAACGATGGCAAGACGTTTCTTCAGTGCTTCGAGTTTTTCTTTCATGATGGCTCCTTTGAAAATGTGTGGCAAATTTATTTTAAGAAAATAAATTGGTAATGCCCTACCTCTACTTGGGCAACCCCTCTCATCCCCCTGCCCCCTGCTCTCCCCGCCACGCGGGGAGAGCAGGGGGAGATGGGAGGCGGGGTGTGGGCGGGCGGCGTAGCCGCCCGCCCACACCCCCATTCCCCACTTCCCCCTCCCCACGCCGCCAAGCGGCGTGGGGAGGGGGCGAGGGGGGAGCAATTTCGCTATGGACGGCGCGACGGAGTAATATTCTGTTGGGGCGAAAAATCTTTCGCCTTGGGGCGAAAAGTCTTTCGCCCTAGGGTGAAAAATCTTTCGCTCCCAACTAAGCGGAAAAAACTTTTTGCATGGTTACTTGGGCGACTATGCGACTATGTGACTAGCCTACACAGGCGGACGCCCGGCAGCAATGCCCGCCGGAGACGATTTCAATCGTCGAGTTTTTTCATCCGTCGTGGCGGGCGGTTACACCAATGAGCAACTCATTTTGGAAACAACCGCCGCCAGAAAATCGGCAATCTGTTCACAGCGGACGATGCTCGTGTTCCTCGTGAGCGCGCGCATAGCGTTCATAGCGCTCGCGATAGCGTCGCGGGACAAGGCGTTTGAGTTTCGTCGAGGAAAGATCAAGCACATAGTGCAAGGTATCAGCAAGCACCGCACCCAGAAACACATCGGCGAGATAGAGCGCGTTGTAGAGAATGTCCTCTGCATCGCCGGCAAAATCAAACTCGATACTCAAACCGATGCGCCGAAACCACAGACGAAAGAGAATCACCAGGAGCGTGAGAATCGCCAGAACGTACAACCAGCGCGCGGTGGTGCCGACAATCGGAAAATGCAAACGATCGCGGTGACGCGCCAGCTTGGAGTAGGGCCACCAGAAGAGGCGCAACCAGCCCCAGCCCTTGGTAGATTGACTGTGGAACAAATCCATATCGGGGGACAGAACGAAGGTAGCAAGGACAATTCCGCTGTTGACTGCGATGACATCCTGCCATGACCAACTTTGCGCTCGCATCACCACCGTCGTGCCGACGAGTAGCGCGGTATTCGCCGCTGTATGTCCAATGAATCCGGGCATGGTTCACCTCGCCCTCAGTATACAACTATTTGACGAATTTGCGAAACGCGGTATAGTACAATCGCACAGGATTGAATCCTGCACTTGGACAAATTTGAAATTTGTCCCGCATTTTCCAGGGAGGCAAAAATGCTTCGGCGTCTGATATCGCTTTCCGTGCTTGTCACTCTCTTTCTCGTCGCGTGTGCTACACCGACACCCACGCCCACACCTGCGCCTACCGGTCCGCTGACCGTAACGATTTTGCACACCAATGATATGCATGGCGCTCTGGAAGGGCAAATCCTCAAGGGTAGCGACGGAACACAATTCGAATTCGGTGGTTTGCCGCATGCGATGGGAACTATCGCGCGACTGAAACGCGCTGCCCCCGGTCCCGTCCTGCTTTTTGACACTGGCGATTTGTGGATCGGCACTTTTTCATCCAATCGCGATCAGGGCAAGACGATTATCGCCGCGATGAACGTGATGGGCTACGATGCAATGACGCTTGGCAATCACGACTTTGACCAGGGTGTTGCAGTGGTGCAAGCCCGCGCCCGCGAAGCCCAGTTCCCGATTCTGATTGCCAACATCGTTGAAGCCTCGACGGGCAAGGTGCCTGGTTGGGCAAAAGCGTACATCATCAAAGAAATCGAAGGTGTACGTTTTGGGATTATCGGGGTAGGTTACGCGCGCACGCCGGGCATTAGCAGCAAGGTCAAAGAGTTGCAGGTGTTCAAATTCATTGACGAAATCGAAGCCCTGCGGCAAATCCTGCCCGAAGTGAAACCGCAAGCCGACGTGATTATCGTATTGTCACACGCCGGTTTTGATGTGGATCAGCGCATCGCCGAAGTGTTGCCCGATATCCATGTCATCGTTGGTGGACACACGCACACCGAATTGCGAACACCCAAAGTGATCGGCAACACGATCATCGTGCAAGCCGGCACCAAGGCACAGAACATCGGACGCCTTGAACTGACGATTGACCGCGCGAGCAAGCGCATCGTGGGCTATACCCAAAACAATCTCCTGGTGGCTGTCGTGAGCAACAAAGCCGAGACACCTAAACACGTCGCGGAGATGTTTGATAAACTGATTGCCGATGGGCGCGCCGCGACACGCAAGGTCATCGGTGAAACACTGATTGATCTAGTGCGTGCCTACACACCCGATGGTCGCAGCACCGGCGAGTATCCGTCGGGCAACCTCGTTGTGGATGCGATGCTGTGGGCGAATCAAGCCGGTGACAAGCCTGCGGATGTGGCGATTCACAACAACGCTGGCATCCGCGCCGATATTCCCAAAGGTCCCATCACCTACGGGCAGTTATACGAGATGCTTCCTTTCGACAATGTGCTCGTCGCGATGGACTTGAAAGGCGAACACATCAAAGCGGTACTCGAAGTGGCGGCGTCCTGTCCGCGCGTGAACACGCTGGTCGCCGGAATGTCGTTCACGTACAACTGCTCGTTACCAGCGGGTAGTCGCATCTCGAACATTTTGATTCGCGGCAAACCGATGGAACTGCAAAAAGTGTATCGCGTGCAGACGATTGATTACCTCGCCACCGGCGGCGATGGACAGATCGCCTTCAAAGAAGGGACAAATCTGGTCTATGGTGATCCGGTCGTGGATGTGGTTGCCGCGTACATTATGCAGAATTCGCCGGTCAACCCTAAAGTGGAAGGGCGGATTGTGGAAGCCAAGTAGTGGGGCGTATGGCAAAGATTACCGTTTATGTGAACGACAAACCGAAAGAGACTTTTCTGGGGATGCGCGTGCGGAACGTGATTGGCGCGCGCGCGCTGCAACGCGTCCAGGCGCATCGAGCAATTGTGCGTGATGGAGAGGGCAACGTGGTGGATATTGACGGCGCGCTGTACGACGGCGAGCGGCTCTACATCGCGCCGATGGATCCTACCACCTTCGCTGATGAAATTCAGCGACGTGCCTGATGCAAGGTACTGAAAATGAAACGATTTCTCCTCCTCTTGCTAGTGGCAAGCACCTTGGGTTGCCAGGTGACAAACCTCCTCTCCACTTTTTCACCGACGCCCACCGCGCGTCCGCGTCCCACCGCGACACCGCCGGTCGCGCGCGCGGTTGCTGCGCCCGAGCCAACGATTCCACCATCTACCCAACCGCCTCCCCCCGTGACGGCGACGATTCGCGGCGATAGTTTACGCGTGCGCGCTGCGCCCAACACCAACGCCGCGATTGTGGATCGGTTGAATCGCGGCGATACCGTCCAAGTTGTTGGACGCAACGCGACCAACGATTGGTTGCAAATCCTTCTGCCCAGAGACCCGAACGCGCGGGGCTGGATTTCTGCCGCCTACGCTGACCTGAGCGCGCCGATTGACACTCTTCCGCTTGTTCCTTCGGAAACACGCCCCTACCCTTAACGCGTCACGGAGGCGTTCTGCCTTCACCTTGCTGACTGGACTCGGCCTGGTGATGGCGCTGGCGTACACGCGCGCGCCGGGTGTGGTGGACTCGCTCAACATTCAAGATCATCTGGCACGTTCCGCCGGTACGTTGAGCGAGACACACACCATCGGACAGACGTTTGTGGCGCGCGCGGCACGCCTGAGCGCGATTCAAGTGTGCTGGATCGTCTCCGACGATTTTGCGTTTGCGCCCGCCAGTTCCGTCACCTTCCATCTGCGCGCACACGTGAACGCCACCGACGACCTCGCCACGATTGCCTTGCCCCTCGAACAGATTCGCCACAACGGCTGTACCACCTTTCGCTTTCCTCCCCAGGTGGACTCGCACGAGCGCGAGTACTATTTTTTCCTTGATGTTCTCCATGCCGAAATCACGCGCGGCACGCTGAGTGTGTGGGCAAGCGACGAGGATCGTTTGCCTGATGGAACTGCCTACTACGACCACACGCCGCATCGTTACGATCTCGCGTTTCGCGCCTACACCGACCCTGATGTGCTTGCCACACTTGCCACGTGCCTCGAAATTTTCGCGCGCCGATTCTCGCTTTTGAGTGTTGTGGGATTGCTGGGCGCGCTCCCCTGTCTGGCTCTGGTACTCTTTGCGCCACGCCACGTCTCGGCAGCGCGTCTGGCGTTTGCCAGTGGTCTGGGCTGGGCGGTCGCCGCCGTTGTGTTGGGGCAATTCCACACTGTCATCGTTGCTCCGCTCGTTGCGCTGTTCATCACTGGAGCGCTGGCGCAGTGTCCTACATCGCCCGCGCCGCATTGTTCTACTCCACACGCGCGCGGCGAAATCGCATTGCTGGCTGTGCTCGCGCTGCTCGCCTTTGCGGTCAGCCTCGCTCAATTTGCCGATTTGCCGGCGCCGCTGTGGGTAGATTCGTACCAGCACGCGGCGGACATTCAATCCATTCTGAATCACTACCACGCGCCGCGCGATCGAATCTACCACTTTGGTTTTCACAGCATCGTTGCGTGGATCGTGCGACTCACTCACGCGTCCATTCCTGCGGCGATGATTGCTGTGGGACAACTCGTCATCGTCCAGATGGGTTTGTCGTTCTTCGCGCTGGGCAAACGCTTGACGCGCAGCGCGATGGTGGGATTCGCGTGCGCCATTTGTGTCTGGTTTCTCACGCCGACGCCGATGTACTTTTTGACGTGGGGACGCTATCCCCTCTTGCTCGGCACGGCGATTCTACCGATTGCGCTCATCGCTGCGATGGATTGGCTGGACGCGCCGTGTCTCGATGCACGCGCGTCTGTGCTGGTCGTTGTCACGCTGCTGGGACTCGGCAGCGCGCATTTGCGCTTGCTAGCATTCTACGTGCTCTTTGTGACGATGTACTGTCTCTGGCGCGGCGCGTCTGTGCGCCGATACGCCACCCTCGCGCTGAGCCTGAGCGCACTTGCAATCGGCTGGGGCGCGATGGCACTAAGTCAACAAGAAAGCGCGCGCAACTTGACCACTATGCTCGCGTTCTGGTCCGGCATTGACCTGACCACTGCCTTGGAGGTGATGCGTTCGCATTACGGCGTGGTGGTGGGGATACTCGCCGCGCTGGGACTGGGCAGTGCCATTGCACAACGCCGCGCGCACACCCTTTTCATCGTTGCGTGGTTCAGCGTGCTGATGTTGTGCGCCGCGCTATTCACGTTCGTTGGCTCACCGCTGCTCGAAGTGCCATTCGTCGTGCTGATGGGATTTGTCCCTGCGGCATTTCTCGTCGGCGAATTTGCGACGCGCGTCTTGTCGCACGCGCGCGGCGTCGGCTTAATGGTGGCAATCGTAGTGAGTGTGCTGGGGGCGCGCGAGATGCTGACGATTTTCAATCCGCTCACTATCCTGTTCACGCGCGCGGATGAACGCGCGATGCAGTGGATTGCGGATAACACACATCACGAGGCGCGTTTTCTCGTCAACACCTTCGAGTGGTATCCGGGCACGTTCATGCCGACCGATGGTGGCGCGTGGATTCCGTATTTTGCGCGGCGCGCCATCGTGACCTCCCCCACGCAACCTTTCACCCACGTTTATCTGGGACGCCGCGCCGGCATTTTACGCGCGCGCGATTTTGCCGACCCCACGCGCTATGTGCTGGTGTATGCGCAAGAGGGTGTAAGCATCTGGGAGGTGAAAAAATAAAAGAAACCAGGTTTCTGCGCGAAACCTGGTTTCTGCTCATTTTAATATTCGGGCATTGGCGGGGTCGCCGGTTTTTCCTTTTCAGGAATTTCGGTGATCAACGCTTCGGTGGTGAGAATCATGGCGGCGATAGAAGCCGCGTTCTCCAGACCACTGCGCGTCACCTTGGCGGGGTCAATGATGCCACGCTCGACCATATCCACGTACTCTTCCGCCAGCACGTCAAACCCGATGTTCGGATTGTTCTTTTCCTTCTGCTGGCGTCGCGCTTCTTGCACCACGACCGCGCCATCATAGCCAGCATTCTCCGCGAGTTGTCGCATCGGCTCTTCAAGCGCGCGCTTGAGAATCTGCACGCCGGTCAAAATATCCCCTTCGGCTTGCACTTTGTCGAGCGCGGGAATCGCGTTCAAGAGTGCCACGCCACCACCGGGCACAATCCCTTCTTCGACTGCCGCGCGCGTCGCGCTCAGAGCATCTTCGACGCGATGCTTTTTCTCTTTCAATTCCGTTTCGGTCGCCGCACCGACGCGAATCACCGCGACGCCACCGGCGAGTTTGGCAAGGCGTTCTTGCAATTTCTCGCGATCATAATCGGAGGTGGTCTTTTCGATTTGCGCCTTGATTTCGTTGATGCGTCCTTTGATTTCCTTCTCCGAGCCGTGACCACCCACGAAGGTCGTATCGTCCTTGGTGGAGATGACCTTGTCGCACTGACCCAGATCGCTGATTTGCGCGGTCTCTAGCTTGCGCCCCATCTCCTCGGTGATGACGTTACCGCCGGTGAGAATCGCCATATCGCGCAGCATTTCCTTGCGGCGATCGCCAAAGCCGGGCGCTTTGACCGCTAGCACGTTCAGCAAGCCGCGCAGTTTGTTCAACACGAGCGTCGCCAGCGCTTCGCCTTCCACATCCTCTGCCACGATGACGAGTTCGCGCTTGCCCATCTGCACCAGTTTTTCGAGGATGGGGACAATGTCCGTGTGCGCGGAAATTTTCTTGTCGGTAATCAAAATGTACGGATTCTCAAGGACCGCTTCCATTCGTTCGGGATTGGTCACAAAGTACGGCGAGATGTAACCGCGATCAATTTGCATCCCGTCCACGTACTCGGTCTCGAAGGCAAGCCCGGTCTTGGACTCTTCAACGGTGATGACGCCATCCTTGCCGACCTTGTCCATCACTTCGGCGAGCAAGTTACCGATTTCCGGATCGGCAGCGGAAATTGCCGCTACGTTGGCAATTTCTGCCTTGCCTTTGACCGGCGTCGCCATCTTTTTGATTTCTTCGACGAGTACAGCGGTGCCTTTTTCGATGCCGCGCTTGAGCAGCATCGGATTCGCGCCGGCAGCAACGTTCTTCAAACCTTCGTTGACGATGACTTGCGCGAGCAGGGTCGCGGTTGTCGTACCATCACCCGCGACATCATTCGTCTTGGTGGCGGCTTCTTTCAACAACTGCGCGCCCATATTTTCGTAGGGGTCTTGCAATTCGATTTCTTTCGCCACCGTGACGCCATCATGCGTGACAGTGGGCGCGCCAAATTTCTTATCGAGAGCAACATTGCGACCTTTCGGTCCAAGCGTGGTCTTGACCGCATTTGCCATCGTATCCACGCCAATTTTCAAGTGTCTGCGTGCCTCTTCGGAAAAGGCGAGTTGTTTGGCTGGCATAAGCTATTCCTCCTGAAATTGAAATGTCGTTCTCACAAAAATTTACTTTTCGACAACGGCGAGGATGTCTTTCTCGCTCAAGATCAAATACTTTTTGTCGCCGATTTTAATCTCGGTGCCCGAGTACTTGGCAAAGACGACCTTGTCGCCGAGTTTGACTTCCATCTCGACGCGTTTCTTGCCTTCCTCGTCCCAGCGTCCCGGACCAATCGCGACGATGATACCTTCTTGCGGTTTCTCCTTCGCGGTTTCGGGAAGCAGAATGCCGCTTGCCGTCTTCTCTTCCCCTTCGAGTGGTTCCACAATTACCCGATCCGCCAGTGGGCGCAACTTGAGTTGATCAGCCATAATAGAAACCTCCTTGGTGGATTTTTTTAGGATGGCATTAGCACTCGTTTAGCCAGAGTGCTAGCGTGCACAATATACTCAATTTTTCAAATTTGTCAAGCCCTCCAACAAAAACAAGACCCGGACAGCACATCGGATTGCGCGGTAGCAATCACATTGTCCGGGTGCTAACCTGAGAAACCTGGTTTCTAACTACTTGACCAGCGCCATCTCCATCGCTTGAGCCAGCGAACGCGCACCCAGCAATTCAATGCCATCGGGCTTGTCTTTGAGGCGCAGCAAGGTCTGCGGCACAAGCGCGCGTTTGAAGCCGAGTCGCGCGGCTTCGCTCAAACGGCGTTGTGCCTGCGCGACGCTGCGCAGTTCGCCACTCAAGCCCACTTCGCCCAGGATGACCACATCGTCCGCGACCGGCTGGTTGCGAAACGATGAGGCAATCGCCAGCGCGACGGTCAAATCGGCCGCGGGTTCGGTAATCTTCAAGCCACCCACGACATTGACAAACACATCTTGCGCGCCCAACTTCAAGCCGACGCGTTGCTGCAACACGGCGGTCAGCAACAACAAGCGTCCCATATCGAAACCGTTTGCCGTGCGGCGTGGCAACGCGAACGTGGTGGTATTCGTCAGGGCTTGAATTTCGACGAGGAGGGGGCGCGTGCCCTCCATCGTGACCGCGATCGCGCTGCCGGCGGAGCCCGGCGCGCGCTCGGCGAGAAACGCAGAGGAAGGATTGTCCACCTCGACCATTCCCTCTTGCGTCATTTCAAACACACCCACCTCTGACGTCGCGCCAAAACGATTCTTCACCGAACGGAGCAAGCGATACGTGTGGAAACGTTCCCCTTCCAGATACAAGACCGTATCCACGATGTGCTCGAGCACGCGCGGACCGGCGATGGCGCCGGCTTTGGTGACGTGCCCCACGAGAAAAATCGGTATGTGAGTTTCCTTCGCGAGGTGCATCAAGCGCGCCGCCGATTCGCGCACCTGGGAGATACTGCCTGCTGCGCTGGTCAATTCCTCCAGATACACGGTTTGAATCGAATCAATCACCACGAGTTTGGGCGCCAGCCGCTCGATGTGCGCGATGATTTCGTCGAGGTTCGTTTCGGTGAGCAGGTAGAGCGCGTCCGGTTTCAGCCCCAGACGTTCCGCGCGCATCTTCATCTGTTGCACCGATTCTTCGCCGGAAACGTAGAGCACGGTGCCGGCGGACTGCGCGAGTGTTGCCGCCATCTGGAGCAACAGGGTGCTTTTGCCAATGCCCGGTTCACCGCCAATGAGCACGAGCGAACCTGGCACAATGCCACCGCCCAGCACGCGTGCGAGTTCGGGCATCGGTACGGGAAGGCGTGTCAAGCCTTCGGTCACCACGTCAGAGATTTTTTGCGGCGCGCTGCGCGGCGCGAGCGTGGCGAGCGCGGACTTTCGTTCTTCCGCGCGCGTCACCACCGTCTCGACCATCGAGTTCCACTCGCCGCATTCAGGGCAACGCCCGTACCCTTTCGTGGCGGTGAACCCACACTGCTGGCACGTCCACTGGCTATGCGTCCTGGGCATTAGACAACCTCGAGCTCATTTGCCGTACTCGTAAAATCCTTTGCCACTCTTGCGTCCCAGATAACCGGCGGTGACCATTCGGCGCAACAGGGTTGGCGCGGCAAAGCGCGGGTCTTTGGTCTCCTTGAACATTTCATCGGCGATGAAGAGTGTGGTGTCCAGACCGACGAAATCGAGCAGGGTAAGCGGTCCCATCGGATGATTCAATCCGAGTTTGATGGCGGTGTCAATGTCCTCTTTGGTGGCAAAGCCACTTTCGTACATTCGTACGGCATCGAGCAAGTACGGGATGAGGAGCGCGTTGACGATGAACCCCGGCGCGTCTTTGGACACCACGACCGTTTTGCCCAGGCTCTCGCCCCAGGCGCGCGCGACGCAATACGTCTCTTCGCTCGTCAAAAAAGTGCGCACGATTTCGAGGAGTGGCATCACCGGCACCGGGTTGAAAAAGTGCAAACCGAGTACCTTGTCCGGGCGCTGCGTCACACTCGCCATCTCGGTCACAGCAAGCGATGAGGTGTTCGAGGCGAGAATTGCCTCGGGGCGCGTCACCACATCGAGTTCTCTAAAAATGTTTTTCTTTAATTCGAGATTCTCGATCGCGGCTTCGACGACCAGATCGGCTGGCTCAAGGTCTTTCCATGCCGTTGTGCCCTTGATGCGCGCGAGGGCGGCATCGCGATCTGCCGCGCTCAACTTGCCTTTTTCTACACCGCGCGCCATCGAACTCTGGATACGTTCCATGCCCTTTTTGAGCAGATCATCGTTGACCTCGCGCACGATAACGTTGTAACCGCAGCGCGCGGCAACTTCGGCGATACCACTGCCCATCAAACCACAACCGATCACACCAACGGTTTTGATCTCCATTGATCCCTCCTGAAGATACAACTTAACTACTCACCCAGTCATTGCGAGGAGGCGTTTTGTGCCGACGAAGCAATCTCCACACTGCGAAGTTGGGGATTGCTTCGCGAAAAACGCTCGCAATGACAGGATGGCTGAGCAAATACGATACGACTGCCGACGGACTCGGAGGTAGCATTGCATTCCCGTTTTCCTGCGACGCTGCGCCGCCGCCGACCGTCGCTCATTTTGCGGATTGTATCAGCCTGGATTTCGCACCTGTGCCCGTGGAACAAGCCCACACGGATTGTCTGCTGCGCTCTACCATGCTAATTTCTATCACGTGAGCAAGGGTGCGAAAGCAAGGCTCAGATGGTGAACGATTCACCCGGCTTGAGCACCACCACGCGCGTTTTTGGTACGGCGCGTTTGACGCGCGCGGCGAATGATTTGGGGTCCTGGCTAATCACATCGAACGTGTTATAGTGCATCGGAATCAGCACTTTGGGCTTGATCAATTTCACTGCGCGCAGGGCATCGTCTGGACCCATTGTGAAATTATCGCCGATGGGCAAGAGAGCCACATCAATCTTCTCCTCGCCGATGAGTTTCATATCGTAAAACAAGCCGGTGTCCGCCGCATCGTAGATTTTGACTTTGCCCAGCGTGAGGAGAAAACCCGCCGGGTTTCCGGCGTAACGTCCATCAGGTAACGACGAACCGTGATGCGCAATCGTCAGTTTCAGATGCCCAAAAGGAAACTGGCGACTACCTCCAATGTGGAGTGGATGTGCCTGACATCCTTGCTCCTGGCAGTACGTCGCAATCTCGTAATTGCTAATCACGGTGGCACCTGTGCGTTTGGCGATGCTCACGGTATCGCCCAGATGGTCTCCGTGACCGTGCGAAACGAGGATGAAATGCGGCGAGACCTGCTCGGCAGTGACAGGCGCCATCGGATTACCCGTGAGGAACGGATCAATCAACACGGTGTGCGTGCCCGTGTCAATTTGCCAGCACGCATGACCGTACCAGGTCAGTTGGACTGTCATCGTCAACCTCCTCAAAAAATTTGGGGGCAAAGGGACGTTTGCCCTTGTTTATAGCACTCCGAAAATCCCCGCGATTGAAATCGCGACGTGCGAGCTGTTGGCTTGGAGTAGTCGGATAGTCAAAGAGTCAAGTAGTCACGACTATCCGACAGGGCTTGTGCAAAGTCGGGCACGGGCGGTTGAAACCGCTGCAACAACTACCCGAAGCCGCCCTTCGGCGGCTAGCCTTCAGCCTGCGGAGGCAGGCTTGGGGTGTTGGTTGCTGCGACTTGAGTCGCCCGACGGCATGTCAAGCGACTTTGCACATGCCCTGACTATCCGACTACACGACTAGGCGACTACGTGACTAGCCCGCGCGGGCGGACGCCCGGCAGCAATGCCTGCCGGAGATGATTTCAATCGTCGAAAATCTGGCATCTTTGGCACGTTTGCCGCATCTGGCACAGATTATAACACAAAGCAACAGAATTCTCAACACCGCCGCGCACGATTTGCATTTTTTCTATCTTTTGCATAGAATCGGGCAGGAAGGAAACGAGGCATTGCGGCTTTCAGGACGCGCCGATGTGATCCATGCCTCGCACTTGTCGAAGGGACACGATGCTCACACAGGAGGTTTAAGAATGGAACTTGCTCGCCTCATCCGCAGTATTCCCGATTTTCCTGTCAAGGGAATCCTGTTTCGCGACATTACGACGCTCATTCGTGATGGCGAGGCATTCCAGGAAGTGATTGACACACTGGTCGAGCGGTACATTGACAATGATGTTGAAGTCGTTGCCGCCATTGAGGCGCGTGGTTGGATTTTTGGCGCCCCCCTCGCGTACGAACTCGGTGCCGGCTTTGTGCCGATTCGTAAACCGAACAAACTCCCCGCCGAAACTATCAGCGTCGAGTACTCGCTGGAGTACGGCACGAACAAACTGGAAATGCACAAGGACGCAATCACACCCGGCACCAAGGTCTTGTTGGTGGACGATTTGCTCGCGACCGGAGGGTCTGCCAGAGCCGCCGCGCAACTCATCGAGAAATTGGGCGGCAAGGTGGTGGGCATCGCTTTCCTCATCGAATTGGTTGACCTGCATGGACGTGACGCGCTCAAAGGCTATGATGTCTTTTCGCTGATTCAGTTCGAGGGTGCATAACATTCCCATCCACGAAGGCGTTCACTGAACGCCCTCGTGTGTTTTTACCCGTATCCCTTGCACCGTCCGAGCGTCATAATTAAGAGAGCGGTGTGATCTCCGAACACGAGTTACTGGAACGCGCGCGCCGTTTCGATCGAGTCGCCCTGGGCATCATCTACGATCACTACAGCCCCGCGCTCTATCGTTACGCCGTGCGCCTGCTGGGTAACGCCGACGCGGCAGAGGAATGTGTCGCCGAAGTTTTTAGCCGATTCCTGCACGCGCTCAAAAACGGCAGCGGTCCACGCGAACACTTGCAAGCCTACCTCTACCGCATCGCGCACAACTGGATTACCGACCAGTGGCGTCGCGCGCCGCCTCCCGCCGCGCCACTCGACGCGAATGTGTCGAGAGACGTGCCTACCGCCCCTGACCAGATGCTGAGTCAGCAGTGGGACCAGGCGCGCGTGCGCGCCGCGCTCGCGCAACTCACGCCAGAGCAACGTCAGGTCATCGTCTTGAAATTCGTCGAAGAACTGGACAACGCGGAGATTGCCGCCGCGCTGAACAAACCTGTCGGCGCGATCAAGTCACTGCAACATCGCGCGCTCGCGTCACTGCGGCGCGCTCTCACGGCAGAGGATATCGAATGAAGCGGTTGAACGATAATCTCGAACCCGATTTGCAGAACGCACTGGCGCAACTCAAGCCCTTTCCGCCGCGCGATCCGCGCGCGGCGGCGCGTGGTCGCGCGCACTTTCTTGCTCAAGCCGAATCGTTACAACCTGCCGTATCCGCGCGCTCCTTTTGGCGTCAAATAGGATGGACACACCTATTTTCACGAAAGGAGCGATTCAGTATGCCAGTGCTTGTTGCCGTAGTGCTTGCCTTTGCCGTCGCGGTCGGTGGTTCAGGCGTGGCGGTGTACGCCGCGCAGGACGCGCTCCCCACCGATCCGCTGTACGCGGTCAAACTGTTCACCGAGGAGGTGCAACTCAATTTTGCCGGCGATCCGACCGCGCGCGTGGACACCTTGCTCGAATGGACGAATCGGCGCACGCAAGAAATTGCCGCGCTCGGTGCGCAGGGCAAACCGATTCCCGAACAGGTCA
>Ga0209162_1002205_pt1 | contig 17562 bp, 9 predicted proteins | sample YNPNPMetaG_FD_187121 | JGI IMG/M metagenome (GOLD analysis project Ga0209162, IMG submission 187121) | Anoxygenic and chlorotrophic microbial mat microbial communities from Yellowstone National Park, USA - YNP NP MetaG (SPAdes) (version 2) ... | reverse complement strand
GTGTGACCATACACACAGGTTCGGGCAAGGGCAGGTTCGGATTCCACTGCTTTGAGTATACCATCGGATTGTGACGAGCGTGGGATCGCCCGCAGGATTGCCCGGGGCCGATGCGAGGCCCGCCGGCGGCGGGGTCTGCGACGGCTCCAGGACCTGAGGTGACCATCGTTCGCAGGGTTCAGCCCCCCTCCCAGCCTCCCCCCGCTGGGGGGAGGAGCCGGGTGCCCGCCCCCAGTGGGGGAGGGTCAGGGAGGGGGCCAGCGCCGTGCCCGCGGAGCCGTGGCGCGGGCGTCCTGCCCGCGCTCCCGGGCCGTTTTCATCGGGCGTGGTGCGCGAATCGCATGGACGGCTGAGGTGACCATCGTTCGCAGGGTTCCGCCCCCCTCCCAGCCTCCCCCCGCTGGGGGGAGGAGCCGGGTGCCCGCCCCCAGTGGGGGAGGGTCAGGGAGGGGGCCAGCGCCGTGCCCGCGGCGCCGTGGCGCGGGCGTCCCGCCCGCGCTCCCGGGCCGTGTGCATCGGGCGGTGTGCGCCATGCCCATGACCGTCTCACGTGACCATACGCCCTCGGCGAGGGGGGTGGGGAAACCGGGTTGCCCCACGCCCCCGCCCCGCAGGGGGATGGGGAAACCGGGTTTCCCCATCCCCCCCACCCGGTGGGAGGGTTTGGGAGGGCGCAGCCCTCCCAGGAAGAACCCAGGACATCATCTACTGTGAACCTACGCCCTCGGCGAGGGGGGTGGGGAAACCGGGTTGCCCCATCCCCCCACCCGAATGCAAACGCATGGCGTGTGGGGCTCTCACCAAACGCTCATTTGACACTGCGCCCTCAGGTACCGTAGGCTGATCAATGGCCGCGGGGCAACCCGCAGGGTTGCTCTAGATCTCAGGAGTTTATCCGATGCTACGACGAGCGCTTGCTATGTTCCTGCTCGCCGGCGCGCTGGCCGCCTGCGCTGCACCAGCTGCTCAGACACCCACCGAGACGCCGACCCGCGCCCCCGCTCCCACCGAAGCGCCCGCCCCCACCATCGTGGCGGCGACACCCGCTGCCACGGACACGAACGCCGCTCCGGCCGGCTCCGGTGTGATTGTCTTCCGCATCATCCCGGAAGAGTCGCAAGTCACCTACGAGGTCGGCGAGACCTTCCTCAACCAGAACAATCGCTACGCGATCGCCGTGGGCCGCACGCAACAGATCAGCGGCGAGGTGCGCTTCGACCCGGCCAACCCGCGCAACAGCAGCGTTGGCCCGCTCACCATTGACATCAGCGCCTTCACGTCGGATAGCCCGCGCCGCGACAATGCCATTCGCGACCGCTGGCTCGAGTCGGCGCGCTATCCGCTGGCAACCTTCGCCCCGACGGCGATCGAGGGCCTGCCCGAGACATACACCGCAGGCGAAGAAATAACCCTGACCATTACCGGTGACCTGACCGTGCGCGAAGTGACCAGGCCCACGACCTTCACTGTAACCGGGGCGATTGATGGCGAGACCATGCGCGGCGTGGCCGAGACGCAGATCAAGATGACCGATTTTGGCTTCCAGCCGCCGGACATCGCGGGAGTGCTACGGGCCGAGGACGATGTGAAGATCAGCTTCAGTTTCGTGGCCCGCCCGGGGGAGTAATACGCGAGGGCGTGGGAAAGCTATGCTTTCCCACGCCCTTTTGATTCTAACGTGAACGTGGGGAAACCAGGTTCCCCCATACCCCCGTGGGAGGGCCAGGCCCTCACGCAGGGGTATGGGGAAACCGGGTTTCCCCATACCCCTGCTCGCGGGAGGGTTTGGGAGGGCTTTGCCCTCCCTGGAAGTATGTTCATCCCGTCGGGGTGCGGCGCGAGCCGCATGGATGGCTGGGAGCAGTGGCGGGGAAACCCGCTTTCCCTTCGCAGCACGCAGTGCGGCTGCCTGCGCGCCTCAGGCGGCGTTGGTCGGCTCGATGCCGCTGAGGCGAACGAGAGAGGCGCGCAGCAGCGCGAGTTCCTCATCGGTCAGGCGGGCCAGCAACGGGTCGGTAGCGGCGCTCGCCTCGCTCAGCAGCAGGAGCGCCCGCAAAGCCGCGGGCCATCCCGCCTCCGATGCCATGTCACCGGCGACGAAGGGAAGCAGTTGCCCGTGCGGCTGTGGTTTCAAAGAACGCGCGGTGGTCATAGCATCTCCTTAGCGTATGGTAGCTTTTTCTTAGTGTAGATCCGGGATGTAACCAGAGTCAAGGGCTTTTTGTCCATCGTTGACACCTGAGGAGGCGCGCGCCGGCGCGGGGCGGGTGGCCTATAGGCGTGGGACCTGGGTGGCCCCCAGCAACTCAAACAGGCTTTCGATTACATACGTAGGCTGGACCGGCGCGCCGGGCAGATCGGTGCGTTTGCTGTCGCCGGTGAGTACCAGCGCGGTGGCCATACCCGCGGCCGCGCCCATGGCGATATCGGTCATCAGCCGGTCGCCGACCATCAGGCAGCGCTCGGGGGGAAGCTGGAGCATCGCCCCGACGGCGCGGGCCATGATCGGCGAGGGCTTGCCGACGTTGACTTCACAGCGGGTATTGGTGCAAGCCTCGATCGCGGCGATGATCGCCGCCGCGTCGGGCTCACCGCCGCCGGGCACCGGGCAGAAACGATCGGGGTTGGTCGCCACCAGGCGCGCCCCGGCGCGAATGGCATCGAAGGCCACCTGTAGCTTGTGGTAGGTGAAGGTGCGGTCGAACGAGGCGACGACAATGTCGATCGCCCCGGCCCGTTCGCTCAGCGTGAAGCCAGCCGCGGTCAACTCGCCGATCAACGGGGCCTCGCCGCAGACGAAGAGCGTGGCCCCCGGCGCATGCTCCAGCAGCCACTGCACCAGCACGTGCGATGAGTTGACCACCTCGCCCAGTTCGGCCCGCAGGCCCATTCCCTCCAGCTTGGCAACGTACTGCTCGCGGGTCCTCGTTGGATTGTTCGAGAGAAAGGCCACCCGCCGCTCCTCGGCCCGCAGGGTCGCCAGCACCTCCACCGCCCCCGGCAGGGGCATGTCGCCCAGGTAGAGCGTGCCGTCCAGGTCAAAGATATAGCCGTCGTAACGTGGGATGGGCATGGTTCATTCGCTGTCTCACGATGACAGGGGTGTGGGGAAACCGGGTTTCCCCACGCCCCCGCCCCGCAGGGGGGTATGGGGAAACCCGGTTTCCCCATACCCACACCCGGTAGGAGGGTTTGGAAGGGCTACGCCCTCCCAGGAAGGATGTTCATCCCGTCGGCGTGCGGCGCAGCCGCATGGATGGCGGAGGTGACCATCGCGCGCCGCGTGCAGCCCCCCTCCCAGCCTCCCCCCGCTGGGGGGGAGGCGCCGGGTGCCCGCCCCCGGCGGGGGAGGGTCAGGGAGGGTGCCAGCACTGTGCCCGTGGAGCCGTGGCGCGGGCGGGCCGCCCGCGCTCCCAGGCCATGGGCATCGGGCGGGGTGCGCCCCGCGCATGGGATCTGATTATACCCTACAAGACGCGGGGCCGATGGAGGCGCTCCGGCGCACGACCCCGGCTGTGAACGGTTGCGCGGAAACCTGGTTTCCCCATGTCCGCGCCTGTAGGCACCTGTTCACACCTGGGGTAACCCACGCGCCTGCGAGCGAGGGCGTTTCGCCCCCGTCGCGTCTCCGCGGGCAAGATGCCCGCGCTCCCAGGAGAAATGTGAACACTTACGCCTGTAGAGGCAGGTGGGAAACCCTGATGGCATATGGTATATTTGTGCTACCATCCGATGCACAGAGGAGAAACCCATGCCGCCATCCCGGAACCGCCTCGGCGTCGTTGTCAGCGGCTCGCTCATCGAAGGGCTGACTGCCCGGCTGGATGCGCATACGAGCGTCGAGGATATGCGCGTCGGCAAGTTTGTGGTGATCCAGGGCGACCGGCACGCCTTCTTCTCGATGGTGACCGACGTCGCCCTTGCGGCGACCAACCAGGAGGTACTGCTCGACCCACCCGATGGCGACCGCTTCGTCCACGAAGTGCTCGCCGGAACGGCCACCTATGGCGCCCTCGAACTCATGCCGCGCCTGATGCTGCCCCTGGAGCAGAGCGAGCAACCCCTGCTCCCGGTGAAGACCATTCCCCGCCACTTCGCCCCGGTCTTCGAGGCCGAGGCGGAGGATTTCGGGCGCGTGTTCGGGCAGGCCGGCGGCGCCTCGTTCGAGATCGGTCGCCCGCTGGATATGGACGTGCCGGTGTGCCTGAACCTGGAACGGCTGGTCGAACGCTCCAATGGCATCTTCGGCAAAAGCGGCACCGGCAAGAGCTTTCTGACCCGCCTGCTGATCTGCGGGACGATCCAGGCCGATGTGGCCAGTAACCTGATCTTCGATATGCACAGCGAGTACGGCTGGGGCGCTCCGTCGGAGGGCGGGACGTTCGTCAAGGGCCTGCGCCAACTCTTCGGCAGCGACGTGCTGGTCTATACCATCGATCCCGAGGCGTCGCGAGGTCGGGCCTACGACGGCGACCTGGTGATCGGCCTCGACCAGATCGAGGTCGAGGATGTGATCGCCCTGGAAGAGGAACTCAACCTGAGCAGCACCGCCACCGAGTCGTCGTACCTGCTCTTCGACCGCTACAAGGAGGGCTGGCTGCGGGCGCTGCTGGATATGGACAGTGAGGCGATCCGGGAGTTCGCCGAGAGCAGCGGGGCCCACGCGGGGGCGATCAGCGCGCTCAAACGCAAACTGGCCCGCGTCGCCCGGTTGAGCTTCGTGCGCGAGCAGGCCGACTTTTCCGCCGTTGACCGCTTGATTGACGCCCTGGCCGCCGGGCGCCACGTGGTGCTGGAGTTCGGGCGCCACGATAGCAGCCTGATCTACGTGCTGGTGGCCAACATCATCACCCGGCGCATCCACCGCCGCTGGGTGGAGTGGACCAACCGCGCCATCCAGAGCCAGAACCAGGCCGACCGGCCCCGGCCCCTGATGATCAGCATCGAGGAGGCCCACAAGTTCCTCAACCCGCGCACGGCGCGCCAGACGATCTTCGGCACGATCGCCCGCGAGCTGCGCAAGTACGGGGTGACGCTGCTGGTGGTCGATCAGCGCCCGTCCTCGATTGACCCGGAGGTGATGAGCCAGCTCGGCACGCGCGTCACCGCCCTGCTCAACGACGAGCGCGATATCGAGGCGGTGTTTACCGGCGTGAGCGGCAGCGCGGGCCTGCGGGCGGTGCTGGCGTCGCTCGACAGTAAGCAGCAGGCGCTGGTGCTCGGGCACGCCGTGCCGATGCCGGTGGTCGTCAAAACCCGGGCCTACGACACGGCCTTCTACGCTGCGATGGAGCGGCGTGGCCCGCGCCGCGGGGCGCCAGCCCCCCCTGGCCCGGCCCGCCCGGCCCAGGAGGAGATTGACGAGTTGTTTCCCGATTGAACCCGTGCGGGCGAACCAGCGTGGTAGACGGTCGTGCGCATGGCGCACAACGCCGCGATAAACAAAGGTTGTTCCTGGGAGGGCGCAGCCCGCCCACACCCTCCCACGGGGGGGAGAGCAGGGGGAAACCCGCTTTTCCCCTCCCCCGGCGTGAGGGCGCAGCCCGCCCACACCCTCCCACCGGGGGGAGAGCAGGGGGAAACCAGCTTTCCCCCTGCCCCCTGCTTGGGGGCGCAGCCCGCCCACACCCTCCCACGGGGGGGAGAGCAGGGGGAAACCAGCTTTCCCCCTGCCCCCTGCTTGGGGGCGCAGCCCGCCCATACCCTCCCACGGGGGGGAGAGCAGGGGGAAACCCGGTGTCCCCCCTCCCCCGGCCTGTGGGCGCAGCCCGCCCATACCCTCCCACGGGGAGATGAGGATGGGGAAACCCGGTGTCCCCCTTCCTATGGTCATGCCAATCCTGCCGCCGCCGCGCGGTCGAGCATCCACACGACCACCCCGTCGGGCGGGCGCACGATCTGTGCGGGGATCGTGTGGGGGTCGTACGGCGCCCGCAGGGCGGCGCGAACCATGGGGGCCTTGTCGGCCCCCGCGACGAGGAAGAGCGCCAGGGCCGCGCGGTTCAACGCGGCGGGGCTGAGGGTCACCCGGGTGGGGGGCGGTTTCGGCGCGCCTTCGACCGGCAAGGCCCACACATCGGGCGGCGCGTCGAGTTGCGGAAAGCCCGGAAAGAGCGACGCCGTGTGCCCGTCGGGCCCCATGCCCAGCAGCGCAACGTCAATGCGCCCGCCGTGCAGCGTGAGCAGGGCCGCCACTTGCTGATGGTACACTTCGGCGGCGCGAGCGACGTCGTAGTAGGTTGCCACGGGGTACACTTGCAGCGAGGGGATGGGCACGTGGGCCAGCAGGGTCTCGCGCGCCAGGCGGTAGTTGCTGTCAGGACTGCCGAAGGGCACGAGGCGTTCATCGCACCAGATCAGGCTGACCCGCTCCCAGGGCACCCGGCTGCGCAGCGGCTCCGATGCCAGCAGACCGAACACGCCCGGCGCCAGCGACCCGCCGGATACGGCGAGCAACACCCGCCCCCGCGCGCGCCCCGCCGTCTCGGCCACCGTCGTCACGCGCTCCGCTGCCGCCGTCTGCAGTTCCTCCTGGCTGGCATAGATCTCAACATCGGGTTGGGCAGGCATGGTCTGGAACTTTCCTGGTACGTGTTCACATTGCTACCGGGAACGCGGGCGGCTTGCCCGCGGAGACGCGACGCAGGCGGGGCGCGCGCGCTCCCAGACGCGTGGGTTATGGTCTTTGACTAAATAATCTGGTATAGCCCGCGCAGGCGGGCTTCGCATTCCGTAGCCGAGGGCTGATGGTCTTTGAATACATAATCCGGTATAGCCCGCGCAGGCGGGCTTCGCATTCCGTAGCCGAGGGCTTTAGCCCCACGGCCAGCCCGGCATACCGGATGAATTTCTCAAAGACCATAACCCACGGGTGAACAGTCACCTTTCTTGATACATAGGGGCGCTCTGTGCCCCTCCAACGGCAGATGGGCGGCCAATCCTTATCCTCCCCCGTGCGCCGGGCCCGGCGCGGCGGGGGAGGGTATGGCACTACGCCGCCACCACGGTCTCGATGAGCCGCAGGGCCTCATCGCGGGCCGGCTCGTAGGGCTGGGCGCGCATGTAGTGGTAGGAGGCGAGCCAGAAACTGGCCAGCAGGCGCAGGAGGGGCAACCGCTCTTCTTCGGCCGTTGAGAGCGGCCCGGCAACGCCATAGCCCTCCAGCAAGCCCTCGCGCCAGGGCTCGGGGTACACCGGGCACAGGCCGCACGCCAGATCCCACAACCCATCGCCGCCCACCCAGCGCCCCGGCTCCTCGATCGCCTCCAGATGCACCCCGTTGCCAGTCGTGCAGCGCGCCGCCGCCGGCCCAAAAGCGCCGTGCATCAGCACCGGCTGGGGCAACTCCAGGCGCTCGTCATCGAGCAACAGGGCGACGGCCGCCCGTTCCGCCTCGCCAAACAGCAGCGTGTCGGCGGGGGGCGGGGCAAGATACGCGCCAATGTGCCGTAGCACCAGGCGCCAATGCGTCCGCGGCCAGCGCCCCGTAATGCGCGGGCGCCCCGCCCCGGGGGTGTTGACGCGGTGCATACGCCGCAGAGCGCGCCCGGCCTGGCGCCCCGCGCCGCGCAGCAGGTGTGGTTCGTCCAGGGTTGCCGCGGGAACGCCCGGCACAAAGGTTTCCAGGGTGTAGGCAAAGGGTACCAGGGTGCACGACAGATCGCGCTGAATGAGCCGCGCCGCGGGCAGGTTCTGGGCGCTCATCATGCGCAGAAAGAAGACCTGCGCCGCCAGGTCGTCCTCGGGCGCCATGCGCAGAATCAGATGCTCGTTGAGCGTCGAGACGCGCACTAGGACGTGTTGCCCGGTCTGCCGGTAGAGGGTCACGGCGGTAGGGCGCAGGTTCAACGCGCGCACCACCAGCGCGGTATGTTCGCCCAGATGGGCCAGCAGGCGTCGCCAGGCATCACTCATGCCTTCACTGACCGGGGGGATGGCGTGGTTGAGGTGGGTGTAATCCATTGGTTCTCAGACAGCGTTTCGTTGCGCGACCGTATTCGCGACGCCCACGCTCACTGCGGCGCCACGTCGGGCAGGACGAAGCGCAACACGCGATTAGTGGCCCGGTCGGTCACCCACACCGCCCCCTCGGCGTCCACCGCCAGACCGCTCGGGCTGGTCAGGGCGACGAGGTCGTTGCTCTGGCCGCTCCAGCGCAGCAGCGGATCGCCGCGCAGGTTGAAGGCGATGACCTGGCTGCGGCCGGGCACGCTGACGAAGACCGTGCCATCGGGGGCGGCGATGAGCGCGGGATCGTCGTAGGTGTTCGGGCGCCAGCCGGTCACCTGCCAGGTGACGATGGGGATGGGGCCGACCCGTCCGGCGCCGTCGGGGGCGAATACCTGGACCCGGCTGTTCCAGGTGTCGGCTACGTAGAGATTGCCCTGCGCGTCCACAGCCAGGCTGGCCGGCTCGTTGAACTGGCCCGGCCCGGCCCCGGCCGAACCGAACTGGTAGAGGAACGTCCCGTCGCTATCGGTGACGATGATCCGGCGGTTGCCCGTATCGGCGATGTAGACGTTGCCCCGGGCATCCACGGCCACGCCCCGCGGCCCGAACAGCCCCAGGGGAGCGGCGGCGTTCCGCGCCGGATCGCCCTCGGTGATTGTCGCGCGCCGGCCATCGCCCAGATCCTGATCCCCGCTGCCCCAGGCGGCGACGGCCCGGCCCTCGGGATCGTACTTGACAATACGGGCGTTCCAGGTGTCGGCCACGTACAGGTTCCCCGCGGCGTCAAGGGCCAGCCCGCGGGGCTCGTACAACTCGCCGAGGGTCGCCCCCTGCCCCCCGAGGCTGCGCATCAAGCGCCCGTCGGGGCCATAGACGTGAATGCGATGGCCGCCGGTATCGGCGACGTAGAGGTTGCCCTGCGCGTCCACCGCCACACCCGTCGGCTGGCCGCCCCCGGCGGGCAAGATCACCACCTGCCGGGCCACCAGGCGCAGATCGGGCGAGGCCGGCGCCGCCGCCGTCATTCCCACGCCGCCGGCCACCAGGTCGCCGCGGACCCAGACCTCCATCTCCCGGGCGCCGGGCACGAGGGGATAGGGCAACTCGCGGTACAACAGGTAGCGGCCCAGCCAGGTCCAGTTCTCAACCCGGAACGGCCAGAGGAGCGGGGCATACGGGCCATGCACCTCCGCCGAAATATCGCGCCCGCAACCACCCGAACCGCCAGCCCCCGGCGGCTTCAACAACTGCTCCACCGGCGTCCATGTGCTGTAGTAGAAGCGTTTGTAGCCGGGACTGTCGGGGGAACACTTGTCCCCTTCGGGGAACCACCAGTTGAACACCCCCGCCGGCCCATAGGGTTGCACATACGCCTCGCGCAGCGCCTCGCGCACCGACTCGGTCACGTGGGGGCGGTAGAGCAGCACCACGGGGGCCAGGGCGGTGGAGCCATCGGGCATGGACACCACGAACGTTTGCGAGCCAGATCCGCTCTGAAAGCGGTCGCGTTTGGTCCAGACCAGGTTCTTGAAATCGCGGAAATACCATTGCAACGGCCAGGCCAGCGACCCCTCGCCGCTGTCGTCGCCGCTGTCAATGAACACCGGCATGCTCAGGCCGCCGGTCTGGTCCTGGGGGGTGCGATAACTGCGGGTCAGGTTAATCGCCATTTCGCGAATATCGGCGACGTAGCGGGGCACCTCAGGGGCGGTCTGGGTGTAGATCAGCGGCTCGATGGGCGTATCGGGATGGTGATAGACCACCATCCAGGTGGCCCGCACGGTATAGGCACCGATGCCGAGGGCCAGGGTCAGCGCGACCAGGGCGATGACTAGCCGCGCGCCGAGAAGGTTCGCCAGGGTGAGCAGGGCGTAGACCAGGCCCCCGGCGATGAACAGCGGCACCAGGCCCTGCAACAGATTGCGCTGCCACTCCTGGCCCTGGGCGCCGGCCCCGATGCGCCAGAGGGCCACGCCGACGGCGACGGCGGCAAGGGCGGTGACCAGGGGCACAAGGCCGAGCAGCGGATAGCGTCTGGAGTTGCCCGTCGGCGGGTCGCTCGTCTCGATGGCGGCGGGCGGAGCGCGCCCCTCGCGTTCAACCACATCGAGCAGACGGGCGATCACCCAGGCGGCCAGCAGGGCCCCCGGCAGGGCCATGTGCACCAGCAGCCAGGGCATCTTCTCGCCGGCCCAGGAAAAGATGATCAGCGCCGTCCAGAACCAGAACACGGCGAGCAGCGGATAGAGGCCCCAGGGGCGCAACGCCCCGGGCATCACCGGCACACCGGTCGGCGAAGGTTCCCCCGGCGCCGGGGCCTCCTCGCTCGCCTCGGGCGCGTCGCCGCCGGTCGCGGAAGCGACGGCGCGCTGGCGGGTCAAGAAGCGCCGCGCTATGCCGACCAGGGAACTCCCGGTCGGCGCCGGCGCCTCCGGCGCTGGCGTCGCATCGCTCCCCGCCGGAGCATCGCCGCCGGTCGCGGAAGCGCCGGCGCGCCGACCGGCCAGGAAGCGCCGCGCCACGGCGACCATCAGCGCCACGACTACGCCGATGGCGGACAGCACCGCCAGCGGCTCGTAGAGCGGCAACAGCATCAGGTAGTAGTACCAGGGCTGATCGCCGCGGGCATACTCCTGCTGGCTGCCGAGCCAGTAGGCCAGACCGGCGTAGAGCCCGTCGAAGGCCCCGCGCATGTGAGCGAAGAATGAAGAGTAGAGCACCAGGTAGATGCCGCCGAGAATGGCCAGGGCGACCCACAGCGTCGCGCGCTGCTCGCTCCACAGCGCCCGCAGGCGCGGCAAGAGGACCGGCGCGGGGTCCCACAACTGCTGGCAGAGCCAGGCCAGCAGGAAGGCCGAGGCCACCAGAAAGGCTTTCTCGCCGAAGTACAGCCCCTGGCCCACCGGGATGCGCGGATTCACCAGCATGAGCAGCACGGCGACGCCGATGACGGCGATGAGGAACCGGTTGAGGTGGCGGGCGAAGCGACTCTCGGCGAGCAGGCGCATGAGCACAAACACGCCAAAGATGAAGAGCAGAATGTAGTACAGTTCGTGGGTGGCAATGGCCAGAGCCAGCGCCGCGGCGGTCAGGTACAGCCAGCCAGGCCGCCCGCTGTCGAGCCAGCGCAGCGCCCCGACGAACATCCATACCTCCCAGAGCACCATCAGGCCATCGTGGCGCGCGAAACGGGTGTAGTAGAGCAGCGAGGGCGAGAACGCCAGCAGCGCCGCCGCCACCAGCACCCCGCGACGCCCCAGGTAGGGTCGCAGCCACCAGGCCGAGGCGACCATCAGGATGCCGGCTACGGCCATCGGCAGGCGCGCCTGGGCGTCGCCGTCGCCGAAGAGAAAGTAGGCCAGGGCGGTGAAATAGTACAACGACGGCCCGTGATAGACCGGGTCATAGCAGTACGTTGGTGCGCTTACCCCACCCCAGCAGTTAAAGCCGCCCGCGCCCGTATACAGGCGCCAGCTCGACCAGGCGTGGATGCTCTCGTCGTGATGCAGCGCCATAACGCCCAGACCCCAGAGATGGGCGATGATGCTGGCAAGAACGATCAGAGCGAACACCACGGCTTCCCACGTCAGCCAGGCCAGGCCGACCGGGCGGCTGAGCGTCCGGAGTTGTGGGGGCTGGTTAAGCGTCTCGAGTGCCATGCCGTGCGTATCTATCTAGCGCGTTTCTCAGTTGTCCATGCGGCTGCGCCGCACACCGACGGGAATGCACAAAGGTTGTTCCTGGGAGGGCCGCGCCCTCCCGAACCCATCCAGGGGCCGGCGCCGGGTGCGCGGGCCTCCGGCCCGCATCCGCGCGGGGCCGCTGCCCTCCTACCGGGTGAGGCTCTGGGGAAACCCGGTTTCCCCAGACCCCTCCCATGGAGGGCCGACGCGCCCCCTCAGGGCCGCCTGCCGCGCAAGTCGCCGCCGAAGCCGGGGCCGATCTGGTCAGCAAGCTCGGGGCGCACGGCGATCACCACATCGGTCGAACCCAGGCGCTCGCCGAGATCGCGAAACATCAGAAAGCGCCACCAACGTTCGCCCACGCCGCGATCGAAGGGCGCCCGCAGGGCCTGGCCAAGGAGTGACACCTGCTCGAGCGGCGCCTCGCGCCAGCCTGGCCCCAACCGGTAGACGCGATCCTCGGGGAACCACCAGCGCAGCGGATAACGCTGGATCACGAAGCCCTCCAGGTAACGCCGGTTCTCTGGATAGCGGTCGTAGTTCTCCTGCAGCAGCAGCACGGCCATGATACGCCCGTCGGGCGGCCCCAGCAACTGCCCGCCGATGCGCTCGGCGGCGCTGAAGTCGCGCAGGTACCAGCTCCAGATGGTCTCGCTGTCGTAGACAACCGGCAGGGCCAACCCCCGGCCGCGGCGGATCGAGGCCTCTTCGAGCCGGCGCACGACGCGCAGCATATCCGGCGAGGTCTGGGTGTAGACCATGGCTTCAGCCGGCACGTCGCCATTGATATAGGCCAGGCGTATGGCCGAACGGAAGGTGTAGAGGCCCACGGCGACCCCCAGGCAGGCGGCGAGCAGGGCCGCGGCGTGTCCCGGCCCCCAGCGCAGGGCGGCGCCAGTGGTCAGCAGGGCGATCAGCGCCAGCGCCGCCACCGGCACCACCCAGGGCGGGAGTACCGACTTCTCACCGAAGGCGACGATCGCCGTCAGCAGCACGAAGCTCAACCCGACGATGATCGCGAAGAGGGTTGCGTAGATCGTCCAGGCGGCGCGAGCGGAGGCGCGGGCCAGGGCTGCGTCCTCGGCGGCCAGTTCAGCCTCCTCGCCAGCGCGCCAGCGGTTCCAGATCAGGCGCTGGGCACCCCAGGCCGCCAGCAAGGTCCATGGCACGCTGATGTGGATGGTCAGCCAGGGCATCTTTTCGCCGGCCCAGGTGTAGATGCCCAGGGCGGCGAGCGCCCACCAGGCCAGCAGATAGATGCCGAAGCCGGCTGCACGGCCAGGATGCGCCACCCCATCCATCGCCGCATCCGGCGCCTGCCCGGAGCGGCGCGCGGCCCGCAGGGCATCCAGCGCCATCAGGGCCAGGGCCGCGCCGCCGAAGATCAGCAACAGCGGCTCGTAGACGCCAAGCAAAAACAAGTAGTAGTGTCCTGGCTGACCGCCCCGCTCGACGTTGTGTTGCGCGAGCCAGTAGAGCAGCGACCCGCTCACGCCGCTGATCACGCCAATGATATTGGTGAAGAAGGCGGTGAAGAACAGCGTGTAGATACCCAGCACGATCAGCAGGGCCACCAGCCAGCGCCGCCCGACGCCGAGGCTGGCAACCACCTCCGCTGCCGGATCGTCGCGCTCACGGGCGACCTGCCAGGGGGTGCGCCCGTCCGGGCCAGGGCGCCGCCAGATCAGGTAGATCAGCCCCGCCAGGACGCCGAGGGTCAATCCGATAGCCAGCAACACCGCCGGATGGCGGAAGAACTGCCACAGATCGCGCAGGTACAGGCCCAGATTGGTAAAAAGATCGCGCCCGCCGTCGTCATCGGCGCGATTGCGCACACGCAGCGCGTAACCGTTATCCTCGGTCTCCAGCGGCGGCCAGCCAAACCAGCCCGGTCGCTCCACCAGCAGTTTGCCCGTCTGCGGATCGCGCGCGGCATGATGGGCGCCGTCCACCTGGGCATGACCGGGCATCACGAAGATCAACGCGGCGACCGCTACCCCAAGCAACCCTGCCATGGCGATCCCCGGGCGGTACACGCGCCACAGAAAGACCGCCGCCAGAGGCGCGGCCATGATCAGGAAGAAAAGATAGCTGGTCTCCTGGTTCACCAGCATGAAGGCGAAGGCGCTCGCGCCCACGAAGAGCCACAATGGGCGACGCGTGGCGCCGTAGCGTACAATGGCCACAAAGACCAGCGCTTCGCACAACACCGAATAGATGTCGTGGCGGAAGAAGCGCCCGACATACAGGGCCACGGGCGACATCAGGAGATAGACGGCGGCGATCAACGCCGCGGGGCGCCCGAGGGTGCGACGGAGGAGGTAAGGCGAGAGCGTAAGAGCCGTGCCGGCCAGGGCCGGCCCCAGACGGGCCACGAAGTCGGTATCGCCGAAGAGGAAGTAGAGCGCCGCCCCCAGGTAGTAGAGCAGCGGGCCGTGGAGCAGCGGGTCGTGGATGTAACCGCGGCCCACCAGCAGGTACCACGAGTACGCCGCGTGGAGCGTCTCATCGTGGTGCAGGGCCCGATCGCCAAGCGCCCAGAGATGGGCCAGCAGCGCCACTGCTGCGAGAGCCAGGTAGGCCACCTGCTCGACCGTGAGCAACCAGGGCCGGAGACCAGTTGCGCCCGCGCCGGGGGCAGGCTCGGGGGCGGCCCGTGGCCGCGACAGTTCAAGGGTTGCCATGCGCTACCTGTAGGCCCAACACGCGCCTGTGCCACATGTTCCGAGGCATTGTACACGATGGGGATGCGCCGGGCAAGGCATGCATGATGGAGGGTAACGGTTCACACCCGGGGTCACACCCGCGCCCGGGAGCGCGGGCGCCCCGCCCGCGTCGCGTCTCCGCGGGCAGGTTGTTCCTGGGGGGCTATGGGGAAACCCGGTTTCCCCATCCCCCTGCGCAAGGGCGTAGCCCTCCCAAACCCTCCCACCGGGGGGTATGGGGGAAACCTGGTTTCCCCCATCCCCTGCTTGAAGGCCAGGCCCTCCCGCGAGCGGGGGCGTGGGGAAACCTGATTTCCCCGCACCCCTGCTCCAGCAGCCTATGTTCACGTTAGGAAACGTGTGAACACGCACCCACGCTCACTGCGGTTCGAGAAACAGCACGGCGGCCGTATGGCGCTCAACCGCTTCCCGGCTCCACAGCAGCGGGCAGTAGCCGCCCGCGCGCCACGTGCCGGCCAGGTCGGCATAGTGGCGGCTCATAGGGTGGCCGCTCTGCCCGGCGGGGATGATCACCCGCGCCGCGTCCCAGTCGCCGGGATCGAAGATTTGCCGGTAGGAGGGGGCGTTGTAGATCGGCCCGGCGGCCGTCTGGCGCGGCACGTACTGCTGGTTCACGGTATCCACGTCGCCGCCGGTGGGCCAGGGGCCGCGGTTGAAGATCGGCGCCAGCGCCGGGACACCCCCCAGCGGGTGGCGCAGGGTTAAGGTGTGGATCTTGCCGTAGCTCCATTTCGCCGGGTCAGGACCGAGTTTCTCGCGCAACTCGACCACGGCCAGCCGCAGCGCCTCGCCGAGCACCGCGCCCCAACTGCGCTCGCCGCCGAGCCAGGCATCGGGCCGGGTCAGGTCGGTGGCGGCCTCGGCGCGCGCCAGCACCTCAGGCAGGGCGCGTTCCAGATAGGTGTTCGAAGGCAGCGCGCCGAAGGCCCCCAACCCGCCCTGGGCGCCGATCAACTCGCCAAGCTCGGCGTAGACCACGCGCAGCAGGTGGTAGCGCATAGCATCATAGACTGCGCCTGCCGGCGCCTCGGCTGTCAATTCGCCGTCCCAGGCCGCCAGCAGGTCACGCGCGGCCCGTTCCAGGGGCTCCTCGGGGTCCAGACGCGCCACCAGACGCGCCAGGTGCAACCCCGGCAGGCAGCGCAGGTCGGCCTGGATCTGCGCAAAGCTGCGCACGTCGTGCCGCTCCGTGCGCTGCAACAGTTCGGTGATCCGTTCGGCGCGGTAGGGGTTGGCCCAGTCTCCGTGAATGGCATCGTGGTAGGGATGATCGGCGCCGACGATGCGGTTATTCGCCGTGACCACCAGGCCGCCCGGCGGATCGAGCGCGGCGGGCAGGGACAGGTTGGGAATGAAGCCCTGCCACTCGTGCTCGCCGTCCCAGCCAGGCACCGGCATCTGCCCGTCACCCTTCGCCCGCACGGGCAGACGGCCACCCACCGCGTAGCCGATGTGCCCGTCCACGTCGGCATAGACGAAGTTCTGCGGCGGCACGTCCCAATCCTCCAGCGCGGCGCGGAACTCGTCCCAATCCCGGGCGCGGTTGAGGCGCAGCACCGCCCGCGTCACCGCCGGCGACGGATCGAGCGCCGTCCAGCGCAGGGCCAGGGCCTGATGCGGCGCGGCCGGTTCGGAGCGGCGGAACGGCGAGCCTTCGGGGCCGGCGATCTCGTCAATAATCGGGCCGTGATGGGTCAGACGCACATCAACGAGCACGACCTCTTTCTGGCCCTTGACCACAATCTCTTCCCGCAGGCTCTCGACCTCGCGCCACTCACCGCGCCACTCGTAGAGGTCGGGGTTCTCGGGATGGAACCGCTCGATATACAGATCTTGATTATCGGTCATCGTATTGGTCTGGCCCCAGGCGATGCGCTCGTTGTGCCCGATGATCACGCCGCAGGTGCCGGGAATGGTCGCGCCGGCCACCTTAAAGTTGCCGCCCTCCAGATGGGCCAGATACCACAGACCGGGCAGGCCCAGGCTGAGATGGGGGTCTTCGGCCAGCAGGGGGCGGCCCGTGACGCTGCGCGCGCCGGAGACGGCCCAGGCGTTGGAGCCCTGGGGCGTGCCGCTCTCGCCAGTAAAGGGGGCCGCTTCGGCGGAGAGCCGCAGGGCGCCCTCGCCGAGGCGCGGCGGCAACTCCGCCTCGGGGGGCACGGTGACCACCGCCGCCCCGGGGTAGCGCGGGGCGATGGCCGCGGCGCGCGCATAGCCTACGGCGGCGCTGATCTTGCTGTTCAGCAACTCGCCCGTCCAGTTCCCCGAGAGCGTCAGGGCCATGATCTTCGGCCAGACCAGCACATCCACCAGTTCCCAGGGGCGCGGCTGGAAACCCAGGAGGGTGAACTCCAGCGGCAGCCGCCCGCGACTGGCTTCCAGACAGGCATTGACGCCACGCACATAGGCCTCGAGGATCGTTCGCGTCTGGTCATCGAGCAACTCGACCTCGCGGCAGGCCAGGCGCTCGAAGCCCAGGGTGCGCACGAACTGGTCGGAACTCAGGGCCACCGGACCGAAAATCTCGGCCAGTTGCCCCCGCCCGGTGCGGCGGTTCAGTTCCATTTGCCAGAGCCGATCCTGGGCGTGGACATAGCCCAGCGCAGCGAAGAGGTCGGCGTTGCCGGCGGCGTAGAGATGCGGAATGCCCCAGCGATCGCGGCGCACCTCGACCTGAGCGTCAAGACCCGGCAGCGCTTGCCGCCCGGCGACACGGGGAAGCGAACGACGCAACGCGGTGACCACGCCGATACCCACGGCGCCAGCGGCAAGACCGAAGGTGAGGCCAAGCACCCGGGCAAGGCGGGGACGTTCTGTCATTGAGTGACGCCTTTCTGTTGTCGTGGCTCACCACAGTGGTTTCGCGGGGCGCCGGCGCGACGGTTCGGAAGAGCCAGACCTTCCCCGAGGAGCACTCCTCACCACCATCAGTGTGGTGAACCAGCAGGAAGATCCTATGGTATTGTGCGTCGCTCGCGCCGCGATGTCAAACCTCCCCACCGGGTGAGGCAGGGCTAGTGCAAAGTCCTTGGGGCGTTGCCCCAAACCCCAGTTTTTGGGTGTGCGCGGCGGCTTTGCCGCCGCGCACACCCAAAAAGAGTATCGCGGGGGCGGCTCCGCCGCCCCCGCACCCCCACCGGAGGTGACTTTGCAAGAGCCCTGACCGGGTGAGGGTATGGGGAAACCAGGTTTCCCCATACCCC